>OGYI01001454.1_pt1 | contig 23010 bp, 22 predicted proteins | sample 1576521 | NCBI WGS metagenome assembly OGYI01 (sample SAMEA3541484, study PRJEB24748) | human gut metagenome | biome: human gut; feature: human-associated habitat; material: faeces | place: China | collected 2012
TAAGATGATTATATCTTATTAGCCACTTCTGTTACAACTTTATTATAGCACTTCAGGGCATACAGAAGCTGGAGCCTTCCTTTAAGAAAACTGAAGACCATTACACTGCAGTTTATGGTGATGAAAGGCAGAGCCTGAATGTATGGACAGAAGCAGCGGATTCCCATGGAAGCATAAAAGTCTATGCAATGTCCGGGATTCTGGGCAGTTCCGTCCAGAAAGACGAAACCATTTTTCAGACAGGAACCGATGAGGGACATCCGTTCTGGAAGATTGTATTTGCCAGTGGAGAAAAAGAGGCGAAGATCAGGATACAGGTAACAGCAGAAGACGGTACCAGAAAGAATGTATACCTGACACTCAGACTGACTGATAAGACAGCCCCTGTCCTTAAAAAGGTCAGTGCCAGCCGCATTTCTACAGACAAGGCATCGGTAGTCTATAAGACCAGTGAAAAGGGATACCGCTATTATAAAGTGGTAGATGCAGGCAAGAAGATCCCTGCAGTTGATACTTCCGGAAAGGGAACGGAAGTTCAGGCAGGAACGGACACCATTACCCTGACAGGACTGACCAGTGGGGAAAAAGACCTTGTGGTAGTGGTAAAAGACGGTTCAGGAAATGTAAGCCAGCAGCTGGTGATCCGTATCCCGGACATCAAAAATGCGGGCAGTGGAACCGGAAATAATGGTAGTAACAGCAGTGCGATTCACCGTCCGGGAAGCGGAGGACATAAATCCGAAGCAGGAAGACCGGGCAGTGGCTCAGATGGAAATGGTTCTAAGGCAAACCTGAAAAAAGTCAGCGGTACAGGCTCCGGCGGTCAGACTGGAGATAAAAACGAGACTCCCAGTGACCAGAAAAAGACCGGCAGCAAAGGAAAAGAGAAGGACACAGGAAAGTCAGAAGATCAGAAAAAAACAGATGAGAAAAACAGCGAGACATCTGAAAAATCTTCCGGGAAAAAGGCAGAAACAGCAGATGGTTCCTCTTCATCCGATACCGGTTCAGATGGGGATTCTCTGGAAAGTACAGGAAATCCGGAAGGACAGACTGTGACAGCACAGCTTGCAGATGACTGGAAGGGAATGGGGAATTTCTCGAAGCTGCTTATTATCCTTGCAGTCCTCATTGCCGGGTATCTGAGCTTCTGGTACAGAGCCAGAAAATATTATAAGAAGAAACTATTAACGAGTAGGAGAAAACCATATGCAGCCACGAAGAGATATAGATGATTACTGCTATAAGGGCAACAGAAAACTAAAAGAGGCAGTCCTGCCGCCAAAATGTAAGGTCATAGGCAGGGAAGCTTTTGCAAACAGTCATATCCGTAAGCTGGTGATATTCCCACAAACTTTAGAGGAGATCAGGGAAGGGGCTTTTTCTGAAAATCGTTCTCTCAGGGAAGTTACATTCCCTGCCTCTCTGGAAACCATTGGGGCGTATTGTTATAAAAACTGTACAGCCCTGGAAAAGGCAGAGTTTAAGACTGGTTCAAAATGTCACAGAATCCCGGAGGGCTGTTTTTATTCCTGCCTCCAGTTAAGTAAGGTGGTATTTCCTGAAAATTTAAAGAAAATACAAAGCCGGGCTTTTTACAGGTGCAAGGAATTGAAGGAGATCAGCCTGCCGGATACGCTGACAGAGATAGGGATAGAAGCATTTTACTTTTGTGGTATTAAAACCCTTGAGTTACCCGAAGGACTTCAGAAGCTGAATCACAAAGCTTTTTTCGGCTGCAAGAGGCTGAAGAATGTGTATATCCCGGAAAGCGTAATTTATCTCGGGGAAGAAGCTTTCCATGGCTGTAACTGGCTGGAATATCTGGAGATCCATCACGATCCGAAATATATCGGAGACAGGATTGTGAATAAAAGCTGTACGATACGCTGCAAAAAAGGAAGCAAGATGGATGAGTACTGTGAAGTGCAGGGACTGCAGCGGGAATATATATAGAAATAGCATAAGAAAAAATAAATTCATCCCGTATATATTACAGATGTTGGATATATACGGGATTTTGTGTTAAATTACTATTCTTTTGGACAATGCTTATTTTGCTTCATTCTTTATTTTCGTCATCAGCAACTTTTAATATCAACTTTTAAGCCGGCAGAGGTTGTACGCCTCTAAGGGAATAGACTACTCTTTTGGAATTAAAAGTTATAATTCCAGAATAAGAGTTAGTACTTTTGATAATATTAGTTGATAAAATAGTGATAACTAATATAAAAATGGGCGGTTTTGATAGGAAAATGGGACTTTTCTGGAAAAAAGTTGACACTAACTTTTAGAAAGAGGATATTTATAAAAGTTAATATTTGAAATCTTTCTATATAAAATAAATACTTTGTGATGATATGGGTTTAAAACCCCGCTAGTAGAAAAAGCTAGTCCTGATTATGTCGCATGTGACACAATTTAAAAGCCATTATGTCGTATGTGACATATTTGGAAAATGATTATGTCGTATGTGGCATAATTAGGGTAGTGGCAGCAGGTGCCACCGACATGTATGTCGGCTGCAAAACGGTTTTGAGCTGATATTAATAGGTTTTGAGGTGATTTTTGGGGGTTTTGAGGTGATTTTGTGAAGGTATGAAAAAGAGACCCGGGAATGGGTCTCTTTCTGTAGGGAGATTATTCGGTTGATTGTTCTTCTTTCTCTCTGGCGGCTTCTCGTTCTCGTTTCAGGTTTTCAAAATATTCGTCAATTTCTTCCCTGTCCTTACATAGATTGCAAACTGCATGAAAATATAGAGCCTCGCAGAGATCGCTTCCGCTGTAGTTAAATATATTTTTCCTATACAGATCATCTATATAGGGATAGCCCTTTTTGTATTTATGCTGTAAATAAGCCAGGTCAATTTTCTTGCCGTCCTCCGGTCTTTCTATGGTGAGCAGGTTTTTATCGATATTTTTCTTTCGTTCTTCCTCTGGTAAAAGATCTTTTGATTGGAGCAGTATTTTCTTTAGTTCATCTGTATCAATAGTTATCCCGTACCATTCTCTGAGGCCATCTGCAACATAATTAACCGTACAACCCTGATTTAGGTGTTCGACAGCCTTTTTGATAGCTGCGACCCGATTACCATAATCCAGCTCCTGCAGATCATGCCTGAATTTATCGACAATGTTTTCTATATCCATATCTGATTTTACGCAATACGCCAGCTCCTCAGCAGTTTTTTCTTCATTTTCATTCATTTTTATTTTCCTCCTTTTTCCAAAGTACATCTCCGCCACGGAGCATGTCGGCCACCGGATCGTTCACCTCCGGATTAACTACCGGATCATAGCCGTATTCGATGATGGTTAGCGTACCGGTTTCATACATATCATTATATTTTCGTTCGATGCCTTGACGCTGTTTGTAAAATAATGCACGTTCATAGTCGTCAAGATCATTGCGGGTCAGTATAGCCAGCGAAATGTCCGCTAGACCTGTTTTATACTGAATAATCTGCATTACATAATCACCGTATATATGAACTAATTCCGGTATAAGAGTATTCAGAATATAACGTTTGTCGATTCGTTTCCAAAGTACATTTCCCTTGCGGATCGCGTGAGCTTGGGAGCTATGGAGTTTAAGATCAATTATAGAGTTATATTGATATTCCATGATCGACAATGTAGCGTCTCCGTACTGATTGTTATATTTTTCCAGTAGCCGCTGCCGCTGGCTAAAAATCGACATATGAGCGGATACGTCATAATCATCGGCAACTAATATTGCCAGGGCAATGTATGATTCATCAGACTCATATTGATTGATCTGGATTACATAATCTCCGTACAAATCAATTAATTCCGGAATCAGGGAGTCTATGATACCCTGGGTGGGAATACCAGCAGCAAGCCGTTCATAAATTTTTCTGTTCCTCTCAATAAATTCATTGGAGAGTTTGATGAGTTCCATGATATCCGCTACTTCATAGTTCTTTTTGCTTTTCATTCTTCGTCACCACCTTCCTGTCTAGGTACCAGTCAAAAAAGCCTTCGTTCCTTAACTTCAGGTATACATCTTCCAGATTAATTCCCCTGGAGGAAAAATAATAATAACGGTTTAGAATGAACCTAAACGGTATATAACCCTGTAGATATCCAATGTTAAAGCCATGCTCCCATGCACGCTGAAAGATTTCCCACGGCTCACTCATCATCGTCAGCCTCGTATCGATTTTCTTCATCTAGGAGCTCAAAATACATATCAAAGATATCTCCAGACGTGAAGACTCTGCAGGCACGGAAACCTTCAAAAAAGGCCCACATATCAACCGTAGACAGAGCATTCATCATAAGACATTCGATATCAGCAGGAGAACAGTCTCCTTTGGAAAAAATCTGGATAACCTTGTCAACGTTTGCTTGTAAATCTGCCGGATAGCCCTTATAGCAAAAATAAGCATAAATAGTCCGCATGAGCTCGTTCAGGTCAGAATCATGAGTACAAGGGATTCCTGGTCCGAAATCTACAGAATCAATAACTTTAGTCATATTGCACAATACCTCTCTTTCTTATTTTGTAATAAAAATGTTATCACAAATATCTCTGAAAGTGCAGTGTTTACAACGATTTTAAACATTTTCGGCAATTTGTAGTTTACGAATAGATTTCCGAACACTCATTTTTTATTTAGAAAACTAAATATTTGATTGTGCAAAATGACGAAAAATAAAATGATGTTTTTTTATGAATATTGCAATAAATTATGGCGGTATGAGATTTGATGAATTGTGCAAGATTTTGAAAAAGTGTTCTTATAACTTTTTTTGAAAAGTTTTCTGAAAATGAAAAAAATAGTTGCAGTTATCATGAAAATAGCTTTGGTGATTACGTCAATGGACTTCTGCGAACATATGATCTAAAATTGATTTTACAAACAAGACATCGTACCTCCACCTGCCAAAACTGGAGGTCTTCAAATATCTGTGCTTCATATATATTTTTCTTCAAACGCTCCGCCAACTTTCTCCTTTCTTCAGCGGGGCGTTTTGATGAAAAAGACACTGATTCGGGGCACTCTGCCTTAAAAATATAAGGCTTTAGCAAAAATATAAATGACCTAAAGCCATATAGTATTATTAGGATTTAGGTCATTAATTTTATAGTTAAAAATGACGAATAAAGTTATATAAAAACGTAAAAGTTTGTATAAAATGTATAAAAATAATGTCAATAAGCTTTAAAATATATGACCTAAAAGTAGTCATTTAGGTCTTAAATAAATTTAAAACCTTAAAATAATAAAGCTTAAAGATCCGCTTGGCAAAGCGGCTTTGCCGCAGGTGCGTTTTATAGCTTTATATTACTATAAGGCTATAAGAGGGAACAGCAGCGGAAGCTGCTGCTTTGGCAGCCGGGTTTGGGCTTTATATTATATAGTCCTATAAAGAAAAAATAAGGCTTTATATATATTAAGGTAGAGTGCCCCGGCGCGATATAAAAAAGGGAGGAATTGATGAGTGAAAAGCCACTATATTATAAAGGATATACCGGAAATATTAATTACAGCTCAGAAGACAAGTGTTATTATGGGCAACTACAAAATATTAATGGATTGGTCGATTATTGCGGCGAAACGCTTGAAGAATTGAAAACGGATTTTAAAGTAGCCGTTGACGACTATATCATTTTAAAAGAAGCTCATCAATTACAATAATAATCAAAAAGCCCATTTCTTCTTATATATAGAAGGAACGGCCGGAGAGGTGCTCATAATACATACTGCAACAACCCAGAGTACCGCCGATCAAAAACTTACAGGAGGTTTTATAAGTAACAGTTTAAAAAACGAACACAATACATATTATTATGCCGACGCCAATAACATTATCAGTCAAATTAAGCAATTCCGATCTGATGGAGCGGAAGACAGTCAAATCATTAAAGACAAAGTCCACGCTAAACTCCCAGAGAGGGAGAATTATCAAAAACTGAAAAATAGAATATTGCAACCAGGAGATACACTTACTGTATGCAGTCTCTCTGTACTAGGAAGTAAATATGCTGCTCGCGCGGAATTAATGTATTACCGGGAGCATCATATCAGGATTAGGGTATTGAATATGCCAGCGACGATGCAAGAGTTTTCAGAAAATCAAGAGTTCTTGTATGATATTATCACCGATACTATCGCACAGACATTAACTACTGTGATAACGCAAGAGCGGCAACGTATCAAGCGGCAGCAATGGCGAGGAATCGAGACGTTGAAAGAATCCGCTGCATGGGAAGATTACGGAAGACCTTCCGTTACTATTCCAGATAATTACATAGAAGTTATGGATCGGTGGGTATCTGGCAAAATCACTGCTGCCGTAGCAATGAACCTGACGGGGCTTAAACGCACTACTTTTTACAAGCTGGCAAATCAATACAGAAAGGGAGAACTGCAGATATGAAAAGAGAAATTACCTATTATATGCGTCCATGGTACCCAGTAACAATCATCGAGGATACAGAAGAGGGCGGCTACACGGTCACCCTTCCGGATTGTCCGGGCTGTGTGACCTGCTGCCAAAACTGGGAAGACATTCCGGCGACAATAGAAGATGCACAAAAAGCGTGGTTAGAGACCGTGACGGAAAACGCGACACCACCGGCAGAAGAACAGCAAGAGAGAGACCTAAATTATTATATGGACCTGCCTTATAACATAGACGTGATTAGCCATGATGAGAGCGGCTACACTGTAGGAATCCGGGAGCTCCCCTGGATTACCGCGACTAATGAGAGTATGGACACAGCACTGGAATTACTGGACTGTAATAAGGATGAGTGGTTGCAGGAGGCAGTCAAGAGTGGTGTTCCTATTCCGGAACCACCACGAGATGATAGATATGATCTGCCGGAAGAGATTGCCGATGCGGTCGATAGGGGAAATTATCTATTAGAGCAGGCGGAAGAAAATGCCCGAAAAGTAAAAGAATTTTTTTATGAAACCATAGTCGCTAGTAACGACACAGACCATTCAATCAATATGAATTTACGGCATAGAGCATATAGAGCGACTAGAATTCCAAAAGGAAAATACACGGGATATAATAAAGAAGAAATACAGGGATTATACAGAGAAATTATTGAGGAAACAGAAGACGATTAAGTAAAAGGGGCGGCAGTAGCTGCCCCTTAAAAATTATCCTGTCCAAAGACCGGTTCCGGGATTGTCCTACCAGCTACCCGAGCTGTCTCCATCCATTCCCTCATCACAATTTTTACATTTTCGTAAGCCTCGTTTGGTGTCCGGCCATCCGCCATACAACCAGGCAGATCTGGAACAGATACGATATAACGTTTTTCTTCTGCAGAATATTTTAACAACATGCAATAGTTCAAATTTGAATTCCCTCCAATCCCAAAATATCTATAGATATTATACCACATGGTCAAATCGATATATATTATAATCTAAATAAAAGATTTAGAAAAATGAATATTTGTGAGATAAATGGAGAAAAACGTAGAAATATAGAGGAAAAATTGCTATCTTACACCGAGAAATGACATATTAATACCAGAAAGCGAAATAAAGAGAATTGGAGGTATTGATTATGGAAACTTTAGAAAGAAACAGCCGGCGCGACAGCAATACTGTCCCGCTCTGGCACAGGTACGCATTGACCATTACAGAGGCGGCGAAAGTCTTTGGGATTGGAGAAAAGCAGATTAGGCAGATGATCCAGGCACCGGGTTGCCCCTATGTGATGTATGTAGGAAGGAAGGCACTGATTAAGCGTGAACCGTTTGAAGATTTTTTAAAAACGGCAGTGTATCTATAGGAAGGAAGAAGAACCGGAGGGTATACCAGCCCTCCAGAATGAGGTTATTATATGGGAAAAGATCTTAAAGGAAAGGAACTGGGTCGGGGTATAAAACAGCGCCCCGACAAGAAATATGAAGCCCGATTTGTTAATCGGTTCGGAGATCGACAGAGCGTTTATGCCATGTCTCTGCGAGAGGTGAAGTCCAAACTGGCAAAGGCAAAAGCCGCCGATGTCGAGAAGAAAAATGTAATAGACCCTAATATTAAATTAGATGCCTGGTATCTGAAATGGCTGGATGTATACAAGCGTCCGGCAGTCCGGGCGAACACAATTCGGCATTACAAATATGTTTTTGAGCATAACGTACAGCCGTATATTGGAAATCCGAAATTGACAGAGATTACGCGTTTGATGGTAACGGATGTGCTGAACAAGCTGAAGGAAAAGGGATACCAGTGGGAATCTTTAAATAAGGTAAAAATTCTCCTGACTGATATGTTCGAGCGGGCGGTTGATGATGAGTTTATGTTAAAAAATCCAGCAAAACATATCAAAATTCCGGTAGCGAAACCTGAACACGAGGTAAAGGCTCTTTCCAAGGAAGATCAACAGGCGTTCTTCCAGTGCAGCAGCGGAACGTTTTACGACAATCTGTTCAGAGTAGCTGTCAGTACAGGACTCCGCCCGGGAGAACTATTTGCATTAACGGAAGACAACATTGATTTTGATAAGAAGGAAATCCATGTTGAGAAAACGCTTCTATACCAGAAACTGGAGGGAGACACTGGAAAAACTTTCCATGAAAACGATCCAAAAACCATTTCGAGTAAACGAGTAGTGCCAATGAATAAATATTGTGAGGAGGCACTGCAGAGACAGCTCATTTTACATAAAATGATCGTGAGTAATTCTCCAAAACCAAAAGGGGAACGTACAAATTATATTTTTTGTACGATTTACGGAACTCCGCTATGTTCGCAGATCTACGCAGATGCTATAACCCGGATCGTTAAGGAGATTAATTACAGCAGGGATCCGCTGGAGGCAATGGAAAAGTTTTCTGGACACTGCTTCAGGCATACGTTTGCGACCAGATGCTTTGAGGCCGGTATTCCGCCGAAAACCGTACAGGCATATCTGGGACATGCAACATTGCAGATGACAATGGACCTATACACCTCTGTAATGGACAAAAAGAAAACTGACGATATGCAATTATTGGAGGATACGATCGGGCTGGACGAAATCGACAAGCCTGATCCAAATAGTAAAATAATAAAACTGGCATAATGTAGCTTGCCACAAAGAAAATAAGCTGTTACTATAGTTATAGGGTAACAGCTTATTTTTTTCGAGAAAGGAATGATTACATGCCTTTATTAAGAGAAGAAACTTATACTATAGAAGATATTTACGCTCTGCCGGAAGGCGAAAGAGCTGAATTGATTGACGGACATATTTACTATATGGCGCCGCCAAGTAGAAAGCATCAGGATATTTCAATGGAATTATCCAGTGTAATCAAAGATTATATTCGTTCACATGGTGGAAAATGCAAAGTCTATGCAGCCCCGTTTGCAGTTCATCTTGACGAGAAAACAGATACCTATGTGGAGCCGGATATAGCAGTCATCTGTGATCCTGATAAACTGGACGATAAAGGATGCAAAGGTGCTCCGGATTGGATTATTGAGATTGTTTCTCCCGGTAGCAGACAGATGGACTATTATACTAAGTTGTTTAAGTACAGGACTGCTGGTGTTCGCGAATATTGGATTGTTGATCCTACAAAAAATTTTATTTTGGTATATGATTTTGAAAATAACGAATCTGAACAGTATACTCTGCAGGATTCCGTTAAGGTTGGAATATATGATGATCTGGCCATTGACTTTGGACGTATGGATATCTGATTCACATGCAGAAAAGATACTTTAAAATACACCAAATGGGGTAGAAATGGGGTACTAGATATGGTAAGATGGGGTACAGGAAACCCGAAAATGTCGTAAAATCAAGGGTCCCGGGGTTTGATGGAAGCAACTTCTGTTATACTTATTACGTATACCAGAGTACTCCGTTCGACCTGATGGGAACACCGGATTTTGGCAGTATTTCGTTTGAGTAAAAAGGCCGAGTAGTTTGATGGATTAAAGAATATTATAAAGAAAGTGCGAAATCTGGAGAATATTTCCACCGGACTTCGCACTTTTTTGGTGTACAGGACAAATATGGTAGTGTATAATAGATTTAAAGTATTGAAAATATAATATGCAGGGGGAAAATGAAATGGATGGTTCGATGTTTATCGGAACATGGTGGTCACTGGTACCGCCATTGCTGGCAATCGTGCTGGCATTAGTAACCAAGGAAGTGTACAGTTCGCTTTTTATCGGGGTGGCAGCAGGGGCACTGCTGTATACCGGCTTTCATCCGTGGAATGCATTTGTGGCATTCTTTGATATCATGAAGAACAGTATGAATCTGAATATTTTGATCTTTGATGTACTGCTTGGAATGATCATCGTCCTGATGTCAAAATCAGGCGGATCGGCAGCTTATGGCAAATGGGCGGGAAGTAAGATCAAGACTAAGAAAAGTGCAATGCTGGCAACGACAGGTCTTGGCGTACTGATCTTTGTGGATGATTATTTTAACTGCCTGACAGTTGGTTCTGTTATGAGACCTGTCACAGACCGTTACAAGGTATCCAGAGCCAAACTGGCATATATTATTGATGCAACAGCTGCACCGGTATGTATTATCGCACCGATTTCCAGCTGGGCGGCAGCTGTCAATTCTTATGTGCCGGATGATGCTGGTATTACAGGATTTCAGCTGTTCCTGTCAACGATTCCGTATAATCTGTATGCGATCCTGACACTTGTGATGGTAGTTTTCATCATCATGACCGGACTGGATTTTGGTCTGATGAAGGTACATGAACGCAATGCGGCCAGAGGAGATCTTTTTACTTCAGGTGGAGAGGAATTTGATCAGGTTAAAGACGAAGAAATCTCAGCAAATGGAAAAGTCATCGATCTTGTGCTGCCGGTACTGGTACTTATCGTATCTGCAATCGGGGCAATGATCTATACAGGATTCCTTGGTGGAGCAACAGATATCGTGACTGCTTTTTCTGGTTGCGATGCAGAGACCAGCTTGATCTTTGCTACGATGATCACGGTATTTTTTATGCTGATTCTTTATCTTCCACGCAAAGTGGTTACCTTTAAGGGATTTATGGACAGCTTTGTAGAGGGATTCAAGATGATGATTCCTGCAATTGCAATTCTGATCTTTGCATGGTCACTGAAAGGCATGGGCGATGCACTGGAAATCAGTACTTTTGTCAAAAATATCGTTGGAAGTAATGCATCTGCAAGTGTGATCCTTCCGGCAATCTTGTTTGTAGTTGCTGTGTTCCTTTCTTTTTCAACAGGAACAAGCTGGGGAACTTTTGCAATCCTGGTTCCGATCGCGATCGCAATGTTCCCGGGTTCTGAAAATCTTCAGATGATGATCATTTCTGTATCAGCAGTTCTGGCAGGAGCAGTCTGTGGTGACCATGTTTCTCCGATTTCTGATACTACAGTTATGTCTTCAGCAGGGGCACAGTCAAATCATATCAATCACGTAACTACGCAGATGCAGTATGCAGCAGTAGTTGCAGTGATCTCCTTTATCGGGTATATCATTGCCGGATTTGTACATATCTGGTGGGTGGTTCTTGGAATCAGCCTGATCCTGCTTCTGCTTACGCTTACAGTGATCAAAAAAATCACATCTTCCAAAGAAGAGGAGACAAAAGCAAGTGCGTAAGATTCAGGTACCATATATTGACCAGAGCATAAAATATCCAACTGGATGCGAGAGCGTTTCGGCAGTTATGTTATTGAAGTATCTTGGCTATGAGATTACGGTAGATGAGTTTATTCAGAACTGCCTTGAGTGCCGAGAGATGGAAATACGGGATGGTGTTCTGTATGGTCCGGATCCGAATAAATTTTTCTGTGGAAATCCTTATGATGAAGAATCTTATGGGATTTATGCGAGAGGACTTCAGAAAGCGCTTGCAAAAGCCGCAGGGGATCATTATGAATTTCTGGATGAGACGGGAACATCGACAGAGACACTTCTGAAAAAGTATATCGATCAGGATATGCCGGTGGTATTCTGGGCATGTATCAACATGCGTAAGGAAATTCCGGGACCGGAGTGGAAACTTCTGGATACAGGAGAACGATTTTGCTGGACCTCGAACGAACATTGTATGCTACTGGTGGGATATGATGAAGAAAAGTATTATTTTAATGATCCATATGATAACAACGGAGTAGTTGGATATCCAAGAACACTGGTTGAAAAAAGACATGCTGCGCAGCACAGTATGGCGCTTGGTGTCTTGAAAAGATGATTTTGTACCAAAAAGTGTCAGGATTTTATAAAAACTTTATTTGAATTAAAAAAGTAAATCTGCTATAGTAGATATGGTTACGGTAAACTGTTTTTTATCAGAGAAAGAAGTGTTTATTGTGCGTAAGAAATCACACATATTATTGGCAAGGTATCTGGCAGATCAGATGCCGGCTAATGAAAGTTTACAGTCACATAGAAAAGCATTTTGTCTTGGCAATATCCTGCCAGACATCCAGCCTTCATTTGTAACCAAGAGACATGAGTATTTCGGTACTTTTGATGAGGTTCAGGGTAAGATACGACGACTGGTTCAGTCAGGGGCCGGGTATAATGACAGGGTATTCTGGCGGAGATCCGGAGAGGTCATGCATTATATAGCAGATTATTTTACTTTTCCACATAATAAGACGTTTGATGGTACACTTTATCAGCACAACACCTATGAAAAGCATCTGAAGAACGAGCTGAAAGCATTTGTTCTGGAAGGTAAGGCTGATGTGTATACGGAGAAGGAAATCCATTTTGAGACGCTGAATCAGCTTCTACAGTACATTAAGGAACATCACAGGAGATATCTGAACTGTAAGAGAAATATAGATGATGATATTCATTATATCCTCACTGTGTGCTATCAGGTATTTCAGGGACTGTTTCAGTTATGCCGGAAGAATGGCATAGCAGATTATGCTTATGCAGTTATGTAAATATGAAAAGAATGTGAATTTTATCCAGAAACCGTCGGGGTATTTATCCCGGCGGTTGATTTTTATGGAAATTTATGCTAAACTAACCACAGTTATTGTGTAAGTGAGTTAGCAGTGAGAAACATACCTTTATAAGGGGAATAAAGATATGTTCTTGACAGAAGGGAGCAATTTTACCAGAATGAAGAACAAATATCTGACCAGAAGTTTATGTGTAACAATTTTATCTACAATGGTTTTAACCAGTCCGATGTCAGTCATGGCTGCGGATGAGCATATAGAAACTGCAAGCGATTTGGGCGATGGAAGTGGTGAGGTAATCTCTGATGGAAGTGATACACCGGATACAACGGCACCGGAGCCGAACACACCGGCACCGGAACCGAACACACCGGCACCGGAGCCAGATACGCCGACGCCAGAACCGGATACACCAACACCGGAACCAGATACGCCGACACCGGAGCCGACTGTGACGCCATCGGACCCAACTGCAACACCGAGTCCGGCACCGACTGTGACGCCATCGGATCCAACTGCAACACCGGAGCCGACTGTGACACCGTCGGATCCAACTGCAACACCGAGTCCGGCACCGACAAATGTAACAGAATCTGAAGCTGCAAAGAATCTGGTAGCAAAGATCAATGCACTTGCGAAGGAGACACTTACAGTAAATCATGCGGCAAGGGTAAAAGAACTCAGAGCAGAATATGACAGCCTGCCGGAAGACCAGAAGAAGTTTGTTACAAATTACGATCTTCTTGTTGGTTTTGAAAGCAAGATTGCAGAATTGCAGAAGAATCAGAAGGATGCGGGGAATGCAACAGATATTTCTGATGGAAGTGGAAATGTTACAGGCAAGACAGGAACACCGGTTTATTATGTGTCGAACCTTCATGCAGGCAAAGAATTTTATCTGGACAGTTTGAAAAATAATTATCAGCTTTCTTTTTCTGATGATTTTTCTTCTGTGATGGATGAAATTGAAAAAGAATATAAAGAAAAAAACAAACTGACAGACGTTAGCGACAGCAGAGCTGACGGCCTGACGACTTCAGCAGATTCTCTGCTCGTGCGTAACTGGCAGGATATCCTGGCAATCTATGTTTATGAGCAGAGCCAGGAAGGAAACACGGAGTTCACTCTTGATTCATCAGCGAAGGATGAACTGGCAAAGATCTTTGCTGAGATGAATCCGGTTGTCCGTGATAAAGAAAGCATTACACATGTTTCTTATGGAAACTATCACATTAACCATTATATTAAACAGAATAATATTTCACAGGAAAACAGGACAGTACTTAAGAAATATGTAGAAACAGATTGCAAGCTGCTCTGTGCGATCGTTACAGATGCGAAAGGATTTGTACGTCAGAGTGTCGGGGATGATGTTTCTGAAGAACGTGTAAATGTCATTACTGCAGCATATTCACTGGTAGGTGAAGTTGGATATTTCTGGGGCGGCAAATCAACGCAGATCGGTAAAGACTCCAGTTGGGGTTCTGCCGCAAAAGTATCTGCAGCAGGCAGCGCCAGCAGTGGAACTGTCCGTGCATATGGTCTTGACTGCAGTGGATTTGTTACATGGTCAGTGATCAATGGATATCTGAATCAGGGTATGCAGAGCAGTGTGGGAGACGGTACTTCTGAACAGTGGGAGAATGCCAATGTTGTCAGTGAACAGGATGCGCAGCCGGGTGACCTTGTATTCCAGAATGGACCGGAAGCGGGCAGTAATAACCATGTAGGTATTATCTGTGGCAAGACAGAGGCAGGCGACTGGATCGCAGTACACTGTTCTTCTAGTAAGAATGGAGTAACAGTTGGAGAAGCTTATGGTGCAAGTTTCCGTTATATCCGTCAACCTTCCTTCTATCCTACACAGACGGAAGTTGCAGAGATGGAAAACCAGGGTGCAAGTGCAGACAATGCAGAAACAGATCTGATAACGGATAATATAACAACGTCAGCAACACTTGTGGCAGAAACAACAAACTCTCTCAGTGATGGATTGAATGTGAAGGATACAGCAACACATGATACAGCGGAAACAATTACAGCACCTGCTGATGCGGCTGAGGATGTTGAGATAACATTTGAGGATATGAGTGATGAATCCGAAAATCAGACGACTTCCAATTATGCGACGGGTAGTGTGGAAGTGACAGATACGCTGGATGAAATCCTGAATCAGAATGTTTCGGTTTCCGGAAGTTCTGCGGAAATTCTTCCGCAAAAACCGGATAACAGTGATATTCAGGTTACTTTTGAAGATTGATGATAAACAAGGCCGGACGATTCGAAAGAGTCGTTCGGTTTTTTACAGCAAGCTCTTTTATTGATGGCAGAAGTCTGATAATATAAGACTGTACAGAAGATAAGGGAGTGACAGATGAAGAAAAAAAGAAGATTTGGACGCAGAGTTTTCTGCGTTTTGATTGTCCTGTTTATGGGTGTCATCTGGCAGAGTGATCTTCTTTCTCAGGAACCTGCTGAAGTCAGGTCATTAAGAAAACAGGAGATCCTGCAGACCGATGACAATTACAGGGAATATTATTTTGGATTACTGACAGAAGATGAGAAGAAAATATATCGTGAAATGCTGAGTGGAATACAGGAGAGACAAGATGAGTTTTATCTGACATCTTCGAATGAACAGCTGATCAGCAAAGTTTACCATGCATTGCTGAAGGATCATCCGGAACTTTTCTGGGTGCATAATCGTGAGGAAGTATATACGACTGCGTATAAAGGAACTGATTATTGCAGATTTTCACCTGGATATACGTATACAGATCAGGAAATTCAGGAAATTATGGCATTCATGGAACATGCGCTGGAAGAAGTGAAAGAGCAGATTACACAGGATATGTCTGCTTATGATAAGGTCAAAACAGTTTATACGTATCTGATAGATCATGCAGAGTATGAAGCATCGGGGGATGACCAGAATATTGCAGGCATTTTCTGGAAAAAGAAAGCTGTGTGTGCCGGATATGCGAGGGCGGTACAGTATCTTTTGGAACAGCTTGGAGTTCCGTGTATTTATGTAGAGGGAAATGCGAGGGACAGTGATGAAGGACATGCCTGGAATATCGTAGAAATTAACGGTGAGCAATATTATGTAGATGCTACAAACGGGGATCAGCCGGCATTTCTGGAAGGCGGTGCGGTTTCTCTGGAAGAACATAAGACAACAATTTATGATTATCTGTGTCCTTTTCCACAGGAATATGAGCAATTATATACAGCATCCGATGAATTTCCGGTTCCGGAGTGTACTGCGACGGATCTTAATTTTTATGTGCTGAATCAGGCATGTTTTGATACATATGATGAACAGCAGATTTATGATTTCTGCTGTATGCGTCTTGAGAACGGAGCTGCGGTAGTACGTTTCAAATTTACTTCGCAGGAAGCTTTTGACGAAGCATGTCAGCAGTGGATACAGGAAGGATATGTTCAGAAAGTTGCTGAATACTATCTGAAAATGTATGGGCTCAGTACAGTAGAGTATCATTATGGTATTCTGGATAATCTGAAAACGATATATTTTATGTTTTAGAGGAGATATTTTTATGAATGATATTTTGCAGCAGATTATGAATATGATTGAGAATACGCGGACAGTACCGTCTATATCCAGTTTTTCGATGATCGGTTTTACAGTACTGCTGATTTTTGGAGTGATCAACTGTATTCTGGGATATCGGCTTCTGCGTTTCTGGATGATGCTCTGTGGTTTTGTCATTGGAGCTGGAATTGGATTTGGTGCAGCGTATACCGGTGGTGTGACAGAGAAATATATGTATGCGGTTTTTATGGTTGGAGCGGGTGTACTGTTGGCCGTGATCGCATTTGTGAGCTATAAGATTGGAATTTTTATTCTGGGAGCAGGCATTGGAATTGGACTTGGTATTTATGTTTTTCATCCAACTACTTCGTTGGTATTCTTTTTCTGTCTCCTTCTGGGAGTGGGCCTTGGTGTGCTGGCTATGAAGCAGGCGAGAGAAGTTCTGATTATTGGGACAAGCCTTCTGGGAGGTGCGATGGCAGGCTTTTCTACTGCAAAATTAGGCGGACTGGCGGATATTCCGTATGGTCTGGGACTGAGTGCAGGATTTGCACTTCTTGGAATGCTGATTCAGTTTGCGACAAACAGGCGCAAAGATGATGACGAGGAAGAAGAGTACGAAGAGGATGCGTATAACGATGGACAGGACAGTTCTGATTATGTGGATTTCAGGGATTATATGCCACAGAAATCAGAAAGAAAGGCGCAGAAAGAAGTCAGAAGAACATCGGCACAGAGACAAAATGTGAAGCATACACCGGGAAGAGCGCAGAACAGTTCTCATAAAGCATCTCGGAGTGCGCAGCAGGTAGATTTCAGACTTGAAAAAAATAAAGGAAGAAAACATAAAAAGGATGCGGTGGCACCTGAATCAGAAAAAACAATTCCGTACCGACCGAGAAAGAGCAGACAGAAAGAAATTGATCTTCCGCTGGGATCTTTTGATACAGAAGATTCCTATCATCCAATGAATGATGACTACGAAGAACCGGTTGTAATTGATGAGGATGAACTGGATGAGGAAGTGCTGAGAGAAATGATGGACGAAGACGACCGGGAGGGAGAAGAACTCTGGAAAAAGATATCCAGACGTGATGATACACATAAAAAAAGAAAGTAACAGTAAAGATGCCGGGTAGAAGGCAGGAAAGAAGGACAACATGGCAAAAGAAGCTAAGACAAATGCGATGAGAATGCTGGATCGTCAGAAAGTGAAATATGAAGCATTTCCATATGAATGTGATGAGTTTATTGATGGACTTCACAGTGCAGATCTGATTGGGGCACCATATGAACAGTCTTTTAAAACACTGGTTATGGAAGGGAAAAGCGGCGGATACTATGTATTTGTAGTACCGATCGAAAAAGAAGTGGATCGTAAGGCGGCTGCGAAAGCAGTTGGAGAGAAGGCTGTGGATATGATTCATGTTAAAGATATTCTGAAAATTACAGGCTATGTAAGAGGCGGCTGCAGTCCGCTTGGAATGAAAAAACCATATCCGGTCGTGTTTGATGCATCCGCGGGTGGGTTTGAAGAAATATATGTAAGTGGAGGCCGCGTCGGACTGACGCTGAAAGTTCCGCTTGCTGCACTTTTGAAAGTGACAAATGGAAAACTGGCGGATATCACAATGAAATAAAAAATACTGTAAACAATAAGCTGCAAAAGCTCCCGATCATTAAAAACGGGAGCTTTTGTCATGCAGTAAAACTGCAGTATGAAATTCTAGTTATCGGCAGCATCTTCTTCGTTAACCTGGAAGACGTGACGTTTCTTCGCCATTTCGTCGCTTGCCAGATATTCGTCATAGGTGGTGATCTTGTCAATCAGCTTACCGTCAGGAAGGATTTCCATGATACGGTTGGCGGTTGTCTGCACGAACTGATGGTCATGGGAAGTAAAAAGGATAACTCCCGGGAATTTGATCAGTCCATTGTTCAATGCAGTAATAGATTCCATGTCCAGATGGTTGGTAGGTTCATCAAGAATCAGGATATTAGCACCGGAAATCATCATTTTGGACAACAGGCAGCGGACTTTTTCACCACCGGAAAGAACACGTACTTTTTTTACGCCGTCTTCACCAGGAAAGAGCATTCTGCCAAGGAAACCGCGGACATAAGTAGCATCTTTGATTTCAGAATACTGTGTCAGCCAGTCTGTGATCGTGAGATCATTGTCAAATTCCTGTGTATTGTCTTTTGGAAAATATGCCTGGGAAGTGGTGACACCCCATTTGTAACTTCCTTCGTCTGGCTCCAGTTCACCGACAAGGATACGGAAAAAAGTAGTAATGGCCTGTTCATTGGCACCAACAAATGCAACTTTATCGTCATGACCGAGAGTAAAGCTGATATTGTCCAGAACTTTTACGCCATCAATAGTCTTGGAGAGGTTTTCGACCATAAGCACTTCATTGCCGATCTCACGGTTTGGACGGAAGTCGATGTATGGATACTTACGACTGGAAGGACGCATATCATCCAGCTGGATTTTTTCCAGTGCACGCTTACGGGAGGTTGCCTGTTTGGATTTGGAAGCGTTGGCACTGAATCGGGAAATAAATTCCTGCAGCTCTTTGATTTTTTCCTCTTTCTTTTTGTTGGCTTCTTTCATCTGTTTGATAAGAAGCTGGCTGGATTCAAACCAGAAATCATAGTTTCCGGCATACAGCTGGATCTTGCCATAGTCAATATCGGCAGTATGTGTGCAGACCTTATTAAGAAAATAACGGTCATGTGATACAACGATGACAGTATTGTCAAAGTTGATCAGAAATTCTTCGAGCCATTCGATTGCCGGAAGATCCAGATGGTTGGTAGGCTCATCGAGAAGAAGAATGTCCGGATTGCCGAACAGAGCCTGTGCAAGAAGAACTTTGACTTTCTGGCTGCCGGTCAGGTCAGCCATCTGTGTATAGTGGAGCTCGGATTCGATGCCAAGTCCGTTCAGAAGAGTAGCAGCATCAGACTCTGCCTCCCATCCGTTCATCTCTGCGAATTCACCCTCAAGTTCGCTGGCACGGATACCGTCTTCATCTGTAAAATCTTCCTTTGCATAGATCGCCTCTTTTTCCTTCATGATTTCATAAAGTCTGGCATTTCCCATGATAACGGTATCCAGTACGTTGAAGGAATCATATTTGAAGTGGTCCTGCTGCAGGAAGGAGAGTCGCTGGCCAGGAGTGATCACAATATCTCCATTGGTCGGTTCGAGCTGCCCGGAAAGGATTTTAAGGAAAGTAGATTTACCGGCACCGTTTGCTCCGATCAGACCGTAGCAGTTGCCTTCGGTAAATTTGATGTTGACATCCTCAAAGAGGGCTTTTTTGCCAACACGTAAAGTGATATTATTTGCTGAAATCATAAGGTACCTCTTTTCTTCATTATGGTTTCGAATTAAGTTTTCGATCATTGAACAGTAACTGGCCTGTTTTTGGCCATTCATTCCCATTTTACAGTAAAGTGGAGATTTTGCAAGCCTTAAATCATAAAAACATTGAATTTACACAGAGGAATTGCTATAATTTAAGAAAGTTTGCTGGAGAGTTACGGGTAATGGAAAGAGGAAACGGAGTATGTTGATAACCAGAGAATGCGATTATGCTGTGCGGGTGCTCCGCGCAATGGCAGAGGAAAAGAGAGTCAGCGTAAATGAAATCTGTGAAAAAGAACTGATCACAGCACCTTTTGCATACAAAATCCTGAAAAAACTGCAGAAATCAGGAATGGTCAGAGGGTATCGTGGTGTTCATGGGGGATATTCTCTGAACTGTGATCTTGATCAGATAACACTTTATGATGTTTATACAACGATCGATCCGGGAATGTTCATCATTGACTGCCTGGAACCTGGCTATGACTGTGCCAGGAACAGCGCAGACGGACAGACCTGTTCTGTTCACTGCGAACTCGCGGAAATTCAGGAAGAACTGTGCAGGATGCTGAAGCGAAAATCCCTGAAAAAACTTATAAATGGCTAACTTTTTTGTATGTAAATAGATACAGAAAATGCGTAATCCCGATTGGACAATTGCAATAGTGTATGCTATAATAACCAGTGGACTTTTAGACCGTTTCAGTGGTCTGAAATAAATAAAAATTTTCATCATACCTTTAAGGAGGAAAACAAACTATGGCAAGAAAGATGAAAACCATGGATGGTAACCATGCAGCCGCTCATGCATCATACGCTTTTTCTGATGTAGCTGCAATTTACCCGATCACCCCTTCATCTGTTATGGCTGAGGCTACAGACGAGTGGGCAACCCAGGGAAGAAAGAACATCTTTGGACAGGAAGTACAGGTAACAGAGATGCAGTCTGAGGCTGGTGCTGCTGGTGCAGTACACGGATCTCTTGCAGCTGGTGCCCTTACTACTACCTATACAGCATCCCAGGGTCTGTTACTGATGATCCCGAACCTTTACAAGATCGCTGGTGAGCAGCTTCCGGGTGTATTCAACGTATCCGCTCGTGCACTTGCTTCCCACGCACTTTCCATTTTCGGAGATCATTCCGATGTTATGGCCTGTCGTCAGACTGGTTGCGCAATGCTGTGTGAGTCTTCCGTACAGGAAGTTATGGACCTTACTCCGGTAGCACATCTTGCAGCAATCAAGGGAAAAGTTCCGTTCATTAACTTCTTCGACGGATTCCGTACATCTCACGAGATCCAGAAGATTGAGACATGGGACTATGAAGACCTGAAAGATATGGCAGATATGGACGCTATCCAGGCATTTCGTGATCACGCACTGAATCCGAACCATCCATGTCAGAGAGGCTCCGCTCAGAACCCGGATATCTTCTTCCAGGCAAGAGAGGCATGTAACCCATACTACGATGCTCTTCCGGCAGTCGTACAGGAGTACATGGACAAAGTTAACGCTAAGATCGGTACTGATTACAAGCTGTTCAACTACTATGGAGCAGCAGATGCAGAGCACGTTATCGTAGCTATGGGTTCTGTAAATGATACCATCGAGGAGACAATCGACTACTTAATGGCAGCTGGCAGAAAAGTTGGTGTTGTTAAAGTTCGTCTTTACAGACCATTCTGCGCACAGGCTCTTATCGATGCTATTCCTGAGACAGTTAAACAGATCACAGTTCTTGACAGAACGAAAGAGCCAGGAGCTCAGGGCGAGCCTCTGTATCTTGATGTTGTTGCTGCACTTAAGAACAGCAAATTTGACGGCGTTAAGATCTTCACCGGACGTTACGGACTTGGTTCCAAGGACACAACACCGGCTCAGATCGTAGCTGTTTATGACAATACTGAGAAAGAGAAATTTACTCTTGGTATCGTTGATGATGTTACAAACCTTTCTCTTGAGACAGGCGCTCCGCTTGTAACTACTCCAGAGGGAACAACAAACTGTAAGTTCTGGGGACTTGGTGCTGATGGTACTGTAGGTGCTAACAAGAACTCCATCAAGATCATCGGTGACAATACAGATATGTACGCTCAGGCATACTTTGATTATGACTCCAAGAAGTCCGGTGGTGTTACAATGTCCCACCTTCGTTTTGGTAAGAAACCGATCAAATCTACCTACCTGATCCACAAAGCAAACTTTGTAGCATGCCACAATCCGTCCTATGTGAACAAATATAACATGGTACAGGAACTGGTTGACGGCGGTACATTCCTTCTGAACTGTGCATGGGATATGGAAGGTCTTGAGAAACATCTTCCAGGACAGGTTAAGGCATTCATCGCTAACCACGGTATCAAATTCTACACCATCGACGGTGTTAAGATCGGTATTGAGACCGGCATGGGACCAACACGTATCAACACAATCCTTCAGTCCGCATTCTTCAAGCTTACAGGAATCATTCCTGAGGAGCAGGCTATCGAGCTTATGAAGGCTGCTGCTAAGGCTACTTACGGACGTAAGGGTGATGACGTTGTTAAGAAGAACTGGGCAGCTATCGATGCCGGTGCTAAACAGGTCGTAGAGGTTCAGGTTCCGGAGAGCTGGAAGAACGCTGAGGACGAGGGACTCTTCATGTCTCACGCATCCCACGGTGCTCAGGAAGCTCAGGACTTCGTAAACAACATCCAGTGCAAGATCAACGCTCAGGAAGGTAACAGCCTCCCGGTATCTGCATTCAAGGATTATGTAGATGGTACAACACCATCCGGAACAGCTGCATATGAGAAACGTGGTATCGCAGTTAACGTTCCTGTATGGGTTCCGGACAACTGTATCCAGTGTAACCGCTGTGCATATGTCTGCCCGCATGCTGCAATCCGTCCGGTTGCTATGACAGCAGATGAGACAGCTAACGCTCCAGAGGGTATCAAGACACTTCCGCTTACAGGAATGAAAGACTATACATTCACAATGACTGTATCTGCTCTTGACTGTACAGGATGTGGTTCCTGTGCAAATGTCTGCCCAGGAAAGAAAGGCAACAAAGCTCTTGAGATGGCTCCGCTTGAAGCTAACACAGAAGAGCAGAAATTCTTCGATTACGGTGTAACACTTCCACAGAAGGAAGACGTTATCGCTAAATATAAAGAGACAAC
>OGYI01001465.1_pt1 | contig 22863 bp, 19 predicted proteins | sample 1576521 | NCBI WGS metagenome assembly OGYI01 (sample SAMEA3541484, study PRJEB24748) | human gut metagenome | biome: human gut; feature: human-associated habitat; material: faeces | place: China | collected 2012
TGCCTAACATTATTCATCAGGCGGTTCTGATTCTGGCGGCTGCAGTGGTAGGCGGTCTGATTTCTATGCTGCCTGTTATTGTAAATAAGTATACCAAGGTAAATCCGGTGGTATTGGCGATTATGGCCAACTCCATTTTCTACTATTTCGGTTTATCAATCATCAGTACCTTCTTCCTGGAGAAGAGCGGAAGCTGGGGAAGCTATCCTTTCCCGGATGACGCAAGACTGGGAACTATGATTAAGGGAACCTCCCTTCACTATGGTTTCCTGGTGGTGATTGCGGCTACGATTTTCGTCATCTTTTTGATGAACAAGACTTCTTTCGGCTACAAGGTCCGTGTAACCGGAAGCAATACGGCTTTTGCGAAGGTATCCGGAATCCGTACCAGTTTTGTAATTCTGATGGCTCAGTTCATTGGCGGCGCTATAGCCGGAATGGGCGGCGCTATTGAGATTGTCGGCGTATACCGCCGCTTCCAATGGCAGACGCAGACGCAGTATGTGTGGGATGGTTTGTTGATTTATATGCTGGCAAACGGCAATCCTACCTTTATCCCGCTGACAGCGTTTTTCATCGCTTACCTGCGGGTGGGAGCGGAGATCATGTCCAGAGCTTCGGATCTGGATCCGGAGATTGTAACATTCCTTCAGGGAATTATCATTCTCCTGGTAGCTTCTCAGAGATTCCTGTACTTTATCAAGAAACGTCATGACCAGAAGCTGTCACTCAAGCAGGCAGAGGAAGGAGGTGCTGCGGCATGATGGAATTCTTTATGTCTCCCACGTTCTGGAAGACGGTGCTGGCAAGTACAACCCCTGTAATGATGGCAACGCTGGCAGCCAATATAATGACCAAGTCCGGTATTTTTAACCTTGCGATTGAAGGCACGATGCTGATCTGCGCTTTAACCGGCGTAATCGCCAGCGCCTACTCCCAAAACCTTTGGGTGGGCTGCATGGTAGCGGTGCTGATGGGAGTCTTTATTTCCTTTGTATTCGGATATTTTGCGCTGATTATGAAAGGCGCCATGAACGCCTGCGGTGTGGCTGTGAACCTGATCGGAACCGGCGGAACCGTGTTTGTGCTGGTAATGCTGACCGGAAGCAAGGCTAATTCCAGCGCCCTTACCAGCTTGACATTCCCTGTGATTAATATTCCGGGACTACAGAACATTCCTGTGATTGGAACGATCCTTTCCGGCCAAAATATGGTAACCTACATCGGCTGGGTGATTGTGGCTCTTACCTCCTGGATGCTCTATAAGACAAAACTGGGCATCAATATTCGGGCGGTAGGCGAGAACCCCGCAGCTGCAAAGGCAGCAGGAATCAACGTTTTGTTCCATCAGTTCGTAGCGCTGGCTATCTGCGGCGTGGCCTGCTCCTTTGGAGGCATGTACCTTTCCATGGGCGCCTTAAAGTCCTTTACCACCGGTATGGTGGCAGGAAGAGGATATATGGCTCTGGCAATGGATGCGATGAGCCAGGGTAATCCGATTATCGGCTGTTTAAGTTCCCTGCTGTATGGATTTTCTGATACCATTACCGTGTATCTGCAGCTTTACAGCCAGATGGATTTGAAACTGATTGACGCCTTCCCCTACCTTTTCATCATTGTGGTTCTGGTGATTATCCAGGCGATCCGTGGAATGATCGCAAAGCGGAAGGAACGTCTGGCGAGCTTAAGCCAGGCGGCCTAAGCGCCGAAATTTGTCCGTAATGGCCCGGGCAGCCAGTCTGCCCGGACTGTCACATAAAAAATTGTTTTATAAAAAAGGAGGATACAAAATGGCCCAGGAATATTATGATCCATGGTCAAACACAAAAACAAAGAACGGTCTGGAAGCGGATCTGGTGATTTCCGCTCTGCAGAAATGCATCCGCCGGGCTAAGGAGGATCTGGCTCTTCGCATGGCTTATGAGCTGTACATTACTTCCACTTTCCACGAAGAGAAAATGTGGAACCGTCTGCTGGTAATCTCCGTAGAGGATGTAGGCTTTGGCGATACGCAGGCTCCTATTTTCGTAAAAACCATGTACGATCTTCACAAAGAATACCCTTATATGGATGGAGACCGTCCCATCTTCTTTATGCACGCGATCCGTTATCTGTGCAGATGCCAGAAGGAACGCTCTACAGACCACATTAAGAATATCATCATGAAGGAGTTCCAGAACGGCTATGTACCTGAGATCCCGGAGTATGCTGTTGACATGCATACCATGAAGGGAAGAGCTATGGGCAGAGACGTATTTTATTTCCTGGATGAAGCAAGCAAGGTAGAGCCTCTCTGGGATCAGTATGATGATTCTTACCGGCAGAAGCTTTACGAGATGTGTAAGGAAGAAGTGGAGAAAGAAAAGCAGTAACTGGCGGTTCGGGATCTCCCGGATTGCTTTAAGCAAACTGTTTGGGACATCCTAGCCCCGAACAAGTAAATTAAATATAAGGAGGAACGTATTGATGAAAAACTGGAAGAGAGTAGCAGCGTTTGGACTGGCAGCCGTAATGGCAGCTGGAATGGTAACCGCTTGTGGCGGATCCAGCGAGGAGGCCGCGACAGAGGCTGCTGCGGATGACGGAGCAGAAGCCGCTGATACGGAAGCTGCCGGGGACGGCGAGGCTGCTGCAGATGACGGCGAGAAGAAGGAAATTTATGTATTTATCCGCGACAGAGGCGATCTGTCTTACTGGGACAGCATGGCAGAGGGTGGAGACCGCGCCGTAGAGGATTATGCGGACCGCGCCAACGTACATGTAATCGAGACCACCGCAGATGTTCAGGCAAACCTTCAGGCTATGTATGAGGGAGCTGACGCCGGAGCGGATCTGATTATCACTGCTTCTGATTTTAAGGATAACGTAGTAACTGTTGCCAACGAGTATCCGGATATTGCATTTACCATTATCAGTGAGGATATTCTGTCTCAGTGTACAAACAACAACGTGTACGGAATTGATTTCGCTACCAGCCAGGCAGCTTACCTGGGCGGAATCGTTGCTGCTGACATTGCCTCTCAGGAGAACAATGTAATCGGCTTTGTTGGAGGAATGGACGAGTCCCTGCCGATTCAGGAATATTTCTGGGGATACATTCAGGGCGCGAAGGCCTACAATCCTGATGTACAGATTGTCTACAACTATGTAGGCGGCTGGAATGATCCGGATACGGCAAGAACTCAGGCTATGACTCAGTATAACGACGCGGGAGCTTCCGTGATCTTTGCCTGCGCCGGCGGTTCCGGAAATGGTGTTCATACCGCTGCTGGTGAGACCGGAAAATACGTTCTGGGCGTAGACAGTGATCAGTCCCTTCTGTATGCGGAAGATGCGAACATTCAGGAGCGCTTTGCGACTTCCGTAATCAAGGAAGTAGGAAACGCCATCTACAATGTAATCGGCCAGTACCTGGATGAGGGAACCCTTCCCTTTGGAGAGTATGAGATCGTTGGACTGGCTGACGGCGCCGTAGGAATCGTTGAGGGCGATGCTCTGGATGCTGCTTTAACCGATGAGGGCAAAGCTGCTCTGGAAGAGGCTAAGGCCGGAATCGCTGACGGTTCCGTAACTGTAAACAGTGCGATTGGAAGAGAGCAGGATGAGATCAAGGCATTTATCGATGAAAACTGCCAGTAAAATTTAAGAAGAAACGTAACAGCTCAGTCTACTCCGGGCAGTTGCGCAGAAACAAAAAGCGGGCGAGTTCCCTGAAAACGGGAACCGCTCGCTTTTTTATTTGCTTGGTCTATGACTGGAGTAAGGGTTCGCTGCCTTTGACATTTAAGGCACCTTTTTTTCCTAAAAGCAATTCGAAGGTGGCGTTTTTAGATTGGATCAAGTGGTCATACATGGCCCGAGCGGCGCCGTCCCAATCTCGTTTTAAGCAGCACTGTAGAATTTCGAGATGTTCCTGTTGAGTTTCATCCAGACGCCTTTCCGTTCTTTGACCGGTCATAATTCGGATCCGCTGGTTTTGGGTGTTCAATGTCTTGAAATTTTCTTGAATATAATGGTTGGAAACGGCGCTATTCAGAAAATCATGAAATTGATCGTCCAAAATGAAGAAATGGCTGGTGTTTTCCAGTTCAAGCTTGGAAGAGAAGAGCTGGTAAAATTGAAACAGGGTTTCTTCATTCAGGGTGTATCCGTAGTGCTGGAGACTGTAAGGCTCCAGGAGAAGGCGAAGTTCGAAGATGTTGTTTACCTCGTTGATGGACAGAGTGGAAACAACAACGCCTTTTTTGGGCTTGATGGTAACCAGTCCTTCCTGTTCCAGCCGCCCCAAAGCGTCGCGAATGGGAGTCCTGCTTACGTTAAATGTTTCACACAAAGCCTCCTCATTGAGATAGACGCCGGGAGAATACTCGCAGTTAATAATCTTCTCTTTGATACCGTCGTAAACACGGGATTTCAGACTTTGCTTTGCCATAATCAACAATTCCTTTCAAATCAAATATTAGGGTAAAAATGGCCTGATAGAGATGCGGGGCCTTATTATTTATTATAAATTATAAACGAAAAAAGTGGAAGTAGTCCGTGTTGTATATTACATAGAACAGATCTTGTTAAATAAAAAACGAAGAAAGCGCCAAAATGCCGACATAATTCTAAAAATTAGCAATTAGTGTATCATTTATGCTACGAAAAATGATAAAAGTGATAAAAAAATAGTATATTATTTTTAAATACTATTGACATGAGAAAAGAAAAGTGGTAAAAATGTTGTATCCAACAGAGCTAAATGACATATAGAGATGAGAGGTTAAGTTGATATGAAAGCAATTGTAATTGAAGAACCTGGCAAAGTGGAGATTCATACTGTTCCAATGCCGAAGCGAAAGCCGGGAGAAGCCCTTCTGAAGCCTTTATATGGGGGAATTTGCGGAAGTGATCTGGGTTCTTACCGCGGTACATTTGCCTATTTTTCATATCCCAGAGTGCCTGGACATGAATTTTCGGCGGAAATTCTGGAAATTGATGAAAATGACTTGGGATTAAAGAAAGGGATGATTGTTGTATGCAACCCATATTTCAATTGCGGACATTGCTACTCCTGCCTTCATGGTCATGTGAACGCTTGTATGAGTAATGAAACTATGGGGGTACAGAGAGAAGGGGCCTTTGCGGAGTATATTACCATGCCGCTTGAACGGATCTATGACGGAAAAGGAATGGATCCCAGGGTGTTGGCAGCTATTGAACCTCTTTGCATCAGTTATCACGGCGTGAAGAGGGGATCTGTCCAAGAGGGGGACAAGGTTCTGATCGTGGGAGCCGGCACGATCGGCGTATTGGCGGCTGTTTCTGCAAAACAGGCTGGAGCTGTTGTATACATAGCGGACATCGCAAAAGATAAATTAGAATATGCTAAAAATTTTGGCGTAGATGGGGTGATCTGGGGGAGAGGACCGGAGGATTACCAAAAGGCAGTAAATGAGATTACCGGAGGAAGCGGCTTCGACGTAACAATCGAGGCGGTGGGACTGCCATCCACCTTCCAGACATGTATTGATACAGCGGCTTTTGGGGGAAGGATGGTTTTAATCGGTGTAGGAAAGAAGGATCTGGATTTTAATTTTACTATTCTGCAGAAGAAGGAATTAAATGTATTTGGATCCCGCAATGCCTTGAAAGAAGATTTTGTGGAAGTCATTGATCTGGTAAAGAATGGAAAGATCCCGCTGGAAAAAGTGATTACCAATGTTTATAAATTTGATGATGCGGCTCGGGCTTTTAAAGAATTGGACGAGGATTCCGCACACATGCTGAAAGTTATTCTGGATTTTACCTAAGGACAACTATTTAGGACGCAATATCACATTTGAGATTAAAAAACGTCAGGAGGAAGTTTTCTTATGTATCAATGTTTAGAGGGTCTGGAACCCAAACGGGTATTTGAAATCTTCGGCGAGCTGTGTCAGATTCCTCACGGTTCTAAAAATGAGAAGGCGATCAGCGATTATATTTACCATTTTTGCGAGAACCTGGGGTTGGAAGTCTACCAGGATCAGGCCTTCAACCTGATTATCAAAAAGCCTGCGACTCCTGGATATGAGGAGGCCCCGGTGACGATCTTGCAGGCCCATATGGATATGGTGTGTGAGAAAAACGCGGACAAGGTTCACGATTTTAAAAAGGACCCTGTTCCGGTGATGAGAGACGGGGATCGAATTTACGCAGATGGAACTACCTTGGGAGCGGACGACGCAACTGGTGTTGCATTTGCTATGTGTGTTCTGGAGTCAAAGGACATTCCACATCCCAGACTGGAGGTGGTACTGACTACCGATGAAGAGGCGGGGATGAGCGGAATCAAGGCTTTGGATTTTTCTAAGCTGGAAGGCAGAGTGATTATCAACCTGGATTGCAGTGATGAGGGGATTGTGGTAGGCTGCGCAGGCACAGTTTCCATTCGTATGGATTTGAACCTGAAGAAAGAAGTAATTCCTGGAAACTGGGAAAAGAAAGTGGTTCAGGTGCGGGGGCTGAAAGGCGGACACAGCGGACTGGACATGACAAAGGAGCGGGGAAATGCCAATGTGATTCTGGCAAGGATTCTTTCCGACCTTCAGGAAAATTGCCAGGTCCGAATCTGTAGCATCAACGGAGGACTTCAGACCAATGCAATTTGCCGCGAGGCAGATGGTGAAGTAGCTTTTCCGGTACAGAGAACAGAAGAGATCCAGGAGCGTCTGAAGGAGTGGAATCAGATCTTAAAGAAGGAATTTAAGATCAGCGATCCGGAGGTGACGGTAAAGCTGGAGAACGGGAGGGAGCCGGACCAGTGGAGCTGCTTTACGGAAGAGGGAACAGAGCGTCTGTTAGGACTTCTTTTGAATATCGATTGCGGCGTAATCGCGGATAATCTGGAGACGCCTGGGGTCCCGGAAACCAGCGGAAATATGGGGGTAATTGTGACGGAAGGGTCCAGGGTTATCCTGCGTCCTCTGTACCGCAGCTGTTACAACAGCAAAAAGAAGTATGTGACGGACAAAAACAGGCGGCTGGCAAAACAGTTTGGAGCTGAGTTTACGGTTGAGGCAAACTCGCCGGAGTGGGAATATAAAGCCGACAGTCCCTTAAGCGCCTTGATTCAGAAGACTTTTGAGAAGCGTTACGGAAAAAAACTGGTAGTGGAAGTCTCCCATGGGGGAAATGAATGCGGAACCTTCTTTCAGCATTTTCCGGATGCGGATATTGTATGTACGGGGACTCAGATCATCGGGGCTCATACTCCAAATGAGAGCGTCCTGGTCAGCATTGTACAGAAGGAATGGGAGATGCTGTGCCTGACTTTAAAGGGAATGCTGGAATACGGAAAAGTGTGATCAAAACAGAGAGAAAGGTCTCTGTTTGAATAAAATCCAAATACAAGGAGGAGAAGTAAATGAAAAAAGCGTTATCGTTGTTGCTGGCAGCAGCTATGGCTACTTCACTGGTAGCATGTAGCTCTTCCTCTGACTCCACAGGAACCACTCAGAGCGAGGCGTCCCAGGCGGAGAGTTCCGCTCAGAGCGCGGCAGAAGGAGAGTCTGCGGAAGGAAGTGAAGGGGAATCCGAAGAGGCGGCAGAGGCCTATGGTTTTAAGATCGGAATTCTGACCTCCACCGTTTCTCAGGCAGAGGAGGAGTACCGGGCAGCAGAAACTATTAAGGAAAAATACGGTGATATGATTATTCATCAAACCTTCCCGGACAAGGCGGCCAGCGAGCAGGAAACCACCATTTCCATCGCAATGTCTATGGCGGCAGATCCGGACGTGAAAGCGATTATCTGCAATACCGCTATGGAAGGGACCGCGGCTGCTATGGAGCGTGTACGGGAAGCACGTCCCGATATTCTTCTGCTGGCAGGCGTTCCCAGCGAGGCTCCCGATGTAATCTGCGAGGCCGCCGATTTGGTATTCCATCCCGATGTGGCGGAAATGGGCGCTCAGGTTGCGGAAGCTGCTGCCGAGATGGGAGCAAAGACTCTGGTTCATTATTCATTCCCCCGTCATATGGCGCAGCCTCTGAATATTGCAAGACATGATCGGATGAAAGAGAAGTGCGAAGAGCTGGGAATCACCTTTGTGGACGGAACTTCTCCTGATCCTATGAGCGATGCAGGTATTGCCGCGACGCAGCAGTATATTCTGGAAGACGTACCCCGTAAGGTAGAAGAGTATGGGGTAGACACTGCTTTCTTTGGAACTAATGCAGGACAGCAGGAGCCGCTGTGCAAGGCTGTATTCGAGTCTAAGGCGATTTATCCTCTTCCTGATAATCCCAGCGTATTCTACGCTTTCCCCGGAGCATTGGGAATTGAGGTGCCTGAGGACAAAAAGGGCGATGTGGCTTATATGCAGGAGCAGATCAGCGCAATTTTGGCTGAAAACGGCATGTCCGGCCGCATGGGCGTATGGAGTGTTCCCATGCATACCATGTTCTTAAACTGCGCTCTGGAGTACGCTATTGACTATTGCAACGGCGAGTTCACCGAGAAAGCAGATCTGGATAAGTTTACAGAAATTTTTGGCAATTTCGCAGGTGGAGAGGTCAGTGTGCGCAAGTACACCGATCCGGAAAGCGGAACTACTTATGACAACTTCTTTGTAGTATTAGGAACCTTTGTAACACTGTAAATCAAGCGGTAAATCAAGTGGAGGGACTGCCTTCAAGGGCTGAAGGCGGTCCCTCCCTGATTAAAAGATAACAGCATTAAGGAAAGAGGGTTGAATATGGCCGAACAAGCGCTCCTTCGATTTAAAAATATCAGAAAGAAATTTGGCGAGAATGTAGTTTTGGACGGAGTAGATTTCGAGATCTATCCGGGGCAGATCGTGGCCCTTGCCGGAGAAAACGGCGCCGGAAAGTCCACATTGATGAACATATTGTTTGGAATGGGCGTCATTGCGGAAACGGGAGGTTACGAGGGTGAGATTATTTACGAAGGGAAAACGGTAAAGATTCAATCCCCTCAGGATGCCATGAGCTATGGAATCGGCATGGTCCATCAGGAATTTATGCTCCTTCCCGGATTTACGGTGGCGCGGAATATTAAGCTGAACCGGGAATGCTTGACCTCCAATGTAGTCAGCAGAATGTTTGGGAAAAATTATGAGCTTCTGGACAATCAGGAGATTGTAAAAGAGGCGGGGGATACTTTGGGCAGACTGGGAATCGATATTAGTCCCTCTGTAACGGTAGACCGTTTGGCAGTAGGACATATGCAGTTTGTGGAGATTGCCAGAGAAATTGATAAGACCAATTTAAAGCTGTTGGTGTTGGATGAGCCGACGGCGGTACTGACGGAAAGTGAGGCAGAGCGCTTCATCAAATGTATCCGTCAGGTGGCAGATGAAGGAATTGCCGTGATTTTTATTAGTCACCGGCTGGATGAAGTAATGAACCTGGCCGACATGGTAGTTGTGCTTCGTGACGGACAGATGGTATTTGAATCGAAAACAAAGGACACCAACAAGAATCAGATTGCGGAGATGATGGTAGGGCGAAAACTGGAGACTTCCAGCATGGTCAACATCAATCGCCGGATTCCCGACGAGGTGATCCTGGATATACAAAATCTCAGCGTGAAGATGCCCGGGGAACCATGCAGAAATGTTTCTCTGAAAGTAAGAAAAGGGGAGATCCTGGGAATCGGAGGACTGGCTGGGCATGGAAAGACCAGCATCTCCAACGGCATATTCGGCATGTATCCTTCTACCGGAAAAGTATTTTATAAGGGGAAGGAGCTGCAGTTTGGAAAGCCAGGAGAGGCCCTGAAGCAGAATATGGCGTTTGTGTCCGAGGACCGCAAGGGCGTAGGCTTGCTGCTGGATGAGACGATCGCTTTAAACATGATCTATACGGATATGAGAGTGAACCGGCATTACCTGAAAAAATACGGATTTTTTACCCAAATAGACCGGAGAAAAGCCAATGAGGCGGTAGAGGATATGATTAAGGAATTGGATATCCGCTGTACTGGTTCCGGACAGCTGGTAGGAAGGCTTTCAGGAGGAAATCAGCAGAAGGTCTGCGTAGCCAGGGCCCTTTTGACAAAACCGGACCTGCTGTTTGTATCGGAGCCTACCCGCGGTATTGATATCGGCGCAAAACAGATCCTTTTAAACTATCTGGTAAAGATCAATAAAGAGCATGGGATTACGATTATCGTAACCTCCAGCGAGTTGAACGAGCTGCGTACCATATGCGACCGGATCGCTATTATCGGAGCAGGAACGGTACAGGGAATATTAAAGCCCGATGCGCCTAATGTTGAGTTTGCGCTGTTAATGTCAGGTGAACAAGGAGGGACTAAAAAATGACGGCTGTAAAAAAGAAGGTGGAGGAATTTGGATTTCCCCGATTGATTATACTTGCATTTCTGCTGTTGCTTTTTGTGATGCTGTTTGTGTTTAACATCCCGGTTCCTCTGACAATTTCTCAGTGTCTGGTCCGGGTAGGAATTAACCTGGTTCTGTCATTGGCTATGGTTCCGGGTATTATGGCGGGAACAGGGATGAACTTCGCCCTGCCCCTGGGAATTGAATGCGGCCTGATAGCCGGTATGATCAGCCTTCAGTTTAATATGACCGGCCTGTTCGGGATATTTGCCGCAATGGTGATTTCCATCCCTTTCAGTGTAGTGGCGGGATGGATTTACAGTAAATTGTTAAACCGTGTAAAAGGAAGCGAAATGATGGTATCCAACTATGTGGGATTTTCCGTAGTAGCGATCATGTGTATCGGATGGCTGGTGCTGCCCTTTAACAATCCCGGAATCGTATGGCCCATTGGAGATGGCGTCCGTACTACCATTACCCTGGATTCCTGGTACGACAAGGTTCTGAACAATTTTCTGATGTTCAATGTGATGGGAGTTGATATTCCCCTGGGACTGATTTTGGTGCTGGCAGTCCTTTGCTTCATCGTATGGCTGTTTATGAGAAGCCATCTGGGGCTGATGATGCGGGCGGCGGGGTCCAATCCACAGTTCGCAAAATCCAACGGAGTAAATGTAGATTCCATGCGTACCACCGCTACCATTATTTCAACAGTCCTTGCGGGAATTGGAATCGTGATTTACGCTCAGGGATTTGGATTCTATCAGCTTTACAATGCGCCCTTGATGATGGCATTCCCGGCAATTGCCGCAGTGCTGATTGGAGGAGCGACTCCCAGTAAAATTACTATATTCAACGTTGTGTTAGGTACGTCAATGTTTCAGAGCATTCTGGCTCTGGCGACTCCTGTGGCAAGTGCCATGATTCCGGAGGGCAATTTATCAGAAGTTGTAAGAACGATTATCAGCAACGGAATTATTTTGTACGCCTTATCTCAGATGCAGGGGGGAGGAAAGAAATAATGGGAGAAATAAGAAGACACTCAATCGAAACCAATATTAAGAGATTTTTGGTAGATAACGTAGTAACCATTTTGTTCTTCATTATCTGTCTGATTGGTATTATACTGGCGGACCAGCCCATGGCTTATATTGTGGGGGAAATTTCTTCCCGTCTGTTCCGTAACCTGATTATCATTCTGGCTCTTTTGATTCCTGTTTGGGCCGGTATGGGAATGAACTTCAGTATTGTGGTGGGGGCTATGGCGGCGCAGATCGGCATTATTGTGTCCATTAACTTTTCCATTACAGGCATCATCGGCTTGGTAGCTGCCTTTATTGTCAGCGTGCCTCTGTCCTTGTTTTTTGGCAATCTGGTGGGAAGGTTGTTTAATAAGACCAAAGGTCAGGAGATGATTACCGGTATGATCCTTGGCTTCTTTGCCAAGGGACTGTATGATCTGGTATTTATGTTTCTTTGCGGCCCAGTTATCCCGGTAAAGAACCCATCCCTGCTGTTGACCAACGGAATCGGGCTGATTACGCCCATTACCCTGGATGATGCCACCAATGCAGCGATCAACAATATCTGGAAAATGCCTTTGGATAAAGGGCTGACTATGATTTTGATCATTGCCGTCGCAGTGAAGCTCCTGTCAGTTCTCTGGAGAAAGTATAAAAGAGGTGAGGAACTCAGCTGGAAGAAGCAGTACGGTCTGTTTGCGCTTATTGTGCTGTTTGCGGCATATATGATTTTAATTTCCGTTTCTGAAACCGTGAAGTTCGCCCTTTCCTTTACACAGATGCCGGTTGGAACGGGAATTCTGATCGTGATTGTCTGCATTTATACTACTTTCCTTTCCAAGACCAAACTGGGAAGCGATATCAACGCAGTGGGACAGAATATGAATATCGCGGTGTCCATGGGAATTCCGGCGGACAAAATTCGTATTACCGCGATTATGATTTCCACTTTGCTGGCTGGTCTGGGGCAGCTGGTATTTATTCAGGATATTGGAAACTTTACCACTTATACGGCCCATGAAAATGTGGGAACCTTCGCCATCGCGGCTTTGCTGGTCGGCGGCGCTTCCATCCAGAAGGCTTCCATCAGCCACGCGGTCATCGGCGCTTTGCTGTTCCATACCATGTTCGTGGTATCGCCCTTGGCAGGAAGAAACCTCTTTGACAACGCCCAGGGCGAATACTTCCGTGTATTTGCCTGCTATGCGGTAATTGCGGTCGCCCTGGCCCTTCATGCCTGGAAAACCGTTATGGCAAAACAAGAGGAAAATAGTGAAGAGGCGGAAATTAAGGCTGCCGAACATTAAAAAATGGGGAGAGAAAGTGAGGCAAGGAGATGGATCATCGTTTCAGGGAAAGTTTAATTGAACTGATGAATCAGAAGGGGATTGATGCAATGATGATTGCACCTTCCCAGGAACTGCGTTTTCTGGCTGGTTTTACGGTGTATCTGGACGAGCGCTTTCAGGCTATGGTGCTGACGGCAAAAGGAGAAGCTTTCTATATCTGCAATCTGTTAAGCAGAGACGAGGTGGCGGAACAGACTCAGTTGCCTATGGAGATCTATACCTGGACGGATAATGAGAATTTTACGGAAAAGGCCAGAGATATACTGGAAAAGTACGGGCTTCTGGGAGGAACCATTGGAGTGAATACTACTGTGCCGGCTTACCATAGCCTTCTTTTAGCCCAAAAAACCGGAATTCATTTTGTAGATGGAACGAAGTGGCTGGAGGAAATACGGATCATCAAGACGGCTGAGGAACGGGAAAAATTGAGGATTGCTTCCAAAATTACAGATGAAATATTTCCGGATATTCTGTCCTTTATCCGGCCGGGAATTCGGGAAATTGACATAAGGACCAGAATGGAGCAGTTGTTTGCGGAAAGAGGAGTGAAGCTGGCGGGAGATATTGTGGCTTCGGGAAGTAATTCGGCGCTGCCTCATTATTTTGGTAATCAGAGAATTATCGGGGAGCAGGATGTAATCGTCTTGGATTACGGTTGTAATTATCAGGGAATATTTTCGGATATGACCAGGACGGTTTTTGTGGGAGGCATCAGCTCAGAGCAGGAGAAGGTTTATCATATTGTGGAACAGGCAAATCGGGCAGCCAGAGAGAAGGCAGTTCTGGGAGCGTATATTCCGGATATCGATCAGGCCGCCAGAGGACTGATTGAGAAAGAGGGGTACGGAGCGTATTTTACCTGCCGCCTGGGCCATGGAATCGGATATATTACCCATGAACAGCCGGAGATTAAGGCGGTAAACCGCCGGAATCTGGAGGAAGGGATGGCATTTAGCATCGAGCCCGGAATTTATATGGCCGGTAAATTCGGAATAAGAATTGAGGATATTATACTGATGGAAAAAGACGGGCCGGAGTGCCTGAACCATACAAGCCGTGATATTATCGTTTTATAGTATGATAGTAACAGTTCAGGCCGTCCTGAACAGTTACGTATGATAGAAGAAGTCTTGGAAGAGGGATGGCCTGAGTATCGACCTCCCTTTTCTGCGTATGGAGAAAAATAGTCCTTGCCGTTTTAGAAATTTGGAAATACACTAATGGATAGAAAGAAGGGATAAAAAGGAGGAGGCAAAAGAAAATGATTGGAAACGAAGAAAATACCTGCGCAGCCTGGTCCCTAGCCAGACAGCTGGTTCAGATCGACAGCTCTGACCCGGGAGCGTATGAAGGCGTTATTGGACAGTGGCTGAAGGAATGGATTCGCAGGCAGGCGGAGAAATGGAACATTCCTGTAAAAGAGGAATATTTCAGGTTGGAAGAGGAGAAAGGAGATTCTTCCCAATCGAGCTCTTCCGAACCATCCGGAGGCGTATATGACCGCTGCCTTGAGTTGAAAATGGAGGAGGTGCTGCCCGGAAGAAGCAATCTGATGGCAAGAATTTCCGGAACCTTTCCCGGGCCTGGGTTGATTTTCATTTGCCACATGGACACGGTTACACTGGGGGAAGGATGGGATGAGAACCGCCCGCCTCTGGGGGCTGTGGTAGAGGGAAAACGGATGTACGGAAGAGGGGCCTGTGATATGAAGTCTGGGTTGGCCTGTGCGTTAACGGCTTTCTCTTCTGTGCTTAGGAGAATCGGAGAAACCGGAAGGTGGCCTGGGCGTTCCATTACATTGATCGGATCGGTGGATGAGGAAGATTTTATGCGGGGTGTTGAAAAAGCTATCAAAAGCGGATGGGTCAGTACCCAGGACTGGATTCTTGATACGGAGCCCACGGACGGGCAGATTCAGGTGGCCCACAAGGGCAGGACCTGGTTTGAGCTGACCATAGAGGGGGCGACTGCTCACGCCAGCACTCCCTGGAAGGGGGCGGACGCAGTGGCTGCTATGTCGGAGGCGGTGTGTCATATCCGAAGGAGCATTTCCCGCTGCCCGGTCCACCATGAACTGGGGCGCTCTACCGTTACTTTCGGGCAGATCGAGGGAGGATACCGCCCCTATGTGGTGCCGGATTCCTGCAAGGTGTGGATTGATATGCGTCTGACGCCTCCAACTGATACGGAGAAGGCCAAAGGCATTGTGGAGGAAGCCATCCGCGTTGCCGGAGATCAGGTGCCGGGAACAAGAGGAAGCTATGTGATTACCGGGGACCGGCCCTACATTGAGCGGGACGATAAGTCCGCCCTGCTGAAGGCGCTGAAACAGGCTTGTCGGAAGGCTACGGGAGAGGAGGCTGCGGTGGGATTTTTTAACGGCTATACGGACACGGCGGTAATTGCCGGAAAGCTGGAGAATCACAACTGCATGTCTTATGGTCCGGGCAATTTGGAAATGGCCCACAAGCCCAATGAATACGTGGATTACGAGGATGTGGATCGATGCCAGAGGGTGTTGGAAATCCTGGCTCTTGAGACGGCCTTCGGGGAGGCTTGAAGCTTTACAACAGGAGCGGTTTTGTGATATACTATGGACACTTAGCGAGGTTTCTGACTGGCCTGAGAAAGTGTTCGAGAAAGCGGGCAGACCATGGAAACGGAACAAAATCAAACGGGAGGTATTGTGGAAAATGAAGGAAACCACACTGGTAATTATGGCGGCTGGCATCGGAAGCCGTTTTGGGGGAGGAATTAAGCAGCTGGCGCCGGTAGGACCGGGCGGAGAGATTATCATGGACTATTCCATTCATGATGCATTGGAGGCAGGTTTTAATAAGATTATTTTTATCATCCGCAAGGATTTAGAGAAAGATTTTAAGGAGATTATCGGCAACCGGATTGAGAAGCTGGCTCCGGTGGAGTACGCGTATCAGGAGCTGGATGACCTTCCGGATGGGTATCAGGTTCCGGAGGGCAGAAAAAAACCCTGGGGTACCGGTCAGGCTGTGCTGACGATCAAAGGGCTGGTAAAAGGGCCTTTTTTGGTAATCAATGCCGACGACTATTACGGCAAGGAGGGCTTCCGTCAGATTCATGATTATATGGTTCAGGAGATGAAAGAGGATGGGGATCTGTACGACATCTGCATGGGCGCTTTCGTCCTGGCCAACACCCTGAGCGACAATGGAGCGGTGACCCGGGGCGTGTGCCGGGTTAGCGAGGATAATGTCCTGGAAAACGTGACAGAGACCTATGAAATCCGCATGACCGACCAGGGACTTGAGGCGAAGGACGAGGCGGGAAATCCCGTGACCCTTGACCCAGGCCAGCCGGTATCCATGAATATGTGGGGACTTCCTGAGAGCTTTCTGGAGGAGCTGGAGCAGGGATTCCCGAAATTCCTGAACCAGGTTCCGGAAGGAGATATTAAGGCGGAGTACCTGCTGCCGAAAATTATCGACCAGCTGGTACAGAGCGGAAAGGCAAAGGTAAAGGTGCTTCATACGCCGGATAAATGGTTTGGCGTAACCTACCAGGAGGATAAGCAGGCGGTGGTGGACGCCATTCGTGAGCTGATTCGCCAGGGGGTATATAAGGAAAAACTTTTTGATTAAGAGGACAGCATAAGGGCAGTGAACTGGAGGAGGGATTGCAATGATTCGCAAAAGCAGTGAAAAACAGGTAGAAAGAAAACCGGCCCCATTTAACGGGACCGGAGAGATTCAGATGGCCAGCATTCTCAACGGACCGGAGGAGATGCATGGCAAGGGCCGGGTATTCGCGCAGACTACGATTTTCCCTGGCTCTGCTATCGGATACCATGTTCACCAGGGGGATGGAGAAACCTACTACATTTTAAGCGGCAAGGGACGGTACAATGACAATGGGGCCATTACAGAAGTGGGACCGGGTGATGTGACCTACTGCGCTCCTGGTCAGGGACACGGACTGGAATGTATCGGGGATGAGCCGGTCCAGATGGTTGCGTTGATTTTGTATGAGTAGAAGGCGCGGTGTTTAAGCTGACGGGAACCAAAAAGCAGAAAGGGACTGCACATGGGGCAGTCTCTTTTTTGTATGGCGGAAAAAACTCTTCTTTCTGATGGAATATTTTCCAGGACAAGAACCTATACTAGGAAAAAAGGGATGGGGAAATGAACATCAGGTGGATTGCAGGACTATGAAATTGTGGAAGCAGCTAAACACTCAGAGGTATGAGGATATTGACTATTTTGACACCAGAAAGGGGTTTCAGGCAGAGGTATTTGCCATGAGACTTTATGAGCTGATTGCAGAGGAGAAGAGAAGGAATAAGAAGGCAGGTGTGATCTTTTTGTGTATTGGCACGGACCGGTCTACGGGGGACAGCCTGGGTCCCTTAATTGGTCATAAGCTGAGGCGGCGCAGGCTAAAGGGGGCGGCAGTCATCGGAACCCTGGACCGTCCGGTTCACGCCATGAATCTGGAAATGTACGCCAACTATATTCGGATGTATTATTCAAACTATGTGGTGGTTGCTATTGATGCCTCGGTGGGAAGAAAGGATCATGTGGGATATGCCACCATTGGCAGAGGGGCCCTAAAGCCCGGTCTGGGAGTAAGCAAGGAGCTGGAGGCGGTAGGAGATATTTCTATTACGGGAATTGTGGGGGGCTGTTCCAGCTTAGACCCGGTGACGCTTCAAAGCGTGCGTCTGTCCATGGTGATGCAGATGGCGGACTGTATCTGCGAGAGCATTTTTCTTGTCGAAGGATTTTGGGACAAGGCTGTCAGTTTTTGACAAATTTTTCGTTTCCGGTGTGGTAAAGTTTTTGTGATAAAAGACTAGACTACAGCGGGGTGATTCTATGGGAGAATTGTACGAGCCCTATCCAAGACTGCCGAAAAATATACGGCAGATTGGGGAGAGGGATCCGATCTTAAAGTTATATGTGGAAGATTATGTAAATACCTACCTGAAACGTCTGAAGCCCTGGGGCGGGACGGATTTGAGGGTAGGTCTTCTGCTTGGAAATGTGGAGATGCGCGGAGAGACGCCATATGTGTTTGTGGACGGCGCTCTGGAGATGGAGGGAGTGTCTGCGGAAGGAGAAGCAGTGGTCTTTACAGAGGAAGCCTGGAAAAAGGCTTACCAGGATATAGAGCAGATTTTTCCCAAACGGACAGTTCAGGGCTGGTTTATTTGCGGAGATGCGGGCTGCAATTTAAGTCCTCTGAATTACTGGAAACTTCATGGACAGTATTTTTCCGGAAAGAATCAGCTGATGTATTTGAACAGCGGACTGGAAGGAGAAGAGGCTATTTACATAACTTCGCCAGATGGATTTTATCAATTAAAGGGGTACAGCATTTTTTATGAGCGCAATCAGATGATGCAGGACTATATGGTCCTGCGAAAGGATGCGCGCCGTGTGGAAACCTCAGGAGATGACCGGGTGATCCGCGACTTTAAAAAGCGGATGGACGAGAGGAAAAATGAGGCGGTTCATGAACGGGGTACCGTACATCTGCTGACCGGACTGTGCGGGGTTCTGACGGTTACGGTTCTGGCCGGAGGAGTAGCCATGTTCAATAACTTTCAGAAAATGCAGCAGATGGAGAGTGTGATTGCCTCGGTTTTGCCTGGAGGGACGATGATGGAGGAAACGATTCCTGATTCTTCCGGCAAGGGCTTTACCACAGCGGAAGAGCCGGATTACTTGATCGAAGAGGCGGAGGGAAATATCAGCCCGATTCAGAACACCCGGACCGAGAACGAGACAGAAGGAGCCGCGGAGGCAGCTGCAGCGGCAAATGTACAGGGCGAGAGCGGCTCCTATGTCGTTCCGGAAACCATGTCGCCAGTAAAGCCCTCCACAGCGGAGGAAACTAAAAAGGCGGAGCCGGAGAGCGGCGGGGCCGTACCCGCGCAGGAAGAACAGAAAGAAGACCGGCAGAGCAAAGAGGCGGCTGCGGCTGATACGAATTATCATATTTATCAGGTGGCTTCCGGAGAGACGCTTTACGGCATCTGTTTTCAGGTTTACGGGAATCTGGACCATCTGGAGGAGATCTGCTCGATTAATGGATTGGAGAGTGAAAACAGCATTTACGCTGGTCAGAAACTTTTAATGCCCTGAAAACTGAAAAAGGTAATGCGGTTTCAAAAAATGTGGTGTATAATGTCCAGGTAAGCTTTTTTACAGTTCACTGGAGATAAAAGATGAGCAATATCAGTTCAATGAGCCGCGAGAGCAAAAAGCGTCAGCTGCGGCGGCAGATCGTCCCATCCAGTCCTGGTCCGGCGGGGCCGGGGGGGAGAAGAGATGAGGAGGACAGTCATGAAGTGGTGCAGAAGGCCCATCGGAAGGTAGTACAGCGCAGACTAAAGATTCTGCTGGTGTTTTTGATCATGGCCGCTATAGGAACGGCGGTGGTTTATCAGTTCAGCCAGTATCATCAGTACGAAGGCTATCAGGTATCCTGGGAAAAAAGTCTCACCTCCCAGACGGAAGGCCAGACGGACAGCAGCTTCTGCGGCTATGAGGCTTTCGGCGGAGGAATTCTGCGGTATACAAGAGACGGCATGTCTTTTTTGGACTACCGGGGAAACACCATTTGGAACCAAAGCTATGAGATGAAATCTCCTATTGTGTCGGTCAATGGAAATTACGCAGTGGTGGCGGATCGTCAGGGGACCGGGATCTATATATGTAATCCCGACGGCTGCCAGGGCCAGGCCGCTTCCTTGCTGCCAATTATGGGGGCTACGGTGTCCGCCGGCGGAGTGGCGGCGGTGATGGAAGGAGATTCTTCGGCAAGCTATGTTTTTATGTACCGAAATGACGGAAGCCAACTTCAAATTTCCATCAAGTCTCTTTTGGAAAATGACGGATATCCGATAGACATCAGTCTGTCCCCCAGTGGGAATCAGCTGGCGGCTTCGTTTTTATATTTGGAGCAGGGCCTGCTGAAGTGCAAGATTGTTTTTTATAATTTCGGTGTAGGACAGAGCCGGGCGGACCGGGTGGTCGGCATCATTTTTCCGGAGGATTTAAGCAACGCCCTGGTGGCCCGAATCCGTTTCCTGGACGAGGATCATGTGGCGGCATTTTCCGATCAAGGGGTTTTCTTTATTTCTACCAGGGTAGAAACGGAGCCGACTCCTGGAGAACCGGCATTGCTGGAGGAAGAGATCCGTTCCATCTGTTACAGTCCCGAGTATGTGGGAGTGGTGACGAATACCACGGAAGGAGAAGATCCTTACCGGCTGCTGGTATATCGCAGCAGCGGGAGAACGGAAGTGGATCAAACGTTTGATTTCCCATATACGGATTTCAGGATTGACGGCGACACCATTTTCCTCTACAATGACGACAGCTGCCAGATTTATAACATGAAGGGAACTCTGAAGTTTTCGGGAACCTTTGATTTTACCATATCCGGGATATTAAAAGGAAGGATTCCGGGTAATTTCCTGGTTCTGGGCTCCCAGAATCTTCGGGAGATCCGCCTGAATTAGGAATACAAAAGGGCGGGAAAATATGAGGATGAAAAAGATACAGGAAGAGAGGGAATAGTACTATGGATAAGAAATGCATCGGTGTGGACGTAGGAGGAACCAGCGTCAAAATCGGTTTGTTTGAGGAGGATGGCCGGCTTTTGAAAAAATGGGAGGTAAAAACCCGCAAGGAGGAGAACGGAAGGCATATTCTGCCTGATGTGGCGGCCTCCATTCGAAAGGTGTTGGAGGAGGAAGGGATTTCCTTTGACCAAATCCGGGGTGCGGGAATGGGAGTTCCCGGACCGGTGCTTCCCGATGGCTCCGTGGAAATCTGCGTGAACCTGGGATGGCATAACGTCAATCCTCAAAAGGAACTGAGCGCCATGCTGGAGAATATCCCGGTGCGCAGCGGAAACGACGCCAATGTGGCAGCCCTGGGCGAGATGTGGCAGGGCGGCGGAAAAGGCTACCGGGACATTGTGATGATTACCCTGGGGACCGGCGTAGGCGGCGGCGTGATTCTGAACCAGAAGATGGTCAGCGGAGCCCACGGGCTGGCCGGGGAAATCGGACATATTCATGTGCGGGATGAGGAGCAGGAGCACTGCAACTGCGGCGGCATGGGCTGCCTGGAGCAGGTGGCATCCGCTACGGGAATCGCCAGGGAAGCCAGAAGAACGATGGCCTCCTGCGATACGCCGTCCCTGCTGCGTGAATATGGGGACCGGGTGACGGCCAAGAATGTGTTAGATGCGGCGAAAGCCGGAGACGCCCTGGCAGACCAGGTGGTAGAAGTAGTATGCCGGTACCTGGGACTGGCTCTGGCCCAGGCCTCTATGATGATGGATCCGGAAATCTTCGTCATCGGAGGAGGAGTGTCCAAGGCGGGTCAGTATCTTATTGACCGGATTTACGGACATTATGACTATTTTACCCCCATTTCCAAAAATAAGGCCAAAATCGGCCTGGCTACCCTTGGAAATGATGCGGGGATTTACGGGGCGGCCCGGTTAATTCTGGAGTAGTCCGTAGTAATCCAGGACGGCTATCTTCTTGCCCGGCTCAAGGCCGGACAAGAAGCATCGGATATCCATCCGATGTGAAAACGTGGGCAAAAACAAGCTTATAAGCAAGCTTAACGCCTGTTCTTGCCCACGTTTTCCCGCCGTCCTGGATTATTATCATAGGTTGGTAGACCGGGGCAGGGAGAAGATGAACTCTGTTCCCACGCCCTCGGTGCTGATGACGTCTATATTTTCCCCATGGGCCTGGATAATCTCTTTTACAATGGAGAGACCCAGGCCCGTTCCGCGCTTGTCTTTGCCTCTGGAGAGGTCGGTCTTGTAAAAACGTTCCCAAATCTTACTTAAGCTGTTTTTGGGGATTCCGATTCCCGTATCCTTGACGGAAATGAAAATTTTCTCGTGGCGTCCCACCGCCTGGATGTAGATGGTGGAATCCTGGTGGCTGAATTTGATGGCGTTGTCGATGAGGTTGTACATCACCTGCTGGATTTTCCCCATGTCGGCGTAGACCATCTGGATATTGTCCCCGAAGGTCAAATCGAATACGATATTTTTCGCGCCGCAGGTTCCCTCAAAGGAGGCCGCGGTGTCCTTGATAACCCGGTTGATGTCAAAGTTGCTCCTGGAGAGATATCCTTTGCTGTCCAAGGAGTTTAAGGTCAGCATGCTTTCCGTTAGCTTGTGAAGGCGCTCTGTCTCGGAAATGACCCGGGAGAGGTATTTCTCGTAAAATTCCGGCGGAATGGTGCCGTCCAGAATGGCTTCCAGGTATCCCTTGATGGAGGTCAGGGGAGAACGGAAGTCGTGGGATACGTTGGCGATGAAGTTTTTCTGATATTCCTCCATCTTGTTCAGCTCGTCGGACATCAGGTTTAAGGTATTGGCCAGGTAGCCCATCTCATCGTGGGTATTGACCTGGATGCGGTAGTCCAGGTGTCCGGCGGCGTACTGGGTGGCGCCCTCCGTGATTTTCCTCAGAGGCAGATATACCGTCTGAGTAAATACCAGGAGGATAATGAGGGAAAGGGCGAAAACGCAGGCGGAGCTGATATAGAGGATGTTCAGAACTCCGTTCTGTGAAGAGGAGATCTGGGACATAGGCAGGTGAATCAGCACATAGCCGTAGGTGTTGTAATTTCCCGTAATGGGGGCGGACACGCTGAGGACCTCCTCGGAGAAGAGGCCGTTGTAGGTGCCGATGGTGTAGGAACGGTTTCCGGTGGCGGTGGGGTCGAAATTGGCGATGGAAGTCCGCTCCCCGGACTCGCCGGAGCTGTCCACGATGATATTGCCCGACCGGTCCACCACCATGATATTGGCCTGGAGAAACTGGGACACGGCCCGCAGCTGGGGGGAGGCGTCCGACAGGTTCTGGTAGTTGCCGCTGTACATGGTGCTGTAGGAGGAGGCAATCAGGCTGGCCTCATCGTAGAGGGTCTGGGCCCGGTCCTGGATTAAATATTCCCTGGTCATCTTGGAGGAAATGGTGGCGATGAAAATAAAGCCCAGCAGTCCGAAGACCAGATAGCCCAGAATGAATTTGGAGTATAGGGAACGGGTCATGGGTATGCCTCCTTAGCGCTTTACCTCGAATTTGTAGCCGATTCCCCATACGGTATCAATATATTCCTCCTGCGTTACTGCTTTTATC
>OGYI01001466.1_pt1 | contig 22844 bp, 16 predicted proteins | sample 1576521 | NCBI WGS metagenome assembly OGYI01 (sample SAMEA3541484, study PRJEB24748) | human gut metagenome | biome: human gut; feature: human-associated habitat; material: faeces | place: China | collected 2012
TTCTGAAGTAGAACTGTGGACGATAGTTGTTGAAGAATGGAGTATGACGTCCACCCTCGTCTTTTGTCAGTACATAAACCTGAGCTGTGAATTTCTTGTGGCATGTAACTGAACCTGGTTTACAAAGAACCTGTCCTCTTTCGATGTCTGTTCTCTGGATACCACGAAGAAGAGCTCCGATGTTATCTCCAGCCTGAGCCTCATCAAGAAGCTTACGGAACATCTCAACACCTGTTACAACTGTTTTCTTAACATCCTCATGGATACCAACGATTTCAACTTCGTCAGATACATGAAGAACACCACGCTCTACTCTACCTGTAGCAACTGTTCCACGTCCTGTGATAGAGAATACGTCCTCTACAGGCATAAGGAATGGCTTATCTGTATCACGCTCTGGATCTGGGATATAAGAATCTACAGCATCCATAAGCTCCATGATCTTATCTCCCCACTCTGACATTGGATCCTCAAGAGCTTTAAGAGCAGATCCCTGGATGATCGGTGTGTCATCTCCTGGGAACTCATACTCGTCTAACAGCTCACGGATTTCCATCTCAACGAGCTCAAGAAGCTCTGGATCGTCAACCATGTCACATTTGTTCATGAATACAACGATGTAAGGTACACCTACCTGACGGGAAAGAAGGATGTGCTCTCTTGTCTGAGCCATAACTCCGTCTGTAGCAGCTACAACAAGGATAGCTCCGTCCATCTGAGCAGCTCCTGTGATCATGTTCTTAACGTAGTCAGCATGTCCTGGGCAGTCAACGTGTGCATAGTGACGTTTCTCTGTCTCATACTCAACGTGAGCTGTAGAAATAGTGATTCCACGCTCTCTCTCTTCTGGAGCCTTATCAATGTTTTCAAAATCTACAGCAGCGTTTCCTGCTACTCTCTGAGAAAGAGTTTTTGTGATAGCAGCTGTAAGAGTTGTTTTACCGTGGTCAACGTGACCGATAGTACCGATATTACAATGCGGTTTTGTTCTTTCAAATTTAGCCTTTGCCATTTTGAATATCCTCCTTAAATATATGCTTTTAAAGCATTTTCTAAAAATATTTTACGATTACTCGGCTAGTTTTGATTATATTTCAAATCATACAGTTTTTCAAGCCTTTTTGCGCCTTTTTACAAGGAATTAAGCATTTTTATTGGATAATACCTTCTCCTGTACAGACTTTGGTACCTGCTCGTATTTCTCGAAGAACATTGAGTAGTTACCACGTCCCTGTGTTCTGGAACGAAGGTCTGTAGAGTATCCGAACATCTCTGCAAGTGGTACATAACCATGTACGATCTTACCACCGCCAAGATCATCCATACCCTCGATACGTCCACGACGTGAGTTGATATCACCGATAACATCTCCCATGTACTCTTCTGGCATTGTTACCTCAACCTTCATGATAGGCTCAAGAAGTACCGGATTTGCCTTCTTCATAGCATCTTTAAATGCAAGTGATCCTGCAATATGGAAAGCCATCTCACTGGAATCGACCTCATGGTAAGATCCGTCATATACGTTAGCGTGAATACCAACAACCGGGAATCCTCCAAGAAGACCTGACTGCATAGCTTCCTCAATACCTTCTCCGATCTTCGGAATGTACTCTTTCGGAATAGCTCCACCAACTACAGTAGACTCGAATTTGAATGTCTCCTCACCGTTAACATCCATAGGCTCAAATTTAACTTTACAGTGTCCGTACTGTCCACGTCCACCAGACTGTTTAGCATATTTGCTATCTACATCAACAGCCTTAGTAAATGCTTCTTTGTATGCAACCTGTGGTGCACCAACGTTAGCTTCTACTTTGAACTCACGAAGAAGACGGTCAACGATGATCTCCAGGTGAAGCTCACCCATTCCGGCGATGATTGTCTGTCCAGTTTCCTGATCAGTGTGTGCACGGAATGTAGGATCCTCTTCTGCAAGTTTTGCAAGGGACTCACCAAGTTTACCCTGGGAAGCCTTTGTCTTAGGCTCGATAGCGAGCTCGATAACTGGCTCTGGGAATTCCATAGACTCCAGAATTACTGGGTGCTGCTCATCACAGATTGTATCACCTGTTGTAGTGAACTTGAATCCGATAGCTGCAGCGATATCTCCGGAATAAACCTTATCCAGCTCTTCACGCTTGTTGGCATGCATCTGAAGGATACGTCCAACACGCTCTTTTTTATTCTTTGTAGCATTCAGTACATAAGAACCAGAGTTCATTGTACCAGAGTAAACTCTGAAGTATGCCAGCTTACCAACGAATGGGTCTGTCATAATCTTGAATGCAAGTGCTGAGAATGGCTCCTCATCTGAAGAATGTCTTACGACATTGTTTCCATCCTCATCCACACCTTCGATAGGTGGGATATCTGTCGGTGCAGGCATGTACTCGATTACTGCATCAAGCATCTTCTGAACACCTTTATTTCTGTATGCTGATCCACATGTTACAGGTACTGCTGTACACTCACATGTTGCTTTTCTCAGAGCTGCTTTTAACTGATCTACTGAAGGAATCTCATCCTCAAGGTACATCATCATAAGCTCGTCATCTAACTCACAGATCTTCTCAACCATCTCTGTGTGATAAAGCTCAGCATCATCTTTCATATCTTCCGGAATGTCAGTGATTGTGATGTCATTTCCCTTATCATCGTTGTAGATGTAAGCTTTCATCTCCATCAAATCAATGATTCCCTGGAAATCATCTTCTTTACCGATTGGCAGCTGAAGAACGATTGCATTTTTACCAAGTCTTGTTCTGATCTGATCTACTGCATTGTAGAAATCAGCACCAAGGATATCCATCTTGTTGATGAATGCCATTCTTGGAACGTTGTATGTGTCAGCCTGACGCCATACGTTCTCTGACTGTGGCTCAACACCACCCTTAGCACAAAATACACCTACTGCTCCGTCCAGTACACGAAGTGAACGCTCTACCTCAACAGTAAAGTCAACGTGTCCCGGAGTATCAATGATGTTGATACGGTGCTCAAGAGCACCCGGCTTTGGCTTACAGTTCTCTTCCAATGTCCAGTGACATGTTGTAGCTGCAGAAGTAATTGTGATACCTCTTTCCTGCTCCTGTTCCATCCAGTCCATGGTAGCAGTTCCTTCATGAGTATCACCAATTTTATAGTTTACACCGGTATAGTAAAGAATACGCTCTGTCAGTGTAGTCTTACCAGCATCAATATGCGCCATGATACCGATGTTTCTGGTTCTCTCTAATGGATATTGTCTCTCAGCCATTATTGCCTCCTAAAAATTTAGAAACGATAGTGAGCAAATGCTTTGTTTGCCTCAGCCATCTTGTGCATGTCTTCTTTCTTCTTTACAGATGCACCAGTATTGTTTGCTGCATCAAGAATTTCATTTGCCAATCTCTCTTCCATTGTCTTCTCGCCTCTCTGACGGGAATATGTTGTAAGCCAGCGAAGAGCTAAAGTCTGTCTTCTGTCTGCTCTTACCTCGATTGGCACCTGATAGTTTGCTCCTCCGATACGTCTTGCCTTTACCTCAAGTACTGGCATGATGTTGTTCATAGCCTCTTCGAATACTTCGATTGCTGGCTTCTCGGATTTGTCTGCGATTCTTTCGAATGCTCCATATACAATCTTCTGTGCAACACCCTTCTTACCGTCTAACATGATGTTATTGATAAGCTTTGTTACCACTTTACTATTGTACATTGGATCTGCTAATACGTCTCTTTTCTGAGTATGTCCTTTACGTGGCACGGTCCTTCCCTCCTTAAACATATAATTTAATTCATCGGTACTCACATGTGTCTTTCTAATGATCATGTGTAGCGCTGGGCATACATATTTATATACCTTGCAGCTTACTTAATCATAGTTCTGTTTGTGACTACAGTTTCTAGATTCTAGATTCGCTAATTATTTGATTTATTTCTTAGCGTCTTTTGGTCTCTTAGCACCGTATTTAGAACGTGCCTGTCTTCTCTTGGCTACACCTGCTGTATCAAGTGTACCTCTGACGATGTGATAACGTGTACCTGGAAGGTCTTTTACTCTTCCTCCACGAATCAGAACAACGCTATGCTCCTGAAGGTTGTGTCCTTCACCTGGGATGTAGCTTGTTACTTCAATACCGTTTGAAAGACGAACTCTGGCGATTTTTCTAAGTGCTGAGTTAGGCTTCTTCGGTGTTGCTGTCTTAACAGCTGTACATACACCTCTCTTCTGTGGGGAAGATGCGTCTGTACTTCTCTTTCTTAAAGAGTTATACCCTTTCTGAAGCGCTGGAGCTGTAGACTTCTTTACAGATGTCTGACGTCCCTTCTTTACTAACTGGTTAAATGTTGGCATTCTCTTTCACCTCCTATGATTTTAATAAGCTGCTTCATTTTCATGAATCTTTGGCGCACAAAAACACAATGCATCTTCATGCACGCCTGTTTATCTTAGTACGAATCCTCGCTGTTGTCAAGGGTTTTCACTAGTTTTTCCTGTTTTTTTAGCGGAACCTTTCTCTTGCTTTTTCACTGTAAAGCGTCACGTTTTAAAGTCCCAGTTCATCTGCAATCGCACACATTTCTTCCAGCGCCACATCGATCAGATTGTCCAGGCTCAGACCTGTAAATTCGATTGCTTCCATATAATCTCTGTTAGCGCCTGCTGCAAAACGCAATTCATTAAATCGTTTCATCACGGATTTATGTTTTACACTTGCGACTTTTTTATCCGGATAAATCTGTGCTACAGCCTTTACAAATCCGCTCATCGGATCTGCTGCCAGAAGTGCATACTGGATATTTGTCTTTGCCTTCACTCCGCTTTTCGGATTGTGTGCACAGATCGCATCAAACAGCACCTGATCTTCCACACCTTCTTTTTTCAGGATTTCCACAGAAGTCGGTCCGTGTACGCTCAGGTCATTCTGCCAGTCGCACTGTTCCTCATCCAGGTCATGCAGAAGTCCCGCGATTCCCCAGTATTCCACATCATCCGGAGCCAGTTTCTTCGCAAGCCCTCTCATAATCGCTTCCACTGCATAAGAATGTTGAAGGTAACGCTCTCCTTTCATATATTTGTGTAAAATCTCATATGCCTGTTCTCTGTTCATTTTCTATTCCTCCCTTGCGTTTCTTATCTTATGATGTCTGCCGATCACTTTTCATTGTGTACTCTCACAGTTCATTTTCTTTATTCATTATATAGCATTTTCTTAACTTCATTATCATTCAGATTACTCTTCGTGATCCATGTATATCCGGTATCCACGACAGATTCATTTCCCATGGAAAGGGCTGATCTCGCCGCTGCGATCACAGATGCATATCCCATTGCGTATGGATTCTGTACAACCAGGCCATCAACTTTTCCTTTTTTGAGCATATCAATTTCTTCTTTGTCCGCATCATAGCCAACTACCATAACATTGTCTTTTTTTGTTCTGTCCATGCCGGAAACAATGGTCTTTACAGCAGTTGCGTTCGTTGCAAAGCATCCGCACACATCTGGATGTTTCTGCAAATAATAATCAATGATATCATCTTCTGTGATATCAGTCGGATTGATTTTCTCATCACCGGTACGCAGTCTTGCGTCTCCGTCCGTACTTCTTGCATAAGTACCAGTGTTGATCTCAGCAGCAACATTTTTCTGTAATTTTTCAATGTTATCCATATAATAAACGCTTGCAACTGACATCTTCGGATATTTCTTTTTTAATTCTGCCTTGAATCCTGCAACTCTCTCTTTTGCCGCCATGGATTTTGAATCATGTGCAAGGATAAGAACCTTTCCTTTGCTGCTCATCGCCTCTGCCAGTTTATCTGCTGCTTCTTTTGCCGACTTGGTGTTATCTGTCGATACCGTTGCCATCAGTCCCTGATAATCACTTCCGCAGTCATATGCCACAATCGGAATCTCATTGTCTGCCGCCATATCAAACTGTACTTTGCAGGACTGCTCATCGGCTATGGAAATTGCAAGTGCCGCCGGCTCTCTCGCCAGTTCTTCGTCCAGAAGATTCACCTGCTGGTCTACATCGTCCGCATCCGCCGGTGCATTGAAAGTTATTTTCACTTTATCTTTGCCTGTATAGCCCAGATTCTCATTGATATCATCAGTGGCTTTCTCTACACCTTTCTTTACTTCGCTCCAGTACTCACCGGTACTCGCCTTACCTATAATAGAAATATAAGTTCCTTTTTCCAGTTTTAATCCTTCTGCATTATTGTAAGCAGCCGGATTAACCACATCCAGCTTCGCCTGCGCAGATTCTTCTTTAGTAATTTTTTTATTCTCTGCTTTCTTCGTCGTTTCTTTCTCCTCTTCAGAAGAACTCTTCTGCGAACCGCATCCTGCTGCCAGAAGTGTTATGCTTATCAATAACGCAACGATCTTTTTGAAATTTTTCATGATTTCTTCTCTCCCTCTTCTGATCTGTCACATTTTTTTCATATTGTTAAATGCAGATGTAATCTTAACAACAAACACTATACACCATAATTTTGAAAATTTGTTGAAAAATTTCTTAAATTTTCTTTTGAATTGATTTTTCTTTTGTCCTCTTGTATATTTTTTTCATTTGTATTATTATAGTGAGAGACGTAAATTGTCAATCATAAAAAGGAGGTACATACCTATGGCACACGTAATTGGTGATGAATGTGTTAGCTGTGGAGCATGCGAAGCAGAATGTCCAGTAGGAGCTATTTCTCAGGGAGCAGATCATTACGAGATCAATGCTGATTCTTGTGTTGACTGTGGAGCTTGTGCAGCTCAGTGTCCTACAGGAGCTATCTCTCAGGGCTAATCGTTATTCATATGAACGTAACAAAGAGCATTGTTTCCGGATTTTCCGGGAGCAGTGCTCTTTTCATGTAATTAAGAAACTTCGTTTTTATTTATTCACCTTTCACCGTTTGACGTATTTCGCACATTGCACATGCTATACTTGTCCCGTCAGAAGTTCTATTATTATAATAAGGGGGTTTTACAATGAGCAAGGCACTGGAACAACTCAGACGTGAAACAAAGGACGATGCCAGACTGTATAACTGTGTAAAAGAATTATACGAACAGGGAGTACCTTTTTCCGAACTCAAAGCATTGATCCCGGATATCCGCCGCACAAAAGAACAGTTACATATGAAGCGGATGCTGGAAAATAACAACGAAGTACTGCTCTCCATGTTCAGTAAGGAAATGTCATTCCTACTGGATGCAAAGGAGCGTCAGGAAGAACAGCAGTTTAAAAAACTGGACCAGCTAATCCGGCAACAGCAATCCTTCCGGAGAGCTGCCGCAGACCACGGTCCAGTCAGTAAACTAAGGCGTATTTTCCTGCCTGCTTAGATTTGCGAACTTCGTGTATTCGCCGAGCCAAGCCAGATGAACGGTCCCTACCGGGCCGTTTCTTTGTTTTGCAATAATAATCTCTGCCTGCTTCTTATATTCAGAATCTTTGTTGTAATATTCATCACGGTAAATAAACATAACAACGTCCGCATCCTGTTCGATTGCTCCGGATTCACGCAGATCCGAAAGCATTGGACGCTTATCCGGTCGCTGTTCTACTGCACGGCTAAGCTGTGACAGTGCGATCACCGGCACATTCAGCTCTCTGGCGAGCGCTTTTAAAGATCTGGAAATATCCGAAATCTCCTGCTGTCTCGATTCGGAACGTCCTCCGACACTTCCGCTCATCAACTGCAAGTAGTCAATGATGATCAAATCCAGTCCGTGTTCCATCTTGTATTTTCTGCATTTGGACCGCAGTTCTGAAATCGAAATACTCGGTGTATCATCAATGATTAGATTCGACTGCCCGATAATTCCTGCTGCTTCAATCAGTTTCTCCCAGTCAGAATCCTTCATATTACCGGTTCTGAGTGCCTGCGCATCTACCTGTGATTCCAGCGAGAACAGTCGGTTTACCAGCTGTTCCTTCGACATCTCAAGGCTGAAAATAGCGGTGCATTTATCTTTCTTAAATGCAACGTACTGTGCAATATTCAAAACAAACGCCGTCTTACCCATGGAAGGTCTTGCCGCAACCAGAACGAGATCCGATGGCTGCAATCCGGACAGTTTATAATCCAGATCAATAAATCCGGTCGGAATTCCCGTAACAGTTCCCTTGCTCTTCGATGCTTTTTCAACTTTCTCCAGTGCATTCATAACAACCTGTCTGATTGGCACATACTCTCCGGCATTCCGGTTCTGAAGTAGCTGAAATACAGATTTTTCTGTCTTCTCCAACACAGATTCCAGTGGTTCATTTCCCGCATAGCAGATATTCGACAACTCGTCATTCATCTTGATCAGCTTACGCATGACTGCTTTATCCGACACGATCTGCGCATAGTAACGCACATTTGCCGATGTCGGCACTGCCGCAACCAGATCACGCACAAATTCCAGACTGGAGATCTCCGGCGGCACTTCCTTCTCTTTCAGACGTTCCTGCAAAGTGATCAGATCCACCGGCTTGCCTTCATTAAAAAGCTCTACCATAGAATCAAAGATTACACCGTACGCATTCTGGTAAAAATCGTCACCGCAAATAATCTCCGAAGCTGCAAGAATGGCATCCTTGTCCATCAGCATCGCACCAACTACTGACTGCTCTGCTTCCACGCTGTGAGGCATCACCCGTTTGATGAGTGTCTCTTCCATCGTTTTCCTCCTACGCTTCCTCTTTCACGACAACCTTTAATTTGGCTGTTACTTTCGGATGTAATTTGATCGGCACTTCGTATGTTCCAAGTGCTTTGATCGCATCTTTCAACTGTACTTTTTTCTTATCTACTTCCAGTTCCATCTGTGCTTTTACTTCTGTTGCGATCTCTTTGGAAGATACAGAACCAAAGGCTTTTCCGCCTTCTCCTGTCTTAATGGAAACCTCGATCTTACCTGCTTCGATCTTCTTGCCAAGTTCTACAGCAGCCTCGTAATGCTCCTGTGCTACTTTGTCATCATTTGCTTTCTTGAGTTTCAGATCGTTCAGGTTCTTTGTATTTGCTTCGATACCTTTTCCCGTCTTCAGGATAAAGTTTCTTGCATATCCGTCACTTACATTTACAATCTCACCTTTTTTCCCAAGGGATTTTACATCTTCTTTTAAAATTACTTTCATTATTCGATTTCTCCTCCTTCTATCACGTCATCGATGACCTGTTTCAAATCTGCAACAGCCTCATCCATGTCTGTGTGGTCAAACTGTGCCCCGGATGCGTTCATATGACCGCCACCGCCGAGACGCTCCATAATGATCTGTACATTGACTTCATCAATTGATCTGGCGCTTACATAGATTCTTCCATTGTAAGTAGTCAGTACAAAAGAAGCTTTCACTTCGTTAATATCCAATAATTCATTTGCTGCCTGTGCACCGATAATCGTCGGGCTCTCAATCGTCAGATTCTCTCCTCTGGCGATCGCATATTTGTTATGGTATACTTCCGCACTGCTGATGATCTGCGCTTTTGCACGGTAAGATTCCATATCGTCACGGAACATCTTACGCACCAGTGTAATATCCGCACCGCTTCTTCTCAGAAATGCGGCTGCTTCAAATGTACGCACACCTGTCTTATTCATAAAATTATTCGTGTCGATCATAATACCGGCATAGAGACTGCTTGCCTCCAGATTCGGAATCTTAATATCATCCACAATATACTGCAGAACTTCCGAAACCATCTCGCACGCCGAAGACGCATACGGTTCAATGTAAGACAGCAGCGCATTGTCAATATTATCACTGCTCTGTCTGTGGTGGTCAAGCACAACGATCGTCTTCGCAACATGAAGCAGTTCTTCACATTCTGTCATACCCGGGCGGTTCGTATCCACAACAACTACCATCGAACTTTCATCTGCGAGTTCCAGCGCTTCTGCCGAATTTAGGAACAGGCGCTCCGGATAATCCGGATTGTTCTCATAAGCAGTATACAGTGGTTTCAGAGAGGCAGACACTTCGTTGATAACGATATATGCTCGTTTCTCCAGTGCGTTTGCCGCACGGTAAATACCGATCGCCGCACCAAAAGAATCCACGTCCGTAAGCTGATGTCCCATAACAAAGATCTTATCCTTGACGGTAATGAACTCACGCAGCGCTTCTGCTTTCACGCGGGCTTTTACACGTGTATTACGGGAAGTCTGATCCCGCTTGCCGCCGTAATATGTAATTCCATTGCAGTCTTTGATAACCGCCTGATCGCCGCCTCTTGCAAGTGCCAGGTCAATAGCTACACGGGCATAGTTATAACTCTGCGAATATGCTTCACTGCTAAGTCCCAGTCCGATACTTAATGTCGCCGGTATTCCATTTCCTATATTCACAGACTTCACATCTTCCAGAATCGAAAAACGGTCGTCTTCCAGCTGTTTGAAATATTGTTTCTGGACAACGATAAAGTATTTATCATTCTCCATCTTCTTCACAATTCCATCTACTTTGGCAATATACTGATTGATCTTACGATCCACAAGCGCCATCAGAAGTGATTGTCGGACTTCTTCTACACTGTTGATCACTTCATCATAATTATCAATATAAATAAGTCCCGCTACAAGCCTCTGTTCTTCATTTGCACGGAGCGCCTTATTCAGATTCGTCACATCCTGTAAATAAACAGCGATAAAATATTCTTTTTCCTCCGGCAGTTCCAGAACCTGTTCCCTCTCACTGAATCCTCTTGCAGAAACTCTCCTGAGTTCTGCCTGATACTCCCGTTCCTCAAAAAATACATCCATATGTACCACATCATTCTCCTGACGCGGGTAAATAGAACGGTTCAGTTCCGGCATGATCTTGCTGATATATGTGTCACCTTTTGCACGGTCGCCTATCAGCTCCTCAAACTGACTGTTCAGCCATATGATCTTCCCGTCTTCAAGCAGAATCGCATACGGAACTGCCAGTTCCTTCAGCAGCGTATTCTGTATAATGCCATATTGCGCAGCAAATTCGATCAGATCCTTTACCATCAGCGAGTTCGTATACAAATACATAACCGCCGAAAGTATAATATAGATTAGCACAAATACACCCATTAAAAGACCTGCGCCCTTATTGATGGCATAAATCCATATGTTAAGTGCTACCAGTACGACCGCCATGATTGCCGGCCACTGCATATAGAATTTGAGCTGTCCTTTCAATCGAATCTTCTGTCTGTCTTTCTTCTTTTCTTCCATGACTATCCCCTAATTTGTGAATTCAGACTTTTCAACATATAGTAACATTATACCACTCCTGCCAGAAAATGAAAAGCAACAAAAAGATCAAAAAATGCGAAGGCTTTTTCATCCTTCGCATTCTCATCTCATAGTTATTTTTTTGTTATAAATCTATGCTTCATATCCTTTCGGATTTGCAGACTGCCATCTCCAGGAATCTGCACACATCTCATCCAGACCTCTCTCCGCTTTCCAGCCAAGCACTTTCCATGCCTTCTCCGGATCCGCATAGCACATAGCAATATCTCCGGCTCTGCGAGGCTTGATCTCATACGGAATCTCTTTGCCGCATGCCTTTGAAAATGCTTTTACCATATCAAGAACAGAATATCCAACGCCGGTTCCGAGGTTGATCACTTCCAATCCCGGATTTGTAAAAATGTAGTTGATCGCTTTTACATGTCCAATTGCAAGGTCTACAACATGGATGTAATCGCGGACACCGGTTCCGTCCGGTGTGTCGTAATCGTCTCCGAATACACCCAGTTTTTCAAGTTTACCGACTGCAACCTGTGAAATATATGGCATCAAATTGTTCGGGATACCTTTCGGATCTTCTCCGATTCTTCCGCTCTCATGCGCGCCAACCGGATTGAAATAACGAAGCAGGATTACATTCATCTTCGGATTGGCTTTCTGCACATCTGTCATGATCTGCTCCATCATGGATTTGGTCCATCCATACGGGTTCGTGCACTGTCCTTTTGGGCAGTCCTCTGTGATCGGCATTGTCTCCGGATTGCCATATACTGTTGCGGAAGAACTGAATACGATATTCTTCACGCCAACCTGCTGCATAACTTCCATTAGCGTCAGTGTACCTGTTATATTATTACGATAGTATTCCAATGGCTTCTGCACAGATTCTCCAACTGCTTTTAATGCTGCGCAATGGATAACCGCATCGATCTTCTCTGCTCCAAACATTGCTTTCAAAGCTTCTGCATCCATTACATCTCCTTCATAAAATGTAATGCTCTTTCCAGTCAGCTCTTCCACTCTCTTCAGTGATTCTCTGGAAGAATTGCAGAGATTATCGTATACAACAACCTCATAACCTTCTTTCAGAAGTTCCAGTGCAGTGTGACTTCCAATATATCCTGCGCCACCTGTTATTAATATCTTTGCCATTTTATTGCCTCCTAATCGTCCTGTGCTCATTTCATTTCCTGCAAAGTATAGCACTTTTCGCCTGTACTCTTCAAGAAATCTGCACATTCCTGCTAATATCCTTTTATTTTTCCCATAAATTCTTAGGATACAACCCTTCCTCTTTCATACGTTTCATCGCCGCAACAACAACCGGTTTATCTTCTTTGTAAGTAACACCGTACCATTTATCCTTTGATTCCAGAACTGCTGCCGTTGCCTTCTCCTCTCCGAGCAGTCTGCTGACAACTGCCGGCAGGAAATATTCACATTTCATCGGATTTTCTTTTAATCCTTCATCCAAAAATGCCGGAAATCCTGCTTTAATCTCACGCAGAATACTCTCTGTAAATCCCCACATATTCATGGAAACAAGTGTATCTGCCGGAACTTCCGTCCAGTTTGCGCCGTCATCTTCTGTATAAGCGATGCCACCATTTCTCTTCTCAATACGGGTTCTCTCGTTGATCGCCTCCAGCTCGCCACTCTCATTTAACGTGCATACACCACGCGCTACATGTCCGTTGTCAGTCACAGTATTTCCAAGATGATATCCGACCATTGCATAGCGATATTTCTCATCGTCCGGATGACTGGATAGATAATCGTAGATCAGGCGGAATGCTTCAACGCCATAGTAGTCATCTGCGTTGATAACGGCAAATGGTCCATCGATCTGATCGATGCAGCTTAACACTGCGTGCGCAGTTCCCCATGGTTTCATTCTTCCTTCCGGAACTTCATATCCCTCCGGAATGTTAGAAAGCTCTTGAAATGCATATGAAACTTCCATGTATTCTGACATCCGGTCACCGACTGCTGCCCGGAAACTTTCTTCATTTTCTCTCTTAATGATAAAAATTACCTTTTCAAATCCGGCTCTCTTTGCATCATACATGGAAAAATCCATAATGATATGTCCTTCTTCATCTACCGGATCAATCTGTTTCAATCCACCATAACGGCTACCCATTCCTGCCGCCATAATGACCAATACTGGTTTGTTCATAAATCTGTACCTCCATATCAATATCAAAAAAATCTGATACTATTTCTTATCATAACGAAACGCGCAAAAAAAAGCAATCCCACAACTTGTTTTCCCTACTATTGCGTCCGGGAAATCTGTGGTATACTGATGATATCAGGGTAAAAAAGTCATACGACCACATGAGCTTGCTCATAAGTGGATGTATGACTTTGGAACCCGCCCCGACATGAGCATAAAAGCGGGATTTTAATCCTGCGATATGCGAATGGTGGGGATAGATTGTGAGAGTGCGTAGCACGGAGCAATCTATAGATATCATAGCCGAGAGTTTTAACTATAACATTACCATATTACGCAATATAAGGGGAGATATATTATGTCAAGAACCAGAGGCAGAGTGACTCTGCCAGTCCAATCTATTTTTTCAGAAGATGCGAAAACATTCACCGAGCGTTGGGGCGCTGATGTGCTTCGTCTTGATGGAAACAAAACACCGGATGAACACTCCAAATCTCTGGATGTTAAGATCTGTACAACATACACACCCGTAAAAGGTGACAACGATTTTGCCATGGAGCATATGGATGAATGCCAGCAGGTACTTCTGATGTCCAGACATTTTCTGGCAAAAAATACAACTTTAACAATTGATTTTCTGGACGGATTTTACCGCGAACAATTCGTTGCCGATTATATCCACGATCCGAAGAGATGGTGGGAAGTCATCGACCGCACAGCCGGCAAGACCGTTCCTTCCCACAAATGGGAATACGACCGCATACATGACAATCTGACGATCACAGATGCCATTCCATTTCACGAATATACGGTATCTTTCTTCGTCTTTATCATATGGGATCCGACGCAGATGTACGAGCTTCTCTCAGATGATCTGACAAATGAGCCGCATCACATTCCGATCGATGTGCGCCAGCCACTCTCAGCAGCTTATTCCAAAGAACGTTTGAAGAAATGGCTCGGCGAACATTCTCATACAGATATTGTGCGTTTTACTTCTTTCTTCTATCATTATATTTTGATTTTCAACGAAGAAGCAAACGAACAGTATACGAACTGGTTCGGCTATGGCACTACGGTTTCCACACAGGCGCTGGAAACTTTCGAGCAGGAATACGGATATGCCCTGAAGCCGGAAGATCTGGTCGATAACGGATACTTCAACTCTACTTTCCGTGTGCCGACCAAGGCTTACCGGGATTACACTCATTTTATCCAGAGATTCGTATCCCGCCGTGCAAAAGAACTGGTGGACATGGTACATGCAGCTGGCAAACAGGCTTCCATGTTCTTCGGTGAGAGCTGGATCGGAACAGAGCCTTACGGCCCATATTTTCAGGATATTAGCGTAGACTGCATTTCCGGAAATGTATATAACGGAACAACGCTCCGGATGCTCTCTGATATTCCGGGTATCCATGACACAGAGGGACGGCTTCTTCCATATCTGTCCGAAGAGACATTTGAAGATGAGAATCATGCATGTATCACGGCTTCTGCAAACTGGATCGCAGCAAGACGTGCCATGATGCGAAGCCCGCTGGACCGCCTTACTTTTGACGGTGATCCTGGAACTGCCACATCTTCAACCACTTTTGTAAACTACATTGAGAAAATAACCGACGAATACCGTACCATTTACGACAATGTAAAGGGACGCAAACCATACAGCGGACTGAAAGTTGCCGTCCTTAATTCCTGGGGTACACTTCGTTCCTGGCAGGCGTACACCGTTCTTCCGGGACGAAGTTACAAGAAAACCAATCCTTATTTCGGTATTCTAGAAGCACTCAGCGGTTCCCCTGTCGATGTATGCTTTTTAAGCTTTGCGGATATCCGCAGGGACGGTGTGCCGGATGATGTTGATGTGATCATCAATGCCGGAGATGCTGGAACTGCTTTTTCCGGTGGAAAAGAATGGTTGGATGCAGACCTCGTTACGATCATACGAAAATGGGTTTATGACGGCGGCGGATTTATCGGTATCGGAGAACCATCGGCTGTTTTACACGGTGGTCGTTTCTTCCAGCTTGCCGATGTACTCGGCGTAGACCGTGAACTTGGCTTCACACTTTCGACTGCCAAATACCACATTGTTCCGAGGCTTGCGCATTTTATTACAGATGAGCACTGGGGAGCTTACCAGCTCGGTGAAGGCACACCAGACGTGTACGCACTTACCGGCAGTACAGAGATCATTGATTATTCCAATGATGAAGTCCACATTGCCGCAAATGCATACGGAGACGGACGCGGTGTATATTTCTCTGCACTCGCTAACGATCCGGACAACACAAGACTTCTTCTGCGCGCCTTATATTACGCTTCCCACAAGGAAGATAATTATTACATCTGGAACGCAGACAATATCAACTGCGAAGTCCACGCTTATCCGGAAAGCGGTAAATACGCAATCCTGAACAACTCCGATTCCCCGCAGACAACCGATGTCTACGACGGAAACGGATCCCGCGAAACCATCAACCTCGAACCACGCGAGATCATGTGGAGAATCATGTAATACCAGAGTACCAGATCTGAGTACACATGAGCTTGCTCAAATGTGGACGAAAGATCTTGGGACTCGCCCCGTCATGAGCAATACAGCAGGATGCTAATCCTGCGTTTTGCGAATGATGGGTAGGATTGCGAAAGTGCTCTGCACGCAGCAATCCGATGGTATCACATTAACTCCCTCGAGCACATCTGCAGGATGCTAATCCTGCGTTTTGCGAATGTCGGGTAGGATTGCGAAAGTGCTCTGCACGCAGCAATCCGATGGTATCACTATAACTCCCTTGAGCACATCTGCAGGATGCTAATCCTGCGTTTTGCGAATGAAACTTCATTATACAAAAAGAACAACTGCTCCACAGAAACTCCACAGAGCAGTTGTTCTTTTATTTTAAATTATTGAAATTCAATGAGTACTCCGGCGTCTACTGGATCTTCACTTTGCAAACAACTTTCTTTCCAGAACCATCTGTTGCTTTAACAGTAATCTTCACCGTCTTACCTTTTCCAGCTTTCAGCGCATGCACTACACCTTTAGAAGATACTGTTGCATATCTCTTGTTGCTGGATGTGTAAGATAACTTCTTATTCACCGCACTCTTCGGTGTGACTTTCACCTGAATCTTTGCTTTCTTTCCGGCTTTTAAAGTCAGCTCTTTATCTTTCAGTGTCAGTTTGGAAACTGCTTTGCCAAAGCTTGCAGAAGCAGTTGTATTTCCAGTCAGGCGGATCGTTTTAGACGTACCGCTTACTTTCTTACCTGCCACTTTGAAAGATTTCACTGCATAACCTTTATTTGCTTTTGCAGTAAGTCTTACTTTATTTCCCGGAAGGATACCTCTGTTCGCTCCGGAAATCTTACCGGCTTTGGATGCCTTTGCAGTTACTTTTACAAGCCCACTGCCGATTGTTGCCTTGTAACCCTGTCCATCTTCGTCAAAGATGTAAAGTGTACTTCCGACAGTGATAGCGTCGTAATCTATGCATTCTTCATCTTCATCATCGTCATCGTCATAATCATAATCCTCATCATAAACATCCAGATTTGTTATCTGATTATATTTCGTAGAATTATAAGTATCTTTTGCTACATTATAAGTAAATGTATCACCTAATCCAACCATAGGATTACCCACATATACAAGTCCTCCCGCACAGATATTTACACTGACATCATACTTTTTAAATGCTTTACTTCCATTTACGACTTTTGTAACAGCTCCATATGTCGATAAGGTCTTCTTGGATGCTGTCCACTTATTTCCACTTAATATCAAATTAACCGGACAAGTCTGTTTTTCATATTCCACACCATCCTGTTTTTCACCATATCCGAGTGTATAAATCAGTTTTCCACCACTCTGCAATGCTTTTCCACCGGCTCTTCCTTCCGGAAGGGATGGACCCTGATTCCATTTCTTTGTACCCGGATTGTAGATGTAAACTTTCTTACTGCATGCTTTCTGCTGGTAATCATATCCGCCAATGAGGTAAATTCTTCCATTATAAGCTGCAAGCGTCCAGTCTTCCGCTCTCTTCACTGCTGACGGAAGTGCTCCAATACACTGTACCTTTCCGTTTGAAGTATTAAATGCAAATAATTTATATTCGGAAGAATATGCCGATTCCGTAGTATCGTCATCATCGTCGTCATCACCCTCATCTATATCATCATCTGTACTTCCCTGTACTTCTGAATATGCGCCAATGTTGTATAACATTCCATCAGCATAGACAAGATCATTTCCAAATGCAAAATCATATCTGCCCTGACTGCCTGCCTCTTTCTTGAAATATTTTGTCGGCTTTACAACTGTCAGTGGGTATTCATCCACTTCTTCCGGATCAGACTGGTCTAATATATTGATGCTGTCTGAACTAGAATCAGCCATGTAAATATTTCGACCATCTGTTGCCATATTAGATGAACTTTCTACTTCCAGACCTTTTACTTTTTTGTAAGAAGATTTTCCGTCTACCAGATAAATATTCTTCTTTGTTGCCGTCCTTCCATTCCCTGTAACCGCAATAGATGCCACTCGATTCAGCCATGCTTTTCCATCAATAACTACCTGTTTTTCTGTTTTCTTTACAATCTTTGCTGCTTTTGCAGTCGTGCTGCCTTTTTCGGTTACATTTACGCTCAGATCTGTTGCATCCAGCCCACTTCCATTAATCGTAATCTGTCCGTTACTCTGATTTACTTTCACAGTACTGATTCTTGGCGCATTTGCTACTTTTTGTGTATAATCCAACGCGCCTCCGGTTGCTACCTTTCCTTCCAGTACATCTGTTCGTTTCACCTGAGATAATACTGCTGAAATACGTTCCAACGCTGTACTCTTTGGATTCTCTGCTGCTTCCAATGCGACTGCTCCTGTAACAAACGGCGTTGCCATAGATGTTCCACTTTCATATTCATATTTGCCAAAATTGGAAGAAGCAACATTTTCTTTGCTGAGTCCCAGATCATCCAATGTAATTGTATAATCTCCTTTTTTAGCTGCCATAAGCGACAGAAAGATAGAACGTTCTCCTGTTTTTGGATTTTTTTCTTCCTGTGGTACTTCCAGATGTACCCAATCTTCCATTTCGCCACTAACTGGATAGCCGTTAAAATTATATGCGAGTTCCCAATCTTCACTAATTAAGTCATCTTCACTTACCGGTAAATCACGGTCAGCAGCACATTCTCCAACGATTAACAAACTTCCATTTGAGAAAAGAGACTCGGATGATTTTGGACCGCTTACTTTCGTCATTGCACTAAATTCCGGAAATTCTTTTGTTCCTTCACTTACTGTATATGGAATCCGAACAGAAACCGTCTCACCTGCGCTGACACCCTTCAGAGAAATTTTCAAAGATTTTCCATCTGTCTCCCCGAAGTTGTCGTCGCTTAACTCTGCTTTGTAATTGGTTTCTTTTCCTTTATTTGTACTTGTGATCTTTATATTCTCCGGGCTCCATTCTTCCCAATTATTATCTCCGTTAAAATCTGCAAGTTTCTGAGTTACTTCTTTCTGTTTTTCTGCAGAATAAATGGATGGATTATAGCAATCCTCTGCATATGTAGAGAGAATATCACTTCCAGGTGCGGCAATATCAACCTTTTCACTTCCATAGTTCGAATAATTGCTGAGCTCACCCTTTTCATTTGTAGCAGCTACACTGATCTTATAAGCGCAATCATCGTTTGCCGGATAAGTAGCCGTTTCATCATTATCTGCCGACTCATTTCCTGCTGCACATACAGATACCGCGCCCTTTGCTCCAACCAGATCCATCAGTTTCTTAAAAATGGCGCTCTTTCCTTCTCCGCCCCAAGAATCGTTGATTGCCGCAACATTTACTCCCAGGTTTATAGCTTTGTTAATATAATTATAAGCATCAATCAAATCACTATCGGAACCACTGCCTCTTTCATCTAATGCTTTCAGTGCCATAATCTTCACATTGTGGTTCATACCACTGACACCGACACCATTATCGCCCTTTGCTCCGATAATTCCGGCGCAGTGTGTTCCGTGTCCTTCATCATCCATCGGATCTGTATCAGCATTCGCAAAGTCATATCCATATTCGCCTCTTAACTTCGGCTGGTATGTATTCTCCCACATATTGTCTTTCAGATCTTCATGTGTATAATCTACACCGGTATCTACAACAGCAACGACAACATCATCAGAACCTTTGGTCTTTTCCCATTTCTTCTCTACGTTCGTGGCATTTCCTTCCACGCCGCCATTCTGACCCGTATTTTTAAGTCCCCACTGTTTACTGAAATATGAATCATTTGTCAGCGCATGTACACGGTAGTTTGGCTCTGCTATCTGCACATCACTGTCCGCAGATAATTTCTCAATTAACTTCTTCGTGCTTAATGTCTTCGAAGTAACCAATCCGACTGTAAGTGATGTTGTAGTCGCACTTGACTGTGCAGAAGCCGCACTCTGCGTACTTGCCCTTCCCTTTGATTCTTCTGCTGCATCAAAATTCCATACCTTTGACACGCTGATATCGCTTACATTAAGCGCTCTCTGCGCAGCCGCTTTCGTTGAAATCTTGTTGTCCTTATACAAAACCAGCGCCTGTCCTTCTACATAATCGCCTTTATTCGCGCTCTCTTTCTTGCTAATCTTATCTCCGGTCTTAATCTTCTGATACGCACCCGTCCCGGCTGCTTCCGTTGTTATCGTACTGGTCGCCAGAAATGTGGTCACCATCATGAGCGATAACAATTTTACCGTTCTTTTCTTCATATGGTTCCTCCTTTTTCTCCCCTCAGGTTCTATTCTCTCCTCTTCAATCGGGTTATTTACACTCATTATAATTTGTTTTATCAGAAAAATCTTCCATTTTGTGTCTTTTTTGCGAAAATTAAGAATATCTTAACTTTTATCGTTTTATGTATTTGAACCCGTAGAAATAAGTGAGTTCTTATAAAGAGTTCTTATTGTGTTCTATAACGGAATGCAAAAGAGACTGGAAAAACAGGGTTTTATCCTAACGCAAAAATGCCTGTATATAACTACAGGCATTCACAACAAATAAAAATGTAGAAAATCAGATATCAATGGCATCCTTTTTCTTACTTATACGTCACCAGTTCATCCAGGCTGATTCGCTCTGTTTTATGACGATCCGGTCCTTTTTCTTCTGTATCCGCATAACCAAGTGCCAGCAGATTGATTGGTTCCAGATTATCCGGAAGTTCGAACTCTTCTCTGACAATCTTTGGATCAAACCAGCATACCCACAAGCTTCCAAGTCCCTGTTCGGTTGCTTCCAGCATCATATGATCTGTCAGAATCGAAGCATCGATATCTGTCGTCTGCATCTGGTCGTATTTGCGCACCCATGCTTTATCGTGATCAGCGCATACGATGATAACTGTCGGTGCACCATAAAGGCGTGCAGCTTTGTCCAGTTTCGCTCTGCCTTCTTCACTCTGTACCACGATCAGCCGCACCGGCTGCGCATTGGTAGCTGTTGGTGCAACGTGTGCTGCTTCCAGGATTTTCGCCAGCTTCTCCGGCTCTACCTGCTGCTCTTTGTATTTGCGTACTGAAAATCTTTTTTTCATTACATCAAGTAATTCCATTGTCATATCCTCCTGCTATCCGTTCCTGTAATACTGCTCTGCTTTTTATTGCCATATGTAAATATTTATTGCGACAGATTAACCAAGCAGTTCATTTACCATTTCTCTTGTGTATGTGATCGCACCTTTATGCTCCACTTCGATTTGATAAAGTGCATTTGCTGCAATATGCTCTGCTGCCTGCTCCAGATCACGGATACCTGTCGTATCTGCATATTTTTCAATAACCGCATCCAGTGCATCGTCTGTCACGATACACTCTTCTTCTTTCAGGCTCATTCGTTTGAGCACTTTTGGAAGTGAGAATTTTGAGAAAATCACTTTCTTCTCTTCAAATGAGTAATCCGGAATGTCGATCACTGCGAAACGTGACATCAGTGGCGCACTGATCTGTTCTTTGTCATTAGCTGTTGCGATCGGATAAACACCCACAGTCGGCACCATACATTCCATATAATTGTCTGTAAATCCAAGGTTATCTAACAATGTCAGCAGAACATCTGCCGGGTTGCCGTTGCCTTTTCCGGATGCGGCCTTGTCCAGCTCATTAATAATAAATACAAGATTGGATTCTCCTGCCATTGCAAATGCATCCATAATAATTCCCGGCTTTGCGTTGGAATAGATACGGGAACTTCCGGTAAGCTGCTCCGGATCATTGATGGAACTCATATCCAGTGTTGTCCACGGCAGTTTCAGAATTCTTGCCACTGCATAGGCGATCTGGGATTTACCGGTTCCGGCAGGACCTACCAGCAACAGTCCGTATGCCGGCAGCGTATGCGTACGATTGATCTGGATGATCGTCTCAATGATACGTTGTTTTACTTTTTCCATTCCATATAATTCTTCATCCAGAATCCGTCTTGCTTCTTCCGGATCGATTGCTTCAAAATAATCACTCTTCCATTGCACATTCATCATAATGGAAAGCGCTCTCTGTGCATGTCTGCGCTCTTCCGGTGAGACTTCGTGGGATCTTGCAACCGCCAGGTTTCTTCTCGCCCAGAGACGGATATTATCCGGCAGTGTATTTCCGGCACAGTCCATAAAATCAATGATGCTCTGTAAGCTGGTGAGCTTCATGCTGTCACCCATCTCTTCCAGTTCTTCGTCACTGACCTGTGAAGTCGGCGCATCGCTGGCAAGCAGACGCTCAATCATAAACTGTAAAAATCCATCTTCCGCCGAAAGCTTTGTTCCACCGCCGAAAGCAATCTCACGGATCTTGTAAACTGCATAACCTTCTTCTGTATTCTCTCCTGACAGGCGGACATTGATATGATTTTCGCCGAGCCATTTCAGAAGGCTTACGAATCTTGCGTCAATTTTCAGAATGTCTGCACTGACAGTTCCCGTTTCCTGCTGAAATTCAAATGCAGTACGTTTTACCGGATTTGTAAACATTCCAAGGGAATGATGTTCCCATTTTTTCATCTGGTTATCCAGCACCATCATTGGTTTTTCCGGTGTTGCTTCTCCTTCACCGGAGTAAAAAATCGTGTATGTGCACTCCGCTGCTTTCTTGTCATCCGGAGTATTGTTGAAATCAAATACTGGCATAGCGCTCTCCTTTTATATCTTTGTAAATATTTATATTTCTTTTCTTATGTATTACCTTACTTTTATGCATATCCATGCATAATTATAACGTATCCACCGGAGTGCGTCCACCCTTAAAATACTTCTTTTATATTCACGAAACTTTATCACCTGCAGAAATGCCAATAGATACTTTCTTTCTAACATCAAAAAAGCTTTAGGAATTAACCTAAAGCTTTTTTAGAGGCGCCAACCAGATTTGAACTGGTGATAGAGGTGTTGCAGACCTTTGCCTTA
>OGYI01001468.1_pt1 | contig 22838 bp, 15 predicted proteins | sample 1576521 | NCBI WGS metagenome assembly OGYI01 (sample SAMEA3541484, study PRJEB24748) | human gut metagenome | biome: human gut; feature: human-associated habitat; material: faeces | place: China | collected 2012
TTGGGAGATATAGGAACAGTGTTAAAAGATTTGCGGAAAGCAAAAGAGGAAAGTGCATTTGTATAGGATACTTGTTCTTGATATTCCACTTAATGGAGAAACATTAGAATATTGATTGATACAAAACTGCACTCAGGGATATTGTGGGTGCAGTTTTGCATTAAAATTATTGATTACGATACAGTTTCTGATATGCAGTAGGTAATATCTGAAATATATCTCGGAAAGCCGATGTAAATTTACTTTGGCTTTTATATCCCACAGCGGCGGCAATTTCCGAAATAGATTTATCTTCCTGCAACAGCATATTCGATGTCGACTTCATACGGTATTCTTTCATGTAAGAAGCGATGGGCATTCCATAGACTGCTTTGAAAACGGATTTCAAAGTAGTGGTGTTCATCAGGTACTGCTTTGACAACTCTTCAATAGTATAGTGGCGTTTTAGGATATGTTCTCGTGTACGAAAAATGGGCATTTTATTGTTATTTTGAAAAGCTGCGAGGCGTTTCAGGAAGAGCAAACTGTTGAAGTCAAAAAGTGGCTGGGAGCGTTATATTTAATTCACTTTGGCAGGGGGACATGACTGTATGGATCAAGGTTGGTTGCAGCTTCTGATTTTTATAGCCGTAATCCTTTAATATCTTTAATGCGTGATAAGATCATATTGCAACTGCAGCTGATAATGCCAGGCAGTGTATCAATGACATTGTGCAGGAAGTATTCCATTTCATCACCTGATGAAGCAACGGCATGTACATGAAGCCTGTCTCTTCCTGTGACACGGTAAATCTGTGTGACTGTATTATTTTTGTACAATATATCTGTCACCTGCGCCAGGTACTCCGGTTTTGTTTCAATTTCAAAATAGCATGATACAGCCCCACTGATTTTTTGCGGATTAATAATTGTTGTATATTCTTCGATTACGCCTCTTTTCTCCAAAGCCTGGATACGGGCTTTTACTGCCACTCTGGAAATACCGGTTTCTTCACCGATATCAGAGTAAGAGATACGTGCGTTTTCTATAAGCAGCCGGATAATCTTCTGATCCAGCTTATCTAAACCGTCCAGGTACATAAGTTCCCTCCTGTAAAATAATATAAAATATATCCATCTGATAGCAGCTTTTTTCAATATCAAATATCATATCATTTATATTACTAAAAGTAAACAGCAGCTTGACTTATTTGCTGTAACTACATATAATTGTTGCGTAACGAAATCTTAAACTTACATTTTGAAAATACAATCGTGATTTCGGATAAAAAGCAGGAATTGATGGAGGAAAATGAGAATGTCAAAAGATGAATATTTAATCACAGATGCCCCTCTTAAAGCACTGACTGTTTTTGCAATGCCTATGATTCTGGGCAGCTTCTTTCAACAAGTATATAATATGGCTGATTCCATTATCGTCGGTCAGTTTGTGGGATCCTCTGCACTTGCGGCAGTTGGAGCCTGTGCCGCTTTGACCAATGTTTTCATCTGTGTGGCTTTGGGAGCTGGTGTAGGAGCAGGTGTACTTGTGAGCCGCTATTTTGGAGCTCAGAATTATAGCAAAATGAAAACAATTGTGTCAACATCGTTGATCAGTTTTCTGATTCTGAGTATACTTCTGGGGGTTTTTGGCTTTGTTTTTTCTCATTTTATGATGAGTTTATTACAAACACCTGCTGACATACTGGATGAAGCGGTACTGTATCTGCGTGTTTATTTTGTGGGATTTCCCTTTCTGTTTATGTACAATATCCTTTCAACGATGTTCAATTCCATCGGTGAATCGAAGATTCCGCTGGGTCTTTTGATATTTTCTTCTGTTTTGAATATTGTTATGGATCTTTGGATGGTGGCAGGTTTAGGGCTGGGTGTGTTCGGTGCCGCCCTTGCAACTCTCATTGCGCAGGGGATTTCCGCAGTGTTTTCGCTTTTGATTTTCTTTAACCGGATGCGTCGATATAAAAGCCGCTTTAACTGGTTTGACAGGCAGGAGTTACATTCCATGCTTCGTATTGCAGTACCATCGGTTCTTCAGCAATCCACAGTGTCAATTGGTATGATGATCGTACAGGCGGTTGTAAATCCCTTCGGTACACAGGCGCTGGCAGGTTATGCGGCAACCATGAGAGTAGAGAATGTTTTTTCACTGATATTTGTATCCATTGGAAATGCGGTTTCGCCCTATGTTTCCCAGAATCTTGGAGCAAAGAAAATTGAACGTATCAAAAAAGGATACCATGCTGCACTGGTGTTGGACCTGTGTTTCGCAGTCCTTGCTTTCATAGTCATTGAAACACTGCACACTCCAATTTCTTCCTTATTCCTTGGAAAAGATGGAACCGCTCTGGCATATCAGGTGTCTGGGGATTATATGAAATGGCTGGGATATTTCTTTATTTTTATGGGTATTAAGATGGCAACAGATGGAGTTCTTCGTGGACTTGGAATTATGCGGCCGTTTCTCATTGCCAATATGGTAAACCTTGCCATTCGGCTGTCAGTTGCCTTGATTTTTGCACCGCGTTATGGAATTGCATTTGTCTGGCTTGCTGTACCGGCCGGATGGCTTGCGAATTTTCTGATCTCCTATGGGGCACTTAGAAAATCATGGCCGGTTGATGAAGGAGTTTCATTCCGGTAAATTTCTTTTAAATTTTGATGGGAAGCTGGATTTGTATGTTAAGAGGTATATTTTCGTTACTGTTCACTGGCAATATCCCGCGAAGCGTGTTGCTGTGAACAGTAACATATTTTCTTATAGACATGATATAGTATGAGTGCTATAATAAAAATAATTTTTTATGGCATTTATTGGCAAACTGGTTGAAAAGCCGGGGCGCAAAGCCAGAAGGAGCTAAAGTCAGATTGAAATCTGGCCATGCCAGCCGGTTGCATCATGCCTCAGTAATAATAAAAGGTAAATGTTAAATGGGTATTATGGAAAAAGTTCCTGTAAAAATTTTTTACAAGGAACTTTTTTTTGTCTTCAAGCGGATCTTCGAAACCTCCGCAGGGGACTTACCTGATTCGGTTAAATTTTGATGGAAAATAGAGAAGAACAGCAGGAATGGAGAAAAGATGAAAGGAAAAAGAGTGATTGCAGGCATTCTGCTTGTGGGAATTTTAGCAACTGCCCTGGCAGGGTGCAAAAATGCAGATGTTACTAAAAAAGAAAGAGAAAAGCCCGTTATCACCCTGGGCAGTGACAGTTATCCGCCATACAATTATCTGAATGAAGATGGAATCCCCACAGGCATTGATGTGGAACTGGCTACAGAAGCTTTCAGAAGAATGGGCTATCAGGTGGATGTTGTCCAGATCAACTGGGAGGAGAAAAAAGAGCTGGTAGAAAGCGGAGAGATCGACTGTATTATGGGCTGTTTTTCCATGGAAGGACGCCTTGACGATTACCGCTGGGCAGGACCCTACATAGCAAGCCGCCAGGTAGTTGCTGTAAATGAGAGCAGTGATATCTATAAACTAAGTGACTTGGAGGGAAAGAACCTTGCCGTTCAGTCCACAACCAAACCGGAGGGCATCTTTCTGAACCGGACAGATGAGAGAATCCCCAAACTGGGAAATCTGATCAGTCTTGGGCACAGGGAACTGATCTATACTTTTCTGGGGAAAGGATATGTGGATGCAGTTGCTGCACATGAAGAATCCATTGTCCAGTACATGAAAGATTATGATGCAAGCTTCCGTATCCTGGAAGAGCCACTGATGGTCGTCGGGATAGGTGTTGCTTTTGCAAAAGAGGATGACAGGGGAATCTGTGAGCAGATGGATCAGACGCTGGAAGAAATGCGTCAGGATGGCACATCCCTGAAAATCATTAAAAAATATCTGGATGATCCCCAGAAGTATCTGGAGGTGGATGATCTTGGATATTAAGAGAAAGAAAAAAGAAAAACGAATCCAGCTGTTCGGTGGTCTGATTGGAATCTGTGTGGCTGTAGTTTCTCTGTTTTATTTCTTTCATACGGAGAAAGCGGAAGCAGAGAAAAGAATGGTAGAGATTGTAAATTATGTCAAAGTGCAGTGTTCCACTTACACCCATTATAATGAATCTTCGGAATCCAAAAGTCTCCTCCGTGCGATTGAAAGTGCCAGACAGATGAGTACGAATATCGATATGGAAATAGAAAACGGCGGTCATCTGAGCCAGGAGTTCCTGAAAGAAAATCTTCAGACTCTCTGGGTGGATGGTATCCTTGTGCTGGATGCAGTTGGAAAGACGGACTGCGAATACAGCATGGATGAGTCTCTGACCGGTGAGATTACGGCATATCTGCAAAAGGACATTATCATGGATTTTGCCGGATATGAAGAAAGATCTTATTCGGAACGGTTTACCAGGGAAGACGGATCCTATATTGATATTGCAGCCTGTGCCAGAAAAGATGCACCGGGTATTGTGGCAATCTACTATTACACACCTCCTGAATTTGCCAGAAACTATACGCTGACGATACAGGGACTTTTAAATGGCTATAGTACTCAAAAAGATGGAACGATTATTGTTGCAGACGATGGGATCGTTGTTGCCAGCAATGATGAGAGCCTGCTGGGACAGAATACAGCCGGCAACGAAGTTGTTCAGGCAATGAAAAAGCATACAGACAGTCAGCATATCTATCATTTGAGGAAGGAAGGAACCGGATGTTATGGAATCATGCTGAAGCAGCGTGATTATTATATCTACGCATATCTTCCGGATACAGAAGTATTCCGTAACCTGCCGCTAAGTGTAACAGCTGTCGTTTTTCTTTATTTACTCATATTCGGTATATTCTGCTTCTGGGGATACAGAGCGGATCTGGCACACCGGAAACAGGAACAGGAAAAAGATGAAAAATATAAAGCAGAACTTCTGAGAGCAGCAAAAAAAGCAGAAGCAGCCAATGAGGCAAAAACCGAGTTTCTACAGCGAATGAGCCATGATATCCGGACACCGATCAATGGAATCTGCGGCATGATCGATGTGGCAGACCATTATGCAGAGGATATGAAGAAACAGACGGAATGCAGGGCAAAGATCAAAGAGGCATCCCATCTGTTGCTGGAACTGATAAACGAGGTTCTGGACATGAGCAAACTGGAGTCAGATGAAGTGATTCTGGAAGAAATCCCATTTAATCTGAACAGTATTTCTGAGGAAATACTGGGTGTGATCGAACAGATGGCCACAGAGCAGAATATCCGGATCCTGTGGGAAGAAAAAGAAGTTACACACTGGAATCTTATTGGAAGTCCGGTGCATGTGAAACGGACCCTGATGAATATTCTGTCCAATGCGGTGAAATATAACAAAGAAAACGGATATGTCTATATCAGCTGTCGGGAAATCCCATCGAAACAGACAGCAATGACCACATTGGAATTTGTCTGCAGAGATACCGGGATCGGAATGACAGAGGCATTCCAGAAACGCATTTTTGAACCATTTGCACAGGAACATGCAGGAAGCCGCACAAAATTCGCCGGAACAGGACTTGGAATGCCAATCACAAAAAAACTGGTAGAGAAAATGGGCGGAACCATTTCCTTTGAAAGTAAAGAAGGCACAGGGACTACATTTGTGATCCGGATTCCATTCCGGATTGACACAGATAGGAAGGACAGGACTGAAACGGAAGAAAAAATGGAAACATCTATCCAGGGGCTCCATGTTCTTCTGACAGAGGATAATGAGCTGAATATGGAGATTGCAGAATTTGTGCTTCAGAATGAAGGCACTGTGGTGACCAAAGCATGGAATGGGCAGGAGGCTGTTGACATATTCAGAAAAAGCAGTCCTGGAGAATTTGATGTCATTCTTATGGATATTATGATGCCTGTCATGAATGGATATGAAGCAGCAAAGATGATCCGCTCTCTGGACAGAGAGGATGCAAAAGTGATACCGATCATTGCAATGACAGCAAATGCGTTCATTGAGGACAGAATGAGAGCAAAGGAAGCGGGAATGGATGAACATATTGCCAAGCCTGTTGATAGGAAATTATTAGTAAAAGTGATCAATGAGTTAGTAAAACACAATCAGAGGGAGAAGTTATAATGAAAAAGAAAAAATGGAACAGGTTAGTTTCTGTACTTTTGGTGATGGTGACAGTCATGTCACTTCTGTCTGGCTGTGGCAGGAAAAGTACGGAAAAAGAAGATGCAGAAACCATCACCGTGTATTTATGGACTACAAAGCTGTATGAAAAATATGCGCCATACATCCAGGAACAGCTTCCGGATATCAACGTTGAATTTGTAGTAGGCAATAATGATCTGGATTTCTATCGTTTTCTAAATGAAAACGGCGGATTGCCGGATATTATAACCTGCTGCAGGTTTTCCCTGCATGATGCAAGTCCTCTGAAAGACAGTCTGATGGATCTTTCCACAACCAATGCTGCAGGTGCTGTCTATGATACATACCTTAACAGTTTCAGAAATCAGGATGGCAGCGTAAACTGGCTTCCTGTGTGTGCAGATGCCCATGGCTTTGTAGTAAACAAAGACCTTTTTGAAAAGTATGATATTCCTCTTCCAACGGATTATGAAAGCTTCGTTTCTGCCTGCCAGGCATTTGATGAGGTGGGTATCCGTGGGTTTACTGCAGACTATTACTATGATTATACCTGTATGGAAACACTGCAGGGTCTGTCTGCATCAGAGCTGTCTTCTGTGGATGGACGTAAGTGGCGTACCATCTACAGTGACCCGGACAATACAAAGAGAGAAGGTCTGGACAGTACCGTCTGGCCGGAGGCTTTTGAACGTATGGAGCAGTTTATTCAGGATACAGGGCTGAGCCAGGATGATCTGGATATGAATTATGATGATGTGGTTGAGATGTACAAAAGTGGTAAGCTTGCCATGTATTTCGGCAGTTCTGCCGGTGTAAAAATGTTCCAGGATCAGGGCATTAACACAACATTCCTGCCATTCTTTCAGCAGAACGGCGAAAAGTGGCTGATGACTACACCATATTTCCAGATAGCTTTAAACCGTGACCTGACAAAGGATGAAACACGTCGGCAGAAAGCAATGAAGGTACTGAACACAATGCTTTCAGAGGATGCGCAGAACCGGATCATTTATGATGGGCAGGATCTGTTAAGCTATAGCCAGGATGTGGATTTCCGGCTTACGGAATATCTGAAGGATGTGAAACCTGTGATCGAAGAAAACCATATGTATATCCGTATTGCGTCAAATGACTTTTTTTCCATTTCCAGGGATGTGGTGTCTAAGATGATCTCAGGAGAATATAATGCAGAGCAGGCTTATCAGTCATTTAATTCCCAGCTTCTTGAAGAAAAATCCACTTCTGAGGATATTGTGTTGGATTCAAAGAAAACTTATTCCAATCGTTTCCATACCAGCGGAGGCAATGAAGCCTATTCTGTTATGGCAAACACTTTGCGCAGTATTTATGGGACGGATGTGCTGATTGCAACAGGAAACAGCTTTACCGGAAATGTACTGAAGGCCGGTTATACAGAAAAAATGGCAGGCAACATGATTATGCCAAACGAGCTTTCCGCTTACAGCAGTGAGATGAGCGGGGCAGAACTGAAGGAAACGGTCAGAAACTTCGTAGAAGGCTACCAGGGAGGCTTTATCCCCTTTAACCGCGGCTCTCTGCCTGTGTTCAGCGGTATTTCTGTAGAAATCAAGGAAACGGATAATGGTTATACATTGAGTAAAGTTACAAAGAATGGAAAACAGATTCAGGACAAGGATACTTTTACTGTGACCTGCCTTGCAGCACCACAATATATGGAAGCTTATCCGGCAGAGGAAAATATTGCATTTGATGGAGGGGATACCTCTGTGGAAGATACCTGGACAACATATGTTTCAGATGGTAATGCCATTCTTGCAGAGCCTGAAGACTACATTACTCTGAGGTGAGAAGAATGGATGTTAAGAATCATAATACAAACAGAAAGAAACGGGTTGTGAGAAAACGATGGAATGCAGCAGTTCTTATTGCCCTATTCGTTGGAATCCTTTTGACTGTTTTCCAATATTTGGGGTTTGTATCGAAGACTGTTTATGAGGAAAGTGTTTCTCACCTGACAGAAATTTTTCATCAGTCTGATAATATGCTGAGTGAGCTGACAAATAAGAATCTGACTTATCTCCATATATGGGGGGAATATCTGCAGAACACTTCCGATGAAAGTGAAATTCGTGAGTATATAGAGAAAGCACAGGAAGATGCAGGCTTTTTAGATTTTTATTTCCTGTCAGCGGACGGGAACTATAAGATGGTAACAGGTGAAACCGGCTATCTGGGATTACAGGAAAATATTGAAGATGAGATCCGGCAGGGAAATGATGTGATAACCAATGCAACAGTTCCCGGAAAATCCCAGCTCCTTGTTTTTGCCACTCCCAAGCCTCATGGAAGTTATCAGGGCTTTGAATATGATGCAATTGCCATTGCCTATGAAAACTCTGATATCGTAAATGTGCTGAATATTTCTGCTTTTAATGGAAATGCCCAGAGTTATGTGGTTCATCCGGATGGTCGTGTTGTTGTGGATCATTCCTCTGAGTCATGGGGAGAGGTGTATAATTTCTTTGGGATTCTGAGAGAGCATTCCAATATGTCTGAAAAAGAGATCCTTAAACTTTCAGAAGAGTTTAAGGAAGGACATACAGATGCAATGCTGATAAATCTGGATGGAAAGGATTACTATCTGGTCTATGAGAAATCCAAACCTCAGGACTGGATCTTTCTGGGACTTGTCCAGGCTGACATCGTTAATGCCAGTATGAATGTTCTGCAGCGTAGCACTATGCTGCTTGTAAGTGCAATAGCGGTGTGTGTTGCCGGTCTTTTTATTGGAATTATTCTCTGGAAAAACAAGGTAAACCTGAAGAGAAAGGATACGGAGATTCTTTACAGGGACGAGCTGTTTCAAAAGCTGTCAATGAGTGTGGATGACGTTTTCCTGATGCTGGATGCCAAAACATATAAAGCAGATTACGTCAGTCCCAATGTGGAAAAACTGCTGGGAATTAAAGTAGAACAGATCCGTAAAGATATTTGTGTTCTGGGAAAACTGTATCCTAAGGATGTTGAAGATCCGGAGAAGAATTATCTGGAAGAAATCCAGGTTCATGAGCAGCAGGAATGGGATTTTGAATATGTTCATCAGAAAACAGGAGAACACCGCTGGTTTCATAATGTTGCAATGGGCAGCGAGGTAAACGGAAAAAAGAAATATATCCTGGTTCTGTCAGATCGTACCTCTGACAGAAAAATGAATCAGGCGCTTTCTGAGGCGGTCCGCTCTGCGGAGACTGCAAACAAGGCAAAGAGCACCTTCCTTTCCAATATGTCTCATGATATCCGGACACCAATGAATGCAATCATTGGTTTTACCACATTGGCTGTAAGCAACATTGATGATAAAGAAAGGGTACGGGATTATCTGGGTAAGATTCTTTCCTCCAGTAATCATTTGCTCTCACTGATCAATGATATCCTGGATATGAGCCGTATTGAGAGCGGAAAGATTCATCTGGAAGAAACGGAAGTCAGTCTGTCAGAGGTTCTTCATGATCTGAAAACCATTATCAGCGGACAGATCCATGCGAAACAGCTGGAGCTTTACATGGATGTCATGGATGTTACCAATGAGGATGTTTATTGTGACAAGACGAGGCTGAATCAGGTGCTGCTGAATCTTTTGTCCAATGCGATCAAGTTTACTCCTGCAGGCGGAACCGTTTCTGTCCGGCTGAGAGAGTATCCGGGTACACAGAGAGGCTGTGAACTGTACGAAATCCGGGTAAAGGATAACGGAATCGGCATGAGTCAGAAATTTGTACAGAAGATCTTTTCTCCTTTTGAGAGAGAGCGGACTTCCACTGTGAGCAGGACTCAGGGTACAGGGCTGGGCATGGCCATTACCAAAAACATCGTGGATATGATGGGCGGAACCATTGAGGTTCAGACAGAACAGGGAAAAGGTACTGAATTTATTATCCGTCTGCCATTGCGGATCCAGCCTGAGAATCACCGTATAGAGAAAATCGCAGAACTGGAAGGTCTGAAGGCATTGGTAGTAGACGATGATTTCAATACCTGTGACAGTGTGACTAAGATGCTTGTAAAGGTTGGAATGCGTTCGGAATGGACACTCTCCGGTAAGGAGGCTGTTCTCCGCGCACGGCAGTCTGTGGAAATGGGTGATGCATTCCACGCTTATATCATTGACTGGCGTCTGCCGGATATGAACGGCATTGAAGTTACCCGTCAGATCCGCAGTCTTGGTGACGATACGCCGATCATTATCCTGACTGCTTATGACTGGTCAGATATTGAAGTGGAAGCCAGGGCAGCCGGGGTGACTGCATTCTGTGCAAAACCTATGTTTATGTCAGATATCAGAGAGACTCTGATGGCTGCGATCGGCCAGAAGCAGGCTGAGGCAGAGGATAATGTTCTTCCGGCAGCAGATTCAGATTTCAGAGGCAGGCGCATACTGCTTGTGGAAGATAATGAACTGAACAGTGAAATTGCAGTAGCACTCCTTAGTGAATATGGTTTTCAGGTTGATACAGCGGAAGATGGAGCAGAGGCTGTGGAGAAGGTTAAGAATTCAAGACCAGGTGATTATGATCTGGTGCTTATGGATGTGCAGATGCCTGTAATGAACGGATATGAGGCTACTGAGCGGATCCGTTCACTGGATGATCCTTCACTGGCGGGAATTACAATCCTTGCCATGACTGCCAATGCTTTTGACGAAGACAGAAAGAAAGCACTGTCATGTGGTATGAATGGATTTTTATCCAAGCCAATTGTTATAGAGGAACTGATCAGTACATTACAAAACAGTCTGGGGTAAGTTTAACTGAATCAGGTAAGTTTTCTGTTTGAACTGTGATAATGGGATATGAAAAGTGGTTTGATGAAAGCAAGGAGGAGCAACGAATGATTTGTGGAATGACGTATTTTCAGATATGTCTGTATTTTCTTATTTATTCTTTTGGCGGCTGGGTTGTTGAAGTTATTTTTCATGCAGTAGCGTTGGGAAAAGTTATAAACAGAGGTTTCCTGAATGGACCGGTCTGCCCGGTATATGGATTTGGGGTGCTTTCTGTTTTTGCTTTGCTCAATACAATTCAGGGCAGCGGGCGTCAGATGAGTGATGGAATGATTTTTGTGTTTGGAATTGTTCTGGCAACTGCGGTGGAGCTGGTTGCAGGCTGGCTGCTGGATGTGTGTTTCCACGCAAGATGGTGGGATTATTCAGATAAACCCTTTAATTTTCATGGATACATTTGCCTGGAGTTTTCTCTGATCTGGGGACTGGCTATCGTTATGGTAGTAAAAGTTTTCCAGAAGTATGTAGAGGCACATGCGTTACATACACCTGCAACCTGGGAATGGATTGTGATAGCAGTTTTGTATGCTGTGTATCTGACAGATTTTATTGTGACGGTAGCAGTGATCCAGGGACTGAATAAAAAGCTTACCAGACTGGATAAGGTTCGCTCAGATTTGAGAATTGTAAGTGATAAACTGAGTGATACACTGGCTACGACTACGATTGGCACAGCACAGAAAGTGGGAGAAGGAAAGGTTCAGGCAACTCTTGCAGCAGCAGAACTGCGTGATGCAACTGCCGCACAGCGAGAAAAATCTATCGAAATGCTTCGTATAAAAAGAGCGGAGCTTCAGGCTCAGTTTGAGGAACTGTCCAGTTCTATTACCAATCATACCGTTGTCGGTCAGGGGCGTATCATCAAGGCATTTCCGAAGATGCAGCACAGAGACTATTCCGAACTGATTCAGGAGCTGAAAAAGAGATTAAAATAGATTAAAATGCAGAGGGAGGCTTCAGGTGAACAGACAGGCAGTACAAACCTTAAAGACTTATTTTGGATATGATACATTCAGAGAAGGGCAGGAGAGTGTTGTGGAGTCCATTCTGGAACACCGGGATGTGCTTGCAATCATGCCGACAGGAGCCGGAAAATCCATCTGTTATCAGGTACCGGCACTGATGCTGTCAGGAATTACGATTGTAATTTCTCCTCTGATCTCACTGATGCAGGATCAGGTAAAGGCTTTGAATGAAGCGGGAATACATGCAGCATTTATCAATTCTTCACTGTCGGAAAGTCAGATTAGCAAGGCGTTGTACCTGGCAGCAGGAGGAAGATACAAAATTATTTATGTTGCACCGGAACGTCTGGAAAATTATGAGTTTCTGGAATTTGCCAGACAGGTGGAGATTTCCATGGTGACAGTGGATGAGGCACATTGTATTTCACAGTGGGGCCAGGATTTCAGACCAAGCTATGTCAAAATCGTAGACTTTGTAAAAAATCTTCCCGGTCGTCCGATCGTCAGTGCTTTTACCGCAACTGCAACAGAGGAAGTAAAGAACGACATTCTCTGCACTCTAAATCTGGAAGATCCGAAAGTAGTGATCACCGGGTTTGACAGAAAGAATTTATATTACAGCGTGGAAAATATCCGGCGAAAAGACGATTTTGTGATGGATTACATAGACAGACATCCAACAGAGAGCGGGATTATTTACTGCTCTACAAGAAAAAATGTGGACAATCTTTTTGAACTGCTTTTCCAAAAAGGAGTTGCTGTTACCAGATATCATGCAGGACTGAATAATGAAACCAGAAAAAAGAATCAGGAGGATTTCATTTATGACAGAACCCCTGTTATTATTGCAACGAATGCATTTGGAATGGGGATTGATAAATCCAATGTGAGGTATGTGATCCATTACAATATGCCGCAGAGTATGGAGAATTATTATCAGGAGGCAGGACGTGCAGGGCGTGACGGAGAGAATTCCCAGTGCATTCTATTGTTTTCCGCACAGGATGTTATGATCGACCGAATGCTTCTGGATAACAAAGATTTTTCCGATGTGGATGAAGAGGATGAATTTCTTATTCGTCAGAGGGATATACGAAGGCTTCAGATCATGGAAGGATATTGTAAAACAACAGGATGTCTGAGAAATTATATTCTGGAGTATTTCGGTGAAAAGACCTTCGGTCCCTGTGATAATTGTGGAAATTGTCACAGAGAATACCATGAGACAGATATGACCAGAGAGGCGAAGTGGGTAGTGAACTGTGTGGCTGAGACGAGAGGAAGGTATGGACTGACAATTGTGCTTGGTACTCTGCTGGGGGCTAAGAGAGCCCGGTTGAGGGAGCTTGGAGCAGATAAGTATAAATCTTATGGAGCATTGAATGATCACAGTGAGGCAGAACTCAGGGCACTGATCAGCCAGATGACTGAGATGGGATATCTCTATCAGACACAGGAACGTTACAGTGTGCTGAAACTGGGCGATATTTCTCCGCTAAGAGATGAAAATACTCACGTGATCATGCGTACTTACGAGGAAAAAGAACCGGATAAAAAGAAAAAGCCCCAGAAATCTGTCAGAAAACGCAGTACAGATGCGCTTACGGCAGCAGGTTACGATTTATTTGAAGCCCTGCGGAAACTTCGTCTGGAAATTGCAAAAGAGGAAGCCATGCCTCCATATATCGTGTTCAGTGATAAGACGCTGATAGATATGTGCATCAAATGTCCATCAAATGAAGAAGAAATGCTGGAGGTTTCCGGTGTGGGCGAGAATAAGTTAAAGAAATACGGTCAGAGATTTCTGGAAGAGATACAGAAGTTCTGCCTGGAACGTCCGAATGCGGTTTTGAGTATGTCGGAAGATGAAAATGGTAATCCCTGAGAACAAAGGTTGGAAAACAGATGAATATAGAAAAATATACGGAAGAATTAATCACATTGAGACATTACTTTCATCAACATCCGGAGCTGGCACTTCAGGAAGTGGAGACGTCTGCATATATCCGGAAATATCTGGAGAAACTGGGATATGAGATTGTGCCGATAGAACCTACAGGATTGATCGCGGAACTTTCATCTCTGAGAAACAGGGAGAAACTGGTTGTACTCAGGGCGGAGATGGATGCATTGCCCATACAGGAGCAGACAAATCTGCCATACGCATCAGTAAATCAGGGATGTATGCATGCCTGCGGTCACGATATGATCCTGGCAGCAGCACTGATTCTTGCAAAAATTGTGGCAGAAGAGCAAAGAATGCAGGAAAGTTTTCCGGTCAGACTCCGGTTTCTTTTTGAACCTGCAGAGGAGATTGGTGAAGGTGCAAAAAGAATGCTTCAGGCCGGAGCATTAGAGAATCCGAAAGCAGATGCATTTCTGATGTTTCATTACGCAGCGGACATGACATTTGGAATGGCAGTGCATCAGGGACAGGCATCTTCCATGATCAACAGTATGCAGATTCATGTTCATGGAAAATCCAGTCACTGGTGTGAAGCGGATAAGGGGATTGATGCAATTTATGCAGCTGCTCAAGTGATAAGTGCCATTCATGATCTGAATGAAAGTTTTGGAAAACAGCATCCGGATGCAGGAAAATATATTGTGGGTACGGGTACGATCCATGGCGGTGAATATACGAATATTATTGCAGACCATGTGGTATTAAACGGAAATATACGCGCAGTTCATGAAGAAACTTACAGGGCACTTGAGCACGAGCTGGAGAGAAATCTGCAGGAAATTGAAAAGCAGACTGGCACACAGATCCGTATGGAATTTCCAAAAGATCCGGTATATGCGTTTGCCAATGATGAGGAACTTACAGAGACAGCAAAGGTAGTGGGGGCAGAAGTATTCGGAGATAAATTTGTTCTGGAAGGAGAAGATGAGTTGTTTCTTTCCGGTGACAACGCATACAGATATTTTAGAGAAACCAGAGGACTTTTCACAGTATTTCTTGCGGGAATACCAGGAGAAAATCATCCTCTGCATCATCCGAAATTTCAATTGGATGAGAGGATACTGCCGTACAGCGTGGAAGCATTGTATAAGATTATAACTACATTATGAGTATTGCAATTTTGGAAAATAATGAATGGTGATGTGGTTCAGCAGAGCGTGAAATTCTACTGAACTGGATCAATGTATTATTTACGCAGATTGCTATGGAAGGAACGTCAGCAGGATGGATAATTTGTATCTGTTCTGCTGTTTTTTGAGTATACTCGTAATAATTTCAGAGAATACTGTAAATTGACCAAATTAAGTAAGCCCTGCTTCAATTGAGGATATCCACCTGACTCTATAAAAAATCTCATAAATAAATGAAAAAAATTACCAAAAGGACTTGAAAATTGGATTAAAATAGTATAATATAAAAACATAAACAAATTAAGAATGCATAGCAACTATAACTTATTAACGTTGAGTGACAGCAGATTGCTGAATAGTAACGGACAGACGATATACTATAAAGAAAGAATTGAGGGCAGAAATATGAAGATTACAGATACCATTAAATATGTCGGAGTGAATGACCATCAGGTAGATTTGTTTGAGGGACAGTATGCAGTGCCAAACGGAATGGCATATAATTCCTATGTGATTCTGGATGACAAGGTTGCAGTTATGGATACTGTAGATGCCAATTTCAAACATGAATGGCTGGATAATCTTGAACAGGCACTTGGCGGACGTAAGCCGGACTATCTGATCGTTCAGCATATGGAGCCTGACCATGCAGCAAATGTAGCGAACTTTCTGGAAGTATATCCCGGCACTACAGTAGTAGCCAATGCGAAGACATTTGTAATGATCAAGAATTTCTTCGGACTGGATCTGGAAGGGCAGAAACTGGAAGTAGAGAATGGTTCTACATTGAGCCTGGGAAACCACAATCTTACTTTTGTATTTGCACCAATGGTACACTGGCCGGAGGTTATGGTGACTTATGACAGTACAGATAAAGTTCTTTTTTCAGCAGATGGATTTGGTAAGTTCGGTGCTCTGGATGTGGAAGAAAACTGGGATGATGAAGCAAGAAGATACTTTATCGGTATTGTTGGTAAATATGGCGCACAGGTACAGAGACTTCTGAAAGTAGCAGCTACTCTGGATATTCAGATCATCTGTCCGTTACATGGTCCGGTACTTACAGAAAATCTGGGACATTATATCAGCCTCTATGATACCTGGTCCTCTTACACACCGGAGGAAGAAGGAATCGTAGTTGTATATACTTCTGTATACGGACATACCAAAGAAGCAGTCAATCAGTTTGTGGAGAAATTAAAGAGCAAGGGATGTCCGAAAGTAGTTGTTTATGATCTGGCAAGAGATGATATGTCTCAGGCACTCAGTGATGCATTCCGTTACAGTAAGCTGGTACTGGCAACAACTACCTATAATGCAGGAATCTATCCGTTTATGAATGACTTTATTACCCGTCTGGCAGAGCATAATTTCCAGAACCGCACAGTGGGCCTTATTGAAAACGGTTCCTGGGCACCTCTGGCAGCAAAAGTAATGAAAAATATGCTTTCTGAATGCAAGAAGATCAACTGGCTGGACACCACAGTGAAGATTATGTCCGCAGTAAATCAGGAAAACAGAGATCAGATGGAAGCGATGGCTTCCGAGCTTTGTAAGGAATATATTGCAAAGAATGATGAACTGGCAAATAAAAATGATATGACAGCATTATTCCGCATTGGTTATGGTCTCTATGTAGTGACATCAAATGACGGTAAAAAGGATAACGGACTGATCGTCAATACAGTTACCCAGCTGACAGACTCTCCGTTCCGCGTTGCAGTTAATATCAATAAGACAAATTATTCTCACCATGTTATCAAGCAGACAGGGGTGATGAATGTAAACTGTCTCTCTGTAGAAGCTCCGTTCTCTGTATTTGAACAGTTTGGTTTCCAGAGTGGAAGAAGCGTGGATAAATTTGCGGGACAGAAGGTGAATCGTTCTGATAACGGACTGATATTCCTGGACAAATATATCAATGCATTTATGTCCCTGAAAGTAGAGCAGTATGTAGATCTGGGAACTCACGGAATGTTCATCTGCAGTGTGACAGAAGCTCGCGTGGTAAGTGACCAGGAGACAATGAGCTACACCTATTATCAGAAAAATGTAAAACCGAAACCTGAAACAGAAGGTAAGAAAGGATTTGTATGTAAAGTCTGCGGATATATCTACGAAGGCGATGAACTTCCGGAAGATTATATCTGCCCACTGTGTAAACATGGAGCTGTAGACTTCGAGCCGATTGGATGAAAGATTTCTCTTGTTAAACTGCTAAAGAGTGACATTCTGTCATGTGAATATTTGTCGAGATTTCAGAGTGATCTGATTGATAAAATAAAAAATAGAGATTGTCAGTGGTTAAATCGCTGACAATCTCTATTTTTGCTCCAATATGGTACTATTATTAAATACTGTTTCAGTACTATTTCAAATTTACATTCCAAAATGGTGTATTGATATTATAATGTAAAAATTTGATAAAGTCAAAATATAAAAAATAAATCCATTGAAATAGTATTGAAAATATAAAAGTATAGTGATACAATAAAAAAAGAAAGGACGAAGAGAGGAGGAACTGAGATGACAGAACTTAAACTGGAATTTGAATTGGAAAATGCGGAATTGCCAATAGATTATGATAAAGTGATATTAAGCTTTATGAAAGCAGCAATTGAAAATTTTTCGCCGGATTTATTTGACAGGTTATACAACAAGCGGGAGTCTGTGATAAAGACTTATTGCTGGACATGCTATTTGCCTCATGCCCAATTTACTTCAGACACAATTAAACTTGGAGCAAATAAATTTATGTTAACTTTTTCTGATATTGATATGGGAGAATTACTGATATTTTTTAATGCATTTAGTCTTATGAAGCATAAAATATTCCATATGAACAGAAATTCCATGAAACTGTTGTCGGTGAAAACAAGGAAACTTCAGACAATTAAAGAAACGGAATTGATTGTAAAAATGCAGAGTTCATTAATAGCGAGAAAACATAATAGTGATGATAATACTGATGTTTATTATACCTTTGATGAGCCGGAATTTTCGGATATTGTAAAGGAGAATCTGAAAATCTTTTTACAGAGGATAAACATAGAGTGCGATACAAGTGATTTTTCTATTGTACCTTTAAAAGGAAAAAAGGTAGTTACAAGAATTATGGGGCAATTTGTAGATGGAAATATTGGTATCTATAAAATAACAGGAAATCTCAGACTGTTGGAAATATTGTATGCAGCTGGAATTGGAACCAGACGTTCTGCTGGACACGGAAAATTTGAAATCATATTTTAGTAGGAGGCGGTGATTTCTTGGATAAATATGTAATTACATTGGGGGATTTCCTGAAGAATGCAGGAATCGTAGGTTTCAGATATATGTTAGAAGCAGCAGATGCAAAAGAAGATTCAGACTTTGGCATTACGCAAGACGGACAAGGATTATGGATTGATATGGATTTCGCATTGAATGCTGACTGGACAGACATGTACTTTAAAGCCTGTGTACAGTATTTTGGACCATTTACAGTTTATCAGGGAGTCCTTGACAGAATTAGTAAGTGTATAGATAAAATTCAGATTGGAAAATGGAATCCAGGAAAGGAAGAAAAGGAAGATCTGAAATTTATTAATGACAAACTGCTTTCTAATAGTTATCAGGCTGGATTTGAAAATATAAAACATGATATAGAAATGCAGGAAGTATACCAAATTCTAAAAAAGGATAAACTCAATGACAAGTTAGACGTGACAGATTTGGAAAAACGATTAATTGATTTGGAAAAATTTCTTCAGCAACCAAAGTGCAGGGAAACATTTATTATGAAAAGTGTGATATATACATATATTAATCGTTTTTGGAGCGGAAAGTGTTTTTTACTGCGGGCAAATGCAAAAAAAGATATGCGGGAATTATTTGAAAAAGATTTTTCCGAGCCGTTTAGGAAATATCTGAAGACAGATCATGTAAAAGCAAAAGATTTATGCATTGACTGTGGAGCAACGATAGGACCTAAAGAGAAGAATTCAATTGCATTTATGAATGAAGTGGGGGATGATTTTACAAGAAAACGTTCTGCTTTCTGGGATTGCAAAGTAGATGCATTTCTTTGTCCGGGATGTACGTTTGTTTATGCTCTGAGTCCGTTGGGATTTCGGCTGTTTGTAAATAAATTTGTCTTTATGAATATTAATAATGATATTCATGCATTATTGGATGTTAATTCGAAAAACGGAACTGACAGTATAGAGGGAGAAAAAAAGGAGGATGAAAAATATTCGCAGTGGTTTGCCCGAACAATTAATATATTGCTGAAAGAAAAAACGAAAGAGATTTCTAATATTCAGGTGATTTTGCGTGGAATAAGGGCAGAAGACAGGTATCTGCTTGGTATTGTTCATAAAAGTATGCTGGACATTATAAGTATGCCTGGTACTTCAAATGCATTGCAATTGTTGGGGAAATATCCTTATATAAAAATTAAGAATGAATTTGTCAATATACATGAAATAGTGGTTATTAATCTGCTGCAATATCGTAATCAATATCAATTGCTGGATAAGGTATTGAAAGCGGCTGTTGAAACAGGCTCATTAAATTTTTATGTTAACTGTATATATGAAATTCAGCTGCGGTCAGAAATTGTATATTATACAGAAGAAGAGAAGAGAAAGGAGATTGCTATGTACACAAGTATGAAAAAAAGTGGAGCAGATTTAAGAAGAGCAATCATGTCTGCTAAGGGTGAGTCTTCCGGCGAATGCCTGCGGGGAATGGAATATCAGTTGTTGAATGCTCTGTCTGTAAGAAATGTAGAGAAATTTATGGATATTGTATTGCGACTGTATAGTGCGTACGGATCACGTAAAAACGAAAATGGTCAGGAGTTGTTAATTCCAACAGGTCTTGTACAAATGCTGGGAAATTCGGAAAAATTTACAAGATATGGATATGCATTTGTAATGGGATTGGAAGGATGCTATGAGAAAAAGGAGGAAAAATGATTATGAAAAGAGAAGGCTTAACTATTACGATGATTTTTCTGGCAGAAAGTGCAAATTATGGGGAAGGGATTGGAAACATTTCTTCTCTCAAAAAAATGACGAGGGGAAATCATGAGCAGTATTCTTATATTTCCAGACAGGCTATGAGATATAATATTGTGCAGCAGTCTAATTGGGATACAACTCCGGTGGATGGAAAAAGCGGAGTTGTACAGTTTGCACCATCTGCAACTATTAAAGATTACCCCGAAATTGATTTGTTTGGATACATGAAAACAACAGCGAAAGGTGATGAGCAAAAGGGAGGTGCTGCTACGAGATCTGCAGTTGCCAGACTTAGCAATGCTATTGCTTTGGAACCATTTCAGGGAAATCTGGAATTTCTTACTAATATGGGACTGGCTGTAAGAGGAAATCTGGAAAATGGAATTGCGCAAAGTGAGGTTCATCGTTCTTATTACGCATATACTATGTCAATTGATTTGGACAGAGTAGGTATAGATGGAGAGATTGATATTGATAAAGAAGAAAAGGCAGAACGTGTGAAGATCCTGTTGGATACTATGCAATATCTATATAGAGATATCAAAGGAAGACGTGAAAATTTGAGTCCGTTATTTGTTATTGGAGGAAGATATAGCAGAAAAAATCCGTTTTTTGAAAACAGGGTAAAGGTTGATGATAATAAAATAAATGTAGAAACGTTACAGGAATTGATTAAAGATAATGAACTTGCCGGATATACTTTTACCGGAATTACGTCAGGTATTTTTGATAACGAAAAGATTGTCAGAGAAGAGTTAAAAGCAGAATCTGTTGGAACAGTATTTAAGCATTTGAAAGAGGAAGTGAATCTATATTATGGAGAAAGCAATTAGATTACAGTGTTTTCAAAATCTGGTCAATTATAGAAAACCCAGCAGTTTTATTATTAAAGAAACATTTCCATTACCTCCTTATTCCACTGTACTGGGAATGATTCATGCTGCATGTGGTTATACGGAATTTCATCCAATGAAGCTTTGCATTCAAGGAACAAATTGTGGTACAGTGTCAGAATTATATACGCGATATTCTTTTTCATCGGGAGCTAAATTTGAGGAAGGAAGGCATCAGATTTGCATTGAAGATGATGAAAAATATGGTATTTTTCGTGGAATTGCAAATGTAGAACTTATATGCGAAAATCGTATGGTTATTCATATTGTTCCAGATGAAGAAGACTTTGATACGGTATATCAATCATTAAAAAATCCTCCACAATATTTGGCACTGGGACGATATGAAGATCTTCTGGACATAGAACGAGTTGATATTGTAAGAATTCATCCGGAAAATGAAGTGGATTTGAAAAGAGATATGTATATTCCGGTAGAAAATGAATGGGAAAAGGATGAAGAAAAGATAAAAATCAAAAATCCAAGAATGACTATTTATAATCTTACAAAAGAATATGAAATTACAAAGCAGGGATTACGGCGATGGAAAAAGAAAAATGGAAGAATCAAAGCATATTATTGTCCGCAGGGAATGACGTTAAGAAAAGGTGCGTATGTAGATAATATTGAAGAGGATGCTGCTATAGTTTTCTGTTAATAACCTGTTGTATAAATATATAGAGCAAGGCAGCTATGGAGGCTGTCTTGCTTCAGAAAGGATTATATGTATGGAGTACTATGCAAAGTCAAAAAAAGTACAATTCACTTCGGAGCGGATCAATGAAATAAAGAAAAATATGAAGAATATTGAGGAATGTTTGAAAGAGAATCTTACCGAAACAGATGTTGAGATATTGAATAGTAGTATTACCGATATAGCCGAAAAAACTGAAGAAAAGCAGAAAACATTGAAAGAACATCATAAGGACATAGTAACATGTGCTGAGATGTTTTTTTTAGAATATGGGGAATATTTTACTGAAAAAGAAAAAAAACTGGTGGTTGAGGCATGCAGGATTCATGATCTGGGAAAGGTTAATCTTGTTTTTCAGGCAATGATATGTCCGAAATTAGCTGAAAAATTTCATATAGATGTAAGAAAAACTTCGCAGATTCCACATGGCTTTTTAAGTGCTGTTACTATTTCTTTAGATGAATTTGATGATTTGTCGGAATTGTTTTCGGATAAAGATTTTGGACCATTTATTACAGCGGTTTATTATCATCATGACAGGGAGGATCATTATAACAGTCCGGCAATTAGAAAATATGCTGAAAAGTATTATATGAAACAGATTGAAGAATATCTGAATAGAAAAATCAGAAAATTAAATTGCAGTAATTTAGATGATTTACTGTTTCGTAACAATGTATATACTGGAAAATATATACCAGATTCAAATGCCTGGAAAGAATATTTATTGATAAAAGGCTTGCTTAATAAATTTGATTATACAGTCAGTGCAGGATATGAAAATGCAGAAAGCGCCATTGATCTTCATGAAAAAAAATTGGTAAAGAATATAGAAAAATTTCTAAACGGAAAAGAATTAAGGCCGGCGCAAAAATTTATGAAGATGAATAGAGATAAAAATCTGATTGTTATAGCACCTACAGGATCTGGAAAAACAGAAGCATCGCTATTATGGATGAATGGTGAAAAAAGTTTTTATACATTACCGTTGAAGGTATCTTCTAATGCGATATATTTACGTATAAAGGAAAATTATGAATATAAAGACGTTGCATTGTTACATTCTGATGCTATGGCGGTGTATTTAAGAGAGTATAATGGTAATGAAGATATTGGAGAGAAATATGAAAGGTCAAAAATGTTGTCACAACCATTGACTGTCTGTACAGTTGACCAACTGTTTAGATTTGTATACAGAGCATTAGGAACAGAGATATTTGCAGCTACATTGAAATATTCAAAGTTGGTTCTGGATGAGATTCAGGCATATGAACCACGTGTAA
>OGYI01001493.1_pt1 | contig 22463 bp, 31 predicted proteins | sample 1576521 | NCBI WGS metagenome assembly OGYI01 (sample SAMEA3541484, study PRJEB24748) | human gut metagenome | biome: human gut; feature: human-associated habitat; material: faeces | place: China | collected 2012
GAAAACGATTGTATTTTTGAGGGAAAAAGGAGTTTGCGTATAATATGGCAACTCAAAAACAAAGATTTCCACAATACAAACCGAATACGGATATCTTTACCTAAAAAGGACTATAAATACGGTAGGTGTATACGGCGCATTTGAAAACTTACCGCTTAATACGGAACGAATTGAAATAACAAAAGATTTTAAAGATTTTAACCCTAATTATTCTTACGCAGTTGTAGATGTAAAAAGTGGTGCAGGTCCCTTTGATACTGTTGGCTCCCTATGGTTATATCCCAACGGACAAACAATGCAATTATATAAGCCTGCGAATCTTTCAAGAGCTTATATCACAGGAAATTATGTCATACAGGCATAATTATTAATATGTACAGTTAATTACTCCTAAGCTCTTACAAGAGGTATGCAAATCAGTAAGCTGGATTTTGGTGCAAATCCTGTAAAACTAACTGTAAAAGGATTTCCTTTTGTAATTGAAGCTTCAATAGAGCTGTTACTTCCAAGTATAAGTCTTTGTACACTTGCATAAGTTACGCCTCCACTAGCGATATACAAGGAAGGTGTTTTGATAAACGTACTGTATCCACGATCTCCGATAAATATTAAGTATGATATTTCGTTATCGGATTTTGCTCCACCTTTTAATGTTAAATCATATGAACTGAGTGGATTATTATCGTCCCCAAGATTTTTGTAAAAAGTATTATGGCTTCCAAGATTGCCATATAAATAGTTAAGCGCTGCCGGTATCGTCCGCTGTCCGGCATCTAATGCAAAGGTTTGTGAGGTCAGTCCATTCAGAATCTGCTTCGTCAGATTCTCCAGTGTAATGATCCCGCCCTCATTCGTGGTGGGATCAAAGAAGATCAATTCTTTTCCTGCCGGTATTTCAGTTACTTTTGTAAGGTCATTCGCATTCTGGCCGTCTGCTGGTAATGCCATGTTCATTCTCCTCTCTTTTATGCAGCGTCTACATTCAGGCACAGGACTTTGCCACCGACTATAAGAGCCTTGCCGCCTACTATGAGCGCTGCAGTCTTGTATGTGGTAAATCGTCCGATCACCACACCGCCAAACATGTAATCTTCATTCTTTACTTTGATACTGTAGCCGTATCCCAGGAAGCTCTCACCGCTTTCGGTCTTTTTGCGCCAGGAAAACCATGCTGCCGAATAATTCTTTGTGACCTCGCTTCCATTCCGGTACACAACTGCAGTCACTGTTGTGGTGCCGTCTTCGTTGTCATGATAGCGGACATTGTACAGAAGTGAATTTCCCACCAGACCATGTAGGTCTGTAGTTGTCTCGGACAGATTCATCTTCAAACCATCCACGCTTGTCTCAATGTTGGTTACTTTCTGGTTTGTCGTGACAATGGCAGCTTTTGCCTGGTCTGCGGTATTCTGGGCGGCTTTGATATCATCAGCCAGACTTTCCGCATCTGCCAGGAGCATGACGGTCTGGGTATCCAGGTTCTGGGCTCCGGACGCATCATATAAAGTACAGCGGATCATGTTCACGTCAGCTCCGGAGGGAGCGTATATCTTCATGATCTCAGCAGATGAAGAACCATACTTCAAAACATAGGTCTTTCCATTGTCTTTTGATTCCTCAATCTGAAAAATTCCGGAATAGCTGCTGATGATCCCATTGTCATTCTTAAATGCTGAGAAAGTCACGCTTTCCGGAACCAGAGTCTTTCCGTCCTTTTGTTTCCGGATCACCTGGCTGCTGACTCTGAGATCGTAGCTGAGACCAATCTTTCCGTCCTTTGCCTTGCTGATGGAAAATCTCTTGGTAATCCAGGAGCCCATTGACTTTACAACAAGCGTTTTACCGCCTACAACAAGCCCTTTTCCACCGACCAGAAGAACTTTCCCTTCCAGTCCATAAAGCCCAGAAATATCCACGTAGCCGTTGTCAGAAGTCATTGCTGTGACCTGATACGTTCTGGTTTTCGGGTTCCAGGTACCGTTTACTCCTTCAGAAGCTTTCACCGTAATCTGGTCAATGTGATCGGAAACATCCGTATCGCCCAGATACACGGAAAAAGTGGTATGACAGCTGCTGTAATCCCCACCGGAACCATCCGTGTAGGTATGGACCACATGCGCATCATTGTCCAGGGAAGCCCCGATTGCATCCAGGGTGGAAATCCCGGACAAAGTGTCCATGGCTTTCTTCGCCGCGTCAGAAGCTGCATTTGCCGTGTTGCTGGCAGCATTTGCGGTACTGGCGGCATTGGATGCAATCGTAGAAGCACTGACAATGTTGGTATTCATCTGGCTGTATAACTGGTTCAGGCTCTGGTTCTGATTGTCAAACCAGATCCGGCTGCTCTTGATGCTCTGGGAGCTGCCGTTGATAGCCGACACCACCGAAGGGATATCCAGCTTAGTGCCGGCAATGGCTGCGTTATCCGCCACCATCTTATTCACGATCAGACCATCTGCAATAGCGCCTTCTTTCACACCTGTGGCATCCAGCAGAATCCCTTTTCCGGTCTTATCGAACAGGGAAAAGGTAAAATCACCGTTTGCATCCCTGCCAGCCTGCATCCGGACGGTTCCATCTATGTCCCTCCACTGCTGGGTTGCCCCCTGGATCTTAATCCCGCCATCGTCAGATGTAATCATAAATTTATTGGTGGAAATGGTGCCGCTTAAAAGATCCCCGACCGTGACCGTCTGCATAACTGCAGTTCTGATCAGTGCAGAGTCAATCACAGCATTCTGGGAAGTAAGGTGGATGTTCTGCAAATCCCCCACACCGGCACCACCTGCAAGCAGCGTTTTGATATTGGCATAACTGGAATCCAGGATATTGATCTTTGCATTGGCGGCAGTAAAATTTGTAGCAGTCAGATCCCTGAAGCTTCCAAACTCTGCATCCAGGTTCTGTACCGTCGCATTGACCGCATTCAGATTCTGGATTGTGGCAAATTTCAAATTGGCAGTATCCACATCCAGCTTATTGATCATTGCGTGGTCAATCATCACCAGCTGTGCATAATACCGCTCCATTTCCTTTGTAGTGGGGCCTTTCCAGTTTGCATTTGTTTCATCTTCTGATAAACCCACAGCCTCCACAGAATCCGTAAAACCGCCATCATACTCCCTTTCCAGTTTCATCAGCGGAACCTTGTAGGAGCCCCCTTTTCTGTCTTTCACGGTGAGGACGTCCCACGGATCCAGCCGTGGGTCTCCCATCATCCGGAGGGAGCCAGGCATATAGGAAAAACCTTTCAGGGAATCCATCACTTTGTCCAGGGTATCCTGTGTCATAAACGGATTGGAAAAGATCACTGCCCTTGGTCCGTCTCCGGATGAAACAGAAACATCTTTCCCCTCTTCATCCTGGCCAGTGTAGCAGGTAAGCTTTTCCACCTGGAACAGGTAATCGTTATGTTCAAAAGAATCCCAGTATCTGCCGGTGCTGACCGTATAACCGCTGTCCACGTAGCTGTGCAGTTCAATCTGTCCATTTCTGTTACATACCGCAAAACAGCCGTGAAGCTGTGCTGCGTAAGAAAGAACCTCCCTGCAGCTGTAACCTTTCGGAACTTTCATGGAAATGCCGGAAAGACCATCTGTTACAACCATCACCCCTGTGATTTCCTGGATTCTTTTCAGAACCGCCGCCGTATCCGTGCTGTCTCCATCCATAGAGAATGCACGCTCTGTTTTCATCATCCGGTCATAGGCTGTAAACTCAATCTGCTCTTCATTTCTGAATGGTTTTCCAGGCGTGAAATATCCCATGGGGATGTATTCCACCAGTCCATTCACTTCCATTCCGATCTGGACCAAGAGCTCATGCCCCTCAATGGCTTTTCCTGGATCCGGAATTGTGATGGTAACGTACTGGCTCACTGTGGAGCCAAGGGAAAAATCATCCTCCACTTCTGCTCCGCCAGTAAACTTAATGCTTTTGGCATTTGTTATGGATACATCATCATAAGTGATGAGTGCTTTAAAAGTTCGGGAATCCTGTAGTACCAGGTTTCCAAAAGCTTCTGAAGACTGATACACAGGACCACCTCCTACTCAGTCATGATCTCAAGTGTTTCCAGGTCAGCCACTGTCAGGGCATCATAACGTGGATCGTCACATTTCTCAATCTCTTCCTCAGAAACAGTATGGATACCAGCCTCTGTCTCAATCGCCAGGAGCTCATCCAGGTCTTTTGCAAAGCCCTCTTTGTCCTCGATGGAATACTGCCCGTTCTCAACCAGGAACTTTCCATCCTCGCCTTTTGCTGCGTATTTCTCAAGCAGTTCCTGACGCTCTGCATCATAGGCATTGGCTGCATCACTGACTGCTGCCAGGTTCTTTTTGATCGCATATCCAAGCTTTACCGGCAGCCGCTTCTTCCTTAAAGAAGCACAGCCATTGACAAAATTTAATATATCTTTATTTTTCAGTTTCATCTGCAGTACCTCCTGTTACACGCTCGTCCTCAGCCGCATAGACTAACTGGTTAAATGCTTCAATATCTTTTCTGCACTCTGCCCTGTTTGCCTCGTACAAGTCGCGGTCCTGGACGGTAATACTGGTGCTTGCGTTCCCAGCTTCCGGGATCTGCGCAGACATGTACACAACAGGTCTGTCATTGATCATGCTGTTGAAATTCATGGATACTGATTTTGTTCCTTTTAACATTTTGGTTTCCTCCTATTTTTGAATCAGGTCCACAGCCACACCCTGGTACGTCTTCACACCTTTATGGTAGGTATATACAGGGTAGGCTGGAGCGCCTGCATAAAATCTTTTCGTTACTTTGGTATTTGTCCCGGGATCCAGGAAAGTCACATTAAAAAAAGCAGGGGAAACGGCTTTATCAATCACCACTGCCTGCTCTCTTGTCAGCGGCGGCCAGCTGCATTTCAAAGTATATTTAATCGCAATCAGGTCTCCCACCATCTCGCCATTGGCTGCACGTCCGGTATTTTGGGACCATATTTTTTCTTTTGTCACGGTAAGACCATTCAGCTTAAGACCTGGCATTGGTACTCCATCAATTTCAATATCTGAAGATGTTTTTGTAGTAGTTGTTCCACTGCTTACAAAGTCACTCAACCGACCACCTCCTAACTAAATACTGGTTTCCCAGTAGATTTCTGATACTGCTGTCCCTTTTTTCGGACAATCTTGAACAGCTTGTCTGCATCACCTTCCAGGTAAATATGGATCTCTGCCTCTCCGTCTTTGGACTGTGATCTGCTCTCCAGCGCATTTACCACAGCATCATATACACCGGCACGGATACCTTCGATAATCTGATTATTGTTGGCAACGGCATTTTTGCTTCCCATTCGGCCGACCAACTCAGGACCACTCTCGCGCGCCATGAACATTTCACCGCTCTCTGGAAAACCGCCTTTGGCATACCAACTCAATCCAAAGCTTGGTGTAGAGAAGCTCACAGGGCCTACGTTGTGTTTATTCCAGGATACGGAAACATGCGGTAGCGGAATATGTACGGAACCAAATCCACTGGCAAAATTCTGAATTGCATTTTTTCCGGTATTGAACAAATCTGGGATTGCATTGCTGATCTTATTTGGAAGATCCTGGAACCAGTCCCCTATGCCGTCCCATTTTTCACTCAATCCATCTTTTAAACCAGATAAAACATTTCCACCAGTCTCAACCAGCCAGTCCTTGGCATCTGACAGCTTGTCCTTCACCCTTCCTGGAATTTTTCCAATCCAGGTTAAGACAGAGCCGATATTATCCTTCAGACCTTTCAGTAGTCCTGAAATAATAAAGCCACCCTGCTCAGCCATGACTGTCGATGGACTGTGGATTCCGAATGCATTTTTGAAACCATCGATAAATGGATCAAAGATATGCTGCTTGATCCAGGAACCGATTCCCTTCACACCATCAACAATACCTTTGAAAATACCCTCGACTACATTTCCACCGCACTCTTCAATCTTCTTCTGGAAATACTGCTTTGCCTCCTGCACTTTTTCGCTGATTACGCCTCCCAAGAAAGCCGCAAGACCTCCAAAGGCTGCACCGATCAGTTCGAAAGTACGGTCTGCGATTCCATTCCAGTCAATTGTCGCAAGACCTTCCCAAACTTTTTCTCCCAGCTGGTACCAGTCAATCCCTTCAAGAGCAGTTATTCCAAAATCCAGCAGACCTTTCAAGCCATCGGAGAATGTATCTCCAATGCCAGCAAAGTCAACCGTCTGGATTGCGCTGTTTACAAGCTCTGACAGTGCACTTCCAGCTCCTATCCAATCAAAATTATTGATGGATGTATGAAGGAAGTTCCAAATAGTGTTAAGCTTATTAGCGTAGGTTTGTCCGACCAAGCTCCAGTCTGTTGTCTGGATGAAGCTATTCAGCCCGTCTGTAAGACCTTTGGCAATGTTGCAGACGGTTGTATTGATCTGGTTCCAGTCGAGGCTGCCCAGAGCGCCATTGATGCCATTACCGACCGCATTTCCAAGACTTCCCCAATGAAAGTTTTCTGCAAAAGTGTTTGCTGTTCCAAATACCGTATTAACACCTTGTGACAGAGTATTTCCCACCAGATTCCAGTCTGTAGCTTCAATAAAACCATTTAAGAATGTAGCTGTGCTCTTGGCGATTCGGTTACAGGTGTTCTTGATAGAATCCCACGGAATGTTCTGTAATGCTGCATTCAGCTTTCTGCCGACAATTCTGCCAATCTCTGTAAAATCGGCATTCTTCCAGGCTTCCTTAATCTGCGCCGCCAGAGCTTTCATTTCGTTTGAAACATTCAGTGTCTCAAACATGTCCTTTCCAGTAAGGCCGCCAGTACCGGCACTGTCAGAAGAACTGGAACCGGACGTATCATCCAGTTTATTGATCTGGTCGAACCCAAGAAGTGTGCGCTGCAGCTTTTTATTTGCATCATTTGCCTTGTTGGCACTCTTTGTGTTCTTGTCAAGACTTGCAGCATAATTCTGGTTCAGCTGTTTGGCTTTGATAAAGGTACCGGCGCCGGTCAAAGCACTGATAAGCTGTCCAATTGCATTTACCACAGAAATGATTTTCTGGATTACTGCATTCAGGATTGGTGCCACAATATTCAGTACCGGTGCAAATGCTGCTGCAAAAGCATTTTTCAGCTGAGTCAAGGAGGACATCAGCATAGAAAGGCTGTTATTGGTATCCCCGCTGTATTGAGACAGATTTTTGAATCCATCCACCAGTGCACTCCGTAGCTTGTTCACCAAGGCAAACAGGCTTCGAATTCCCAAGGAATACTTCAGCAGATTTTTCAGTCCGCCACCAAAGGAACTGCCATTGTCTTTTACTCCACCAGTGAACCGGTTTAGGATAGGAATTCCGCTTGTGAATTTCTGAATCAGTGCACCGAATAAACCAGATGTACGTCTGATCACACCTCCTACTTTTGAAAATGCAGAGGTGACTCCGCCAAGGATTCTTACCAGTCCACCCCAGCCTTTCGAAACCGCTGATGCACCGAGACCTGCTACCTTACCAATGCCGCCGACAACTGATTTTCCCAATCCCATTGCCTGCTTTGGAAGAGATACCGGTCTCTCTACATCCGCACCATTTGCTTTCATCTCTGACATCTCAGTTTTATATCCTTCAACGGCATTCTTTGCCTTTTCGATGTCATATTGCAATGATTTCCATTCCCTGCTCTGTTCTTTGACACCAAGTGCCTCCAGTTTTTTCTGCTTTTCAAGTAAATCAGCCAAAGCATCTCTTGCCTGGCCTGCTTCCTCCCGAAGCTCCTGAAACTCCTGCGTTGGAACCTTTATCCCGGATTTTATCTGAAAGTCTTTTACCATTCCCTTTAAAGAAACAGAGGACATTGTTTTTCTGATTTTCTGCAGCATCCCCTGGATCTGCGATGTACTTTTCGCAGTGTCCTGTTTGGCACTGTCCAGTGCTTTTTTCAATGGGCTCTTATCCGCTGTCACGGTAACCTTTAAGGTTGCAAGATTCTTATCGTCTGCCATTCATTTCACCTCCTCAGGGCATAAAAACTGGCAGTCGGGTTATAAGCCTAACTGCCTTCGTCTGTTTACTTCTGCAATATATGCTTTTCTTCGTTCCCTATAATCTTCCATCTGCTGTTTCAGCTGATTCTCTTCCCAGGACTTTTTCTCAATCTCAAAAAAGCTTGGATAGTAATCCCAGGGATGGGGCATTGCCTCTTTATCACCAGCAACAGGTGCCAGGATATTAAGTGCAATCACTTCTGCTATAATGAAATCGTCCTGAATTTTCAGCTTACGTTCCTGCTCTTTCCGTCTGCCGTAGCTTTCCAGCATGTCTATGATCTCATTTACAGAAGAATTCCAAAACAGGTCAATGGAAATACCTGCATCAAGGGCATATGGGTACAATTCGCTCAGAAACTCTGAGGTTGTCTTTACTGGTTCTCCAGCTCCTCCATGATGCTCTGAGCCTGTTTCTCCGGGAAAAAACCCGAAACCACCAGGGTAGGGATTACCACCTTTTTGAACAGATCAACCTGGTTTCCACCTTCCTCTGTCCAGGAATCGTAAATCTTCTGGATATCCGGGTAATCAATCCCATGCTCCCAGGGCTCCATAGCCGCCTGAATAATAGTCAGCATGACCGACAGGGAGGGCATGTCTTCCACCAGGTTCATAATATTCTGGCGATACTTGTTCTCCAGCTTGCCAATTGTAGAAGCTTTCAGTTTCAGTCTGTAATCCCTGCCTTTTACTGTCCAGTACCAGAAGGGCTTGCGCTTCTTTTTCTCTTCATCCAGGTTTACAACCTTTTCCTCTTTCATCTCGTCCTTTTCGGACACATCATTTAATCCGCCTAAACTCTCCATGTGCTACCTCCTTATGCCGGATCCGCGTATACAATGTCAGACTGCACGATCATTGTCAGTTCAAACTCGATCACACCGTTGACGCCTCCGCCAGTACGTTTTACGGAGACCTGTGCGTCATACTGGATTTTGGTACCATCTATATCTGACTCTTCAAAACTTAATACTTCTTTGTCCTCTGCCGCCTGACGCATAACACGATACGGGCTGTCCGCCTTAGTGTTATCGTACTTGTACTTATACACCATATCTGGTAAGTCACCAATTCCAAGCTCATACATCTTATGAGGGTCTGTAAGAGTTGTATTTTCTACTTTTTCCGGCTCAGAACCAAGCTCCGGAATCTCTTTCAATCCCGGAAGGTCTTTATACGTGGAACTTGCTTCAGATTTCTTTTTATATCCTAACTTTGCACCATTTGCTAACATGCTTCGCTCTCCTTTCTTAATTCAGCCAGTATACCTGGTCTGAATCCATATCAATAATTCCTTCGTACCTCATCTGCTTGTGCTTCATGCCGGATGGATCCGGAACATCTGCACAGCCGATACGCTTTAACCCAAGAGCGGACACAGCCTTATCTACAGCAACCGCAGTTGGTGAGGTATTTTTAAAATCCCAGATATCAATGCGGTACCGTACCTTGGATTTATCTTCTCTCATTCCTTCTGCACTTCCACTGCCTTCAAAGACGCTGTTGTCTTCTTCGGTAAACTGAATGGTTGGTTCATTCCCTGCCCACTCTTTCGGGTATGTATCAGACACATGCTCTGAAACAGTGAGCAGTGCCGCGAATACTTCATCTTTTACATTTTTCATTTAATGCTCTCCTTTATAGCAGCTGAAAAATCAGCTTTCATTCCCTCCAGGATCTGATCCTGACTGTCTTTTAACGCCGGATACATGAACGGATAAGCGGGCTGTCCAGTGCACAGATAAAAGCGTCCATCTGGAGTATCCAGGTAAAACCAATGGTATTTCTCAGCCACACGCCTATCCACCTGACTTTCATGGATCCACCAGGGATTCTGCGTATAGGCTGGCGTAATCTCTGGTGAAATGCCTGCATGGTTCTCCTGACCTTTCGGTCCGGTACCAAATTCCAGATAGGTCGCATAAGGTTTATTTGTCCAACAGACACCAGTTACCGTATCGCCGTTATCTTCCACTTCTGCATAAATGCTCTGCCTGAGTTCCCCTGTATCCACATGTACATTCATAACGGCTGCGCTTCGTACAGTTTGGATAGCATTCCCGATTACTTTATTCAGATCTACATCTGACAGCTGATCCAGCTTTATTTCCAGTTCATCCAGACCTTCCGCGCTCATGTCCGTTCCACCTCCAGCGTCAGAAAACGGTATGATTTAATTGCAACAATCCTGTAATCCGGCTCAGTATTCTCACCGACGAACAGGCAAATTCCATCCAATTCCATCAGATCAATACCATTATCCAGAATGTAATGCAACCGTCCATTTTCATCCGGCTTGATAGCATATCCTCCGTCAATTTTCACATTACGGATGTACCCAAGTCGCTGTCCATACTGCTGCGCCTGGACTTTCCCGGAAGCAGGCCAGGATTCCCCAGAAAAAGAACTGGCAGCACTGTACTCTTCGTAAGTGCTGCCCTCTTTATCCTTTTTTACCATCCGTTTTCTGTGATAATAAGTCTCAAGTCTGCTTTGTCTTAGTCTCATAGGTTCTGCCTCCCACTCTGGCTAGCCGGAAACGGTTCAGTACATCATAAATCTGCCTGGGAGCATTGTCGAAAGAATAGGACTCACCGCCTTCACTTCTGCCTGTCTCGCCCTCTGTTCCCAGACGGTTCAAGGCAATCACAGCAAGATCGCGCACAGCTTTCTCAAGTCCGGTAACAAGCCTGGTCCGATTAGTATACCCCAGAACAAACGCTTCTGCCTCGTCAATCAACACTCCAATCAGTTTCTCATCATTGTTGCCGGTAAGAATTTTCAAACGCTCTATGGCTTTTACTTTCTCTTCATCCGTCAATCAAATCACCCTTTCAGGACACCAAGCAGTTCTTCTTTGCTCAGACTGGAATAACCGGAAAGACCTTTTTCCTTGGCAACAGCCCGAAGCTTTGCCAGGCCCATGCTGTCAAGGTCTCCAGGAGCTTTTGCCTCTGAGGATTCCTTTTTGGAATCCCCGGAAGTCTCTACCAGCTTATAACCATCTTTAAGCAGCAGCTCGCACTTGGAAGCATCCACTTCACGTTCTACATTTTCTCTGATCACTCTCATGCTTTTGCCTCCTTGATATTCACATAAACGGAATCCAGTTTGTTCTCCAGGATCCAGATATCATGGAATCTACGGTAATCCAGCTGCCATGCGTTTAATCTCTGGTTTACTAACGGATCAAAGATTCTCATGACATCCTGTTTTGTGATTGCAATTGGTGTGGTTACCGGGCAGATAAAGAAGTTGACATTCTTTGCGGTGGCTCCCTTTTCATAACCGCCCTGTTTCTGCCCCTCTGTCTTTCCATCATTGATCTTGATAGAAGTATACATACGGTTAGAGGATGTTGGAATAATCGGCACGCGGTCCACAGAAGGAACTTGTGTGTCAATGCCGCCTTTTGAAAAGGTTGTCGCAGTGATTTTTCCAGCAAGTTCCAGTTCCAACTCCATGATAAAATCAGTAGTTGCCTGGCATACAAGAGGTCCGGTATAGTTATCCTGTACCGCCTTGATACCTTCTTTAAAAGCTCTGAGCGCAGAAGTTCCAGTGGCTCCCGGAGTGTAGCCATAATCCACCATTCCTGCCTTTTCAGCTGTGATTGCTTCTGTAGCCACTTTAGAGATACGGTAAGCGTCAATCTCTGGAACTACGTGCATTCTCTGGAACTCACCCATAACAGCAGACGCTGTTGGAATGAAGTTCGCCTCGTTGATATCCATTGGATCAAGATTGAACAGACGTCCACGATCCTGAGTCATTGTTTTTGTCTGATAATTCAGAGTAACGGAGCCCTGTGTATATCCGTTATCCCTGTCATAGTCTCCCATTCCCTGAAGGGACATTTTCGGGATCTTTACTTCATTTCCACCGTTATAGATCACACGTCCTGCGTTGGCGTCCATCCATCCGGTTGTTGCTTCCTGTACTGCGACCTTATCCAGCATAGTCATAAATAAAGTTGCAGCTGCTAATGTGTTAATTGCCATAATTTATTCACTCTCCTTTAATTATTGCCCATCATGATGTTATACACCTGCTCTTCCAGGGCTTTCTGTGCGTCACCGCCTGGTGCCTTCTTCGGAGGCTTGCCGCCTTTCAGCTTTTCCTCCACTGCAGTCTCTACAGCTCTCTGGAACACTTCCTTGACTTTCTCCATGGATTTCTTGCAGGTATCAGCGTCTGAATAATCCAGTACCTCTGCAAGTTCCTGGGGAAGCCCATCACTGGCAAGGGTGTTCTTGGCTTCTGCCATCAGCTCCTTGCGTGTGATTGCTGCCTCTCTGTCAGTAAGTTCCTTTTCTCTTTTCTGCTGCATGTACTGCGCTTTTTCTTCCTTTGTCATCTTGGCGAGCTTCTCGGCTTCGGAAAGCTTATCATCCGCCAGTGCCTGCCACTTCTCCTGGGCTTTTGTCACTGCCGTATTGACCGCCTTCTGGACACGTCTGTCAAACTCCGCCTGGTTGCCGCCGGTCTTCAGAAAGTCATCAAAAGATGGAGGGGTATCTCCACCAGCTCCACCTTCACCGCCTGCGCCCTCGCCAGATCCACCGCCATTGCCGCCATCAGCCCCAGCGCCGTCTCCTCCTTCTGCAAAAAGCTGCAGGTTCATTGGTACTTTACAAAATGCTTTTACAATTCTATTTCTCATGTCTATCCTTTCCGCCCAGCCTATTCCCTTTCAGGGCCCGGGCCATTCGTTTCAGATTTTCTAGTTTACCCTCGTTTCGGAGCATAAAAATAAGACGCGTCACCCTGCGTCCCAGAGGGAGATAATTGGATCACCTATTCCTTTCTCTGTGCGGTCTTAGCTGGTTCCTTCACGATTTCAGCCATACCTTCCTTCACCAGGTGATCTGCTCTGGCCTCGTCCACATCCAGGACGGTACCAGGTTCGATTACCTTGTGCAGACGGATATCGCTGTAACGCTTGATTACTTTTACCTTCATGGTTCTCACCTCCTCTTGCGCCGGCGCAATTTTAATCATTGTGAGTTACTTTGAAGCCAAACTGCGGAAGGAAATTAATCTCATAATGGTACTTGTCCACATCCGATCCAGAAATGTCTTCAACTACATACATGGTATAATCATTCAAATAAACATAGTCTTTCTGGTACTTTCCTTCTGCGGTCTCAATAATTACTTCCAGTTCTCTTGAAGAGTTGTTCTTCAGTGCGAATGTTCCAGTCAGCTCTAACAGGATGGTATCTGTTCTGGCATTTAATACTGTCAGCTTTCTGGTTACGTTAAAGTTGTCTGCTTCCTGAGAAATGTTCTGACTTACCTGATCAGCTTCTGAACAGCCTGTGGCAATAAAACATGCCAGGATTACCAGTGCCATTAATACTGCAATTCTTTTGATTGCTCTTCTTTTCATTTTCTTGACCTCTCTTTCTTAAAAATAAGTACAAAAATAACACGTCTTATGGCGTGCTATCATTGTTTTTGTAACGGTATTAACAATTGTTAGTTAGAAATTACCTTTTCTATATCATCCATAGTTGCGTTAATAGTATCCCAGTCAGCAGGCGAATCCCCTACATCCACAAGGAAATGTGTATCATCTAATATCTCAACAACTGCTGCCTTCCGTCCATCTTTCAGAAGGACTGTATCAAATTCTTTTATATGCATTTACTTCGCCTCCTTAATGTACGTACTGGTCAACTTTGTTGTGCCATCAGCCTTTTTGATCCATGCAACAATTACATTTGCTGGTGTGTCCTTAAGACCATACAAAACCATTTTCTGTTCATATCTATCACCAAATCCTTCATTTCCTTTGAACGTGGCCGGATACTGCGTTGTGCCTTCTTTCAACGCTTTCTGAAGTTTCTGCCAATTATCTATTCCATAACCCAAGCGATCTGTAAAGGCTCTGCCCTTAGGATAACCTTTCTCACTGTTCTCATCAAACAGATATTTCGTAAACTTAGGCTCTGGCAAAATTGCGTTTTCTGCATTCGGCAGTTTCAACTCTGGATGCTGCAGAAGCTCATTCCTTCTCTGGTAATCCAGCTTCATGAATCTCCATTTCTCAGGTTCATTATACTTGATTTCCTGGAATCCTGCAAAACTTTTTGGAATTTCTTTTCCCAGGACTTTCTGATAGCGTTCATACTGTTCCCGGTCTGATGCACTGTTCTTAGTAGCCTTCTCCTGGGCTTCCGCCTTGGCATTCCCTTTCACGTATTTCTCATACCACTGGTCATAGGTCATATTCGCTGGCACCTTCTCTATACAGCCTGTAGCCTGGTTATAGGCGCTTCTTTTCATCCGGGCGAGAGTTTTTTCATCAATAATACTAATGGTTGTAGAACGGCACCAGGGATGCATGGGCGGATAGTTCTTTCCCACTTGCCTCTCTGACAGTAAAAATACTTTTCCATCCAGACTCCGGCAGATCTCACTGGTACGTAAGTCCAGAGTTGCAAGATACCGGTATTTCTCTACACCGCACTCCTTATAAGCCCTGGCGGTAAGCTCACCAGCTACAAAGCAGCTCTCTGTCCTCACCAACCGTCTTGCCTGGATAGCTCCCGCCCCAAACTTGTATTCAATAATCTGTGCTGTTTCCCGATCAGTACGGCCTGTGAGAAGACTGACCAGCATTTCTTCTTTCAATGTCTGCGCCAGATTTTCTGTGTTCTTCCAGATACGCTTTGAGTAATGCTTTCCAGACCAGTTCATCCGTAGCACTTGATCAACCTGTTTCTTGCTGATATGGGAAAAGCTGAAGCCAAAACCGGTACGCTTCTGGACATTGTAAATAGACTGGTAATAAGCCTTTTCTCCCAGATCACGTAGGAAACTGGTATCAAACTGCTGCTCCTGGTGGTAGACATTTTCCATCAGCCCGTCTACCTGCTGCATAACATCCTGTAGTCTTTCAAGCCTTGCACGGTATGCCGGAGATTCCAGTTCCTGGACAAGCTCCTGCTTGTTCTTTTCTGAATAATCTTTATTCTTCAGTGTCTGCAACAGTTCATCTAAAGAAGTCTTATCCTGTAAGGTATCTAATAACCGGCGCGCTTCTGTCTCTGACAATTTGTGTTTTGTCATATACTTTTCAAATATATCTTTCGCAGCGTAAGTCAGATTCATAGAAGCACTTCTGTACACTTTTGCGATCAGATCAGCCGTGGCTTCCGCATCATCCAGGTTCTTGTATAAATCCCACACGGCGCGTCTTTCCCAGTAGTTACTCATTCAGCATCATCCTTTTCAGATTTATCTGGTTCCTTCTGATCCGGATTACCATCTTGCGGTGGTGTGTTCTCCTGCATGCCGAAGACCTCCTGCTGCCGTTTCAGGTTCTCTTCTGTCTCTTCATCCAAAGCTTTCAGTTCCTCGTCCACATCATCCACAAATGGTACCTGGGACAGTAATGTTTTTCTGCTTACTTTTCCCCACAGGTTTGCCACAATCTGGGAGATCTCCAACAGATTCTTCGGCAGTGCCCTGGTAAAGGTCATTGTGATTCCGGCCGGATCCACACTCTTGCCATGGAGTGCCAGATAATTGCAAAAAATTCGAATGCGCTTTCTTAAACCTTTTCTGTAATATCTGGTCTTTATCTTGGTGATATTCTCCATTCCCAGGAGCTTAAACTCCATAGCCACGCCAGACACATTTCCACCAAAGGACTCATCTGACATACAGGGAATATGGGAAAACTTGTGGATATCCTGTTCAATCGCCTTCTTCAGAATCTCAACACCAGATTCATCAAACGTCCTGGTCAAGTACTCTGCCTTAGCTGTGTCCGGCATTTCCAGTACCTTGTACTTTTTCAACCTTTCTTTTGCCTTTTTGATGTTCAGATCTTCCTCTTCTGTACCAGGCTCATCCTCATCTGAGAGCAGCGTGCCATAAATGGCAAGAATGGCATCAATAAACTGCTCCTTGTCTGTGATACGGTCGCTCATCAGCGCGTTGTAAGCGTCGATCAGAGGAATCTGAAGCTCAAAGTCACCGATTGCCAGCTTATTGTTTAGATACTCTATAATCGGGATTTCTCCCAGATAATGGGGAACTGGCAGTTCTGTTGTCAGCTGCGGTACTTCATTATTCTGAATGTCCAGCTCATACTTGAAATTCGGCGTCAGCACGGTTGCTATGTAATGCTCCGGTCCCGTCCCCGAATCATCTTTCCGGACATAATAATAGACAGCAAAGAGCTCGTTTTCCTCTATGCTGTCATCTTTTACCATGAACGTATTTTCCGGGGACAGGTTCTTGGTCAGTAGATTATTCTCATTTTCCTTCACATACACATATTCATAAGCCAGGCCATAGATGGAAAGATCCAGACCATTATCACCGTCAGTCTCATCTGCCCCTGCTGTCTCCAATGAATCTGTCAAATCCTTTATATCAGCATCTGACTTATAAGTAACCGGATTTCCGATAAAATAACTGCTGGCTGTGTCTGAAATGTCCTTTGCATGGTTGCATACCAGCCTGTTTTCCCGCTTGGCATCTTCCAGGATCTTATGTTTCCCCTGGTAATAAGCCATGTTCTTTTTCAGATCTCCAACCTGGCTGATGTGCTTACTGATCAGCTGACGGATGATCCTTTTGTCCGGTGCCCGCTCGTCAAATTTTTCTCTTGGAATTGTAAATATATACATCGTTCTCACCTACTTATTTCTCGAAGTCTCGCTACCCTGCTGCCAAGCACTGTGCTCACAAAGTAACGTACAGCGTCACAGCTGTGATCGTGCTGCTTAACAGGCTTGTCCTCCCCACGTTCCAGGGCTTTTTCATCCCAGATATAGGAAGCAAATTCTTTTATAGTTTCTGTACAGGAGCTGGCAAATTTCAGCAGCTCCAAATTCAGCAGCATTCCTACCAGCCGGATTCCATCCAGCACATCATTGTTGGCTTTCAGAACCTTGTACCCGCGTTTTCGTAGCTCTGCAATGAAGGAAGCTGCAGATGGATCCACGATGATTGCTTTTATCTTCGTGCCATCCAGCCATTTTTTTAAATCATCTGCATATTCAGAATCTGTTTTCTGTTTGCCTTTATCACGTCCTGAATAGTAATATTCCCGGATGCAGTACCAGACTCCATCCCTGCCTTTGTTCCAGAGCAGGAAGACGGTTGCATTCTGGGTACCATAGTCACAGGAAACATATCGGTTGCCGTTGATCAGAAGCTGAAAGAAATCCTTGATATCGCGGACATGCCTGGCTTCATCAAACATATCATAAATAACGCCCTCGGCTGCTGCCCATAATCCCAGGATGTAACGCTTGAAGAATACGCCAATGTACATGCTGCGGTATCTGGCTTTTACCTCTTCATCCAGGGACAGGTTGTCATCCATGGTGAAATGCAGATACAGAAGCTCTTTCAGTCCTGGATCCTTGCCTTCTACTTTTGCCTTCTGGCGGATCTTTCTGACCTGTTCTTTTCCCAGGTAGCCCGTGGCTTTATCGATCCAGTTGACCTTGAACCAGTGATACGGCCCGTCCGGGTTACAGTTAAACCAGAACTTGGAGCCTTTCACAGAACAACGTCCTGTTGCCTGGTTGACAAAGGATTCCGGCATCAGTGCAACCTCATCAAAGAACACACCAGCCAGTGTAATACCCTGAATAAGATCCTGAGAACGTTCATCTTTACCGCCAAAGATGTAGAAATAATTTTCAATACTATTCTTCCGCACAACTACCAGGTTGTCTGCGCGGTGATCCGTGATAGAGTAACCTCTTGACCGGAGCATGAGCTTCAACCAGAACAAAACATTTCGCCGAAAAGAACCGATTGTCTTTCCACACATGGCAAAGTTCTGACCTGCAAAGCTGCTCATTGCCCACATAACAAAAGACAGCGACATGCTGACAGTCTTTCCTGATCGGATAGCTCCGTCTGCTATGATTCCATCTTTGTCATGGACTGGGGATTCTTTGCACCACCAGGTCAGTACCTGTTTCTGCTTCTTTGAGAATGGAGAGAAGTGAAATGTCTGGCCGTTCTGTCTGATTGTCCGGTTCTGCTTCATCTGCTGCAGGCGCTTCTTAAGGCTGTTTAGTTTCTCATACATCCTCATCACCCCAGACATTTTCGGCAGAAGCATTCATGGCTTCCAGGAAACCGTCATCCGTATTGTCCTCATTCTGTCCATCCTGTTTCAGAAGCTCCAGCTCGAACTTCATAGTTTCAAGCTCCAGATGAGCATCATCATAACCAAATTTATGCAGGGCTTCAATTGCCCTCTGGCGTCTGGCCTGTACTCTGGTCAACGCATCCTCAATGGACTGGATCTGACTAAGGATTCCCTCATATTCCCTCAAGAGTGTGGGCTTGCCTTTCTCCATACCGGATTTGTACTTTGTGACCGACATTCCGGGAGGAGCTTTTTCAAGCTCATCCTCCCCTTGGTCATCTTCTGGATCCGAAATCTGCTCCAGAAGCTTCAGGGATTCAATCCGCTTTAACATCCGCCGTTCCCGGACAGTCAGCAGCTGGATCTCCTGCAGAAGCAACTGCTCTTTATCTGGCTGTACTGTCTGAATCAGCTTCTGTTCATCTGGTTCTAAGCAATCAAAAAAGAGAGTCTCAAACTCTCCTGTCTTAACTGCATTCTTATTCTCCGGCGGACCGGTTGCATTTTGATTGCCTGGCTGACCGCCCTTTTTCCTTTTTGCAACGTTGCGTTTTTCTTTTGCAACGTTGCAATCCCATTTATATCTATTTTTCCAACTTCGAACAGTACCTTCCGGCAGATTCAGCTGACTTGCAATCTCAACTAATTTCATGCCTTTCAGACACATGGCCTTTGCCTGTTCAATTCTTGGATCCGGCGCTCTGGCCATGTCTCATCACCTCTATTCGTCGTTTTTTTTGTACAACAAAAGCAGCCCCGGGGAGCTGCCTGTGTTTTTCTTATTACTTTTGTTTACTTAAAAGCTTTAAGCTCATTATCTACATTCTTTAAATACACTCGGAATTGGCCAAGCATTCCTTCTACTTCATGTTTACGAGCTTCATCTTTCACTTCATCTAAAGACTTTTTCAAAGCTTCAAATTGATCTATTGTTTTTGTAACAGAATCACGATATTCTGATAATGCTTTCCTATGTTTTCCAATATTGCATGTGCAAAATTCTGTTGTATATCCGCTAACGTCTAGTGCTTTTTTCCTACACTCTCCATATGAAAAGCTCCCCATCAGATCGAGCCTATCAAACTCTGCGTCATACTTTCTCATATCATTTGGTGTTTTAACAATTCCTGTGTTATCACATTCATTGCAATATTTTTGATTATCCATCTTAAATTACCTCTCGTTATTCATTAATTTGGTGTTGATCTTCGGTGACCGCTCACCTTAGTACCATCACCACGTTTATATGGTTTCACAACTACGATTTTCTTCTGCTGTTCTCCTCGAACACTGCTTTTTGTCTTTGCCATGTCTTCTACCTTATACCTTTCTTTAAAGTAGAAGCGTCCAACTGGTAAATACGCCTCAGTGATTATTTCCAATTATTGATTATTTAATTACTGATTCTTCTTTTTATCTGGCTCAGGTCCAGGACCTACCCAGAATCTAAAAGCTTTCTTACCGTGATCTTTGGCGTAAATTTTTTCGCCATCTTTCCCGGTAATCCATGCGCGGAAAATCCACATAGATTTATCCTCCTTTCGCAATTCACTCTTGCCAAAAGGTAAATCCAGTGGTACAATTCAATTGTCTAGAAGGAATTGTAACCAGTTGAACACTGTGTTTACTTTTTTCGCAAGAGCCAAGCATCTCATGGTGCTTGGTTTTTTGTATGTATAAAACCTTTCGGTTTGACACATCATCTGTGATATTCATTATATTGAATTGTTGCTGCTTGTCTGGACATTCCACATTTTTTCATTATCTCTTCAATGCTCATATCTTTAACAAGATCATAGGGAGCCATCAACTCTCCAGCAAATGTATTTGCCTGCCATTCCGGTTGGCGATATCTCGGGATATCACCTCGCGCATATGACATAAATTCCGGTTGATGTAAAATATAATGTCCCAACTCATGACACAACGTAAAACGATCGCGCGGTCTTCCCTTTACGGCTCCTTCATATACATCGCTTCGTATACGCATGACATTTTTCTCAGTATTAGTGGTTCCATATGTATCCTGCATTTCTCCTGGATCCACAATTTCAAAGTCCATTCCACTTTCAGGGTTAGCCAGAATCCACTCTATAAACTGCACAATTGGAAAATATTCCATTTTCTCACAGCCTATTGCCTTTCTAAATTCCCTTACTAGTTTTCGAATTTTGGACCTTGATAGTGCTTCAGCAGCAACATTCATTCATCATCACCCTCCTCGTTTTCCAAAAACTTTTTCAATTTGTTCCTGTCAAAAGAATTGAATTTTCTTGCAAAGGAAAGCATCATCATCCTGTCATTATCATTCCAATTGCTAATATCAATGCTATCGTAATTTTGAGCTTCATACATGCATTGATCCAATTCTTTAATCTTATCTGAATCTAACTCATATTCTCTGATGAGAATTTTCCTCCACTCTTTGGGTGGTTTTTTCTTGCCATTTTCAACTTTTGATAAAAAAGCAGATGAAACTTCTAATTTTGTCGCCATATCGTATAAAAGTTCACCCTTATCTATCCGAAGTTTTCGGCAGAACTTTCCGAAATTGTTTACCATAGCGTTTCACCCAATCCTTTCTAATTTGCCTCTCTAGGAGCTCCCCTTGCAAATATATATTAACCTAACTTGGTTAATTTGTCAACTCGTTTTCAGAAATTTTTTTTACATTTTTAATCATATCATAAAATCATTTACATTTCCACTAAAAATAATAGAAAGACATCCAACCACAAATAGTCAGATGTCTCTCTAAAAATAATATTTAAGAAGCTAAATCGGAACACCAGGACTCGAACCTGCGGCTCGGCTTAACGGCTCATGCTCCCTCCCGATCGGGGAGGTGTTCCGGTAGTGCAGAGTGCGCCACCTTTGCACTGCGATATCATTTTAGGCTACTGTGGTGCCAGCAATCCCCTGGCTGATATCTGCCAGAATCAACTGCCAGGCTGTGACACCTGGCAATCGCTTGTCAGAAACTTTTCACCACACTAAAAGGATTAAGCCACCGGCTCCGCTGAGCCTTCGGCTTCATTGTTATCTTACAACGACAAATCCGACTTTTCCGACTTTTTTCATTTAATCCCACACTTTTTCAAGTAGGCATCTCGGATATGTAATCTCGGATAGTCGGGGCTCTGGGAATATCCTGTCTTAGCCGCTATCTTCTCCCAGGTCATCCCATCCCGGTAAAACATCTTAAACACGCATCTAGTCTGACCATCTGGGATATCGTCAATCCATTCCTCAATAACTGCCACCTGCTTTTTCTTCTTAGCCAAAGTCTTTTTACGCCGGTTATACTTTTCACAGTCAAAACCAACTACTGTCTCTGGCTTCTTGGATCCGGATTTGCCATTGAGGATCACGCTGTTCCCCATGCCCTTGTCCGTCATCCACAGCTCATTCAACTCATATTCAAGGACTGGAAGCTCCCTTTTCAGTTTCTTGTAACTGTCCAGGAGCTTCCTGGTTATCTTGACTTCTTCCACCTCTGTCACCTCCCACAAGCTGCTCATACTTATGCATCCGCTGCATGATTGCCGGTTCTGACCTGGCATCCTCCAGGAGCTTCCTGGCCTTGTCCGGGTTCATGCTTAATTCCTTGGCAACCTGCAGCACTCTCTTCTCATCAATCATCCGGCACCTCCACTTCTGGCCACAGCATCGGTACGTTCAAATTGCGAAAATATCCTCTGCATACCTGCCGTATCGCACAGTTAAATACGCAGTCGTGAATGTCATTGTTTTTACAGTAAATTCTAATCGTGTTCACCGCCTCAGTGGCTTTCCGGTCCGTTGCCTTTCCCTGCTTGGTCTCTGTCATCTTTTTCACCTCTATCCTTGTTTACGGCACTTAATGCCCAGGCGATCACGCCAAAGGCTCCGATTAGCACGCCAACACCCATTGCAACGATTACGTCTATCATCTATTTTTTCCTCCTCGGACACCACTTAGGACTTGTCTTAATTGTTATCTCTGTCGAATACCTCTCTGTTTTGCAAATCAATGTATCAGCTGGACAACTGACATGCTCCCTTACTTCTGGGTGTTTACAATACCAGCGATTAGGTCTTCCATTCATATCTTGAAACTCAGTATTTTCACATTTCCTACATTTTGGTATCATTTCCTCGCCTCCCAGCTCCGGCACTCCCTGCAGCGGATCTTACTGCTGCATAAGGTGCCTTTTATCATTGACAGCCTCGGACAGGTCGGGTGGACGTATACAATCAGCTCCCCTACTCTGCCGGTACTGTGTTTACAGGTTTTGTATTTTGGCATATCCATCTTAAGCA
>OGYI01001497.1_pt1 | contig 22419 bp, 34 predicted proteins | sample 1576521 | NCBI WGS metagenome assembly OGYI01 (sample SAMEA3541484, study PRJEB24748) | human gut metagenome | biome: human gut; feature: human-associated habitat; material: faeces | place: China | collected 2012
CACGAACAATTTTTCTTTTTTCCATTGCATAACGCTCCTTTACAACTTACGATTTTCTCAACCGCGAACGTTTTCGGAAACAGGTCGATGTGCTTGTCCCTACATATATAATGGAACCGCACATATTATTCAATCGTCTCCACTCATCGCTCTGAGGGAACATGTCCGAAAATATGAGATTTCCCATCCACTCGACCTTATTTCTCAGGTGTTGCACAATCAAAGATAGTCTTCTGTGCGTCTCAGCTGGGTATATGGCTTCTTATTCCGCAAATCGGACGATTCTTTCAGATCCACTTCTGCGTAGAGCCCCCCTTCTTCGTCACCGGCCTTACAGATCAGATTCCCATAAGCATCGGTTACCAAAGATTCACCGGCAAACTGCATGTCGTCCTCTGTGCCTACCCTGTTGCACATAGCGATGGCTACAGAATTCTGAAACGCCTGCACCCTGATTTCCCACTCAAACATCGTGAGTGGCTCTGCCTTTTCGTTAACGGTCGGCACAAGGATCAGGTCGGCACCCATCAGTGCTTCTGTCCTGATACTCTCCGGATAATGCCGATCAAAGCAAACCACGATTCCTATCCTGCCTATGTCCGTATCGAACACATGGAATCCGTCATTGGATGGCGTGTAGTAATCCTGCTCGTAGAAATGCTCCGCCTGTGCGACATGTACCATCTTCTGAATACCAATGATCTCGCCGTCACGCCCAATCAGAATACTGGCATCATAATCGTGCCCGCCTTCACGCAGATAAACATTTGGAACTGCCATGATATGATTTCCCCTGCAGGCTGCCTGAAATGCCTGTATAATCTCGCCGTCAAGTTCACAGGCATATCCGGAAACGTCCTGTCCGGGATATTGCGGGAAGAACTCTGTCAGCTGCACTTCTGGAAAAAGAATCAGGTCAGCACCATTTTCTGCTGCCTCTTTGATTGCTGAGATCCCGGCATTCAGATTTTCATTCACGCTTCCTTTATTTTTATTTTGGAATAAAGCAATTCTTGCCATAGTTTATTATTCTCCTGTATATGCATCATCGACGCTGTTCTTAAAATTCTGCTTTGCCAGCCACTCGCACTCTTCATCATTCTCCGGAATATCGATAATGCCTTTTCCCCCTGTATCTGCAAGGCTTACTCTGTAGTTTTCTTTTCGCAAGAAATCGCACAGCAGTGTACCTATTTCTTTGTTGTCCTCTACTATGATTATATCTGGCATTGTTCCGCCTTTCTCCTATAAAATATATTCTATCTGGCGTTCCTTTGTCTTAAGCCCTATCTTCTCATAAAATTTCTCTGCAGATGTGTTTCCACTCCATACATTGAGGGTGACCTCGTAGCAACCGAGACGCTTTGCCTCACTCTTTACATGTTCAAAAAGCTGCTCTCCGATATGCTGTCCTCTGGTCTTTGCATCTACACACAGATCATCTATGAAAAGTGATGTAAACGGCACCATGTTGTTGGAAAACGGCTGCTGTCTTATCTGACAGAATGCGTATCCCATGCAGATATCATCATCTCCTGCCGCAACATATATCGGCTTTGTATCGTCCTTTATCATATCTGCAAGCTCTTCATTTGTATATTTTGTCGTTCCCGGGATAAAAATATCCGGTCTGATATCGGCATGGATCTGAAGCACCTGCTCTAACAATTCTATAAGTCTTGGTATGTCTTTTTCCTGTGCTCTTCTAATATTCATTTTTGAGAATCATCCTTCCTGTTGTGGTTTATATGTTGATCTACTATAAATCAATTCAATGTTATATCTGATTACATTTCAGAATAAATCCAGCATATTATCGAGATAAATGTGCTCTCTGACATGTATCTGATACGGTGGCTTCGTCATATAGTAAAGCAGAAATTCAAGTATCATGACACTTCCAAGCCCTCTGCCCTCTATTTTAAAATTGCTAAAGCCCATTGGCAGATAAGTGTTCTTTATATCATCTACTCCTATAAACACCGATTTGTTCAATTCATATCCGAATTATATCATAAAAAATAACGACACTGTATATCACTTTCGCAACATACAATGCCGTTACTTTTATTTTTTTCGATACACCAAACAAAACGTATTCCTGTATACGATAATATCACATACAGAGTTCGACATGTTCAGCCTGAGTGGACCTGGCGGGAATCGAACCCAGAAAACCTACAGGAAGATGCTGTATTTATAAGGCTTTTCGCTTATCGTGTTGCATGGCGTGTTGCATCATTTCCGTAAAATGCTCGTTGATTCGGTCTGTAAATCTCTCTTCTTCCGGTGCAATCGTGCCACGGTATACCCTTTTCAGTACTCTGTCAGACTTCCATCCACCACGCTTCATGATGTACTGATCCGGAATGTTCAGGGCGTGCATGATGGACGCAGTATAATGTCTGAGATCATGATATCGAAATTCAGGAATCCCAGCAGAACGAAGCACTTTTTTAAAGTTTTTAGAGAGATCTTCCGGGTGCATCCTGACAAGCGGACCGCTTTCGATATCGTCAAATTTTCGGATCACAAATTCCGGCATGATAATGTATCGGTAGCTGCTCTGTGTCTTGGGTCCTTTTTTGATGATGCCACTACGTCCCCGGACTTTCGTCTCTCTGATCCGTATGGAGTTCCCCTTGATATCCTCTTTCGTTAGCCCGAAGACTTCTCCACGCCTGAGACTTCCAAACGCTGCGAGAAGCACTGCCTTTTCCAGTTCGGTTCCCCGGATATAGCAGATCAGATCCGTGATGTCCTGATCGGATGGAACATAACCCTCATAGGTCTTTGCGGACGGCAGAGTGGTATGGAAGTGCATATCCGGCAGATACATCCGCATGACCGCTGTAAACAGTCCGTAGGCATTCTTTACGGTCTTAGGCGATAACTTTACCGACAGAATGTTAATCCAGCTCTGCACGTCTTCCTGCGAGAGCTTACGGAGGCTGATATCTGATATCTGTCCGATCTGATTCCGGGCGATCGTCTCATAGCCACGGAGAGTAGTCTCGGACAGCACATGATCCTTTAACTTTATGTAATTTTCAAAAGCTTCTTTTACTGTCCAGTTCTCAGGGCGTTTTTTCCGGTCTTTCTCTGCAAGGAACTGAGCCGCCTGAGCTTCTGCATCCCGCTTTCCACGTCTCCCCTGTAAGTCACTGGTAAACGATTCATAAATCCTTTTCCGCTTCTGCTTTCCGGTCTCCTCGTCAATCATAGGACTTCCGTCCTCGTTGAACAGGTTTTCATAGTGCGAAAAAACTAAGCACCTCCAAGATCCCGAAGGTAGCTTTTTAGCTGTAGCCATATTATCATCTCCTCAAAGTATAAAAATAACAGCCAGCGAGGAACGTGTGTTCCGCTTGCAGTGGCTGTCCGAAGATGATACAATATTCATTGGATTTGGAGTGTATCTCTTCGGAGGTATTCTATAAGCACATTGGCGTGTGCTTCCAGTGCCGCCCCTTTTGGCGAAGGGGCGGTTTTTTAATTATTCATCGTCTTCATCATCACTATAAGTATAATCGGACGAATAAATGCTGTCTGTTGATTGTGATTGTCTGAACTCTTCAGCAGCCATAGTCCTGTTGAACTCTGCTGTAGGTTCTATTTCTGTAACAAGTTGTTCCAGTTCATCAAGTGATACGTTGAAAAATTCTTTTCTCATATTTACCTTATTCACACGTTTGTCAGTCAGGATAGTATGAAGTTTGCTTTCAAGACCAACTGCATCATCAGAAAAAATAAAGCTATGTACGTCAAAGCGGAATGGAACAGATGCATTACCAAGTTCATCTACTCGATCCTGTGGATTGAGTCTTCGGGTCATTCCAATCTTAAATACATTTTCGCCAAAAGATCCAAGATTACTGATAACGTACACATTACCGGCTTTTCCATTGGCAAGAGTAGAGATTTCGTCTTTCTTTATAGCAACGTCAGCAAGTTGAGCCTGTAGTGCAAGGATTCTTGCGTTTAATTTTTCCAGTTCCTCATCTTTAGCACTGGTAAGTTGGGTTCTCAGCTTTTCGATTTCAGAATTATATTTTGATTCTTCCTGTTCTATTTTTTTACGTTCAGCCTCCAGTGCTTTACGTTCTTCAACCTCCTGTCTCATTTGCTCACGGATAGCAAGTTGTTCCTGACGAGCCTGTTCTTTTTTAACGTAGTAATTATATTCAATCTTTGCTGCATTAATAAATAAATACTCTATTTCTCCGATAAATTTGGTAAGAGTTCCTGCGATGCTCTGATTTCCGTTTCCTGCAATTTCAAGATATTTATGAGTTACATCTTTGATATCATCAATAGATTTTTCAAGCTTTTCAAATTTAAGGTTATACAGGATATTTTGAAGTTCTGCCCTAAGGGCAATGACCATAAGTTTATAAATTGCCTGATTTGCTTTAGTGGTGTACCGGGCAGAATATTTTGCTAAAAGATCATTGATTTGCTTATCATTCTGACGGTAAGCTTTACGGAGATCTTTTACATCCATACAATGGAGTTTCAGGATAACGGAAGGACTGATTTCCTCCAAATCGGTTAAATCTTTTTCGCTAAATTTTAAAGAACTGATTGCAGGATCATAATTAAAGAAATTGTCCAAACTGTAATTGATTGCTTTTACCAACTCTTTTGATCGTCCGAGTTTATTAGTTTGGGTCTTGATCTGTTTGGAAAGCTTACTCTCCTGAAGCATTTCTTCTGCAATTTTTTCCTGTAATGACTGCGATTTGTCTGTTCGGTCAGAAATCATTCTTTCAAGCTGGACAAGTTGCTCTCGTAAGCCTTTTTCAGCTTCGGCCTGCTTTCTTTCGTATTCCTTTTTCAGAGTATCTACTTTTACATCATACTCTATACTCAGATCTCTTTGTTTGACAGCGTACTCTTTTTCCATCTGTTCGGTCATGGATTTTACTTTATAGTAGTCAAATCCACCAATTTCAGAAAGTTTTCCTCTTAATTCAGTAGTAGCTGCCTGTAAGTCTGCATTATTTTGCGAAAGCGTCTGATTCTCCGCTTCAAGACTGGCAATCTGTTCCTTGAATTGCTTGATTTTAAAAATATCCCCTATACCCATTTGCTTTCTCCTTTGTTAATAAGAACCGTTCTTTATGAATAACACCACTTATTCATTTATATAATCCCGCTAGGGGTTATATCATTTCTGTAACTGTCAGATAAGGAACAAAGTAAATAACATAGTTATCTACAGTAGTACAGATTCCGTATTTACTCTGATAGCAGTTAATGCATTCTTGCAGGTATTCTTCTGTAACATCTAGAAAGTCTGCAATTTCATATTTATTTTGACACCCAGCATTGAATGCATGGACGATGCCAATAAGTCCGATCAGGCGGTTGTAACCGTGCAAACGAGCCTGTCTTTCCTGTTTGCGGTTGGCTGCCGATGACATATCAAGGATATTTCCGACTGATGTTTCGTGGTGTCCGAGTTCTTCAGCAAGAGCACAAGTCTTTTCCGGAATAGTCATGTCTTCTCTGATGGCAATAACACCATCACAATACAATCCTTTTATGTTGTTGCTTTCAAAACGGTAATTCAAAACATCGACACCATCTTGATAAGCTACATCTTCCAATTCTTCAAATTTATTCATGTTAACACCTCAATATTTCCAATGCCAATATTATTTCCTTCTATTTTTCACAAATTCTGCAAAGTTCTTGATTTCTTCCAGTTCGGATTCTGTATATTCATCGCCATCAAAGTGTGCGGCGAGGGTGGTAGGCTGGTCATCTATTCCAAGCAGTATATCGGCGGAAACATTTAAGGCAGAGGCTATTTTTTTAATAGTATTTACATTTGGCTCGCGTTTTCCGCTTTCATATAATGAATATGTTGATTTTGCAACGCCTATATTTTCAGAAAGCTCTTTCTGCGATAGTCCAGATTTAAGTCTGGCTTCTTTTAAATTTTCATTGAAGTTCTCACCCATATTCTTAATCCTCCTGTTGTCTTTGATTATAATTGCGTATTGAAAATGTGTCAATAAAAAGTTTGCAAAATGAAAAGAAAAGTATTGACAAGTTTGCAATAAGCAATTATAGTATAATCACAGTTTGCGAAATGCAAACAACATAAGCGGACTGCATTGGAGCAGGGTTAACAGTTATGGGAACATTAAAATTCCTTTTCTAAATGGGCAGACATCGTGGAGCGGTCATTGCCTGTATAGGTAAAATACAACAGCTTATATCCGAGCTTTTCATACTTGCGGATAAGTTCGTTAGACTTTACGATTTTGTAAATTTTCAATATATCACCTCCTCTCATAGAGGCGATTTGCAGTCCGCAACAACATTACAGCAGAAAGGGGCGAGAATAAGTGTTTAGAAACTTAGACGCCGAACAGGCTAGACATTCTTATACAAATCAGCAAATGGCGGAAAAAATTGGAATTTCAAGAGTTTCTTATGAAAACAAAAAGAAAACGGGTAAATTCACAGCACTTGAAGCAAAGAAACTGTGCAAGATTTTCAAAGTAAAGTTTGATTACCTATTTGCAACAGACACGCAAGACGAAGCGAGGTGATACAGAATGCCGAAATTAAAGCTCTCAGACCGGGAGCGACAGAACAGGACGCTGATCGCCATCATCCAGTCAGCAAAAGTGATGGAGGGTGTCAGCGTGGAGAAGCTTTCCAAGCTGACAGGAATCCCGAAAAGCACACTGTACCAAAGATTTAGTGTGCCGGAAGACATCAGATTGGGTGAGCTGAGAGAGATTCTGAAAGTTCTTAAGATCCCGGAAGAGGAAAAAGAACGAATAGGGAGGGAAGTCATATGACCTGCAAAGACTGTAGAAAGATCAGATACTGCATGGAACGGCACAGAGGTATCTGCACATCATTTAAAGGAGGTGAGAAACGTGGAGCAGTTAAAGGTGATTCAGGTCAGGAAGAGAAAGCCCAAAGAAGTGGCTCGAAGCCATGAGCCGGATACATACGACAAGATTGTTGAACGAGCCTTTTGGTTCGTGATCGGTTTTTCGGTTGCATTAATGGTCTGCTGCGTGGCTTTCGGGCAGATATAAGGAGAGGAGAAGTAGGATGAAAAAATATGAATTAACAGATGACACTATTACGGTAGGTGGCAGAATACTCCACCGAATCAAGGCTTTGAAAAGCTTTTCAGACGTGGAAGAGGGCGATCTTGGTGGATACGTGGAAAAAGAAGATAATCTCGACCATAGCGGAGAGGCATGGGTAAGCGGAAATGCATGGGTATACGGAAATGCAAGGGTATACGGAAATGCAAGGGTAAGCGGAGATGCACGGGTAAGCGGAGATGCAAGGGTAAGCGGAGAGAATGATTACGCTGCGGCAAAAGGATTTGGTCGAGAGTATAGGACCACTACTTTTTTCAGGCTGCAAGACGGAGGAATTGGCGTTCGATGCGGATGCTTCTGCGGAACGCTTGAAGAGTTTAGGGAAAAAGTTAAGGAAACTCACAAAGAAAGCAAGATGGGGAAGGAGTACCTTATGCTTGCCGATCTGATGGAGTACAAGTTTAAAAATGCGTAAGGAAAGTGCCGTAGCGAGGCGGCAACCTCTCAGGCACTTAGAAAATAACCAACATAATAATAACAAATCGAGGAGGATGTGGCAATGGAAGAAAAGAAAGAAATTTTCGTTGACGAAGACAGATATAAGAGCCTGTGCCTGATGGAAGGAAAGATAGACGCATTAATCACGTTTCTGAAGCACGAAGACGAGGAAGAGTCAACACCATTCTCAAATAGAGAAACCATAAGAGCGATAATCGGGGTGTACGAATGAAGATATACAGAGGAATCGGACCGGAAGAAGATACGATTGTAGCAGAAGATAAAGCGTATGATTACGCCTTAGAAAGATGCCTGAAAGGAACAGAAGAAGACCGGCAGGAGTTCAGAAAAGAGCTGGTCGAATGGTTCTTTTCAGGTAACTGGATTGAGGAGGAAGAAAATGACATTTGAAGCATTACAGGCTGCGAATAGCACCATCAGCAAAATCGAGGTAAAAGGAAAGGCGTATGCAGAAGTAAACCAGCGGATCAAGGCATTCCGTCTTTTATACCCGAACGGAGCCATCGAGACGGAACTGGTCAGCAATAGTGACGGTGTGTGCGTGATCCGTGCGGTCGTGAAAGATGATTTCGGTGCAGTTATCGGAACCGGTCATGCTTATGAAAAAGAGGGATCAACATTTATCAATAATACTTCCTATTTGGAAAATTGTGAAACTTCTGCGGTAGGCAGGGCGTTGGGAATGTGTGGCATTGGCATTGATGTAAGCGTAGCTAGTGCGGAAGAGGTTCTGAATGCGATGAAGCAGCAGGAAAGCATGAAAAAGCTGGAGGAGTATCATGTTAATACACTAATGAAGTGTATTCCTGTACACGGACAGACGGTAGAAGCAGTGTGCCAATTCTTTGGCGTGCAGGAGCTTCAGGATCTGAATATAAATCAGTTTAATATTTTGATGCGTAAAATGGGTGAGTGCTGATGAGATTTACCGGCAGACTGAAAGAACCGATTATTGACTTTGCAACTCACCGCCTGACCATTCTATTCGAGCCACAGCAGGACTTTTCACAGGCATATGAGGAATTGAAAGACTGTGAAAAGTTAAGCCTTGAAATCAAGCGATACAGGAGAAAGAGAAGTCTGGATGCAAATGCATATTATTGGGTACTCCTGACAAAACTCGCAAATGCCATGCAGACATCAAATCCCGAGATGCATAACCGGATGCTGATCCATTACGGACAGCCGGAGATCATTGAAGGTAAGGCAATCTACATGACGATCCCTGACACGGAAGAAGCAGAGAGAAAAGTGCTGAATGCGACAGACTATCACCTGCAGCCAACTTCACAAGTCAGGGAAGGCGTGGACGGTGTAATGTACCGTACATATAAGCTCCTGAGAGGCTCGCATACGTATGACACAGCAGAGATGGCAAGACTGATTGATGGACTTGTGACGAGCTGCAAAGAGGCAGGAATCCCGGATGCAGAGATTGCATCCCCAGATGAAAAGCGAATCCTGAAAGAAAGATATGGTGTGGATATTGGCTAAAAAACTGAAAAGTGTATTTACGGAAGATATGAACCATTGCTATTTCACTGAAGCACCTTATCCACATATTCACCATATTTTCTATGGATCACGGAGAAAACTTTCAGAGAGATATGGGTTTGTAATTCCCCTTGCCCCATATCTCCATGAATTTGGCAGGGGGAGCGTACACGAGAACCCGAACCACGGGTTGGACTTGGAATTAAAGCAGATGGCTCAGAGATATTTTGAGAAGAACATCGGCAGCAGGGAAGAGTTCCGTTCCATATTCGGGAAATCGTGGTTGTAGGTATTAAGCCGTTTGGCTTGATATAAAACTCCTATGGTTTACGGCAGTATGTCACAGTACCCTTTGTAAGCCATGATTGATGATCTCCCCGGTTTATCCGGGGAGGGAAAGGAGAAAGATTTACGGATGGGTAAATTTTGCAAATTGATTAAATTTGATATTTTGGATTACATTCCGACAGGACATGATAATGCCGTAACAAGAAGAGAACTGATGGATCAGACCGGGATCAAAGACAGGGCAATAAGAGATATGATCCATTACGCAAGACGGAAGATAGCGATTCTTAATCTCCAGGATGGCGAGGGATATTTTATCCCAGACATGAATCTCCCTGAAGAAAGAATCATGCTTGTGCAGTATATCCAGCAGGAAGAGAGCAGATTAAAAAGCATAGGCTGGGCGTTGAAAGCAGCCAGGAAAATGGCTAGGAATTGTAATGTGGAGGTGGATACAAATGAACTCGAACAGGAAGGGGAAAGAAGGGGAGAGAGAACTTGCGAATCTGCTTAAGGAATACGGCTATGGCTGCCGCAGAGGACAGCAGTTCTGTGGATCCAATGGCGATGCTGATGTGGTGGGTCTTCCTGGTGTCCATATCGAGTGCAAGAGGGTTGAGAAATTGAACCTCTATGCGGCTGTAGAACAGTCTAGGAACGATGCGAGAGAGGTCGAAATACCTGTTGTGATGCACCGGAAGAATAGAAGAGAGTGGCTGGTTACAATGCCGCTGAAAGAATGGATGAAGATGTATGAAAGGTGATTACATAAAAATCAACAGATCGTTGCTTGACTGGGACTGGTATGGCGATATCAACACCTGTAGATTATTCGTCCATATGCTCCTGAGGGCTAACTGGAAAGACGGAAATTTCAGAGGAGAAGAGATAAAAAGAGGGTCTTTTGTGTCTTCATTGTCTAAGTTATCTGACGAAACAAACCTTTCAGTTAGAGAGGTACGGACAGCGATAAATCACCTTGAAAAGACAGGCGAGGTGACAATCAACCGACATAGTAAATATAGCGTATTTACGGTAAATAACTACTGTGCATATCAGCAAAGCGACACGCAAGCTGACAAGCAGGTGACAGGCAACCGACAAGCAAGCGACAAGCAAGCGACAACAATAGAAGAAAGGAAGAAGGAAAGAAGGAAAGAATATATAGATACTGACGTATCTATAATGCAGCATAGCGTTTCAGCAATCATTGATGCGTGGAATCAGCTAGAGCCTTACGGAATCAAAATGATTTACCGAATCAATCAAGGATCTAAACGATACACTTCACTGACCGAACTCATTAACCAATTCGGAGAAGAGAAAGTGATTGATGGCATTGATAAGGTCAAGGCAAGTGAATTTCTTCAAGGCAAGACAGACGCAAGGTTCTCGCTGAACTTTGATTGGTTTATCAGGCCTGACAACTTTGAAAAGGTTCTTGAAGGCAAGTACGCAGAGAAGTTTCGAAAGCAAACGAGGAATAATAACAACTTTGAACGGCGGAGATATGACATGGATGATCTGGAAAGCAAGTTACTTGGAAGGTGATTAAGAACGGCAGATGTAAAGCGTTTGAGTGGACGAGAAAAGGAGATTGAAGATATGGGTTCGTGTTGTTACTCCGTCCGGCGATGTCGACCGCAATAGCTGCAGCTGCCGCAGCCGCGGTGTTCGCCCGTTTTGTATCTTTTCTTTTTCAAACTTTGAATCTTGTGAGGAAGATGATGACTAATGGCGGAACTTGATTAAGAGATAAATTACAGAAAGGAGCAGGAGATTTGCTGGCCAGCATGAAAGGATCCTTTGCTCCGAGTAAATATGGAACAGAGAAGGAAGAAAATAAAGTGTGAAATCTATAGAGATTCCATGCAGAATTACAAAAAAATATGCGATACCACCTGCACAGCTAATTATAGCTGACGTTCCGTACAATATTGGGAACAACTTCTATGGCAGCAACCCAATGTGGTACATAGGTGGAGATAACAAAAACGGTGAGAGTAAGTTGGCAAAGAAAGCAGCATTTAATTCGGACTTCAATTTTAATTTATATGAATACTTCCACTTCTGCTCGAAGATGTTGAAGAAAGAGCCAAAGAAAGCCGGTAGACGTGGAAGAAGTTCTGATGCACCGTGCATGATTGTATTTTGCAGTTTTGAGCAGATGAGTACATTGATCAATGCAGCTAAGAAACATGGTTTTAATAATTACATACCGCTTGTATTCGTGAAAAATTATAGCCCACAGGTATTGAAAGCAAACATGCGTGTTGTGGGTGCTACGGAATATGCACTGGTATTATACCGGGATAAGTTGCCGAAATTTAGAAACGGTGCAAAATTTGACGAAAACGGTAAGACGATTCGAGGTACCGGACATATGGTGTTTAACTGGTTTAAGTGGGAAAAGGACGGGAAAGAGATACCTAAAATCCATCCAGCACAGAAGCCGGTTAAGGTGTTGGAGCAACTGATCCAGATATTTACGGATCCGGGGGATGTGGTTATTGATCCTTGCTGCGGTTCCGGTAGCACATTGCGAGCTGCAAGGAATTTAGGTAGAAGTGCTTACGGATTTGAAATTGATCGAAATTTTTACAGTAAAGCGAAAAATGAGATGTTGAATGTTGAAGTAGATCCGCAGATGAGCATTACTGATTTTATCGGAGGTACACAGTGAAATTTATAGATTTTTTCGCCGGAATAGGTGGTTTCCGAAAGGGAATGGAACTTGCTGGACATGAGTGTGTTGGTTTTTGTGAATTTGATAAATTTGCGACTGCAAGCTACATATCCATGCATCTTCTGACAGATGAGCAGAGAAAAGTACTGGAAGAATTACCGCTGAAAAAGCGACAAAAGGAGATTTTGAAAGATGAATACAGAAACGGAGAATGGTACGCAAATGACATTAGACGAGTTTGTGCCGATGACATCCCAAAAGCAGACTGTTGGTGCTTCGGATTCCCATGTTTTGCCAAAGGAACTTATATTCTTACAGAAAAAGGATATATCCCAATTGAAGATGTATCTGTCGGAGATAAAGTCCTTACGCACAAAGGAAGATGGAGAAAAGTCACAGCAACAATGCACAGGGACGGAGCAAGACTCTGGGATGTCAATGGATTCGGAATATTGCCAACAAGAACCACGGCAGAGCATCCGTATTATGTCACTAAACCAGATCAGCCAATGGAATTCAAAAAAGTGGAACAACTTGATGACAGTTGGTATTCCACAATGGTTTTGCCTGATGCAGAATCCGATGGATACAGCAAGGAAATGTGGTGGATTATCGGACGTTATCTTGCTGATGGGTGGAGAGTTGAAAGAAAAGACAGACCAAGTGGAGGAAGAATCGTGTTCGCAATCAGCGATGATAAGAGGGCAGAATTCGAACAGCGATTGCGAGAAGCGAAACTACATGGAACTTACACAAAAGAACGAACTTGTGGAAAGTATCATGTGTGCAATAACCAATTATACGAATACCTTGAAAAGTTCGGAAAATACGCACATGGAAAACGAGTTCCAAGAGAAGCATTGTGTTTGCCACGAGAGAAAGCAAAATACTTCTTCGATGGATATATGTCCGGTGATGGAAGAAGTGATCGAGAAGAAGCAACATCAACCAGCGCAGCACTCGTTCTTGGCATGTGCATCATTGCACAGCGACTTGGAAAATCTGTTCCAGCTGTTTACTACACTAGAAGAGATGAAAAATGTGTTATCCAAGGAAGGGAATGCCGACAAAGAGATACATATACATTCCGAATCTCTAGTAAATCAGTTAAAGGACATTATCGTGCAAGATATGTTTGCAGAGAATTGTATCAGCCAACAGAATCTGATGATTTTGGAACAGTGTATAACATCAGTGTTGAAGAAGACAACTCATATGTTGCAAACGGAGCAATTGTCCACAATTGCCAAGATATCTCAGTTGCCGGAAAGCAACTTGGATTTCAAGGAAACCGTTCAAGCTTGTTTTTCAGAGTTATGTACCTTATCGGACAGCTCAAAGAAGAAGATAAACCCACTTACCTTTTCATTGAGAACGTTAAGAATTTGCTTAGTGTTAATGGAGGATGGGATTTCGCCAGATTGCTCGTTGAAATGGAGCAGGAGGGGTACGATGCAGAGTGGCAGGTGTTCAACTCCAAAGATTTCGGAGTGCCACAAAACAGAGAAAGGTGTTTCATTATCGGACATCTTAGAGGGAGAAGTACCGCAAAAGTATTTCCTGTCGAAAGAGCAGACGGAGAAAATAGTATTTCAATAATTGACCATAAAGATGGATATAGAAGAAACACACAAGTATTTGACCAGAACGGCATTACAGAAACGCTGGATACTGCACAGGGCGGTGGAAGAGGTCACCATGTAGCGTTACCGTGTTTTATAGATTTATGCAATAGAGGAACAGAAACAACTAGTATTGCCAGATGCTTGCAAGCGAGATACTACAAAGGAGCCGGAACGTACAAAGCACAAAATAGCGGTATTGCAATTCCTGTACTTACGCCTGATAGAGCGGAGAAAAGGCAGAATGGACGGAGATTCAAAGAAGATGGTGAGCCGATGTTTACACTTACTGGACAGGATAGACATGGAGTAGGAATAGAGCCGCTCGGAGTGCTGCGGAATGTTCGTAGTGATTACGGAAAAGAAATCCGCAAAGATTATGAAGCTGGAAACATCAAAATCTCCAGACATGAATTCCCCGAAAGTGAAGTTAGAGATGATGGTGTAGTGAATACATTATCTACTGTTCAAAAAGATAATCAGCTTGCAGTTAAGGTAGCCGAAGCAACAAAACAGGGTTATTCAGAGTGCAGAGTAGGTGTAGATAGCGTAAATTTGGCTGTACCAGGAAGTAAAACGAGAAGAGGTAGAGTAGGGCATGACATAGCAAATACGCTTGATACCAGTTGCAATCAAGGGATTTTCGTACAAGTGTCGGAAGAACTGACCGTATATGCTGTCTGGTATGAAAAATATCAATGCTACATAGCAATCCGGCGATTGACTCCGAAAGAATGTTTCAGACTGCAAGGGTGGACGGATGATTATTTTGAAAAAGCTGCGTTTGTAAATTCTGACAGTCAGTTGTACAAGCAAGCCGGAAATGGAGTTACTGTAAATGTGATCGAAGCGATTGCGGAAAGGATGAGAATTGATGAACATTAAATTAAAAGAGATAGACAAAGACACATTGAAAGTCGGAGATGTGGTTGGAGTTGCAAGGGAAGTAAGCTATGGATGGAAGTCTTCATTCCGACACAAAATGATTTATCCGGCAAAAATCACGAGAATCACTCCAAAGCGAACCAAGTTCTTTACGGATAAGTTTGGAGAGCATGACAAAAGAGAAGTATTTTATGAGTGCGATAATGAAGCTGCGAGAGAAACTTTTCTTGCTAAGACATTTCGAGATATTCAGGACGGAATATTTGAGTTAACCGAATTGAAAAGAAATGATTGCATTGGAAAAATCAGTGATGAAGATCTGCCGGAAGTAGCGGAACACATGAAAGCAATTACAGAGATTTTGAAGAAGTACAAAGAGAAATAGAGTAGCAGCTAAAAATAGCAGCTACAAGCACCTTGACAATTGAATATTGATGGTTGGAATGGTATAATTCAGCTATTAATACTGGAGGGATAGCAATGGATTTAGTAAATGCAATGCAAAATTTAGCAATTGGAATAATTGGTGGCATTTTTTCAAGCGTTATTGTGTCGGTTGTAACTTATATTTTGGATGATATCAGAAACGAATTCCAAAAAGCAAGAATCATGTTAAATCCACTGTTATCAATCGAATTTGCTGAAAGAACCAAGAATGTAGGAACGTGGGATTATGTGGAATATGCAAGAAACGGATTCGAAGAAGCGAAAAGAAACTTTGTCGGATATGATGAATTACAATTTAAAACAGAGCTTCGTGATACAATGGATAGAGCGAATGAAATTTTAAAGAAGAAATCCTATAGCGAAGAATGGAATAAAGCGACCGTAGATGATTGCTATAATGAAATTAAAAAAATTGTAGAGGATTTTAAAGAACAGGAGAAACAATTTACAAAAATAATCTTGGAGAGAATGGGGAAAAATAAAATTTTAATTGTAATGTCAGTTATAACGATTATAGTTTTAGTATGTGCTTAGACCAACCATCAATATTCGGTGGTTGGTATTTTTTTACGCTTTTTTAAGGAGAAAGGAACGAATTATGAGAAAGTATGTAGTTAAACTACCAAGAGGAATTGAAGTAGATATTTTTAATCTGCCGGAAGATTTTGAAGAGCAGATAAAAGAATCTTTCGAAGGTTATACAGAGGAAACCGCAAAAGAATATAGGTATTGCGACAAGCTTGGATATATTGATCGCTGTATCGAGTATCTGAACGGTGGCAAGCATTCTGACGATATCGTAAATGAAATGGTAGAAGGACGTATTCTTTGTCAGTGGAGGGAATACGGAGAACTCATTAATGAAGATGATGTCTATTGCTTTGAGTTTATGGAAAATTGCTATAACAGAGGAAGAGAAGATGCAGAGCTGTACTCTCACTTCGGCAGCGATGACCACCATATTTATGACCAGATTCAGAAAGTACTGGTAAAAGTAATTACAATTGTAATGAATTATGAGGATTGATAAAGATGAAAAATAAAGAAAAATTTGCGAAAGAGATTGTTGAAATTACGTGCGATAGAGGTGATGTTGCGGTATCCAAAGCTGTTGGAGAACCTGTATATTGCAATGAAATCAACTGTATGGACTGCCTGTTGAACACTGGTGACTGCGGTAACGCACTTAGAAGATGGGCAGAATCAGAGTACATCGAAAAGCCAGTGATTAGCAAGAAAGATAGAGCGTTTTTAGATTATCTCGTAGAAGATTTCAGATATATGGCAAGAGATAAAATTAATGCTAATGCCTTATACGCATACGGCAAAGAGCCATATAAATCGAACAATGATGATTTGAAGAAGTTGGAGGTGGTGGAAGACTATGAGTAGAGAAATTTTATTCCGTGGAAAGCGGATTGATAACGGGGAGTGGATTGAGGGATATTATTTTAAAGCCAATGAAAAACATATGATTCTGAATTTTACAGTGCAAAAAAATGAACTGTATCACAATATGTATGAAATAGAACCGAACACCGTCTGCCAGTACACAGGACTTACCGGCAAGAACGGTAAGAAGATTTTTGAAGGCGATATATTCAAATTCAATGATGAAGTGTGGGAAAGTTCATACACAGCCTGCGGAACAGAATATGATTCTTGGGAAGTAGATAATTATGGCGTGGTGGGATATGACAATGAAACTGCAAGATATGATTTTTGCAAATACAAGTACGGCGAAAATTCAGTAGAAGCAGATTTGCATGAAAATCATGGTCTTGAATTTGCGGATTTTATACAAGAGTTAAAGGTTGGCGGAAACATTTTCGATAATCCGGAGTTGTTGCGTAACTAAATTAGGGATTTAGTGAGGTAAAAGAATATGGGATATTAGTTATTGCATTGCGTCTGAAAGAAAATATAAAAGACAATTCGAAGGGCAACCTACACCGCAAAACTATTATAAAGTCAAAAACATTCCGTATGGAAAAATAATGTATTTTTTAGACAAAGAAGTTTGTGGGATTAATCATACAGAAAAAGGTTTTTTGGTTCGAATACACAATAAAGGAGAGGCGAAAAAACATATAGATATGGCATATCTCGCAAGGGAAATAGCAAGAGAGATGAAAAGGAGTGATACCCCTTGAAACGAAGCACAGACAGACGCTGGAGTCCAGCAGAGATCCGGCAGAATCAGAAAGAACACTATGCCGGGATGGCAGAGCATCCACCGGATCGGAAAGCCAGTGCAGACTTCCATCGTCCGGCATATCCGAATTATACAGTAGAGGATGCACTGAAAAAGTGGGGAGTGGATACGAGGAAGGGAGTGGATGCTGGTGGAGCGGAACGTTGATGGCTATGTCAGGCTTGCCCATGCGATCGTGGAAAAAGCTGGGAAAGACTACCGGGCAGTCCTGAAAAGGCTGAAGAGGAATCCAGAAGACAGTCAGGCACAGTATGAGAAGAAACGTATTGAAAAGTTCTTCCGTGAAGATGCCGGAGCATATATGGACGTTGACGGTGATTATATCATAAACAGGATACGGAAGGAAGTGGACAAGGATGAAAGACTTACTAAGGCGATACAAAAAGCGAAAGAAAGAACTACTGACTCTTGAGCAGTCACTGGAACGGCTGCATGACCGTCTTGAGAGCGTTCCGACCGTATCGGGGAAGGTGGAAAAATCCGGGGATGACTTTCCATACATCCGGGAGCATATCAGCGTGGAAGTGCCGGAACCGGCAGAAGCGACACGGATCAAGCTGCGGATCAGCGAGAAAGAACGGCAGAAGACAGCCGTACTGGCAGAACTGGATACCGTAGAATCTTACATAGCCGGACTGCCGGAAGGATTGGAAAAGACAATACTGGAATCCATATACCTGGATGATATGACGCAAGAAGAGGTGGCGAGGATGACGGGGTATACGCAGGGGAGAATAGCACAAATCGTAGCAGCTATAAAAGATTAATAAAATTAATAATTTGGACATGGTATAGTTATAATGCAAGAAGTGAAAAGCTTCTTGGGATACTTTCGACGAATCCTCCCCGTACAAAGGCACCCTGAAAAGGGTGTCTTTTTGTATGCAGGGAGATATGAGGTGGTGAAATGATTGCGAGATCCGAAAAGATATGAAAATTTAGAACGTATGGTATTTGATGGTGTGGGCGAGTATGGGATACCTACACTTAAGCCAGTAGATTTTGATGGAGATACAGAGTTTATTCCATTCAATTTTGCAGCAACAAGTAAGGATAGAGAAAAGAAAAGCATTCATTTCTTTATTGACGACTATCAATTTATAAGATTATGGAATGATCCGGATAGATATATACCGATGCTTCAGCAGTTTCAGTACGTATTTACTCCGGATTTTAGTCTTTATACAGATTTTCCGAAAGCTGTTCAGATCTTTAATCATTACCGAAAGCATTGGATTGGTGCTTATATGCAGATGTACGGGGTAAAAGTGATCCCAACGATCGCATGGAGTACAGAGGATTCATATTCCTGGTGCTTTGATGGAGAGCCCACAGGAGGCACGGTGGCAGTATCCAGTGTGGGGTGCATGCAAAATAAAAAGAGCCGGGAACTATTTCTTGCCGGATACAAAGAAATGGTTAAGAAGTTGCATCCGACTAAGATTATATTTTACGGGCAGATCCCAGAAGAGTGTACGGGGAACATTGTACGAATAAAGGCATTTCAGGAAAAATTTAAGGAGGCATCGTGTGATGGGTGGTAGAGGGAGTAAATCTGGTGGCGGCGGAGGTGGAAGTGGTGTTGATGTAACGCACAACGGAGAGACTACAAGGTATTATTTTTCCGAGAAAAACGGAATGAATTATTATCAGCGGGGAGTGGGAGGAACGCCACAGCCTACTCCGCTGAATATGACAGTAAGGGATTTTACAAAAAGAGTCCAGGCAAATGGGGCAACTGTAAAGCCGGTAACTGCAGCGTCGAAAGCAGCAGAACAGAAGGCATATGAGGCAGACAGGAAAGCGACGAACGATTTTCTTAACCAGGCAGACGCATCGATGGGCGGCAACCGTGGAGATCAGAGGAGAGCTACGAAAGGTCGCCGTGGAGGACGTAGAGGCATTTAATAGCATGGAGGTGGTCAAATGGCTACAAAAAAGGCAGTCGGAAGACCGCCAAAGTATAAGAGTAAAGAAGAAATTGAAGAAAAGATTGAAGAGTATTTTAAAGAATGTGAAGGAGAAATTCTGAAAGATGATGAAGGAAAGCCGATATTTAATAAATTCGGAAGTCCGGTAGTGATCAATCAACGTCCTCCAACAGTCACAGGACTAGCTTTAGCCCTTGGATTTTCTACGAGGCTGTCACTATTGAACTATCAAGGGAAAAAGGAGTTTATGAACACGATTACGCGTGCAAAGACGATGATAGAGGCCTATGCAGAGGAACGGCTCTTTGACCGGGACGGGTCGAGCGGGGCTCAGTTCAGCCTGAGAAACAACTTCAAGGGTTGGACGGAAAAGACAGAACTGGATGAAGAGGAGCAGCAGGCAAGAATTGAACAGATCCGTGCGAATACAGCAAGGATGAGCGGCGGCGATGGAGATGAAGATGGGGGAGTAGAGATTGTCAATGACGCACCGAAAGAAGCAAGTGAAGATATCGGAGATAATAATCCCGAAATACCTGCCGATATTTAATAATCGGCATATTAAGCACATTATACTGACTTCCGGAAGAGCCGGAACGAAGTCGAGCTACGCAGCGGTAAGATCGGATTATCAGCTTGTATCAGATGCGAATGGATCGGTTGTTGTTTTAAGAAAACACCATAATAAGCTGAGAAAAACAGTCTACAAAGAAATGCTAAGGGGGATCAATCGGTTGGAAATTCCCAAAAGTAAATTCCTGATTACAAAATCCCCGATGGAAATAACATATAAAAAGCATGGGACGACAATGTATTTTGCTGGGTCAGACGGGATCGATGATACAAAAGGTATCATTGATGAAGATAAGCCAATCAAGTTGGTTGTGTTGGATGAGTTGACAGAGTTTTTTGACGATGGAGAGGGAGAAGATGAACTGACCAATATTGAAGCGACGTTTGTTCGTGGAAATAAAGGTGGATTTCAGATGATCTATCTCTATAATCCTCCAAAGAATCCGAATGCCCCCATCAATTTGTGGTGCAAGAAGATGGAAAAACGAGAGGACTGCATCCATATTCATACGGATTACCGGGACGTGCCGGTGGACTGGCTTGGTCCTGACCTGATTGCATCTGCTGAAGCTATGAAGAAATCTGATCCAAAAATGTATAGATGGGTTTGGCTGGGCGAGGCGATCGGTGTGGACGAATTGATCTACTATATGTACGGCAATCGCCACAGGCAGAAAGCAGATTCGCAACGGATTTATGAAAGAGTCTATATCGGTGGCGACTATGGACAGCAGAACGCCACAACCTTTGAAGCTTTCGGACTAGATCTGTACCGCAAGAAATTCCCCGGACTTGGAGAATACTACCACAGTGGGCGTGATTCCGGGCGGCAGAAAAGTCCGTCAGAATATGCTCAGGACTTTGTGGATTTTACAAAAAACATCAGGAAAAAATATGGGACATCAGTTTTTTATCTGTTCCTGGATCCATCAGCAAAAGGGCTTGCGGAAGAGGTCAGGAGAGCAACGAGAAACCTAGAATATTCTGTGAAGTTGCGTGATGCAGATAACAGTGTTGCTCTTGGCATTAGCAGAGTGCAAAAAGCACTTTCGTTCGAGGTGATGTCGATTGATCCCAGTCAGGAGAATGCAGACCGGGAATTTGGAACTTATGAATATGATAAAAAATCTATTGAAAGAGGTAAGGAAGTGCCAGTAAAAATGGATGATCACTGCATGGATGCGATCCGGTACGCGGTGATGGGAGCGTGGAGCAGGATAAGGCATTGGCTGCCAATAGATGAAGGAGGTGATGAGGGGTGAACATTTTTAGTTATTTCAGGAAAGCAGGAATAGACACTGTGGATACGTCATTTTATCAAAAGATAAACGAATGGATCAGCTGGTACAACTCCAATGTAAGAGGGTTTTCTTTTTACAAGGCGTATACTGGGCGTGGAACGTATAACCGATGCAGGCGAAAGAGCATGGGGATGGCGAAAAAGCTTTCTGAGGATATTGCAGACCTGCTGCTAAACGAAAAGGTTATGATCACATTGGAAGATGATGCTACACAAAAATTTGTGCAGGAAATATTAGATGAAAACCATTTTCTGGTGATCGGAAATGACTTCCAGGAGCGTAAGGCATACACTGGAACAGTTGCATACATTCCGTATTTGTATGATACGGAAGTGAGCGAGGATGGCTCCGTACTATCAGGAAAGATTGGAATTGAATATGTGGATGCACCCAATATTTTTCCAGTGAGCTGGAAGAATGGAGAAGTTTCGGAGTGTATTTTTGCTTTTCCGCATACAGCCAATCGAAAGAAATATGTGCATTTGCAGCATCATCGAAAAGCAGAAGATGGAAATTACATTATAGAAAATAAAGTTCTCAGATGTGGATCCGGTGAGTCTTCAGGAACAGAAGTTGATGAGAAAGAATGGAAAGAATTGCGACCATTTAAGAATTTGACAGCTACTGTTCAAACCGGATCGACAGAGCCGCAGTTTGTGCTTGACCGTTTAAACATAACCAATAATGCAGATACGAGCAACCCGATGGGAATTGCTATTTTTGCGAATGCTATTGATACGTTGAGAAAATTGGATACTGAATATGATTCGTATTGTAATGAGTTTGATCTTGGGCGAAAGCGGATTTTTGTTGCACCTGAATTGCTGACCAATGATGACGGGACACCGGCATTTGACCCGGAGGATGCGGTATTTTACAAGCTGCCGGATGATTATAACGAAAAAGGTGAAGGGCTTATCAAAGAAGTTGATATGCAGCTTCGGGTAGAAGCACACAGCAAGGCGATCAATGACGATCTGAATTATCTTTCCTTAAAGTGTGGATTTGGCACGAACCGGTATCAATTTAACGGGATTGGAGCCAAAACAGCTACGGAAATTATTTCTGAAAATTCAGACATGTACCGGATGCTGAAAAAGCATGAGATCATTCTGGAAGACGTGCTAAAGAGATTAATCAGAATTATTATCCGGCTCGGTCAGGTCACGGGGAATGTACTGGATCCTGATACAGAAATCACGATAGATTTTGATGATTCCATCATTGAGGATAAGGATTCGGAACGTCAGCAGGATCGGCAGGATGTGAGCATGGGCGTGATGAGGTTGGAAGAATATCGGGCGAAGTGGTATGGAGAAACGGTTGAGCAGGCTCGTCAGAATCTTCCCGAGCAAAATCAGGTGATGGAGTGATAT
>OGYI01001498.1_pt1 | contig 22412 bp, 9 predicted proteins | sample 1576521 | NCBI WGS metagenome assembly OGYI01 (sample SAMEA3541484, study PRJEB24748) | human gut metagenome | biome: human gut; feature: human-associated habitat; material: faeces | place: China | collected 2012
CAACATCATGGAAGCAGCAATTACGCACAAACACTGACAAGAAATTTAGAAACGGAAGAACTCCTGAATAGGTGGAGGTAAAGTTATGAAGAAAGCATTGACAAGGAGAGTGATTTCTCTGTTCCTGTGCCTTTGCATTGTGATTGGATTCGTGCCGATCATCGACGCGCAGGCAGCAGAAATCAAGGGCGGCACATTCGACCCGCATACCGGTAATCTGGAGCTGGAATTTGGGTATCAGCTTACGCAGTATATCAATATCAATGTCTATGTCCGCAGCCCGTCAGATGATGGACTCAGCAAGCAGTATGTTGGATCCATTGTTGAGAATTATCTACTGACCGGTGCCGATGAAATGACTTCACGACTGCCGGAAGATTCCCAAGACACTATGGTATCCCCCTACACACCGGTGACCAAAACGGACGGCGGCTTGGTGGAGTTGTCCGAGGACGGCATTTATCAAGCGGACAAGAATTTTGCGGGAGAAGAAATCTCTCCTGTTCCTATGATGAAACACACGCTGATTTGGGACGGCTCTCTTGATGGTATCCCGATCATCGGTCCGAACCTCGATGAAGATGTGTTTTATCTGACAGTAGAAATTGAACCGCTCGGCAGACCGGATAAGAATGTCGAGTGTACGGACAGTAAGGGCAGCCACACACACGGTCAGAACTATACTTGGCCACAGAAGCAGGAAAACGGCAAGAAAAAGTTTGCTGTCAGCACCGAACTGCTGGTAGACTACCGTGATTATGTTGTCGGTGAAGATGGCACGGCAGCATTCCTCATGCTGGAAGGCAGCTTGTCCGATGAAGTACGCAAGAAGCTGTATGAGCAGTTTGTCAGCGGCAGTCTGGCGTGCAATGAATTGACCGGTTTCCCCGAACTGGAAGGCTTGGTGCTGAACTACCAGAACCTTGACCCTGTAAACATGGTAACAGGTGCGTACAACTTCATGTACGAGGACTTGAAGCTGGAAGGCATTATCCCGCTGAGCTTCCTTCGTGTTTACAACTCGCGCTACGACAAGGGTGCGCTAGGTACTGGCTTTACGCACAGCTATGACTATTCGCTCATCAACGACCGAGGTATTATCCGTGTGACAATGCCCGGCGGTGAGGAGCAAATCTTCCTTACGCTCCGTGGCGGCGGCTATGATTCACTGGCAGACAGCGGCTTTGTTCTGGAAGATGCGGCAGGCGGCTATCGCATGACGCACGAGGACGGCGCAGCGTTCATTTTCTCGAATGACGGCAAGCTGCAAACCATCTACAATCCCGATGGAACAGCCGTTGCGCAGCTTACCTACAACGGCGATGAACTGACCGAGATTGACGGCATTGCAGGCAGCTATACGCTGGCATGGTCGAACGGACATATTTCGTCCGTGACCGATAACGCAGGCCGCACCGTATCGTATGAGCATGACAACGATCTTCTGACCGGCGTTACCAATGCGGACGGTGATACGCTGCACTATACCTACGATGGTAACGGCTATCTGAACAGTGCTACCGACTTTGAAGGCGAAGTCTATATTAAGAACGAGTATGACGGCATAGGCCGTGTGGTAAAGCAGACCTTTATCAACGCGGACATTCCCACTGTTTCTACTGTTTCCTATGACGATGAAGCGCGTGTTACGACCTGTGTAGATGCTAATGGCCTTGAAACGCGCTACTACTACGATAACCACCGCAATATCCAGAAAATCGGAACAGTTATCGACGGCACGGAATATACCACCGCCAACACCTATGACGGCGATTATCGTGCCAACTCTGCAAGCGACCGTCTGAACGGTGCAACCGCATACGAGTATGACAGCAATGGCAATGTGACGAAAGTTCGCTATGCGGACAATACCGCTATGACGCTGACTTATACAGCAGGCGGCGATATTGCGTCTATCACAGACGCGCTCGGCAATACGGAAACCTATACCTATTCCGGACACAGCTTGACCGAGTTCCGCGACAAGAACGGACATACCACTTCGTACACCTATAATGCACTCGGTCTGCCGGTTACGGTTACGGATGCGCTCGGCAATCAGACTACCTATGCGTATAACGATAAGGGATGGCAGCTTTCTGTCACTGACGCAGAAGGTGGCGTTACCAGCTTTGAATACGATGCCGTAGGCCGCATCGTTGCAGAGCATACCAAGGTGAGTGATTCAGCAACCGCAACGACCAGGCATACCTACTCCAAGGCGGGCAAGCTGCTGAAAACCGTAGACGCGCTGGGCGGCGAAACCTCATATGAGTACAATGCCAACGGCTTTACCACCTCGACCAAGGACGCGCTCGGCGGCACGGTAACGACCGAATACGGCACGAACGGCGAACCGCTGAAACGCACGGACGCGAACGGCAATGAAACCACCTATGAATATGACAAGGATACCGCACAGCTTGTATCGGTAACAGACGCAGAGGGCAACGAAACCCGCTACACCTACAACGACCGCGGCCTGCTTATCCAGACTACGGACGCGGAAGGCAATGCGACTACCTATGAATATGACGCACTCGACCGTGTAGCAAAGACGATTGACGCGCTGGACGGCGAAACGACCTATGCGTATGACAGCATGGGACGTACGGTTTCGGAAACCGACGCAGAAGGCAACAAGAAAACCTACACCTATGACGCACTCGGACGAACCAAGACCGAAACCGACGGTGCAGGCAATAAGACTACCTATACCTATGACCCTGTTGGCAACCTGCTTGTCACAACGGACGCAAACGGCAATGAAACCAAGACCGAGTACAATGCCCTCAATGCAGCAGTAAAGCAGATTGACGGCGAAGGCAATGAAACCACCTACACTTACGACAAGGCAGGACGGTTGCTGACCGAAACGGACGCACTCGGCGGCGTTACCGCGTACACCTATGACCTTGCGGGCAATCAGCTTAGTGTTATCGACCCCGAAGGCAATGTGACAAAGTATATCTATGACCTGTTGGGACGCGCCGTAGAGCAAATTAACGCAGACGGCAGCAAGACCCGCACGGTGTATGACGCGCTGGGACGCACGACCGAAAGCTATGACGAACTCGGCGGTAAGACTGCTACCACCTATGATGCGAACGGCAACCAACTCACCGTCACTGACCCGAAAGGCAACAAAACTTCGTATCAGTACAACCGCAAAGACCAGATTACTGTTATCACCTATGCGGACGGCGGCGAAACCCACTATACCTACAATGCGCTCGGAAATGTCAGCGAAGTAACCGACCAGAACGGCAATGCAACCAAGTACACCTATGACGCACTCGGCAGAACGCATACCGAAACCAACGCAATAGGTGTCGTGACCGAATACGGCTACGACAAGGTAGGCAATACGGTTTCTATCACCAAGGACGGAACGGTAATCGCAAAGAGCGAGTACGACGGTGCATATCGTGTGGTAAAAACGATTGACGGACTGGGTAATGCAGGAACCAAGCAGTATGACGGTGTAGGCAATGTTCTGGTTTCCACTGACCGTGAAGGCAATGCAACACAGTATGCCTACGACAAAAACTATAACCTGCTCAAGACCACCGACGCAGAAGGCGGCGTGTCCTCGTCTGCTTATGACGCGCTGGGTCGTGTAGTTTCTGCAACCGATGAAAACGGCAATGCAACGACCTACACCTATGACAAGAACGGCAATGTGCTGACCGAAACCGACGCGCTTTCCGGTGTTGTTACCAACACCTATGATGCGCGCGACAGAGTAGCAGCAACTACGGACAAGCTGGGTGCAACGACTACCTACACCTATGATGCAGCCGGTAATCTCCGTAAGGAAACCGACGCCAATAATGCGTATGCCGTTTATCAGTATGACGCGAACAGCAATCTCATTCAGTACACCAACCGCAACAACGAATGGGTGAAGTATGCGTATGACTGCATGAATCGGCAGGTCAAGGAAACCAACCAGCTTAACCATGCAACCGAGTACGAATACGACCTTGCAGGCAACCAGACGGCGGTAATCGACGGCAACAAGAACAAGACCGTATACACCTATGACGGCTTGAATCGCCTTGTTTCCAAGACCAACGCCGAAGGCGGTATGTTCGAGTACCGGTATGATTCGTTCGGCAACACCGCAGGCACGACGATGTATGGTGGCGGTGACGAGAAGGCCACGACCACTTATGCCTATGACGCAGCGGGCAATCTGCTGACCGAAACCTCTCCGCTTGGCAGCGTGACTACCTACACGCATGACAAGGAAGGCAATGTGCTGACGCAGGTTGACGAGAACGGCAAGCAGACCGCGTACACCTATGACAAGCTGTATCGCATGGTTTCCCGCAAGGACGCGGATGGTACTGCGACCTTTGCCTATGACAAGGCGGGCAACATGACCTCGGCCAAGGACGGAAACGGCACGGTAGCGTTTGCGTTCGATGCACTTTCCCGTACTACCAAGGTTACGAATGAGGACAGCACGACCACGGCGTATACCTACGACGCGGCAAGCAACCGGCTGTCCATCACCTATCCCGACGGCAAGGCCGTTACGACCGCATATGATATTCTCGGCAATGTGAAGTCCCAGACCGACCACGACGGCACAGGTATTACCTACACGCGCGACGCGGAAGGACGCACGATCAAGGAAGGCCACAGTGACGGCAGCACGACCGAGTATGATTATAACGCCGCTGGTCTGCTGACGCTGCAAAAGGAAGTTACCAAGAGCAACAGCACACGCCGTCAGACTGCGTATACCTACGATGATGCGGGCAATATCGTAAGTGAAAACCGTTCCGGTGTAGACATTGACAAGAAGGACGAGTTGGTACGCTACTACTACGATAAGGCCAATCAGCTTATCCGCACCAATATCGAGGGCAAGAATACGAAGTATTCCTACGACCTCGCGGGCAATCTGCTTTCCGATGGTACAAACACTTACACCTACGATCTGCAAAACCGTCTGGTTAGCAAGACCGGCAAGGACGGTACGACCACTTATACCTATGACGCGGCGGGCAATCTGATCAAGAAGGCTGCACCGGACGGCGCGACCGAGTATACCTACACGGCACAGAACAAGCTGAAAACCGGCAAGATCGAAGACGGCCAGAGCAGTACCTACACTTACAATGCGCTCAATGCACGCATTAAGAATGTACAGGTGCGCGACAACAAGAACGCCGGTCATGCAAACTCCGACTTGAAGGACGGTTCGCACGGCACCGATTATCTGGATTTCTTGATGGACGGACGCTTTTTCTGGCAGCGTACATGGGAAACCGAGGTAGGCACGACCTTCCAGAGCAACTTTGAAACCGTAACAAAGAACTATGTTGTGGACTATCTTTCTACGGCTAACCGTGATATACTGGTAACAGAGGACGGCAGCTTTACACAGCGTTATGTGTACGATGAGAACAGCACCCGAATCTCCGCAGAGTACGGCTATGCAGCTGGTACAAAGCGCGGTGAGGGCGGCGAAAACCTGCAAAGCGACTTTGCTGCAAACGATGTGCGCAAGGTGTGGTATCGCGCCAGCCACCTTGGCAGTACGCTGTTTGCCGTAGATGAAAACGGCAAGGTAATCTCGCACACGATCTATGACCCGTGGGGCAATCCGCTGACCGAAACCTACACGGACACGAATTTCAGCGGTATCGACAACTCTAACAATTACACCGGCTACACTTGGGACGAAGTGCTTGACCTGTATTTCGCGCAGAATCGCTTCTACGATCCTGCCGACCACCGGTTCACGCAGGAAGACCCAGCTAAAGCTGGCGATAATTGGTATACGTATTGCGGGAATAGTATAACAAATCGAGTTGATCCATACGGTTTAGAAGAAATTCAAATTAGAAAATTTGTAGAAAGTCGTAAGGGTACCATCAGTTGGGATTCAAAAAGGAATAATTTGGTGGTTCAGATTGATGGAAAGTATAGTTATTTATGGTGCAATCCTGCATATATGTGGAATAGCGGCGGCCATTTTTATACAACGGATGCGTATCTATATCAAGCATTAGGATTAGACCGTCCAACTATATGGGTCGATCCTCTTCCTAATACCCTGTTCAAAAAGGATACAAAAAACGGGGTGTGGTATGCAGAGGTTAACGCACTGCAAAGAGATGCCGGATACAATAACCTATATGATATTGCTTTTAATGTATGTAACTATACTCGTTTTGAAGCTTTTTTCACTGCACCTACGAAGTCTGGCGTAATAAAAGAGTGGCGCATTGAAGGCTGGAAGGGAAATTACCTAAATATGGGTATAGGTGGCGAAATAGGTCTTTATTATCGCTCTCCTAATGCAGTAGATACAACTTTATCCGTAGATTATTCTTCCATTTATAACGATAATAATGTAAGATATTTCAAATCTTTACTATGCGACCGTCTTAACCACTATAGTGCGGTGGCAGATACGGATATGATGCTTATGCAGTTTGATCTATATAAAGGTAGTTATAATCCTCGTAATCTGCTGTTCATTCGCCCAGCGACAACACATTGGTGGATTACAGGTTTTAGACCAAGTACAGAAATTGTAAATTGCCTTGATTTAACAATGGTTGGTAGCATTACCTTCCCGTCGCGTGATGTAGCGAAAGCATTTATGAGAACGGTTAAACCTAAGCCGAGTTCCCGAAATAGCAAACTTTCCAATAAAATGACTACACAACTAACAAATACCAAAGTGTCATTCACTTGGGGAGGATATAATAAATGAGACACTTGAGATATTTTCTGTTCTTTTCGGGAATGCTTTTCTTGCTAACCGGTTGTCGTCCGGATTATGAACAAGTGCTAGACAATATGCAGGCAACGCAACGACTTGTATCAGCGGTTGTTCACCCCAATTATGATGCAATTCAGGAGGCAGCGAAAGAGGGGGCAAATATGAACCGCATATGGGTAAATGGATCGTTTACAAGCCCAATCCTATGCGTATGGCAGACAACCCCTCGTCCATTGTTTCTGGAACAGATGCTGAAAAACGGGAGCGATGTGAATTATGCGGACCGGAACGGCAACACCCTGCTGATGTATGCGTCAGGTTATGAACCGCAGAAATATGGATTTTTGCCGGGAAAGGGAAATTATTCGTCCGCTGATTATGCGGAACTGTTTTTACGATACGACGCAGATGTATCGCAGCAGAATAAAGAAGGTTGGACAGCGTTAGATTACGCCGTCCAACTGGATGACGATATGGCGGCAATGAACCTGTTGCTTTCCTATGGTGCAGAGGTGACACCTGTGGTGCTATCTCATGCACTGGATTTTGAAGGCGCGTATACCCATTATCAGCGGATTCATAAATTAGTTGCTTTGCTGGATTCGTCGCAGACGAGCACAATTCTCACGCCAATCTTTGATGCTGCGATTCGCGGTGACAATGCGACGGTGCAGGAATTGGCGACGAAAACCGATCTTTCTGAGGCAGAGCGATTGCAAACGCTTTGTCACGCCGTTGCCTTCTGCAATGCTGATACTGTCAGATTATTGCTTGCGGATGGTTTTGGAACCATTCAGACCATAGATGCCGCTGACAACACGCTGTTGCAAATCGCAGCGATGCAGAACAATACCGATGTGATGAACTTCCTGCTGAAACAGGGATCATGGGACACCGAAAGCCGTGATGCGGCATTGTGCACCGCAATTCGAAACAACAGCACGGAGGCTTGCCGACTTTTACTGGACAGTGGCACTCCGGTCATTACCGGGACAGTAAGTATCTGGGAAGTGTTTGATAATATTATGGACGGTGCATCCGAAAACGGCAATGTTGAAATTACGCAGATGCTGATCCAGCATGGCTATCCCGTGAACGAAACCACGGCATGGTATGCGATGAAAAACGCAGCAAGGACCGGACAAACAGCAATTATTCAATATTGGGTTTCGCTCGGATACGATCCGGACTACCATTCAGATGACACGAACGGAGATTCCAGTGTCCTGCAGGACGCCTGCTGGGCAGAACAGATAGAAACCGTGCAATATCTACTGGACATCGGCTGCGATGTCAACGCAGCACAGAGATGTTTACCGATGGCTGTTGAAACCGGAAACATTGCACTGGTCAAGTTGCTATTAGAGCACGGTGCTGCTGTGGATGAAAGTACTGTATTTGATGATGGCTCCGCGGAGCGTACTCCAAAAGAAGGCGCAGAATTATATGGATTTGGTGAAATTTTAGAATTGTTGGAGCAATATCAGCAGTGAAAGAAATAATAAGCACAGATAAAGTGATCTGCGCCTACACAGTGGGATATTCGTGCATCCTTGCATTTGTGTCCTTATTGGCAGCGCAAAGCTATGTTTGGATTCCGCAAATTCCGTTCTTTTATCTCTTGATTATTCCGCTTTTTGTATTACAGGCTGTGTGCTTTCGTTACGGTTCTGATAAACGGTTCATGAAAATCCTGTATTGGATAAATTGGGGCATTTTCAGTATTCTTGCAGTCAGCATAACTCCGCTACTTGGAACGCAGTATTTGTGGATATATCATGGCTTGCTGCTACTCTGCTGCGGCAATCAGTATAGGATGTGTGTACCGAAAGCTCTGATACTGTTAGGAACCACCATCGTTCAATTAGTACGCATCGTACTCAAGACGCATAGAAGTCTATGGGCGATTGTGGTATCCCAAGCAGTTTCCGTTCTTATATCCTGTATATTTATTTTTCAGCCATACCCGCCCATTCAATATGCGGACGATATTGTGCGTATAGGTGTGCTGCCAGACAGCGAATTTCACGATATCAATTTCTTTTGTGTAGACAACAGTATTGATTTGCAAATCGGCGTTTTGGTTCAGCTGGGTGAGTATTACGAGGCATTTGGTTGAGAACTGCGGTGGCTGTGCATAGAGTCGCCATCTCCATTACATTACGACAAAGCACACGAGTCTTAATACAGAAAAAAGTGCCGGTGGATTTTTCCATCGGCACTTTACATTATCTCGCCTGCGATTGCTCGATCCGGCGTTTTTCCGCTTCACGCTCCTGCTGTGCAGCATCGATTTGAAGCAAGCTGTCCACATTCTTCTTTATGGTTTCCAGCTCCTGTGTCTGCTGCTTCAGCGGACGGTATTCCGCATAGGCAACACGCTTTTTCTCCATCAGTTCCTTGTACTCAGCCTGCAAATCCTTTATTGCAGGCAGTTTCTTCTCGCCGTATTCCTCAAACGCCTGCTTCGCTGCGCGGTGCAGCATCAGTTCATCCTCATGTGCTGAGGCAAACGCCGCCTTCTTCGCGGCTGGCAGCTTGCGGTATTGCAGATAGATGTCGCGGGTCTTGGCATAGTTCACGATATGCGTCCGCAGATCCGCAATGCGCTCCATGCGCTGCTCATATTGCCGGATCGTTGTCACTGCCGCATCTCGTTTTGCGATCTGCTCCGCCGCCAGTTTTTCCAGTGCGGCGTACTCCGTGATCCCGTGCTCGGTGAGGTAGGTTAGCGTCTTTGCCGCTTCTTTCAAATTATGGACCTTCAGCCAACGCTCATACCCCGGACCGCGCCCGCGCAGACGGCTTTGAATATCCACGATGAGGTTGATTTTCGCAGGGTCAGCCGTTCGCCCGGTGCGGCTTTTTGCGTGAATCAGTGGCTTGCCGACACGCTCTCGCAGCGCTTCTTCTGTGTAGTCTGCGCCCAATGTTTTCGCTCTGGTGTAACGCTCCTGTCCGGCACCGACTGCGCGGAATTTCAGGTACTTGCCGTCCTGCCGAACTTCGTATCCCTCGCGGCGCATTGCAGCGAGAAAATCATCAAAAGTGAGGACGGTCGGAAGAACGCGGTCAATGGTATTTTTGAGCGCCGCCTTCCAGCTTGTTCCCCTGCGCTCGTTTGCCCATTCCGCATAGTGCTGCCCCTTTTCCTTTGGCTTGGAAATGACAGACAGACCATGCTCCGCGCACAGTCTGTCGCTGATTTTCCGAATCGTTCGGTAGGTATCTTTGTAATTGTTGAACTTGTGGGTGCAGTCCAGTGTCGTGCTGTTGAACTCGATGTGACAGTGGATATGATGCCGGTCCGTATGGGTCGCAACAACGAACTGATGCTGTCCCTCGGTGAACTCCATCGCAAGCTGATACCCCAGTTCCGTTGCTTCCTCCGGTGTGATCTCACCCGGCTTGAAGGACTGGATCAGCAGATAGGAAATAACATCTTCCTTCGGCTTGCGCGTCCGTCCGGTGATGGAGGTGTATATCTGCTTACTGACGGTAAATTCCTTCCAAGCGGTATCAGCATTGCACTGATAGGTTTTCACCAGCAGACCATCCCGCGTCTTGTCTGGATTTTCATTGTAATCCAAGCGGTCTTTGAGTATCTGCGCGATGCTTTTTCCCTCGCTGGCGTGTCGGGGTTTGATTTTTGTTATTGACATTTTAACCAATCTATATCACAATATTATGTATACTTTAACCATCGGAGGATAAGACAATTAAATTACTAAGACGCACATTGGTTTTTATCATCGCAATTATTATTGCCTGTATCGACCTTGGAAAAGCAATTTTTCACTCTTTAGGAAATTACAAAAAACTTCTCACTTTGCTATATGTAGCGATTTTTTATCCAATCTTACTTTGTGGTATTTCATTATTACCCTTTATCTCAACGACTGATTCGCTTCTTAATTCGATAATCAGTGGAGATTCATCCAGCCTTATTGGCGAAATTTTAATTATTGGAATTCTTTCGCTTATTATCAGTTTGTTTGTCAACGGATTTTTAGAATTATCTGCATATTTTCTTCATCTTGATCAATGGTTTATTCAGCTGTTTGGACTCCAACAAAGTTGCTGTTCTGCCCAGATGACCATTGCTTCATTTGGTGCATTATGGGTCGCTGCAACGATGGATAGTTTTGCTCAAAGTTCAGAAGCGAATCAACTGTTGCTGATGATCAGCGTTTCACTCTTTATCAGCTCTCTATTTTCATCAGCATATAGATATTTTGTGCACTCGAAAAACATAATTCCAAATATCTATAAAACTACAATACAATACTGGAATGCCTATAAGGACTAATAAAAAGTGCGATACCATATGGTATCGCACTTTTACATTTATATCGCTGCAATCGCGTCTTTTACATTTTCTACCCGGTCAATGATCCACTCCGCTGCCAGCGGCAGACCGAAAGGACTAAGCAGCCATGCGGTGATGATGCCAACGCCCACATTGAAATAGTCCTTTTCAAACAGCGCCACGATGCCCAGCGCAAAGAACACAAAGGATGTAAGGCTCAGGACACCGGACGAGAACCAGCAGATTGCACGGCAGAACCAAACCAGCATCGACAGAACAAATACGACCGGGAACAATAAAATCTTGAATACGATCCTCATCTTTCTAAACCTCCAATCTCTGCTCTACGCCCTTAATATACCACACTAAAGCGGTAAAGTAAAGCTTTTTCAGAGATTTCCCATCTTGCTCAGAATCGTGCTGACCGCATTCCACAGTTCACCGTACCGGCTTTGCAAATCTGCTACATCCTCGGCGTAGAGGTTGCCGGTGCTGTTCACGCGCTTTGCGATCTGATTGAGGTTGTTGGAGCAGATCCGCAGCAGGGATACCAGCGCCTTAAAGTCCGCCATGTCTACTCGGACGGCGTAACCGTCCACCGCCATCTTCCGCAGGTAGGCACGGCGGTTGTGGATACCGAGCTGTTCCATCTTCTCGTCGATCCTGGCCTTTTCTTCGGGAGATACCTTGAAGTAGAGTGGGATCGTGCGTCCGCTGTCTGGCTTCATGCAAGTTCCGCCTCCTGACTGTGAGATCGTCCCGGTGCAGCTGCCATTGCCGCAGATTCCATGCCCATGCGTTTGAGCATTCCGCGAATAGACGGCTTTTCCTCCGTGTGCTCCGGCTGCGGTTTCTCGCCGTCATCCATGTGGAGCGCCAGACGCAGCACATTCAGACGGTTGGTCTTGTCGGTCAATTCCTGCTCTTGTGCAAAGGGACGCTTTACCTCCTCTTGTGCTTCTTGCTGCTGGGCGGTCAGGTTTTCCAGCGCTGTCTTGTGCTTTTCCAGATTCTTTGGGATCTCGTCCAGCACATGGTCGATGCGGGTCGTATTGCCCACAGCATCCGCACCCAATTCTACCTCTTGGGACAGCTTGTGGTGGAGCGTAAGCTGGAATTTTTGCGTCTGCACATTCGCCCACAGGGTAATGGGAAAACCGCGATATTCGCCAATCGTGCGCTTTTCGGAAACATCCTGCATAGCAGTGCAGGCATCCAGAATCGCCTGACCTGCGGCTTTGCGTTCGGTGCAGGTCACGCCGCCGATCTGCATGGAAAACTCGATGGGCGTATGCTCCTGAAGGTGTTCGCTGTCCTCGGTGAGCGCCCGAATAAACTCCTGCTCCCGCAGGATGGACTGCGGGAAGAATTTCAGCAGCTTGTCCTCCAGCGCGTACTTCTGGCTTTCAAAGTTTGCCTTGACCAGCTTCAGCTTTGTGACCTGTGCGTCCAGTTCCGTGTACTCGATGATGCGAGGATCGCCGGAGGCCAGCGCCTTGACCTCAGCGTAGCTCAGTGCCGCAGCGTCCACATCCTCGCAGGTACGGGACGGATTCTTGCTGCTCATCAGCTGACCGATGAACTTCTGCTTGTTCTCCAAGATGCTCCAGTTATAAGCGTCAAAGGTGCCTTCGGTGACATACTTGAACAGCTTGACTTTTTTGAACGAATTTCCGCGCCGCAGGATGCGTCCCTCGCGCTGCTCGATGTCAGCCGGCCGCCACGGGCAGTCGATATGGTGGAGTGCCGCAAGGCGTGTCTGCACATTCGTGCCAGCGCCCATTTTTGCCGTAGAACCCAGCAAAACGCGCACCTGACCCTTGCGTACCTTTGCAAAAAGCTCTGCTTTCTGGTTTTCCGTTTTTGCATCGTGGATGAAGGCGATTTCTTCGGGTGGGATGCCTTTTTCCATCAGCTTTTGCTTGATGTCCTCATACACATTGAACGAGTCGTCACCCTTTGGGGTAGACAGGTCAGAGAAGATGAGCTGTGCGCCGTTCTGCTCCGCCGTGTCCTGCCAGACCTGATACACATTCTGAACGCACACATTGACCTTGCTCTCCGGATCGTCCGGCAGCGTCGGGTCTGCAAGGCGCTGATCCAGCGCCAACTTGCGTCCGTCCGATGTGACCTTGAGCATATTATCCTCTTTTGGTTCCACCATGCGGCGGCGAATGGCTTCGGCGCGTTCACCTAATTCGGCTACCATGTCCTGCTGATACGCGCTGGGCTTCGTCACGACCGTGATGCTCTCATGCTCCGGAACGGGCAGCTTCAGCATTTCTGCTGTTTGGATGTCCGCCGCTTCGCGCCACATTGCCATCAGCTCCGGCAGGTTAAAGAATTTCGCAAATCGGGTGCGGGACCGAAACCCTGTGCCCTCGGGGGCGAGTTCCATTGAGGTGACTGTTTCGCCAAAGTTCGCCGCCCAAGAATCGAAATGCAGCAGTCCGGTCTCCTCCAGCAGATCGTATTGCAGATACCGCATCATGGTGTAGAGTTCCGACATGGAATTGCTGACCGGGGTTCCGGTGGCAAAGACAACGCCCTTTCCGCCGGTGATCTCATCAAGATAACGGCACTTTGCGAACATATCCGAGGACTTCTGTGCGTCCGTCTGACCAATGCCGGCAACATTCCGCATTTTTGTTGCGAGGAACAAATTTTTGAACAGATGCCCCTCATCCACAAAGAGCTTATCCACGCCAAGTTCCTCAAAGTAAATGACATTATCCTTACGGCTCTGGTCATTCAGCTTTTCCAGACGGGTCTCCAGCGTTTTTCGCATCCGTTCCAACTGCTTGATGGTATAACGCTCGCCGTTCTGACTTTTCGCCTCGTCAATGCTCTCAAGGATCTGGTCGATCTGATCGTGGATGACCGCCTTTTGCCGATCCGGTGAGAGTGGGATCTTCTCAAACTGCGTGTGACCGATCACAACGGCATCATAATCGCCGGTGGTGATCCGGCTGCAAAAGGTCTTACGATTTGCCGGTTCAAAATCCTTTTTCGTTGCTACAAGAATGTTTGCACCGGGGTACAGCCGCAGGAAATCCGCGCCCCACTGTTCGGTCAGGTGATTCGGCACTACTACAAGGTTTTTCTTTACAAGTCCCAGCCGTTTGGCTTCCATTGCGGCGGCAATACACTCGAAGGTCTTGCCTGCACCCACGCAGTGTGCCAGCAGACTGTTGCCACCGTAGAGCATACGCGCCACCGCATTTCGCTGATGCGGCAGGAGGGCAATATCCGGCGTCATACCGGTAAAGCGCAGGTGCTCACCGTTATACTCACGGGGGCGAATGGCGTTATAGAGGTCGTTGTATTTTTTGCATAGCGTTTCCCGACGCTCCGGGTCCTTCCAGATCCAGCTCTTGAATGCTTCCCGAATCAAGTCCTGCCGCTGTTGTGCCAGGATCGTTTCCTTGGTATTCAGCTCCCGCGTTTCCTTGCCGCTGGCGTCGGTCACGGTATCATAGACGCGGCTGTCCTTAAGATTTAGGCTGTCCTCGATGATAGTGTAGGCATTACGGCGTTTGGTGCCGTAGGTCACATAGGCAAGGGAGTTATTTTCGCTGTCTGCTGTCTTTCCGGTCAAGCGCCACTCGCCGGTGGCTTCGGAGTACAGCACACGCACCTCCCGTTTCGCCCAATGAGAGGGTTTCAGCAGCTCATGCACAAACTGTGTGTAATATTCCGGTTCGATCCATGTTGCGCCGATGCGCACATCGATCTCCGCCGCTGTCAGATCCACAGGCTGTGCCTTCTCCAGCGCCGTCACATTTCCGGCAAAGGCAGGATCGCGTTCCGCTGCTTCACGGGCGGCAGTCAGCTTCTTTCGGACATTGCCGGACAGATATTCGTCTGCCGTCTGCCAACCGGCAAGAGGATCTTCTCCGGCCGTAGGGTCTTTGTAGATGACCCCTTGCAGCTCTGCGATGATGCTCTCGGTATTCTCGCGCCCCAGCAGACTTGCCATAAACGGCAGATCCACGCAGGCACGCTCTCCAATGGATACCGCCAGCGCTTCGCTTGCCGTGTCTACATGGTCAATGACGATCTCTCGGTTGATGGTGCGCTTGGTGAACATATCTGCCTTGCGTTCCAGCTTACCGGTGTCCTCATCAATAATTTCCAAAGACCGCAGCAGGCAGTAAGACGAATCCTGCTCAAAGGCTCGCTTGTTCGCCGTACTGCACAGCAGTCCGTACTTTGCGGTGAAGGTATCATAAGCATCGTTCAGGTCTGCTGGCAATTCATGGATCTCTGCATCGGTGCCGCCACGCATCTGGAGGTCGATCAGGCTGCGGGTAATATCCCGAATGGAAATCATCCCGCGAATGCGCTCCATCGTGGTCGTGGCTTCGCTGACCGGTTCCAGTTCGGTCGCGTTCTTGTAGTACAGAACGCCGTCCTGCTCGGTATAGCTGAAGCTGCGAACCGGTTCCGCTTCTTCCACAGACGGTATCACAATCTCCGGCAATTCGGCGGTGTCAGTGGAAAGAAGCTGTGTATCCGGCTGGTCGAGGTGCTGAATCGCTGTTGCAAGCTGGCTCCCCAAATCGGCACCCTCTACCGGCAGGCAGCGGGTTTCCAAATCGTTGCTGTACATCTTCTTGTCCCAGACCATCGTGCCGAGGATCATTTCCGGGTGCTGCTCAAAATAGCGGTTGACCGGCACACCGTCTGCGGTCTGGCCCAGTTCCACCCAGTCCGGCAGCTGCTCCGGCGGCTGCTCCCGTTTTTGGAGAAAAATGATGTCCGAGGTGACTTCTGTGTTGGCGTTCTTGGCAAAGGCATTGCTGGGTAAGCGGATCGCGCCCAGCAGGTCGCCTCGCTGCGCCAGATACTCACGCACAGCGCAATCCTTTTTATCCAATGTGCCTTTGGAGGTGATGAAGGCAACGATGCCTCCAGGATGTACTTTATCCAGAGATTTTGCAAAAAAGTGATCGTGGATCAGGAAATTGTTCTCGTTATAGCGCGGCTCGGACAGCTTGTAGCTGCCGAAGGGCACATTGCCGATGGCAAGGTCAAAGGCGTTGTCCGGCAGTTCGACGCGCTCAAAGCCGTCCACAGTGATATTTGCCTCCGGGTAAAGCTGCTTTGCGATCCTACCCGTGACGCTGTCCAGTTCGACACCGTACAGCTTGGCGCTGTGATACTGCTCCGGCAGCAGACCGAAGAAATTGCCGATGCCCATCGCCGGTTCCAGCAAGGTGTTCGGCTTGACGCCCATGTGCTCCAGCGCGGCATACATGGCGCGGATCACCGTAGGCGAGGTGTAGTGGGCGTTCAGCGTGGAGCTGCGGGCGGCGGCGTATTCCTCCGGTGTCAGCAGAGTTTTCAGCTCAAAATATTCCTTTTCCCATTTTTCGTTCTGTTCGTCAAACGCCTGCGGGATGCCGCCCCAGCCAGAGTAGTGGGCAAGGATAGACTGTTCATCTGGTGTCGCTTGGCGTTGCTCTGTTTCCAGCTCTTTCAGCAGTCTGATCGCCGCCACATTGTCCTGATACTTGCTTTTTTGACCGCCAACATTGATGTCGCCGTCCGTCAGATGAAAATTTTCAGACTGTTCCGGCTCCTCCGGGAAGTCTGCCTCATGAACCGCTGTCGAATACAATACATCGAAGTCCAGAGTTTCAAGCTCGTTGTGGATCAGCTCCTGCAGACTGTCCCATTTCTCCTGTAGCACCAACACGCCGTCTGCGTAATAATTAATGGCATAGTCAATGAGGTCGGCTTCTACCTGTATTTCATGCTCATCGTTATCTCCCGCCGTGGAGTAGGCGAGCCCTACATGGTGCAGGTCGGTTTCCGGAGGAAATTCCGTTTTATCGGATCGATATTCTTCGCTCCAAAAGTCGAGGATCAAGCCTTTTGCCTGTTCCAGAAGCGCGGCATTCAGTGCGTCCTCTCCGGTAAGGACCGGGTTCAGCGGCTCCTTGCCCTCTGCGGCAGCAGTCAAGTCTGCATCCCTTTGCTGCTCCACCCATTCCCGCACATACGACACCGGCTCATTACGGAAGATAGGAAATCCCCGGTGAGATACAAAGGTATCATCCCGCAGCTCCACCTCGCCGGCGCTGTAATCCATGCTCTCCACGGTGAAGATACGCCCGTCTTCCTCCAGCTTCATCCGCAGGGGAATATACTCGCTGATGTCCAGACTTTGAATGACCTCATACTCTCCGTCTTTCTCCTGCCCAAAGGTGACGCTGTGTCCCCGCTGCTGGAGCTTGCTGCCCACAGCCTGCCAGCCCTCGGCAAAGCCGGTGACAGGGACCTTACCCATGCCGGGAATGTCCTGTTCGTAGACCTTGCGGGGATAATCGGTGACAATCTGCGTGGCATCTGCGCCGCAGAACAAGATGTACTGACCGTCCTGCACACCGATCATGTGCGTCGAATATTCTGCTTTCAGACGGAGATATGCTTCACCGTTGATATGGAACTCCGGTTCGTCTGCTGTTTCTTCGGATCGTACAGCTGATTCGCTCTCGTTATTAGGAATTATTATCGTTTTATTTCCGCCCTGCTCCGTAGGAATTTCTCCATCCGACTCCTTTTCTGGTTCTGGTTGAGCCGATGTGGAGAACACTGGGGCATCCTGCGTTGCGGAAACGGTCATTTCCGTGGTGCGGGCGATCTTTTCGATCTCCGATCGCACAGCGTCCGGCACATCCTCGTAGAAAGTCACGGTCCTGTCCGGCTGGATATGTGCCACAGTCTTGTAATCGCCATCGGCCAACTCTGCTTTGTTCCAGACGGTCATGCCGTTGCCAAGATGTCCATAGCCAAGATCGTACTGCTTTTCCGTTTTCTTGCTCGGTGCGGTCAGATCGATGGTAATGGTACGCAGTTTCGGTGGTTCTTCGGTCGGCTCTACGGACGGCGTCGGCTGCGGGGACATATCCAAGGAAAGCTGATCTCCGTCCGCCAGCGGTGCAGTTCCTTGAAACAGCTTGCGGGCGGCTTCATCCAGTGCAGAGGTCGGCTTTTGTGAGGCTGTCTGCGCTTTCTCTTGCTTGGCCTGTGCGGAAACTGCCGGATCGGACTTCCAGAGGTCAAAGGTGCCGTTTCGGTAGGCAGTCAGGCTGTCATAGGCGCGGATACAGGCATCGTAGCCGCGATCCTCCGGCGTCATGCCTTGCAGAACATTCTGCATAGCCGCCTGCAAGCGCTCGGTTTCCTTCGGCTCCGTGAGCATTGCCACGATCTCCGGGGTATTGTCGGAAGAAATATCGCCTCGCTGGTAAGGACACTCTGCGGTCGCCGGGGCGCAGGCAAACAGACGGTCAATGCGCCGTGCCAAAACATTCTTCGTATAGTCGGGAATCTGCTGTTTATCTTCCTCTGTGAGAAACCGGTCTGCGGCGATCAGCTCCGAAATACGCTTTTCTACCTGCGGCCAGCGAAGCAGGACAGCATCATATTTTTCTCCAGCCGACCGTTCCAGCTTCATTCCCTTGCTGTCACACCAAATATTTCGGACAATATCGCTCTGACCGCTGAGTCCAAAGCGATTTTTCATCGAATCCTGACGCTCTTTTCGGTCCGGATGCAGCGCGAAATAGCTGGATACAGAAAGGCGATATTTTGTGTTGCCTGGATACTCCGAAATCATCGCATCCACTTCATCCTGCGTGATAAAGCTGACCTTGACCGATTGAAAATCCGGGTCAGTCGCAAATACTCTCGCAGGCTGCGCCAGTTCCTCCAGCGTCCGAAGCTGGCGCACCGGGGCATACCACTTCCATCGCATAAGTTCAGGATCTGCGGCGTAGGCAGAGTAGAACACGCGCACTTCATCCGTAATGGTTTTCAACCCTTCCGGCGTTTGCAGCGTGTCCAAAATACGCTTCGTTGCATCCGGGAAGCCATACGGCGGACCGGCGTACAAGTCAGACAGCACCGGCATCAATTCCTTGATTTTAGGGCCGTTTTCGGTGTCCTGCATCATGTACCACAGGTTTTGCGAGAGTTCCTTATACTCATTGCCTCGTGCCCAAGGCACTTGATCGGCGGGCAGGTATGCGCCACGCTCCACCAGCTTGCGGATACGTTGCTCCGCCTGCTCCCAAGTAAAATGCACCGCAGACGGCGCAAATCGCGCCGCCTTTCCGCCCGCGATGCGGATACCGGTTTCATCGAACCACGGTGAAAACGGTGCGCCGTCCACGGTGAAGCCGCGACCGCCGACACCGTATTCCTTTTTCAGAAACGCCGCAATATTTCCGGCGCTGTCCGCTGCCTGATACCGAGCATAGATCCGCAGGCTGCTGTTTCGCTCATTTCCGCCCGCCGCCAAGATACGGTCTGTGATGGAATCCGTCAGACGGGCAGCAAAAAGCGCAGGGGCCGGTGCCTCTGCGCTGTCTGCGATCTGTTCAATTTGTTCCTCCGGGGTACGGAACAGGGATACCTGCCCGTAGTCTGCCGGTGTGGAAAACGGTGTGTCGATTTCGGTTAAGCGTAGATCAGGTCGCTCAGTACGCTTTCCTCCGCGGAGTGGCGGATGTTGTTCATCTGCTGCACCCACGCCATCTGATTTTCCGCTTTCAGCTTCTCGGTCACGCCCATCGTCTGTGCCTGCTGCTCCGTCACGCGGTCCAACATCTCCGCCGCCTGCCGGTCGATCTCCGTCAGATGCGTCCACAGCTTGCCGGTCATCAGCATCGAGCTGTACAGTCCCTTGCGGTGCTCCATCAGGTACTTCTCCCGCAGCTTCCCGAAGCGTCCCAACTGTGTCTGCTCCGGCATCTCGTCCATCGTCAGATCCGGCACCAGAAATCCTCTCTGCTCGGTGTAAGTCAACTTCTCCATGTTCTATACTCCTTTCACGCGCTAATGTGGTAAAGTTCGTGTTTTCATTATAGAGGACTTGCGGTGGTTTTGCAAGGTCTTTTTTTCGCAGGTCGAGTTCTGCTTGGCGCACCGTACGCCCGACCTCCAGAAGTGCTGTACGGCTTGCCTGTGCGGTCGCTGTGCCAAGGTAGGCAAGGACGGCAGGGGTGTTGAAGTCCGTCACCCCCCGCAGATCGTCCTCATCCAGATAGTCCGCAGGGTCTATGCCGCAGCGGGTCAGCAGTTCGTACTGGGTGCTGGCACGAACCAGATTGCGGAATGCGACTTCGATGTTGAGATCGTCCAGCTCCTCCAGAAAACTGTCCGCTTTTTCATAAATGAGGTCCTGTGTCATATCTGCACAGACCTCCAGCGCCAGCTTTTCACCGGCATCCATCAGCAGAGTGCCGAGGTCTGTGCCATTACCGTCAAATTTCTCTTGCAGCATTTCACAGACCGCCGTTTCATGCTCCGGGCGCATTTGCCAGATCCACGGCGTTTTTCCGTCCTTGACCGGATGCGTATCTGCAATATCATGGACATAGGACAGATACGGCTTGCCGCCGTAGCCTTTGCGGATGAGGGCGATCGCTGTTGTTCCGGCGTTGACCCAGCGGCGCATTTCATCATTCCAGAACCCGATGTCCGCGCAGGCAGTGGCGTTGGGGCGCTGGGCGTAGATGAGGAGCTGATCGTCAAAATCATACGCTTTGTAGAACCGGGACGCTGTGGTGAGGAAGTCCATCCACGCCTGCGGCGAGTGTGTGACCTGTTCACAGGTATGTGCAAACAAGCCGGAGATCGTTTGTATTTTCGACATTCTGTTGCCTCCTTTCAAAGCTGCGGGCGGCGCGTCATTTCCGCACCGCCCGCAAAATGGTAGTTATCTTTCCTCCTGCACTCTTGCAGGGTTTGGGGATGCCCGTTTCTGCTCCTGCTGCATCCGGGCAAGCTGCGCACGAACGGAAGTCGGTTTTTCTTCGCTGTACATCTGGATGTACTCCTTTGCCCGGTTTTTCAGGTCCGCTTTTGCTTTGTGGTAGCTGCCGAAGTAATGCCCCCAATAGAAGTCCGTGGGCGCATCCCCGATGGTATGCCGCCATGTGACATAGGGTTGCGGCGCTCTGGGGTTTTCGCCCAGCACGAACTCTACGGCTCCAGCCTGCATCCGGTCGATAATAGCGTATCCCTGATGGACGATCTGTTTTTCACGCTCCGGCGTCTGTGCCATGAATGCGACGATTCTTCCGTTTTCGTCTTGTAACGGCTGAAAGACCTGACCCGTCATCATGTACATCCCATCCATTCCGGCACCGGCTTTGTAGCCGCCGTCCGGGGTGCGCTCGCTGTTCAGCAGCACATAGCCGCTGTCCAGCACAAAGCCGGATTCCTGCCGCTGCCCGGATTCGGGCAGCCCCATCGGGACGGTTTCGGCGGTAATACGGGAGAGCTGTGCTAGCGGTCCGATCTCATCAAAAGCAGTCGGCTGGAGGTCTGATGCACCGGCGAACACCGGAGCGTAGACCTTCGGGATGGCGGCTTCGCCGGTCACAAGATGCTCCGCGGACTGATACAGCCACGGAATATCCGGCATGGAGGTCAGCATCGTGCCATCGCTCAAAATGTACTCGGCGTCCTTGACATTTTCGTGCTTGGGTCCGAGGTGTTCGGCAAATGTGTCGAACGGGACGGGTTCTAACCGTTTCGTATTTTCGTTCATATTCATTCCTTTCCAGCCGTGTTCTTGTTCGGCTTTTTCTCGAATTCTAACGTGTAATTCACATACCGCCCGGTATCCGCCAGAACGACAATGGCATCGTAGGTCGTGCCTTTCTTTTCGCTGAACAGGCCGGACATCTTTACGCGCCCCTTTTTCAGCAACGCCGTCGCCGCAGATTTCGTCAGTTCCTTGTGCTTATCTTTGAAGAACCGGTCATTTTTCCACATGGTGAAGCCGCAGCCCTGCCGGGTACACTGGAAGCTCAGCTTGCGCTCCATGACGCTCCCGCCGCATCGAGGACACGCGCCGATGCTCTCGCGCTCATCGAACAGTTCGGTTTCCACCTGCACATTCTTATAGCACGCCACCAGCTCGGACACTTGCTTTTGAATGCCAGCCAGAAATTCCTCCGGGGATAGAGCGCCGTGCTCGACTTCTTTCAGCGCAGACTCCCATTCTGCTGTCAGCTTTGCGGACTTAATGCTCTCCGGCAGGATCACAACGAGGTTGTGACCCTTTTTCGTGGGGAGAAGCTGACGGCCCTTTCGTTCCAAAAAGCCGCCCTTTACCAGCTTTTCCAGCACTCCGGCGCGGGTCGCAGGTGTACCCAGCCCGGTGCGCTCTACGCCCTCGATCTCAGCAAACTCCTCTGCACTGGCGTGCTCCATTGCTGAGAGTAGCGTGTCCTCTGAAAGCTTTTGTCAAGGGGGTGCGTGGATATTTTTTATATTGCTTACGCAGATTCTCTCTCTGCTTCTGCCTGAATAATGCGTTTCAATCTGTCCTCA
>OGYI01001505.1_pt1 | contig 22328 bp, 17 predicted proteins | sample 1576521 | NCBI WGS metagenome assembly OGYI01 (sample SAMEA3541484, study PRJEB24748) | human gut metagenome | biome: human gut; feature: human-associated habitat; material: faeces | place: China | collected 2012
TGGGGCATCCCAGGGGCGGCGGGGCGGGCACAAAAGGGCAGTGAATTGTAATAAAATTACCTGTATTTCTCAGTCGATACAGTATTTATCTATTTTTCTTTTTAAGGAAAGGTGTTACAATAGAAAGGAAAGAAGATACAAAGGAAATTATCGAATGAGTAAAAGAAAATTGAAAGACGGGCAGGAAGAAAGAGGGGGGACTGCATTCAGAAGGGCAATGATTGCTGCGGGTTGTATTGCGGCAGCGGCTGCTCTTATTTATCTTGCAGGTACCTTCTTTTTTGCTGGTCACTATTACTGGAGAACCTGGATAGATGGTACGGATTACAGCTTCCGTTCCAAAGAACAGGTGAGGGAAGAACTGCTGAATCCGTCTGTTACATATGAGCTGCAGATCAAGGGCAGAGAGGGTTTGGAAGATACCATGACTCCGGCCGAGCTGGAAATGATATATGTATTTGATGATACCCTGGATAGGCTGAATGCCGAGATGACAGGGCTGAAATGGCCGACGATGTTATTTTACAGGAATCATTATGAACTGCCTAAAATGGTTACTTACAGTGAAAAGGCTCTGAAGGAAAGGCTTTCAGGCACTGTCTTTTTTGATAAGGCGAATATTCATGCGCCGGTGAATGCCTATATTGGTGCATACAGCCCGGATAAAGGCTATGAGATTGTTGAGGAGTATCCGGGTACTGTGCTGGATTTTGACAAGGTGAAGGCGGCGGTGGCGGCAGCGCTGGAAGATATGGAGGATACTCTGGATTTAACCCAGGGAGGCTTCTACAGCGATGCGGCGGTTAAAGCAGATGATAAGGCTCTGAATAAAGCTTTGGAAAAAGCGAACCGGTATGTGGGAGCTGAAGTGACCTACGATTGGAACGGGGAAAAAGAAGTCATTGACGGTGATTTGATCAGCGGATGGATTACGATTGACGGCAGTCAGGTGGAGCTGGATGAAGAAGCGGTAAGGGCATATATCAACGGACTGGCAAAAAAACATGATACTTATGGAAGAGATCGTAATTTTACCACATCAAATGGAGATACTATTCTGTTAAAGAGCGGTTCCTATGGCTGGTGGACGGATCGGGCGGGAGAAACAGAAGCCTTGCTTGCGTCTGTCAGAAATGGGGAGCGGGTGGAAAGAGAGCCTCTGTATTTTGCACGGGGCTATGCCACGGGCAGGCCGGGAGAGGATATCGGCAGTTCCTATGTGGAAATAGATATGGGAAATCAGCATTTGTATCTTTATATTGACGGAGAGATTATACTGGAAAGTGATTTTGTGTCCGGCAATATATCCAGGGGATTTGGAACGCCTGCCGGGGTATTCGGTCTGACTTATAAAGAACGTAACGCCACGCTGCGGGGTGAAAATTATACTACGCCGGTGGATTACTGGATGCCCTTTAATGGTAATATCGGGATGCATGACGCGGGCTGGAGGAGAAGCTTCGGCGGGGATATTTATATGAGAAACGGTTCCCATGGATGTATTAATCTGCCGAAGGATAAGGCGGAAATCATTTATGGGTATATGGAGCACAATTTTCCGATTGTCTGCTATTATTAAAGAAAAGGCATTGTAATTGTTCCACTCTTAAATGTTATGAATTTTTTTGGGAGATCAAGCATGAAAAACAGGGAATTGACAGTCCGGCAGCTGGAGAAACAGGCCAGACGGCTGGAACGGCGCCGGAGGATCCGGGAAAGCATCAGTCAAAACGGCGGAGATATTCTGCACTCCGTCAATTTTCAGAAAACACGGAAAAATATGCAGCACGGAAAGGTGTCTGTACACAGCCACAGTATCAGCGTGGCCGAATGCAGTCTGTCGATCAGGGAAAAGCTGCAGAAGCTGGGGATACGCAGCGAAGAGCGTGATATTATCCGTGGAGCTTTGCTTCATGATTATTTCCTCTATGACTGGCATAATCATATTCATAAAAAGGGATGGAGGAATCTGCATGGCTTTACCCACCCGGAGACAGCGCTGAATAATGCGAGGAAAGAATATCAGCTTTCGCCCAGAGAGCAGGATATCATCAAAAAGCATATGTGGCCGCTCACATTGGTGCCGCCTCTGTGCAGGGAAGCCTGGATTGTGACGGCGGCGGATAAGTATTGTTCTTTTTTGGAAACGGTGGAGCCGCGTCTGGAGCAGATGAAGCATCTGGGGCGGCATTGGGCTGTCATTCCCCGGAAGGTTACGGTAAGGCCGAATAGTGAGACACCTGAGAACAACAGCGGGCAGGAGGCAAATGGAAGGAATACTTCAGCAGTTAAGTGAATATGCGGCTTCGGAGGTTTATCCTTTTCATATGCCGGGGCATAAACGGAATATGCCGGAGGAGATATCCCGGCTGGCCGGGGCGGCAAAGCTGGATATTACGGAAATAGAAGGGTTTGATGACCTGCATGCGCCGAAGGGGATTCTGCTGGAGGCACAGGAAAGAGCGGCGGCTGTTTTCGGAGCGGATGAGACCTTTTTTCTGGTAAATGGTTCCACGGCCGGAATTCTTACGGCGGTTTCTGCGGCGGCGCCGAAGGGCAGCAGGGTTATTGTGGCGAGGAACTGCCATAAATCAGTATATCATGCCTGTTTCCTGCGGGAACTGCATCCGGTATTCCTGTATCCCCGGACTGTGCGGGAATATGGGATAGCGGATGCGATCCGGCCGGAACAGGTGGAAGAGGCTTTGAAGGACGTGCCTGACATAGCGGCGGTTATCATTACATCCCCTACTTATGACGGAGTGGTTTCCGATATTGAAAAGATTGCAGATATCGTGCACCGGGCCGGGATTCCTCTGATTGTGGATGCGGCTCACGGCGCACATTTCGGTTTCAGCCCTCTTTTCCCGGAAAGCCCGGTTCGTCAGGGAGCGGATTTGGTGGTGCAGAGCCTTCATAAAACGCTGCCGGCGCTGACCCAGACGGCGCTGCTTCATGTCAGCGGGCCTCTGGTGGATCGTGAAGGGGTAAGGGAATTTGAAAGGATATATCAGACCAGCAGTCCGTCCTATCTGCTGACGGGCAGTATTGACGCCTGTGTGCGCCTGTTGGAAAAAGGGGAATGCTGGGATGGATTCGGGGATAAATTACGGCTGTTTTATGAAAAAACGGCCGGATTGAAGCATATCCGGGTGATGAACAGGGATATTATGGAAAAAGGCTGTATGAAAGCTTTTGATGCGGGAAAACTGCTGATATCCGTAATTAATACGAAAATTACTGGAAATACGCTTTACAAAGAGCTTCTGAACCGGTATTATCTTCAATTGGAGATGGCATCCGATACTTACGTAACTGCCATAGTGACTCCCTGGGACAGGGAGGAAGGTCTGTTAAGGCTGGCGGAAGCATTGCTGGAGATTGACAGAGAGACAGAAAAAGAATCGGACGGAAGGGAAGGACAGTGTCTTCCGGGGGAAGAGGCTCTGACCGGTAAGCCATATCCGGAACTGAAAACGGCGCTGCCGCTTCACAGGGCTTTGACGGCGCCGAAGGAATTCTGCCCTTTGCGGAAAGCGGCAGGAAAGACAGCAGGAACTTATGTGAACCTTTATCCGCCGGGAATTCCTCTGGTAATTCCGGGAGAGGTTATTACGGAGGAGGTCATTAAGTTAATAGAGATGTACGTAAGGCAGAGGCTGAACGTACAAGGGGTGGAGAACGCAGGTGACAGCAAGGGGTTGACCGGAGACTTACAAATATCAATACTTAAATGACAGGTGTGCAGACACCGGAAGGAGTTAATATGAGAAAAACCAAAATTATCTGTACGATCGGACCCGCATCCCAAAGTGAGGAAAAGCTGAGAGAACTCATGCTGGCAGGAATGAACGTAGCCCGTTTTAATTTTTCCCATGGAGATCATGAAGAGCAGCATGGTAAATATGATAGAATGCGCAAGGTGAGCAAGGAACTGAATCTTCCCATCGCTGCGCTTTTGGATACAAAGGGACCGGAAATCCGTCTGCGTGATTTTGAAGGCGGAAAGGTAATGCTGGAAGCAGGACAGAAGTTTACTCTCACAACAAAGGAAATAATGGGTACGAATGAAATAGCATCCATTACCTATAAAGAACTGATCCATGATATCAGTGCGGGAACCACAATTTTGATTGACGACGGCCTGATCGAGATGACCGTGGAGGAAATTACGGACACGGATATCATCTGCAATGTTGTAAACGGCGGACCGGTATCCAACCATAAAGGGGTTAATGTGCCCGGTGCGGAGCTATCCATGCCTTATATCAGCGAGTCTGACAAAAACGATATTTTATTCGGTGTGGAGCTGGGCTTCGATATTATTGCCGCATCCTTTGTACGGAATAAGGAGGATGTCCTGGAGGTTCGTAAGATTCTGGATGAGCGCAATTCCAAGATGATGATTATCTCTAAGATTGAAAATATGCAGGGAATTAAAAACCTGGATGAAATTATCGAGGTTTCCGATGGTATTATGGTTGCCAGAGGGGATATGGGCGTGGAGGTTCCTCTCGAAGAGGTTCCCGTGCTTCAGAAGCAGATCATCAAGAAGGCTGTTGCCAAGGGAAAACAGGTTATTACGGCTACACAGATGCTGGAGTCCATGATGCATAATCCCCGCCCTACCAGAGCGGAGACTACGGATATTGCCAATGCTATTTACGACGGAACCACTGCTATCATGCTTTCCGGAGAAAGCGCACAGGGACAGTATCCGGTGGAGGCTGTGCAGACCATGGCCCGCATTGCGGAAAGAACGGAAGAGGATATTGATTTTGCCGGCCGTCTGAAGAAGCGTGAGGTTCCCGGGGACGGCAACATAACCACCGCGATTTCCCATGCCACATGTACACTGGCGGCGGATCTTGATGTGAAGGCGATCATCTGTGTTACCATGTCCGGTTTTACGGCAAGCATGATTTCCCGTTTCAAACCCAGCTGCCCGATTATCGGATGTACGGTGAAGCGTCTTGTATGGCGTCAGCTGAATCTGCAGTGGGGTGTGATGCCTCTTCTCATCCAGGAAGAAAATACCGCGGAGGATTTGTTCCATGCGGCAATTGACGCGGCTGTGGATGCAGGGTATATTGTAAAAGGAGATAAAATTATTATCACCGCAGGTATGCCTCTGGGTATATCCGGAAAAACCAACCAGCTTCGTGTGGTTGAAGTATAAAGGTGAATAAATTCACTTCTGATTCCATGTGTGCCTGCGGCACACGAAATTATGGTATAATACGATAAAATTGTTGCGTATATTATGGGGGAAGGATGCCGCGGCCTTTTGAAGGAAAGCGTGCATCCATATACGCGGAATGGGGGTACGTATGAAAAAATATGTGATGGCTCTTGATCAGGGGACTACCAGTTCCCGCTGTATTCTTTTTGACAAAGCAGGCCATATGAAATCTGTGGTACAGAGGGAATTCACACAGATTTATCCAAAGCCGGGCTGGGTGGAGCATGATCCTCTGGAAATCTGGTCCTCACAGCTGAGTGTGGCTGTGGAGGCCATGGGAAAAATCGGCGCGGCGATTGACGAAATCGCGGCGATAGGTATTACAAACCAGAGGGAGACGACAATCTGCTTCAGCAGAAAAACAGGAAAACCGGTGTATAACGCCATAGTATGGCAGTGCAGACGGACGGCGGACACGATTGAAATGCTGAAGGAAGAGGGCTTCGATAAGGTTATCCGGGAGAAGACCGGACTGGTGCCGGATGCCTATTTTTCCGGGACGAAGATCAAATGGATCCTGGATAATGTGGAGGGTGCCAGAGAGATGGCACAGGCCGGTGATTTGCTTTTTGGTACGGTGGATACCTGGCTTATCTGGAACCTTACGAAAGGAAAAGTATTTGTAACGGATTATACCAATGCATCCCGTACGATGCTTTTTGATATCCATAAAAGGGACTGGGATGATGAAATCCTGAATAAGCTGGAAATTCCCCGCTCCATGCTTCCTCAGGTAAAACCGTCCAGCTGTATTTACGGCTATACGGATGAATCGGTAATCGGCGGGGAAATCCCGATTGCCGGTGCGGCGGGAGATCAGCAGGCGGCTCTGTTCGGACAGTGCTGTTTTGATGCGGGAGAGGCAAAGAATACATATGGGACCGGCTGTTTCCTTCTGATGAACACAGGGGATAAGGCTGTGGCCTCCGATAACGGGCTTCTGACCACGATTGCGGCCAGTACGGAGGGGGAAATCCGTTATGCGCTGGAAGGCAGTGTATTCGTGGCAGGAGCGGCCATACAGTGGCTGCGGGATGAACTGCGCATGATAAAAAGTGCGCCGCAGTCCCAGGAGTACGCCATGGAGGTGGAGGACACCAACGGTGTTTATGTGGTGCCCGCTTTTACCGGGCTGGGAGCGCCTTATTGGAATCCGTATGCGAGAGGGACGATTGTTGGGCTGAGCAGGGGTGCGAAGAAAGAGCATTTTATCCGCGCCACGCTGGAGTCTCTTGCTTACCAGACACAGGATGTGCTGGAAGCCATGGAAAAGGATTCTGGCATTAAGCTGAAAAATCTGCGGGTTGACGGCGGCGCAAGCGCAAACGATTTTCTGATGCAGTTCCAGGCGGATATTATGAATAAAGAAGTGCTGCGTCCGGAGTGCATAGAAACTACGGCGCTGGGAGCCGCTTATCTTGCCGGAATTGCCACGGGCTTCTGGAAGGATAAGGAGGATATCCGGAAAAACTGGTTTTTGGAGAAAACCTTCCTTCCTTTTATGTCCCAGGAAGAACGGAAGAAAAAACTGAAGGGCTGGAAGCGGGCTGTAAACTGTGCAATAGCTTACGCTACGGACTGCACCGAGGAGGAAGAGTGACGGCTGGCAGCAGCAGTTAAACAAATATGGGAAAAATATATTTTTTAGCAGGAAAGAGTTCTTCCGGGAAGGATACGATTTACCGGAGCCTTCTGGAATGTGAGAGTTTAGGACTGAATAAGCTGATTCCTTATACTACCCGGCCCATAAGGGCCGGGGAAATGGACGGTAGGGAATATTTTTTTACCGATGAGGCCGGGCTGGAGAAGCTGCGTGAAAGCGGCAGGGTGATTGAAGAACGCGTTTATCATACCTATCATGGCCCCTGGTATTATTTTACCGTGGATGACGGACAGCTGGATTTGACGAAGCGGGATTATCTGATGATAGGGACGCTGGAATCCTTTTTGGCGATAAGGAAATATGTGGGGGGCGGCAGCATCGTGCCCCTGTATATAGAAGTGGATGACGGGGAACGCCTGCAGAGGGCGTTGGATCGGGAAAGAAAACAGGAAAAGCCGAAATACGAAGAGATGTGCAGGCGGTTCCTGGCGGACTGTGAAGATTTCAGTGAAGAGAAGATAGCGGAGGCGGGGATTGAGAAACGGTTCCAAAACAACAGCCTGGAGATGTGTCTTGAGGAAGTGAAGGACTATATCAGGCAGACGCGGGATTAACCGTGCCGGTACAGGGGAAAGCGAGGAAATATGGCGGGATTTCAGGATATTTACGGGCAGGAAGCGATGAAGGAGCATTTGCAGAATGCAATAAAGACCGGCAAGGTATCCCATGCGTATATTATGAATGGGGAACGAAGCTCAGGAAAGGAATTCATTGCCAGGATTTTTGCCAAAACCCTGCAGTGTGAAAAGGGAGGTACGGATGCCTGCGGCGAGTGCCATTCCTGTAAGCAGGCGGACAGCAATAACCAGCCGGATATCATAAGGGTGACCCATGAGAAGCCCAACAGCATCGGTGTGGAGGATATCCGCAGCCAGGTGAATAACGATATGGCGATTAAGCCCTATTCCAGCCCTTATAAGATATATATTATCAATGAGGGGGAGAAAATGACCGTACAGGCCCAGAATGCGCTTTTAAAGACGCTGGAGGAGCCGCCGGCCTATGGGGTGCTGCTCATCCTTACCACGAACGTGGAGGCGCTGCTTCCCACGATTGTAAGCCGGTGCGTGGTGCTGAATATGAAGCCTGTCAGGGATGATATCGTACGTAAATTTCTTATGGAGGACATGCAGATCCCGGATTATAAGGCCAACGTCTGTGTGGCTTTTGCAAGAGGGAATATCGGACGGGCCAAGCTGCTGGCTTCCAGTGAGGATTTCGATAATGTGAAAGAAGAAGCGGTAACGCTTTTAAAATATATTCATGATATGGAAATATCTGAAATAGTGGCGGCGATTAAGAAAATCAGCGAGTACAAGCTGGATGTAACGGATTATCTGGATATCCTTTCCATCTGGTACCGGGATGTTCTGCTGTTTAAGGCTACGAATGATGCAAATCACTTGATTTTTAAGGAAGAAATAAAGTATATTAGAAAAGAAGCGGATCAGAAGAGCTATGAAGGAATCGAGATTATCCTGGATTCCCTGGAAAAAGCCAAGTCAAGGCTGTCTGCCAATGTTAATTTTGATTTAACGATGGAGCTCTTATTCCTTACGATGAAGGAAAACTAGATCCCTCAGGGAGGTTTATAGATGACAAAAGTTATAGGCGTGAGATTCCGTACGGCGGGGAAAATTTATTATTTTGACCCCACCCGTTTTGAGATAAAGAAGGGGGACCATGTGATCGTGGAAACTGCCCGGGGCGTGGAATACGGAACCGTAGTGGGCGGCATCCGGGAAGTGGACGACAGCAAGGTGGTACAGCCCTTAAAGCCGGTGCTGCGGATAGCCACGGAACGGGATAACGAGCAGGAAGCGGCAAATAAGGGGAAGGAAAAAGAAGCTTTCCGTATCTGCCAGGAAAAGATCCGCAAGCACGGACTGGATATGAAGCTCATTGATGCGGAATATACCTTTGATAATAACAAGGTTCTGTTTTATTTTACGGCAGACGGAAGGATTGACTTCAGGGAGCTGGTAAAGGATCTGGCGAGTGTGTTCAAGACAAGGATTGAGCTGCGGCAGATCGGCGTGAGGGATGAGACAAAAATCCTGGGAGGAATCGGCATCTGCGGCAGGCGTCTTTGCTGCCACACCCATTTGTCCGAGTTTGTTCCGGTTTCCATAAAAATGGCAAAGGAACAGAATCTTTCTCTGAACCCTACCAAAATTTCCGGGGTATGCGGCAGACTGATGTGCTGTCTGAAGCATGAGGAGGAAACCTATGAGGATTTAAACAGGAGGCTTCCTAATATCGGGGATTATGTGACAACGGATGACGGCCTCAAGGGTGAGGTGTCAAGTGTGAATGTACTCCGCCAGCAGGTGAAGGTCATTGTAAATGTGGATGACGAGAAGGAAATCAGGGAGTATCCCCTGGATCAGCTGCGTTTTAAAAAGAGACACGGCCGGAATAAGAAGAATGATGTGAGCGAAAAAGAACTGAAGGAATTGGAAAAACTGGAGAAGCAGGATGAGAAATCCAAACTGTAGCAGCGAATTGAAGCCTGGTGAAAAGCTGGACGAGCTGCAGCGAAACGGGTATGTGATCATACAGGATAAGGAACGCTTCTGCTTTGGAATGGACGCGGTGCTCCTTTCCGGCTTTGCCAGGGTAAAAGACGGGGGAACAGTACTGGATATGGGTACGGGAACGGGTATCATCCCCATCCTGCTGGAAGCAAAAACCGGGGCGTCCCATCTGACAGGGCTGGAAATCCAGGCGGACAGCGCCGATATGGCGAGGCGGAGCGTGGCCTTAAACGGTCTGGAAGAGAAAATAGATATTGTACAGGGAGATATCAGAGAAGCAGCGGGCTTGTTTCCGGCTGCTTCTTTTGACGTCGTGACCTGTAATCCTCCTTATATGGCGGGAGGGCATGGGCTCACCAATCCGGAAGCGCCCAAGGCCATTGCGCGCCATGAGGTCAAGTGTACTTTTGAGGATGTGGCGGCACAGGCGGCAGGGCTCCTGAAGCCGGGGGGCAATTTTTTCCTTGTGCACAGACCCTTCCGTCTTGCGGAGATTATGGTAACCCTGACCAGGTATAAGCTGGAGCCCAAACGGATGCGTCTGGTTTACCCTTTTGCGGACAAGGAACCCAATATGGTCCTGCTGGAAGCGAATCGGGGAGGGAGAAGCCGGATGACGGTGGAAAGGCCTCTGATCGTGTATCGGGAACCCGGTATCTATACCGATGAAATATATGATATATATGGGTATTGAAAATTCCCGAAGTATCGGTTATTATTTTAGATTAGATAGATGAAATAATTACGGTGCACAGGCCGGAAAGAAACGGAAGATGAGAAAAAAAAGTATAGTTGCGGCCGCACTGCTTTGCATTCTGATTATCGGCATAACAAGCCTGTATCTGGCCGGATGCAGCAACACAGCGAAAGAAACGGCGGTACTTGAGGAAGCCGGAAAGGCGGTTTCGGAAAATGCTGTTTCAGAAAATACGGATGACCGGGCCGGGACGGATACTGATTCCGATACCGTAAAGGGCACGGAAGCAGAAACCGGGAATGGGGAAACAGAAGCGCAGGAAGAAACGGTAACGGAACCTTTTGCGGAAAAAGTCCGGGTGAAGGGGATTTATGTTACCGGCGCTATGGCCGGAACCTCCAATATGGATAATCTTATCGATCTGGTGGACAGGACGGAACTGAATACCATGGTAATCGACGTGAAGAACGACGAAGGACGTGTGGTATATGACATGGATTCCGCGTTTGTCAGGGAAATCGGAGCCGTCAAAGAGTATGTTTCCGATATGCCGGGACTGATACGTAAATGTAAGGAACACGGAATTTATCTGATTGCCAGGATTGTGGCCTTTAAGGATCCTTTTCTGGCGGAAAACAGGCAGGATTTGGCCCTTACCGACAAGAATGGTAATATTTTCCGGGATAAATCCGGGCTCGCCTGGGTGAATCCCTATAAAAGGGAGGTCTGGGATTATCTTCTGGAGATTGCCCGGCAGGCGGCTTCTGTCGGCTTTGATGAGATCCAGTTTGATTATATCCGGTTTTCGACAGATGCCGGAATGTCAAAGGTGGATTTCGGAGAGGATGCCCTGGAGCAGGACAAGGAGGATGTCATAACGGAGTTTACGATCTATGCGGCACAGGAGCTGCATGATATGGGAGTTCCCTTGTCGGCAGATGTATACGGGGTTATAATTGACAGCAAACTGGATGCTTCCATTGTAGGGCAGAATTATTACGAAATGGCGAAGCATCTGGACTATATAAGCCCTATGGTTTATCCCTCCCATTACGGGCCGGGGAATTTGGGGCTGGCGGTGCCGGATGCACAGCCATATGAAACCATATTCAGAAGCATGAAGACTTCCCGGAAGGTACTGGCTGGTATGGGACGGGAAGCGGAAGATATGCAGGTATCCGGAAATGACATATCCGGCGGACTGCCCCAAACAGAAAGTTCGCTGTCAGGCAATGACATATCCGGAAATGATGTTTCAGGGAACAGCATGTCAGGCAACGGCATTTCAGAAAACAGTATTTCCGGTAAGAGTATGGATACGGCGGATCCTAAGGATCTCGTTCCGAATCAGGAAATCCGGGCGGATGTACGGCCCTGGCTGCAGGATTTTACCGCCACATGGGTAAAAGGGCATATCCGTTATGGCCCTGAAGAGATTCGGGCGCAGATACAGGCGGTTTATGACGCCGGCTACGAGGAATGGATTCTGTGGAACGCCTCTAACCGTTATACGGAGGGAGGGCTGCTTCCTGAAGAAATGGATAGCTGAAGGAAAGGAAAGCAATGGCTGGTATTCTATATTTATGTGCCACACCTATCGGAAACCTGAAGGATATGACGCCCCGGGTGCGGGAAACGCTGGAAACGGCAGATCTGATTGCGGCTGAAGATACCCGCAACAGCATTAAGCTTCTGAATCATTTTGGAATTCAGACTCCGATGACCAGCTATCATGAATACAATAAAGTAGAAAAAGCATATGATTTGATAAATAAGCTGCAGGCAGGAAAAAATATTGCACTGATTACCGACGCGGGAACACCGGCTATATCCGATCCCGGGGAGGTGCTTGTAAAAATGTGCCAGGAGGCGGGAATCACCGTTACCTCCCTGCCGGGGCCTGCGGCCTGCATTACGGCGCTCACGCTGTCCGGACTGAGCACCAGGAGGTTTTGCTTTGAAGGGTTTCTGCCCTTTGATGATAAAAAAGAAAAAAAGGCTGTGCTGGAGGAATTAAAGGAGGAATCCAGGACCATAATCCTGTATGAGGCTCCTCACCATCTGATCCGGACGCTGGAGTGTCTGTATGAGGAACTTGGCAACCGGAGGATAACCCTCTGCAGGGAGCTGACAAAGAAATTCGAGACGGTAATGCCGACCACCCTGGAGGATGCCCTTCATTATTATGAGTCGGAGGCGCCTAGAGGGGAATATGTGCTTGTGCTGGAGGGAAAAAGCCGGGCTGAAAAGCAGCAGGAAAAAGAGGAAATTTTTTCCAGGATGTCCATAGAAGAGCACATGAAATCCTACGAGGATCAGGGGATTGACCGGAAAGAGGCCATGAAGCTGGTGGCGAAGGACAGGGGAATCAGCAAGAGGGATGTTTATCAGTATTTTATCAAAAATGTGGAAAGAAGTAGTTGACAAACAAAGGAACAGAGAATATACTTTGAATGTCAAACTTTTTTATAAAAACAAAAAAAGGAGATAACAAAATGTTAGAGAAAGTAATTGAAATTATTCAGGAGCAGTTGAATCTGGAAGGTGTGACAATAACAGAGGAGTCCTCTTTCAAGGATGATCTGGGAGCTGACTCACTGGACCTTTTTGAATTGGTTATGGCGGTAGAAGAAGAATATGGTGTTGAAATTCCTGCAGAGGAATTGGAAAAACTGACAACGGTAGGTTCAGTTGTAGAATATCTGAAAGCACAGGGCATCGAGGCTTAATGAAGACAGCAGTCACGGAACTTCTCGGAATAGAATATCCGATTATACAGGGCGGCATGGCCTGGGTTGGAGAATACCATCTGGCCGCTGCCGTCTCTGAAGCAGGCGGGCTTGGAATTATCGGAGCCGCCAGCGCACCGGCGGATATTGTGAGGCAGCAGGTTCGGGATGCGAGAAAGCTTACGTCCAGGCCCATCGGGGTGAACGTTATGCTTCTGAATCCCAATGCTGACGGAGTGGCAGAGGTGATCGTGGAAGAAGGCGTGAAGGTAGTTACTACCGGCGCCGGAAGTCCGGCAAAATACATGGATATGTGGAAGGCGGCAGGAGTGAAGGTCATTCCGGTAGTCGCCAGCGTTGCCATGGCTAAAATGATGGAACGTTCCGGAGCGGATGCAGTGGTGGCGGAAGGCATGGAAAGCGGCGGGCATATAGGATCCGCAACCACTATGACGCTTGTTCCCCAGGTGGCGGATGCCGTTAATATTCCGGTTATTGCAGCCGGCGGTATTGCGGACGGCAGAGGATTCGCCGCGGCATTTATGCTGGGCGCACAGGCGGTGCAGATGGGCACACGTTTTGTGGCGGCCAGTGAATCCATTGCCCATGATAACTATAAGCAGAAGGTTATCAAAGCCAGGGATATCGATTCCGAAATTACCGGTATGAGCACCGGGCATCCCATTCGTCAGATCCGCAATAAAATGACTAGAGAATATCTGAAGCTGGAAAAGGAAGGCGCTTCTTTCGAGGAATTGGAGTATTTAACTCTTGGAGCCTTGAGAAAAGCTGTCATGGAGGGAGACGTGGTAAACGGAACCCTTATGGCCGGACAGTGTGCAGGTATGGTCAGCCGCGTTCAGAGCTGCCGTGAGATTATCGAAGAGATTATCCATGACGGCAGTGCATTGCTGAAAATCTGACATATTCGGGTATTTTGAGAAATTCCGTCAACAGGCTTCTTTGTGCCAATCAGCAGGGAAAGACTTTCGGGCCCGTTTGCAGGCAGGGAATTCCGGCAGTCTTTTTTTACAGCTATATATTTTGAATATCAAATAAAAAGGATATCAAAATATATACCGTTATCGTTTTTCACACACCAACTACCATAACTTCTACCATACTACCATTGAGATTTAACATAACCGATCAGAACAGACAGTACTGCGGAGACGGATAAGTCTGCGTTTCGCTTTTCATAGGAGAGAAAATAATGGGTAAAACAGCATTTATTTTCCCGGGGCAGGGTTCCCAGTATGTGGGGATGGGAAAAGATTTTTATGAAAAATTTCCTGCAGCCAGGGATATTTTTGACAAGGCATCGGAAGCTTCCGGGCTGGACGTGGCAGCTTTGTGCTTTGAGGAAAATGAACAGATTCATATTACAGAATATACACAGATCGCCATGCTCACCGTAGAGGTGGCGCTGCTGAAGGTGCTGGAGGAAATGGGATACCGGCCGGATGCGGCGGCAGGCCTTAGTCTGGGGGAATATGCGGCTCTGGCGGCAGCGGATCAGGAGCCGGGTGAGGCGGGCGACCCTCCAGCCATTCCTTAATCCATTCAAATGCGTCGTAAACGCCTCGTGCGTAAAGCGAGTCAATGAATAATTGATAGAGTTCCGGAACCATAGCCTTTATATACTCCAGTTTGTCGAGGGTCTGGCTGTATTTGGCGGTGGTGAATTCATATAATTTGCAATTATTACTGTTTGTCTGCTGTACTATGGCTTCGGCAGCCTCATTGCGTGACAGGGGCTGTGGGGAATGAGGGGCAGCATAGTGAATAGATACGGTCTTTCTTCCAGAGGAATATTCCTTTTTGGTGTATCCGATTTCGATCAATGCCTTTTGGAAGGCATCTTTCATCCCCTGATCCGGGAATGTGATCTTGGCATCCATAGTCAGCATATCCGTATCGGAAAATTGTCCTAGTTTAAATCCTGTTAGCCACCAATGCATGGCACTGCGCTTCAGTATGACTTTTCCATTTCGACGCAGCACAAAGGAGAGATTAAGCATCTCTTCATTTCCGATATTTTCATAAAAAGTTCCTTTAAATTCGTCGGTATCCATATCTTCGCGAGTTGTATTATATACTCCGATTTCTCCTCCGGTCGTGATTCCATACTGGCCTTTCCACAGTTCGATAAGCCAGCGCTTTCCCCTATAGGAGAAGGGAATGGGTTCGCAGTCCATAATCATATTAAACAGCGGCGCGGCGTCATCATAGAGACGACAGTATCCTACTTGTCTCTGCCAGCAGTTCATAAGGGAATAAAAATAATCGCCTTTTATTTCGTAAGCAAAACCAGTTTCTTTGAGATCGGCATTTAATTCTCTTTGCTGGCGTAATTTATCAGGATCCGGATGGAATCGATGGCTCCGAACCCGCCAGATTATGAGAACTACAATGACAGCAGCAAGAATAGCCGCCCCAATTATTATTAATATTGCGGGCATGATATGTGTCCTTTCTTTTCATGTTAATATATTCTATTCTTCGTCATTTTTTTGGTGAAAACGACTGGTATAGACTATGAAAATGGACAGTAAAAAGCACGCTATTTCTGTCTGACTAGAAATAGCGTGCCTGTTGCCTGTTCCGCCAGGCTGCGGCATGTAAGCTTATAACGGCAGTTCTTTCGTGTACCGAATCATAGAAACCGTGGCAAACAGTGCGACAATCGACTCTGTTATTGGCATGGTAAGCCAAAGGCAGCTGTCCTTTATCAATGGGAGAATAAATATTAAAATACCGCTTACTACAAGCCCTCTTGCTACAGAAACAATGAATGAGGCCTTAGGCTTTAGCAGCGCCTGAAAATAATATGTAGAGAAAATATTAAACGGCAGGAGCAAAAAAGAGAGTCCATAGCAGCTGATGATGGCCGGAGCCATTGTCAATATTTCTCTGGTCGGCGTCATAAAGATCTTTACAAACACATTTGGCACGAGCAATGAGAGCGAGGTCCATAAGAGGCTGAAGAACGCTACCGTATATAGAGCATATTTTAATGTCTGCTTTATTCTCTGGCCTGATCCTGCGCCATAGTTGACGGAGATAATCGGCTGCGAGGCCTGCCCGACACTGTAGGCGCAGCATTGGACGAATGTACTGATATTCACGATAATCCCGTAGATAGAAAGGGCGCTTGTGCCGAAATATTTCATAATCTGACGATTGAATAAAATCGTTAAAATTCCCATCGCGATATCAATAAAAAAGGTTGAAAATCCTGTTACAAGTATTTCTTTCAATTTATAAAATATCCTGGCCGGTTTTACAAAAGCCAGTGAATTTTTAGAGGAAAAGAAGTGGGACAGCATTACGATGCAAGAGATGACCGAACCGATAGCCGTCGCTAATCCCGCCCCCAAAATTCCCATATCAAAAATAAAGACGAAGATATAATCGCCAAACACGTTGAATATGCCGCCGGACAAGACGCCAGCCGTTGCAAGCGCCGGATTTTTGTCATTCCTTAAAAAGGCAGCCAGCATTTGAACGAATAAAAAGCATGGAACGACAAATTTTATAGGAATCAGATAGGTTTGGGCTAATTCTAACAGGTGTTCTTTGGCGCCAAAGAACAGCAATAATTCTTTGTCAAAAAATAGTATGGCGATCCATGCAATGATAGATAAAAAAACTGAGCCAATTACTGCCGCGGTGAAATACTCGTTTTCGTTTTTGGAAAGCCTGTCAGTTCTTCCTTTTGAGATACTGTAGATGACGGAGCCGCCGATTCCCATAAGCAATCCCAGACTGTATATAATATTCCAGATAGGGGCAACAACTGCCAGCGCGGCAGTGCCGTCAGGGCCTTGATATTGTCCTACGACAGCCATATCTACGATAGAGTAGATGGAAGTGATCAGGGCGCTTCCAAAAGCGGCAGACAAGTATTTAAGGTAAATAGGTCTTACTTTTCCATTTAAGAAATCCATACATTTTCCTCCTTTTTCCAATAAAAAAACTGGGCAAGGAACAGATATTTCAATCTGCCGCCTTGTCCAGCTTATCATTTCTAAAATGAATGACTCGCCCTCCGAGCAATGCTTATTATAGCAAAATCAATTTTATTGTCAAGCACTTCCTTGAAATTCTTAATCGAACTAGCCTTCTTCAAGGAAACTTTTGATTGTCTGAAATAACTGCTGATAGTCTACCGGCTTGGCCAAATGGCCGTTCATTCCAGATTCATAGGCCTTCACAACATCTTCATGGAACGCATTGGCTGTCATGGCAATAATAGGAATGGTCTTTGCCCTGGCATGCCCTGACCTGCGGATGGACTCGGTGGACTGGTAGCCGTTCATAACTGGCATCTGCACATCCATAAGGATTAGATCTAGTTCGTCGGCATCAGACATAAATATGTCTACAGCCTCCTGCCCGTTGCAAGCGCAGGTAACGTCGATATTCATCAGTTTCAACATCTCCATGGCGATCTCGCGGTTTAGCTCATTATCCTCAACCAGCAGCACGCGGCAGTCCGCCATCTGCATATTCTCATACTCTTGTCCCTGGGAATATACTCTTTTTTCTGTACCGGTAACGGAAAGCAGCGTATTATAGAGAGTGGAAGAGAAGATAGGCTTTGACAGAAATGCATTGGCTCCTGCCTCGCGCGCGCTCTTTTCAATGGAACTCCAGTCATAAGCCGTAATGATGATGATCGTGGTATCAGGCCCTACAAACTCTCTTACCTTCCGTGTCACCTCTATGCCGTTCATATCAGGCATCTTCCAGTCAATAAAGCATACGTCATAGTCTTCCCCGATTTTATGTGCAGAGATGACCTTTTCTACACATTCCGTACCACTTAGAACCCAGCTGGATGAGATGCCCAGATTCTCCAATGTCAGAGACGTATGCAGACAGCTGTCACGGTCGTCGTCTGCAATAAGGACATTCAAGGCATCAAGATCCTGGGGACGATGATGAATTTGCTTTTCATTCACCGGCGTATCAAAATCTAATTCAACGGTAAAGGTGCTTCCTTGATTTGGCTCGCTCTCAACCGCGATCGTGCCGCCCATCAAAGTAATCAGATTCTTGGTAATAGACATTCCCAATCCGGTACCTTTACTTTCCTGATTGTTACATCGGTTTTCCTGCTCAAAAGGCTGGAACAGCCGCTCCATAAATTCCGGAGTCATGCCGATGCCTGTATCCTTAACTGTAAAACGTAGGCGTACCCGGTTTTTCTTTCTCTGAAGCTGTCGAATCTCCAAGACCACTTTGCCGCCTTCCGGCGTGAATTTCAGCGCGTTGGACAGAAGATTGATCAAGATCTGGTTGAGACGGAGGGAATCCCCTAACAGATCTGTATCAGTAATATCTACCAAAGGCATACTGAAATCTATATTCTTGTCCGCAGCCTGCTGATATATGATGGACGTAATATACTCCGCAACATGTTCCAGATTAAAGGGCTCCTTGGAAACAGTCATCTTGCCTTCATCAATCTTTGACATGTCAAGAACATCATTGATCAAGGTCATAAGGTGCTTGGATGAATAGCCGATTTTTTCCAGACAACTTTCTACGCGCGCCCGATCTTCTATGAAAGCGGCGGCAATCGTCGTCATGCCAATGATTGCATTCATAGGAGTACGGATTTCATGACTCATTTTGGAAAGGAAATTCTGCTTGGCAGAATTTGCGTTTTGCGCATTGATAAGCGCATCCTCCAAAGTCTGCTTAATGCGCATATCTTCTGACTGGTCAGATACAGACAGTATGCAGCGGACAATCTTGCCATGGACGATATATGGAAACATCTGGAGGCGTATCCAACGGATCTCTCCGGAAGAAACGCGCATATGCAGATCAATGCTTTTGTCGCCGTCAAGTCCTCTTTGCTGTAGAAATTCATCAAATGCCTTCCGATCTTCTCTGGTAATCCGATCGCGAAGAGCCGTCAAGTCCTTGGTAAATTCAGTTTCTTTTATTTCCAGTACCCGCTCGCAGTTTGAACTCACATATTCCAGGGAATCATGTTCTTGATTAAGAATCAGAAATACCATATCTACGCTTGTGGAAAGGTTGTCAAACAGCTGCTCCCGGTATCGGACTTCCTGGATGTTCTTCTGTTCTCTCCAGAAGGAAAGCAGGAAATAGGAGGGAAGGAAGAGTGTAAGCAGCACGGAGGCTGCGGTAGCCTTTGTAGCCATACCTCTTGAATCTTTTTCCAGATTCTGTACTTTCTTATCAGCATAATCGATGATTGTCTCCAGCGCGTCGTTTACCGCATCGTATTTAGGATACAAGTTTGCTTCAACATATTTGATTGTCTCCTGTTCATCTAGATTTACCACAATGGGCAGCGCCTCATTCTGCGTTTTCTCCAGCGCCTCCATTGCCTTCTGAAGCTGGTCGGCATCCTCTTTTGGACCCAGGTACTGGCGGCTAATTATGCCGATTGAATGATACTGCATATCATATATTTCATTCATTAATTGCTGTAAATCCTGTTCGCTCCAGTCCGGCCGGGTAAACATACTCATAATGAAGAAGCGCATATCCAAAAGACGGGAGCGGGTAGCCCTTGATTCATTTGAGACAGTATACGGATGTTCATAGATGATGGATGCCATTTTCTGCATCCGGTAGGTAGTAATAATACTTGAAGCAGACACAATAATGGCCAGTATGCATACCGCGATCAGCCCTTTGCCTGGAATGCCAAATCGCTTGTTCTCTGTTTTCATCCGTTACTTCTCCTTCTTTTCCAGTTTAAAACTGCTGGCCAGCCTGCTTAATAACTGCGCCTGATAGGATAGCTCTTCACTAGTGGCAGCGATTTCTTCTGCCGTAGCAGAACTAGACTGTACAATATCGGAAATTTGATTGATTTCCTGCATGATCTGGCGGACAGATAATTCCTGCTTCACCGAAGCATCGGTTATGTAATGAATGGATTCGCTTATGCTTTCCACTTCATTTGCCACTCTTAATAGCGAATTGGCAGTGAGGTCTGCAATTTTGTCTCCCTGAGTGACTTTATCAAGCGATTTTTTTATCAAGTCTGCCGTACTCTTTGATGCTTCTGATGATTTGGTCGCCAGCTGCCGGATCTCATTGGCCACAACGGAAAATCCTTTTCCGTGTTCTCCTGCCCGTGCCGCCTCCACGCCCGCATTCAAAGCGAGGATATTGGTTTGGAAAGCGATATCATTAATGGTGTTGATGATTTGTCCGATTAAATTTGAACTGCTACGGATTTCTGCCATGGCTGACAGCATGTCCTGCATCTGCCTGCGGCTGCCTTCCGCATCCGCCCGCACTGCCTTGGACTGCTCATTTACTGCCTTGGCATTCTTTACGTTATTTGCAACCTGTTCCGAGATGTCATTGATGGCAGTCGACAGCGCTTCTATGGAGGCAGCCTGTTCCGTAGCTCCCTGGGCCTGGATCTGAGCGCCTGAAGCTACCTGCTCTGATCCGGCGGCCACTTGCTGCGCAGATTGGCTGATCTGCAGCAAGGCGGCTCTCAGATTACCGATAATCATATTCAAGGAGGAGAGTACGCTGTCCAATTCCCCGACGTAACTGTCCTTCGCCTGGCTGCTTATGCCAAAGTTGCCATTGGCCATCTCATTCAGCAAGTATGTCTCGTCCCTGATGACCGTTGAAAGTATGGTGATCATGCTCCTCATATCATTGGCAAGATGCCCCATCTCGTCTCCGGACTCATAGGTAACCTCTGTAGTTGAAAACTGACCGCTGGCGATGCCGAGCGCGGCCTGCTCAAGTTCCTTGATTCCCTTGGAAATCCCCCTGGAGATAGACATGCAGAAGCCAATGCTAATAATCAGGCTGGCAATGCCTAAGGCTACCAGCATCGTAATGGCATTCGCCTGCTGGCTTTTTAGTTCCTCCATCAGCTGCAGCCCTTTGCTGTTCCCGCTTTCAATCAGTTTGTCCAGGTTTTTCTGGGCCTCTTTTATTACCAATATGTTATTGTGTTCCATATAATCTGCAGCTTCTTCATTTTTATTCTCGCTCGCCAGAGAAAGGACGTGTTCCCGCATAGGGGTGAGCCGGGTCAGGCAATCTTCGAGATTCTCTATAATTTGCTGATCGCCCAAAAAGTGTTTCTTGACGACAGGAAGTTCATCCTGAATTGTTGCAGCAGAATCCAGCGCATTGGCTTTTGCTTCCTTAATAATATCCTCATCTGTATTTACAATGGTACGGTAGGTGGCTTTCTGCATTCTTTCAAAATTTGAATTAATGATGTTGGCACTCTCATTGACGACGAATGGTCCTTCATAAAAAACCTTCATCTTAGAATTCAGATTCACTAGATTTACGATACCTACGCCAAAACCAATACACATCAACGCCAGAATTACGGAATATGAAACCAATAATTTTCTGCCTATACTGAACGTTTTCATCCTTAACCTCCATTATGCTCTTTGTTATTTCCATCCTGTATTCGAACTCTGCTCACGTTATGAATATAGTCTATCATAGTCCATGAACATAAGCAATTCATTTGTCCTTATAAAATTGATATGGGCTGAAAACAATGGCAGACATGTGCCGCTTATGCTAGAATAGAATCAGGAGGTGTATGAATGGAATCGAATAATCAATTATATCAGATTGTTTACGATTATTATGCTACCAGAATTCTTTTTGGATACTATAAATTGGGGGAGTCCCTTCCGACAATATCAAAGATCAGCGAATCTTTCCAGCTGTCCGTGCCAACCGTCAGGACGGCGCTGGCGCTTCTGGAAAAGGACAGATATATTATAACTAAGGCTCCAAAGGCAGCCAAGGTAATCTATAAAGTTTCTCAGGATGATTATTTTCAGTATGCTTCTGAGTACCTGCTGGCGCGTAAAGATGGACTTGCAGATATTGGACGCGTGAATCTGTGGCTGTTTGGCCCTTTATTAGACGCCGGTATCAGACAATGGAATGAAGATGATTGGAACATGTGCTGGCAGGAGATCAAAGACTATGATTCTGATGAGATGTCTCTTGCCATGCGCATATATATGACAGCTCTGTCTTCTCTGAAAAATGATTTGATTCTCAATTTTTTCTGGGAAGTAAACCGTTATACGCGTTTCCCCTATCTATGCAGCGAGCGTGAGATTCTGAAGGAAATAGGCAGAGATGACGTGATGGATAAGCTGATTGAAAAAATAGATACGCTTTCCAAAACTCAAATCGCGGAATACCTCACCCATGAATTGGGCCTGGTGTATAAAAATGAGAATGATTATCTGCTTGAGAAAATTCAGACAATAAAACCAGATGCTTCTTTGGAGAGGGTGATGCAGATTCCGTTTGAGTGGAAGTTCTATCATAAGCGTTCTCAGATTCGTTATTCCATCGGGGCACAGATTATATTAGAGATTCTAAATGGGCGCTATCCTGTGGGAAGCTATCTTCCATCCCTGCCTAAGATGGCAAAACTTTCCCAGGTATC
>OGYI01001519.1_pt1 | contig 22146 bp, 18 predicted proteins | sample 1576521 | NCBI WGS metagenome assembly OGYI01 (sample SAMEA3541484, study PRJEB24748) | human gut metagenome | biome: human gut; feature: human-associated habitat; material: faeces | place: China | collected 2012
GCAAAGCAGGTTAAGCAGAAAAAGAAAAAGGATGACTTACCACTCTGTCTTCCAGTATATCAAAGACTTCTATAACTCTCGCAGACCACATGGTTCTTTAGGCTATCTGATACCAGACGAAATGGAAACAACATTCTGGGAACGACAAGGAATCTAGGCATTCCCAGAAAATATATTTAAAAATCGCGTCTTTTTCATTGACTATAGTTCAAAACCCTATATATATCTATCAAATGTTTCATTCTCCTTTTCAATAAGATTTTTTTCTGTATACTATGTAACTGTTAAAGTGAACAGTTCACATTCTCGGCTCACATTGAGCCATACCATAGCTCACGCCGAAGACAGACCTCCCCCTTTGGCGTTTTTCATCGTTTTTTGAGGGGGGGATTTTTTTGTTCTTTTTCAAATTCATTCAATAAAATAGAGATTGCTGCTTTTTCCGCCATTGTCACGAAACCGATTTTCTTTTTTGATGTATGCACTTCTTTCCAATTCTTGAATGGAACGCTTCACTGATGCCAAAGAAAGATGCAGATCTTTCGCTATGGTTTTCATGGAGGGATAGCAGCTTTTTGTTTCTTTACTGGCACGTTCACAAAGATATAAATAAACAGATACGGCTTTACTGGAAAGCTCTGTATCCTGATAGACCTTCATTTTGTCAATCATAACTTTTTTCCACCCCTTTCATGGTTTTCGATATGTTGCATAACGGCTTATCTTGTTCCTGCATTGGGCGTTTGACGGGCTGTTGGAGAGGATTTTGGGGCAGACCGTATTTTTTTGCAATGGCTTCCTCAATGGTCTTTTTATTTGCGTAATGCACCTTTCTCACCACTGCTTGACGCATTGGATATGTTTCATTCAGTTCGATTCCCCACTCAAAAAACAGCTTCAGCTTCGTTTTCATAGGCTTTACGCCTGTTCTTGTGACGATGAACGTATCTTTTGGCATGATTTTAAGCTCATCTGGCGTCATCAGTGGTCTGCCTGTCATTTGAAGTGACTTGGATTTATCTCTGCCTTGTGAGATACTTCCTGTCATAACTGTCCTATCCCCCAGCGTTTTGGACAGTACATTGGCTGCTTCGGAGTTTGGTGCAAAGCCGCCATATATGCAGACCTGACAGTTATCAATGATGATGTCCGCACCTTCTTTGCCATAGTTCTTTTCTAGCTGTGCCAATGATTGTATGATAGGCACAAAGCTGATTCGTCTGGAACGGCTGGCAGAAAACATCATTTCCGCAGATTGTATAGCTGGCAATGTACCGAACTCATCCAGGAAGAACATAACTCTGTTTGGCAGCTTGCCACCCATTTCATCAGCAATGGAAAGCATTTCTCTGTATAACTGCTGTACGATCAAAGAAATGAGGAAATATTTGCTGTCATCTTCCTCCGGCATAATCAAAAACACTGCTGACTTGTTCCTACAAAACTTTTCCGTATTGATTTTCGTTTCAAAGCAGAGCAGCTGTTCAATTTCAGAATCAAGAAAAGCATTCAGTCTGGACAATGCCGTTGACAGCACAGACGCCATTGCCTGGTCTGAAGTATTCAGGGCGGCACCAGACAGCCATCTTGCTTTATGTTCTTCTGGAAGACGTTCCATCAACAGCTTGAACTGACTTTTGCCTTTCACTTCCGATGGTCCCAATAAATCTTGAATCAATTTGAACACACTGATGATATGCCTTTCTTCGCCTTTTTCTTCTTTCTGTTCCTCTGGCTGAAACAAAATCTCTGCTTCAACATCTTTTTGAAGAATGGCTGTCTGTGCTTTTGGCAAAAAATCTATATCTTTGTCAATGCAGGCTTTTCTCATCTGTGCTATTTCCTTTTTTCGCTGCTCCAAAGCTTTCTGTTTTCGTTTTGCCTGTTCCAACGCAAGAGCGTACCAGCGCGTCGAAATCGCTGGTGGTTTTCTGGTTCTCTTTTGACATCAAAAGAGAACAATTCCACTTAACGTAAAAGCGCTCTGCCCCGCGCGGAGCGCAAAGCCATTTGACCGAAAGAATAAAACCTGCCCCGCGCCACCAGCGCGAGAACCTGCTCAAAGAAAAAAACCAGCTCTGCCTCTGGCCCGCGCGGAGCGCAAGCCATTTGACCGAAAAAGAAAACCAGCCCCGCGCCACCAGCGCGCGAACCCGCTTAAAGAAAAACAAGCCCTACTGCAACATCGCTCTGACTCCGCGCCACCGGCGCGCAGAAAACTTGAGAATACAAAAACCCTCAGGTCTCTCCCAGAGAAACCTGAGGGTCAACAGCGGCTCAGAGCCGCTGCGGAATGCGGCGCATCTCTCCCGAGCGCTCGAGGCTGCTGGCGGCAGCATCCAGCGCAAAGGCCAGCGCTGCGCCCAGCACCACGTCGATGCAGCTGTGCTGCTTGAGCAGCATGGTGGACAGGATGATGGCCACGCCCAGAACATTGGCAGCAGGCCGCATCCAGCGGCGGCCCGGCTCGTCGAAGCAGCGGCTCCGGCGGTAGCCGATCATCAGCGTCACCGTGTTGAGGACGTGGATGGACGGGCAGACATTCTTGGAGCTGTCAACGGCATAGAGCATCCGCACCAGACGGGCGAAGATGTCGCTGCCATACACCCGGTAGGGCCGCAGAGCAAGCCCTGTGGGCAGAAGGACATAACAGCTCAGCGCGATGGTCATGCCGGCGAAGAGGCACAGGCAGACCCGCCAGAAGTCGCTGCGCTCACCGTGCCGCAGCAGATAGAACAGGGTAAAGGGGATCCACGCGAACCATGCAAAATAGGGGACGATGGCATACTTGCAGAAGGGGATGACATCGTCCAGCTGGCAGTGTACCCAGATGGCAGGGACGGTGATATTCACCTCGAGCCAGTGGAACGCGGTCAGATAAAATACAGTGTAAAGAGCCATGAAAGAGATGGGATGGCGTGCGAACCAGCTGCGCATCAGTAACACTTCCTTTTAGGGGCAGTATTCCATTTCGCCCCGGCCTCATAGCATTATACGCCCCAATCATGAACAAAACAAGACAAAAATCTGACAATCTTACTAAAACAGCCTGCGAAAAACTGTGCAGATAGTCGAGCTGTTTTTGTGCTGCAAACAAAAACAAGCCGCTGCCAGTTGGCAGCGGCTTGTTGCTTGAAGTTCAAGCAATGCCGTTCGGAATGGGTAAGTTCAGACGGCGGCGAAACTCAGAGGAGTACGCTGGGCTGTTATGCATTCTTTGCGGTGCGCTTCTTGGTCGCATGGAGGAAGATGGCCAGCATTGCGATGGCGAAGATAACACCGACGGGATATGCAACAGCGGTGTTGTAGATGGTAGCGCCCTCAGCGGTCTTGCTGTTGAGGAGGCTGCCGAGGCACTCAGGAGCCAGAATAAAGTAAGTAGCAGAAACTGCGCTCATGAAGGTAGCAGGCACAGCGGTGATCCAGTAGTTCTTCTTCTCCTGGAAGAGGTACATGGAAGCTGCCCACAGAACGATCATGGCCAGAGTCTGGTTGGTCCAGCTGAAGTAGCGCCAGATAACGGTGTAGTTGATGAAGCCCAGTGCATTGCCGATGCCCAGGAAAGCGCCGACGCCCAGAACGGGGATGCAGAGCTTCAGGCGGTTTGCGTAGCTGTCCTGATCGATCTTGAACCAGTCGGCCAGGGTCAGACGAGCGGAACGGAATGCGGTATCGCCAGAGGTGATGGGGCAGACGACGACGCCGATCATAGCCAGTGCGATACCCACACCGCCCATGGTCTTGGAGCAGACGTCGTAGATAGCAGCGGACTGGCCCTCAGCCAGAGCAGCTGCCAGACCGGTGTTCAGACCGCCGGTGATCTCGTACAGGGAGCAGCCAGCTGCGGCCCAGATCAGAGCGATGATGCCCTCGCAGACCATTGCGCCGTAGAAGACGAAGTGGCCCTGCTTCTCACTCTTCATGCAGCGAGCCATCAGAGGCGACTGAGTGGAGTGGAAACCGGAGATAGCGCCGCAGGCGACGGTGATGAACATGAAGCTCCAGATCGGAGTTCCGGAGGGATGCATGCTGCCGAAGTGCTCCCAGATCTCGGGGATGGTGTAGGCGGGGTTGGTGAAGATGCCAAAGATAACGCCGACAGCCATGATGATCAGGCAGATGCCGAAGATGGGGTAGATCTTACCGATGACGGCGTCGATGGAGATGAAGGTCGCAATGAAGTAGTAGACCAGGATGATGATCAGCCAGAACAGGGTAGTGGCAAGAACACCGGACATACCGTTGTTCTTGCACAGGGTAACGATCAGGCCGGCAGGGCCGACTGCGAACACGGTACCGACCATGATCAGCAGCACGACGGAGAACACACGCATGACGTTCTGCATCACAGGGCCGAGGTATTTGCCGGTGATCTCTGCGATAGAGCCGCCGTCATTACGCTCGCTCATCATGCCGGAGAAGTAGTCGTGGACACCACCTGCAAAGATGGTACCGAAGGTGATCCACAGGAACACCACAGGGCCCCACAGAGCACCCTGCAGTGCGCCGAAGATGGGGCCGAGGCCCGCGATGTTCAGCAGCTGGACCAGAAACAGCTTCCACTGGGGCATCACGACGTAGTCAACACCGTCGTTGATGCGGACAGCGGGAGTTTCACGGTCATCGGGTCCGAACGTGTTGTCAACGATCTTGCCGTAGACGAAGTAACCGCCGATCAGGATCGCTAAACAGAGTAAGAAACTAATCATACCAGAAACCTCCTTTTTGATTTCTGCAGCCGACCCCATTCTGCCGACTGCCAAAATCATCCTTGGCCTTATGTTAACACATTCTTCATAAAATGAATAATATGCTTCTGGTATGGACCATATATCAAAAAATATATAGCCAGGCACCCTGTTTGTGGGGTGTCTGGCTATATTTTAACGAAGACACGATTGAATTTTGGCACTGTTTCTCTTTGAAACGATTCCGGAAATGTCCAGAGGGCAGTTTGCTGAAAATTCTTGCGCGTTTTTGTGCAGAGTGCCAAGGCGAGGCACTTTTTTGCCTTTTTACGTGGCTTTTTCGCATAAAATGGCGAGAGCTGAAAAACGTCCTCATTTTACCGTGAGGGCGGCTTCCCGGTGGAGCAGGTCGATGAATGCCTGTTCTTCGGACCGGAGCGCGCCGTGGTCCGGGTAGACCAGCACGTCCCGCATGACCTGACGCTGGGCGGGACATTTTTTGAGCACCAGATGGAACTGGTCCAGCGCCCGCTGGGGCATGGGGGAGGCCCACATATAAGCTGAGAGCAGCTGCTGCAAGATAGAAAACTGGCTGCACCGCTCGTAGACATGGATGCGGCGGCTGTCGTTGACGTGCCAGCGCACGCCGTCGCCGCCGTCTTCGCCGGGGAGCTGAAAGTCGTCGTGCATGATCTCCATATAACGGTTCAGCTCCGAGAGGTCTTTCACCTCGTGCTTGGCCAGCGGGCCGTCCCGGTTGGTGAGAAGCCGGTACTCGAACTCCATCACAGGCTCCATTTTCAGGCCCCGGCGGGCGCAGTAGTGGATGTAGTGGTCGTCGTCCTCGGCGGCATACCGCAGCAACGCCAGGTGATAGCCCCGGCGCAGCACGAAGTCCAGCGCCTCCATGGAGCCGCCCTCCCGGATGTGGATGCGGAGCTGGTCGGCCCCGGCGGCTTCTTTCAGGAAATCCACCGCCGCATAGGAGGCGTAGGTGGCGTGGGGGATCATCACCCGCAGCTCGGCGCAGCGCTCCCGGGCGTGGTGGGCATCTTCGGTCAGGCGGTCTACCTCTTCCAGCACCCGCGCGGCCTGCTCGATGAACCGCCGCCCCTGCTCGGTGGGGATCATGCCGGTGGACGAGCGCTCAAAGATGCGCAGGCCGTATTCCCCTTCCAGATTCTTCAGCGCCTTGCTGATGTTGGGCTGGGCGGCGTAGAGCTGCTTTGCCGCAGCGCTCACCGAGCCCCATTTCTTAATGGCAACGAGATAACGCAGTTCTGTGATGTTCAAAGCTCTTCTCCCCCAGTCAATGCAGATTCTACTTTATTTTATCAGCCCGGCGGCAGGCGTGTCAAGCCGCGGTTGACGCCTCGAAGAGCGGGGCTTATAATAAAGAAAAACGCCCCGGGAGGTGGAAGCTATGGAGCGTTACCGCGTTGTGCGCATCGAAGAGCAGATGTACGGCTGCGAAGAGCTGCCCGAAGGGGCCGAGGTCTGCTGCGATGTGACGGTAGAGGCAGCGGACGGCATCCGGAAGACCCTGTCCTGCCCCGACGCCGAGCTGACACGGCAGGGCATCGACGAGGGAGACACCGTGCTCTGGGACGGCACGGCCCTGCGCAAAGCCTGAATTTGGAAAAGAGCTGGAAAAGGAGAGGAGGAACCTCATGAAAAAAATCGAGACTTCTGCCCTCATCGGCCTGGGTGCGCTGGGCATCCTCTTTGGCCGGAAGATGCCCGGCGTGAAGGTCATTGCGGACGCGGAGCGCGTTGCCCGCTACTCGGCCCAGCCGGTGGTCTGCGACGGCAGAGAGTGCCATTTCGACTATGTCACGCCGGAGCAGGGCCAGCCGGTCGATCTGGTCCTCGTGGCCGTCAAGGCTACGGTGCTGGAGGGCGTCGATCTGCCTGCCGACAACCACAAAGCCTTCCTCGAATCCATGGCCCCCGCCTTCAAGCCCGACGGAATGCCCAGTATGCGGCAGGATGTCCTCGCCAAGCGCTCCACCGAGGTGGAGCAGTTTGCAGGTGTCGTCCGCCGTCTGGCCCAAAAGCACGGGATGCCCACTCCGGCCAACGATTTCTTCTATGAGAAGATCCGGGAGATCGAGGCCAATTACAATAAATAAGGAGACACCATGCACAGCATTTATTTTGCCCGCCACGGCGAGACGGTCTGGAACGCGGAGAATAAGATCTGCGGCATGACCGACAGCCCCCTCACCGAAAAAGGCCGTCAGCAGGCCCGGGAGCTGGGCCGGAAGGTCAAGGAAAGCGGCGTCCAGATCGACGAGATATATTGTATTCACCCCTGAGCCGCGCCGCCGACACCGCAAAGGCCGTGGCCGAGGCCACCGGCCTGCCCGCCCGCTGTGAGCCCCGCCTGCGGGAGCAGTGCTTTGGCAAATACGAAGGCACGCCCCGGGACGGCGCAGAGTTTCGCCTCTCCAAGACCCATTTTGCCGACCGCTACGACGGCGGCGAGAGCATGATGCAGCTGGCCCAGCGCATCTATAATCTGCTGGACGAGCTGCGGCAGGATGAGAACAAGACCTATCTTCTCGTGGCCCACAACGGCATCGCCCGCGTGGTGGAGTCCTATTTCCACGACATGACCAACGAGGAATATTCCGCCGCCGGCATCCGCAACTGTGAGTTGGTGGAATACCGGTTCGAATAACAGCAAAAGGCCGTCGGGGGCTTCCCGACGGCCTTTCTTTTCAACAGGATGCTTTGCGATAGTGGAAAACTTTGTCCTTGGTGATGAACATCAGTACCGTGACGCAGAGCGCACCGGCTTCGGCTGCCGTGACGGCCAGCCAGACGCCCTCGATGCCCAGAACCATGGGCAGGAAGATGAGGGCCAGCAGCTGGAACAGCAAAGTGCGCAGGAAGGAGATGAGCGCACTGGTCACGCCGTCGCCCAGAGCAGTGAAGAAGGACGAGCCGTAGACATTGAAGCCCATGAGGAAGAAGTTCAGGGCGTAGACGCGGAAGGCGTGGCTGGTCAGTGCCAGCAGCCCGGCGTCGTAGCCCACAAAGATGCGGGCCACATAGGGGATGACCAGCATGGAGAGGGCCGTCATAACGACGGCGATGACGCCGATGAGGCGAAGGCTCTTGGAGTAGAGGTTGTTCAGCTCGGCGTGGTTGCGTGCGCCGTAGTGGTAGCTGACGATGGGGGCGCTGCCGACGGCATAGCCCACGAAGACGGCCACAAACAGGAACGCCGCATACATGATGACGCCATAAGCCGCGACACCGTTTTCACCGGCAAAGCGGAGGAGCTGGTAATTGTAAAGAATGTTGACCAGCGACATGGAAAGGTTGGTCATCAGCTCCGAGGAGCCGTTGATGCAGGCGCTGCGGATGACGCCGCCGTTCCACTGGGCGCGGCCCAGATGGATAGAGCTGGTGGAGCGCTTATTGAGGAAGTAGAACACCGGCAGCACGCCGCCCACGGCCTGGCTGATGAAGGTGGCGATGGCTGCGCCCTCCACGCCGCCGTGGAGCATACCCACCAGCACGATGTCCAATACCATGTTGGTGACGCCCGCCGCCACCGTGAAGGCGAAGCCCAGATGGGGCTTTTCGGCGGTGACAAAGAAGCTCTGGAACAGATTCTGCAAAATGAAGAAGGGCAGGCAGATCATCAGGAGGCGGCCATAACGGACGGCATAATCCAGCATCTCGCCCTCTGCGCCCAGCATCGCCGCCGCCGGGCGGACGATGAGAACGCCGACAGCGGCGAGGACGATGCCCGCGAGGAGGGCCGTCCAGACGAAGAGGCTGAAATAGCGGTCGGCCTTTTCCCGGTCGCCCTCGCCCAGGGTGATGCCCACGATGGCGCTGCCGCCGGTGCCAAGCATGAAGCCCACCGAGCCGACCAGCATCGGCACCGGCATGATAAGGTTGACCGCTGCAAAAGCGGTTTTGCCCACAAAGTTCGAGACGCACAGGCCGTCCACGATGCCGTAGATGGAAGTGAACAGCATGGTGCCGACGCAGGGCAGCACGAACCGCAAAAGGCGGCTGTAATCAAAGTGGTCGGATAACTGTATTTTCTGCTTTGACATGGGTACTCCTTTGACTCAAGATGCAAAAAAGGCCGGATAAGAGACACACAGCACGATGCAGGCCCTTTTCTGCTGTGCGGCTACGGCTGCACAGCCTCCGGGCGAACACTCGCTGCGGCATCTTATCCGGCCTTTCAATTACGTTGAAATAGCCCTCCGATGAGCGAAAAACAGTATAACAGAGTTTATTTTTATTGTCAAGACTTACATCCCGGGCCGCCAGCCGGTGCAGTAGCGGGCATAATCCCGGTCTGCCTGCTTGACGTAGAGCACAAGCTCCTCGCCGCCGTCCTTTTTGGTGCGCTGGCGCACCTTGGTGGGCAGGTTCTGGCGGTGGAGCAGCTCCATCTCGTCCCGCAGCTCTTCTTCGGTGTCAAAGGTGTCCAGCTCGGTCCAGTGGGTGGCAAAGAGCCAGAATTTTACAAGATGTTCGTTCAAGATCCAATTTCCTCCGATGCATTCAGACGGTAAAAGGGCGCGATGGCGTTCACGTCGCCGTGGCGCACGATGGAATAGGTGATGTCACAGTAGGGCTGGATGGCGGTGCTCTTCTCGACGGTGGAGATGAGCAGGACCTGCAGCTGCATCCGGCGGAACAGCTCCATCATGGGGCGGATGCGGTCGCTGGTCATCTTGCTGAACGCTTCATCCAGCAGCACCAGACGGATGCTGTTCTCGCTCTTCTGGTAGATCTGGAGCAGCGACGCGCAGATAGCCACATAGAAGGGGGCCTGATTCTCGCCGCCGGAGGAATCGCGGCTGACGCGGGAAAGGGAGGCCTGCTGGCCGGAGACGGTGTTGGTCACTTTGATGTCGTAGTCGAGATAGGTGCGGTAGTCTACATAATCCGAAAGGGTGACATTCTCGGGGCGGCGGCCCTCCTGCCGGGCGCGGGTGTTCTCGTCCACATCGGCCATGATCTTTTCCATCAGCTCGTCCACCTGACGCTCATAGACGGGGTCGGCGGTGGCGGCGAGGTTGTCCAGCGAGTCGCCGTCGGTCATCTGCTGGTTTCCCTTGTCCACGATGACCTGATAGAATGCGGCCAGCTGGGGGTCGCGGCTGGGACCAAGCTCGAAGCGGTAGACCTCTTCGCCGTAGGTCAGCTGTTCCATCACCTTGTTCAGCTCCCGGAACTGCCGCCGTGCGTTGAAGATGTCGTCCTTCATCCGGAAGAGGATGTCCTTGCGGAAGCGGTCCTTGCAGTCGCGCTGTGCCTGCTCGAGGCGGGCGGCGTACCGCTCCAGATCAATGCGCACGAGGCTCTCGTGCTGGGCGCGGTACTGCTCGATGCCCATAAGGCCCAGCGGATGATCGCAGACGTAGCGGGTGTTGTACTCTTTCTGGGCAGGCTCGAGGGTGCCGGTGAGGTAGACGGCCAGTGCGTCGTCCAGCCGGGCCTGTGCCTTTTCGGCAGACTGGGCCGCATAGCGCGGGCCTTTGTCCTTGCTCAGGGCCGCGAAGCGCTCCAGTGCCAGCGGCTCCAAAAGCGGGTGCTGCCTGAAGAACCGATCGGCGGCGTCCTTTGCCTGCCTAGCGGTCTCTTCTGCCTTGGTCTGCTCGGCCTCGCAGGAGGCCAGCTGCTTTTCGCAGACACGGATGTCGCCGCCGGCTGTCTCCACAGCGGCGCGGGCGGCGTCCCACGCGGCCTCGCGGGCCTCGTCCTCTTTGTAAAGCTGCTGCAGCATCGGATTCTCGCGGCACTCGGCCAGCTTCTGCTCCTGCGCGGTGCAGTCGGCGCGGGCCGCTTCCAGCGCGGCGCGGGCGTCCCACAGCGCGGCCAGCTCATCCATGACGCTGCTGTGCAGCACATCCTGATAGCTGTTCCGTGCGGCTTTGAGGGCGGCGGCAGACTGTGCCGCTTCCTTGCTGCGGGCAGTCAGCTCATCCAGAGCTTTCGTCAGCGCTTCGGCCCGGGCGCGGCGGGCGTCAAGGCCGATGTACCGCTGGGGCGTGCGGAGACGCTCGAGGCGGAAGGGGTGGTGGCGCAGCAGGTCGCGGGTAGCGCTGTCGGGATAGTTTTCCAGTGTGTCGGGGGTGTCACAGCAGACGATGCGCCGCAGGATGGTGTCGGCGTACTGTGCGGCCAGCGGGTTCTCGCTTCGGACCTGCGCGGCGAGGCTGTCGGCAGGGGCGGCGTCGGCCTTGCGGTTGGCCGTGCGGATGCTGGGGGTGTCCAGCAGGCTGATGGGGCCGACCTTGTCCCGCAGGGCCACAAAGGCGCTCTTGGCGGCGGCGTAGTGGGCAGGCGGCACGAGGATGTCGAACCGGCGGTCGCCGAGGCAGGCTTCCACGCAGTCCTGCCAGCTCTCGTCCTCGACGCTCAGCAGTTCGCAGAAGATCTTGGCGTCCGGCGTCATGCCGCGGCTCTTGAGCTCAGCGTTCACGGTGTCCCGCACTCTGGTGGCGGCGTCGCCGTGGGGGTAGACCCATCGGCCTCCCGAGACGGAGGCCAGCTCCGCCTGCTTTTCCTGTACCTCGGCGGTGAGGGCGTCGGCGCTCTGCCGTGCGGCGAAATACTGCTCTTCCAGCGGCTTTTCCAGCCCGGCGAGGGCGCTTTGGAGCTGAGGCAGAGTCTCCGCCGTCAGCGAGGCGGGCCAGAGCGATTTTTCGACGGCAAAGCCGCTGCGCTGCAAGCTCTGCAAGAGGCTCTGTACGTTGCCTGCGGCGGCTTCGCTTCTGGAAGCGTCCCGGCCGGCCTTGTCCAGCGCGGTCTTTTTGCGGGCCAGCTCTTCGCTCAGGGCGTCCAGCGCCCGGCCCTCGCCGCTGGCGGCGGCACTGTGGGCCGAAAGATAAGCCCGGCGGGCCTCGGCCTCGGCGTCTTTTGCGGCGGCGTAGCGGGCTGTCAGCTCTTCGTGCTGGCGCTTTCCGGCGGCAAGATGCTCCTGCCAGGTGTTCGTCCCGGCGGCGGCTTCCTCAGCACGGGCCAGCAGGGCAGTGCCTCGGTTGACGAGGGCTTCCGTTTCCTTCTGGGCAGCTTCGCGGCCATAGTCCACGATCTGTTCCAGCGCGGCGGCGCGGGTCTGGGCCTCGGCCAGCACGGCGTGGAGGTTTTCCAGCTCCACCCGGTCGCCCTGCAAAGCTTCCAGATCAAGCTCGGGCTGAGGCAGGATGTACTGATATAAAAACTCCCGGAAGTTGGGGATCTCGTCCATGCTGGTACCCATCTGGAAGACTTCGTTGAACTTCTTGCCCAGCGGGCTTGCGGCGCGGCCGATGCCCAGCGCCCGGCAGATGCGGTCACGGGCTTCGCCGGGGCTGCGGGTGTAGGAGAGACGGCCCACAGCGGGTTTGAAGTTCTCTTTCGAGCTGGGCGCGCCGGTGCGGGGGTCGATGAAGGGCAGCTGCTCGAGGGTGCAGCCGTCCTCGGAGATATACCAGGTCTGGTCGCCGGGGTGGAGCTCCTGCATGGGGCCTTCCGACTCGACCCGGACGGCGATGACGAAGTGGGTGCGCTTGACGCTGTCCCAGAACTCCGCGCCGATGTAGGCCACGGTGCGGCCCGGGCGGCGGTAGGCGTTCTCGCCGCGCTGCTTGGCGTGGACAGAGCCTTGCAGGGTGCGGCCGCTCTTTTTGTTGCCGAGGGCGTTGAAGCTGCGGTTGGTGGTCAGGCAGTAGCGGATGGCGTCGAGGACGGTGGTTTTGCCCACGGCGTTGACGCCGATCATGTAGGTCAGCCGGGCGCAGTCGAAGGTGACGTTCTCAAAGTTGTGCCAGTTGATAAGCTTCAGGCGTTTCAGTTCTATCATTCTTCCACCTCCACGGCAGCGGTGCCGTCCTCCGGCCGCTCATAAAGCGAGAGCTCACTGCGGGTGCGGGTCACCTCGGCGGCAGCGTCCGCAAGGTCGGAATCCGGCAGAGCAAGCAATACAGTGGGGAATACTTCGATGCGGCTGTCCAGCCCGGAAAGCCGTCCCACCGGCCGGGCCAGATTGTACCGGCGCAGGGTGCGCAGCAGCTTTTCCAGCGTGGGCTGGTCGAGGCGGCGGGGCAGGTTCATCTTTTGGAGTTCGGCCTGTACCTCTTCCACCGTCACCAGCACCTGATCGGCGCTGGCCGAGAGGCTCTCCCGCTTTTGGAGGTAGAGCAGGCGCAGGACTAAGAGCAGGATGCTCTCGTACTTCAGAAGCCGGGCCTGACTGCCCTCATGCTCGTTGACGAGGGCCGCCGCCTGCAGCGGGGCGGGGTAGAGCACCACCGAGCAGCCCAGCGGCGCAAACACGGCCCGCACCTCGTTGAGGTGGTCCTGAACATAAAGATATTTGGCGCGCTGATCCTCCACGCCGCCCAGCACAAAGCAGTGGTTGAGCAGATAATTTGCGCACTCTTCCAGCATTTTATTCGTTTCGGTCATCTTCGGCGTCCTCCTTGCGGGGTGTCAGAGTAAATTCTTCAAACCGGAAGCCGCCCCGCGTGGCCCACTCGCCGGTGAGCTGGATGTCATAACAGCGGCGCGGCGACTGGGAGTAGGTGTGCAGTCCGATGATGCGTGCGAAGTCGTTCGGGTATTCGTCGGCGAGGGTGGACGCCGAGACAGAAGGCCGTGCGGCCAGCGCCTGCCGGGCGAGGATGTCCACGTTCTCCTCGGTGACGGCCATCCGGGCGTAGTCCAGCAGGAGCTTCTGCTCCCGGCGGAGCTGCTCCTCGTCCAGCTGTCCGGCCTGCACCGGGGCCAGCGGCGCGTCGGTGCGGGGTGCGGCCGGAGGATAGAGCGGCTTTTCGCCGAAGACCTGCACCGGCCAGAGCCTGAGCCGCGCGGCCAGCGGGCCGTCGTCCGGCTCAAAGAGCTGGTCGGGCGTTTTGATGTCCTCGGCGTACCGCCGCAGCAGGGCGGTGACGCTGCCCTGGGCCGAGCGGTCGCTCAGCAGCAGGAACTGCGCCCGCTGAACGGCCCGCTTGCGGTAGCGGACGTGGCTGGCGTCGATCTCCCGGATGAGGGTGCTCATCTCTTCGAGGGCGTCCCGCTGTTTCTGGATGAGGGCGCGGACGGCGGGAGCGGCCTCGCTCGGGGCGCAGCGCTCCACCCGGGCGTAATCCAGCGCCAGCTGGGGCAGGTAGTTCGTCTCGCAGTCGTCCAGTCCCTCTTCGAGGAAGGCACGGTAGTTGAACAGGTTGTCGCTGGTCTTGAAGCGGTGGTAGGCGGCCGCCACCACCTTTTCTTCGTACTGGTCGAAAAGCTCCAGCACCTCCTGCGGGGTGCGGTTGCGGGTGAGGCGGTCGATGTAGTGGCCGATGGAGGCGTTGAGGGCGCGGAGGGATTTGTTCAGCGCCTCAAGGTCGCCGGCTACCTCCCGCAGGACGTTCTCGTAGGGGCTCTTCTCTTCGCCCACGTTCTGCAAAAGCTGCCACGCCTTGTAGAGCTTGCCGGTGTAGGTGACGACCCGGGGATTCAGGATCTCTTCCAGCGCCTCGAGAAGCGGCGTCACCTCCGGCACAAAGGCCAGCGCAGGCTCTTCTTCGTAGCTGCCGGGCTGTTCGGCCAGCCAGCCGGTGCGCCGCAGCCGCAGCAGAAAGCCCAGCGCCAGCGTGTGGGGGTCGCGGGTTGGCTGCTCGGCCTCATCGCCCGCGTCGTCGGCGTCCAGTGCCAGAGGCTTTGCCAGCGCGGCGAAGTAATCCTCGGCCCGGGATACGGCCTCGGCCCGCAGGATGCTGTAATCTGCCGTGTGGCGGCACTCCTCCCACAGCAAGAGCAGCAGCTCTGCATAAAATGCCCGGTTCGGCCCCGCCAGCGGCCGGAACAGCCGCGGGCTGACCAGTTCAAACAACTGCATCCGTATGCCCCTTTCAATCGGTAAAGTTCGACTTCTATTGTACCACAGTTGACAGGGATTTGCACCCCGCCGGGAAATAAAAACACGGGCCGGCAAAGCGGTATGAAACCCCTTTGCCGGCCCGTGCGGCGCTCCCTTATTCCCAGACCCGGCGGCAATGCCGCACAAAAGCCTGACAATGATTAACTCGATGATAGCACGACTTTGGCATTCTGTCAACCAGATTGCTGAAAAAAGAAGAAAGTGTGAAAGGATTTCTCCAATCTTTTCCTGAAATTACACACATTTTCCACGAATTTGTGATAGCTTTAAATACAGAAGAACTCCCCGATAATGTACTCGTTTGAAATACAAGGCGGAACTACTCCTGATAGATGCACAACAGCCCCCCGGAATTGCAGGACTCCGGGGGGCTTCGTGTTTGTTTACAGCTCCTGATAGGCGCTCATCAGGGCGGGGATGAACTGCTTTTTGCGGCTGATGACGCCGGGCAGCACCCAGCTGCCATCTTCCTCCGGCTCCTTCTCGAAGCCGCTGCGCAGCATCTCGCCGGCATGACGGCCGGTGCAGATGACGACGCTCTCTTCCTTCGGCACATCGGTCAGCAGCATATAGAGGTCCTCTACGTTCTGCTTGCCGCAGGCTTCGGGCAGATAGGGGGCGAGCAGCTGCTGGGCCGCTTTCAGGTTCTTGCGGGTCATGTAGCTGCCCTGCGCCACGCCGAAGCGGACGTCGCCGCACATGAACACCTTGAAATCCTGCAGGAAGACTTCCTCCGGGGTCTTGCCGTCCAGCTTCTCGCCGGCCTCGAACATCTCGGAGGCAAAGGCGTCGATCTCGACGCCCGCGATCTTGGCGAGGCGGTGGGCGGCGGAGACATCGACGGGGGTGCAGGTGGGGCTGCGGAAGACCAGCGTATCCGAGAGGATGGCCGCCAGCAGCAGACCGGCGATCTGAGGCCGTATCTCTACGCCGTTTTCATCGTACATCTGGGTGATGATGGTGGCGGTGCAGCCTACAGGCTGGTTGCGGAAATAGACCGGGCCGCTGGTCTCGAGGCTGCCGATGCGGTGGTGGTCGATGATCTCCAGGATCTCAGCCTGGTCGAAGCCCTCCACGGCCTGGGTGGCCTCGTTGTGGTCCACCAGGATGATGCGGCGCTTGCGCAGGGCGATGATGTTGCGGCGGCTGACCATGCCGCAGTACTTGCCGTCCTCGTCGAGGATGGGGAAGTAGCGGTGGCGCACCTTGGCCATCACGCGGGTGACGTCGGCCACCGGGGTAACGAGGGTGAATTTCATGATGTCGTCGCGGGTCATATAGTAGGAGATGGGGGCGCACTGGCTCATGAGCTTGCCGGCGGCGTAGGTGTCGCAGGGGGCGGTCATGATGGCGACGCCGGTCTCCTCGGCGATGCGCTGGATGGTGCGGCCCACCTTGGCGCCGTTGCAGATGATGAGGAGGGATGCTTCCTTCTCGATGGCGCACAGCTGGCTCTCATAGCGGTTGGTCAGGATGACGATGTCGCCCTTTTCGACGTTGTTTTCCAGCATCTCGGGGGTGGCAGTGCCGATTCTGATATGACCGGTGGTGCAGACAGCGTTCTCGTCGCCGACGACCATGGTGCCGCCGAGGGTCTCGAGGATATTTTTATAGGTGGTGCGGCTGGTGGCAAGCACACCGGTGTCGAATACGTCCATGTTGGCCGTGGCGATGTCCTTCACGGTGATGATGCCTTCCAGCTCGTTGTCGGCGCTCGTGATGGGCAGGGTGTCGATCTGCTGGTCGCGCATGATCTCCCATGCCTTGCGCAGACTGGTGGAGCCGGGGATGCCGGGCATCTCACGGTAGTCCACATCACGGATCTTCGGGTTGACGTCGGTACACATCCGGGGCGGCGCGACGCCGAACCGCTTGAGCACGAATTCCGTCTCCTGGTTCATCCGTCCGGCCCGGCGGGCCTCGCAGACGAGGGAGCTTGTCTTATTTTTCAGCTCTGCGTACGCAATGGCAGAGCAGATAGAGTCGGTGTCCGGGTTGCGATGTCCGATGACCACGACCTTATGAGCTGTCTTTGGCATAGATTCCTTCCCCCTTATGGGTCTTGGGTTGTCCTTCTTATCATGATACCGGAGCGCCGGTTTGTCCGCGTCCCTGCACGGCGCGGAAAAGGGAAGCCCTCTGGCAGCTTTCATTGTAACACAAGATGGAATGGGGGTAAAGTGGCGCAGAGGAGCAGGAGCCTTAAAATTTTGAGAGATTCTTGTATACATCTTCTTGCCTTTTGGGGAAAGACGCTGTATCATAGGGATAAGTCTGTATACTTTAAGAAAGCCCCTTCGGGGGCGGCGCGGAGGAGCGAATGACGAGCACAAAATTTGAAACGAAGCCTTTGTTTACCCGCCAGCAGCTGGCGGCCCTGCTGCTGCCGCTCATTGCGGAGCAGGCCCTGAGCGTGACCATCGGCCTGGCCGATACCCTCATGGTGTCGTCGGTAGGCGAGGCGGCGGTGTCGGGCGTGAGCCTTGTGGACACCTTCAACACCCTGATGATACAGATCATGACAGCGCTGGCCACCGGCGGCGCGGTGGTCGCCAGCCAGTACATCGGCCATCGGGAGGAGAAGAGCGCCCGGGCTGCCGCCGCACAGATCATGCTCATCATGTCCAGCTTCAGCGTTCTTGTGGCAGCGGTGGTCGTGGTGGGACGCCACGCCATCCTGCGGGGCATCTTCGGCTCCATCGACGCCGACGTGATGAAGTACGCCGAGACGTATTTCCTGCTGTCGGCCCTGAGCTACCCTTTCATCGGCCTGTATAACGCAGGCGCGGCCCTCTTCCGGGCGCAGGGCAACAGCAAGATCAGCATGATGTCCAGCCTTGTGATGAATGTCGTCAACATCGGCGGCAATGCCATCCTCATCTTTGGCTTCAAGATGGGCGTCATGGGCGCGGCGCTGGCCAGCCTCGTCTCCCGTGCGGTGGCCTGCTGTGCCGTCCTCTTCCTGCTCCAGAAGCCGGGTTGTATGCTCCGCGTCACCGGCCTGTCGGCCCTGAAGCCGGACGGAAAGCTCATCCGGCGCATCCTGCGGGTGGGCATCCCGGCGGGCATCGAGAACGGGATGTTCCAAATCGGCAAACTGTCGGTGGCCAGCCTCACCAGCACCCTCGGCACCGCCGCCATCGCGGCCAATGCCGTGGCCAACACCACCAGCACCTTCCTGAACATCCCGGCCATCGCCGTCGGCATGGCGGTGCTCACGGTGGTGGGCCAGTGCCTCGGTGCAGGCGAGAAAGAGCAGGCGGTCTGGTATGCCCGTCGTCTGCTGCTGGTGGCCTACTGCGGGGCCTGGGTCATGAACCTGTCGGCCTTCTTCTTCGCCGACCGCTGGGCGCTGTCCTGGTTCAGCCTCTCGCCGGAGGCTTCGGCCATGGCGCTGGAGGTCATGATGTGGTTCAACATCGTCTCCCTCTTCTTCTGGCCCTCCAGCTTCACCCTGCCCAACATCCTCCGTTCCGCCGGCGACGCCAGCTTCACCATGACCGTCAGCATCGTGTCCATGTGGGTGTTCCGCGTGGGCTTCTGCTACCTGTGGGTCCTGAAGATGGGCGGCGGACTGCTCAGCATCTGGATGGGGATGTATCTCGACTGGGCGTTCCGTTCCATCTGCTTTACGGTGCGTTTTGTCCGGGGAAAATGGCTCGAGCAGAAGGTGATCTGAAACTGCCTCTTGCTTTTTTCGGCTCAGAGTGGCAGAATGAGAAAAAGAAATGGAAGAAGGGGATTCTCTATGCTGTTTCATCCTGCACAACTGGGCCTCGCCCATCTGGACAAAGCAACGCTGGAAGCCGATAAGAAAGCCTGCAAAAAGATCGGCCCCTGCGGCGTGGGCAAAAAGGCCCTCTACCTCAACAGCTTCTACATCGACCGCCGGTATTATCTGCCCTATGGCAGCATCAGCCGCGTGTTCAAGCGGGTGGCCATGAGTCAGGGAGGCTTCTCCGGTAAGGGGATGTTTGCCTCGATGGCTTACCTCGTGGTGGAGTACGACGGCGGCAAGCAGAAGCAGTGCAACTTCAAGGACGAGCGGGACGTGGACGCCCTGCTGGAAGTTCTGGCGAAAGAACAGCCCAACATCCCGCGTCTGAGCGCCGCGGGCGAGGCGGAAATTGCCCGCCAGAAGGCCGAGAAAGCCGCCCGGAGGCTGCCCCAGCTCTCGAAGGAGGCAGAGCAGAGCGTGGGCCAGCTCAAGCGCGCATCGGACTACCTCGCCAGAAAACCGGAGCTTGCCAAAGAGCTCAGCGCCGCCGAGCGCCGCAAGCGCGCCCAGCTGCAGAGCAAGCCGGTGTATAAATATGTGGCCCTCATCATCAGTCTGTTCGGCGTGGTGTCTGCGGCCTATGGCATCCAGAGCATCATCAACCACACCGGAAACTACGGCATCTACTTTGCACTGTTTGGTTTTGCGGCCATCTTCCTCTTCTCCAGCTACAACATGATGCCGACGGCCCACAACAACCATAACGCCATCATGAAGCGTGCCGACAGGGCCGAAGCGGCCATGGCCGAGTACATCAAAGCCTATCCCGGCGGGAACTTCCCGGTGCCGGACATCTACGCTCACCCTGTGGTGCTCAAGCAGATGGCCGACGCTCTTCAGGAGGGCCGGGCCGTCACCCTGCCCGAAGCTCTCGAGGCTGTGAAGGACCGCCTCAAAGAGGTCAACGCCGACGTTCAGGTGGAGCAGGAAGAGTACGACGAGATCGTCCAGATCAAGGCCATGTTCCTCAACCACGATTATCAGTAACGAAAAAATGCCATCGCCGCGGGGCGATGGCATTTTTGTGTCTTATCAGGCTTCTGCGGGCTGGGGCTGAGTGAATATCTTCATGCTGTCCTTGTAGGCGTGGATGAAGTAGACGATCTCTGCGATGGCGGTCAGCGTCCAGGAGCAGGGGTAGAGCAGGTAGAGCGAGGGGATGGTATGGAAGTGGGCGAAGATGGTGTAGACCCAGATGACCCGGAACACGCAGGAGCCGAGAACGACGATGACGGTCGGCACTACCGTCTTGCCCAGACCGCGGGAGGCCGCGATGGTGCAGTCCATGAAGGCCGAGATGCAGTAGGCAAAGCCCATGACGCCCACACGCTTCATGCCGGCGTCGATGACGGCGCTCTCGGTGGTGAAGAGGGCGAGGAACTGCCGCCCGAAGATGAACAGCGAACCACCCAGCACGAGGCCGACGCCGAAGGAGTAGGCGAGGGCGATGAAGTAGCTCTTCTTCACGCGGTCGGGCTTGCCCGCGCCGTAGTTCTGACTCATGAAGCTGGCGCAGGCCATATAGAACGCGGCCATTGCGTCGTATATCATGTTGTCGGCGTTGGCGGCGGCGGAGTTGCCCTTGACCATGAGGGAGTCAAAGGAGTTGACACCGGCCTGAATGAAGAGGTTTGCGATGGCGAAGACGGCGTTCTGGAACCCGGCGGGCAGGCCCAGCGCGAGGATGCGCTGGGTGGTGGCAGGGTCGAAAGCGACCTTGTGGAAGTCCAGGGCGTAGCAGTCCTGCACGCGGGTCAGCGCCCGCAGAACGAGGAAGGCTGAGACGCACTGGGAAATGGCACTTGCCAGCGCCACGCCCGCCACGTCCAGATGGCAGACGATAACGAAGAAGAGGTTGAGCAGGATGTTCAGCACGCCCGCGATGCACAGGTAGTACAGCGGCTTTTTCGTCTCGCCAATGGCGCTGAAGATGGCGTTGCCGTAGTTATAAAGAGCCAGCGCCGGCATACCGAGGAAGTACACCCGCAGGTAGAGCACAGCGCCGGGGTAGAGGTCTTCTTTGGTGTTGAGCAGATGGAGCAGGGCCGGTGAGCCCAGCAGGCCGATGAGCAAGAGCAGTACGCCCGCTGCCAGACTGACCAGCAGAGCCGAGTGGACGGTCTTCTCCACATCGTCGGCATGGCGCGCACCGTAGAACCGGGCCACCAGCACGTTGATGCCGTTGCTCAGACCGATGAGGAAACCGGTGAACAGGGTGACGAAGATGCTGGTGGAGCCTACCGAGCCGAGGGCCGTGGAGCCTGCGAACCGGCCCACCACAGCCACGTCCGACATATTAAAGAGCACCTGCAGCAGATTGGACAGGGCCAGCGGCAGGCTGACCAGGAGGATCTGTTTGGCCAGAGGCCCTTCGGTCAGAGACTTTGCGGATGAACTCATAGTTTCTTTTTCCCTTTTCTTATCCCAAAACAGTACCCGCGCACACCGGGGTACAAGCTCTATTATAAAGATGTTTTTGCTTTTTGCAATATGATTTGAGGCTTCTTGGCTTCTGAAAATGAACGCTGCCGGCTGGCAGAAAACGGCGTCTGCAATAAAGAAAGACCCATACACATTGTGTATGGGTCTTTCTTGGTGCGACCGGGAGGATTCGAACCTCTGGCCTTCCGGGTCGGAGCCGAACGCTCTATCCAGCTGAGCTACGATCGCACGATCTGTACTGATGAATCAGTACAATATAGTATAGCACAGCCTCTTGCAAAATGCAAATAAAACTTCAGCGGCGATTCCGCAGCCAGATGCAGTACAGGCCGTCCGTGATGAGCGTCTCACGGTAGAGGATGGGCGTACGGCAGGCGTCCCGGATGGCCGTGGGCAGATTGCCGGTGGCGTAGAACTTCGTCTCAGGGCCAAGCTCGGCGCAGAAATGGTCAGCCAGCCCGTCCAGCATCCCGGCAGTGCCGAGAACAAAGCCGTTCTGCAAGCAGGCGGCGGTGTTCTTGCCCAGCACGGAGGCGGGCGCGGGCGCGGAGAGGTCGATTTGAGGCAGCTGGGCGGTGTTCTGCACCAATGCGGCCAGCGAAAGCTGCGGCCCCGGCAGGATGACGCCGCCCACAAGTTCCTGCTTTCCGTTGACGGCCATCAGGGAGATGGCTGTGTCGGCAGAAATGACCACCAGAGGCCCCGAGCCCTCAGCCAGTGCGGCCACCGCGCCGCAGAGCAGTTCGGCACCCAGCTGGGCGGGATTGTCCAGCCGGAGGCGGATGCCGCTCTTGAGTCCCGGCCCGACGGTCAAGATGCGCGCCGGGCAGAGCATCTGCAAAGCGGCCAGCACCCGCCCCGTCAGCGCAGGCACCACACTGCCCAGAATGCCGCCCTCGATTTGTTCTGGCGAAGCGCCGTGGAGCGAAAGCAGATTCAGCAGCCGCAGGCCGTATTCATCGACGGTGGCGGCGGGGTCGGTGTGGAGCCGTCCGCAGAATTTCAGGTCGTCGTGCTCGTAGCCGCCAATGGTGATGTGGGTGTTGCCGAGATTGACGGTAAGTATCATAGTTGGTGCCTCCCTGCTTGCTTATAATGTATATATAATATATAACACCTTCGGCTCTCCTTGGCAAGGGGAGCCGCTGCGGCCATGGCCGCAGCGGAGGGGTTGGGGCCTGCCGGAAGATGAATTTTGGAGAAAGAAGAAAAAACCTGAAAAAACTTGCAAAAAAGAGTTGACATCCGCCCCGGCGTATGGTATTATACTTGAGCGCCAAGCGCTGAGACAAAAGAATGACTTCTGAGTCCCGGCTGGAAGTAAAGCGAAAAGAACCAATAGACGT
>OGYI01001521.1_pt1 | contig 22123 bp, 23 predicted proteins | sample 1576521 | NCBI WGS metagenome assembly OGYI01 (sample SAMEA3541484, study PRJEB24748) | human gut metagenome | biome: human gut; feature: human-associated habitat; material: faeces | place: China | collected 2012
ACATGTAACCAATTATTATCGCTTTCGGCGTTATTGGCTTTGGGAATTGAAAATGGTTGTGATGTAAAGTGTCCAGTAGTTGATAATCAGCTTTTTAAAATGTTCGAATTTAAGAACGAAACGAATATCAAGGTGCTGTTTTACCATGCAAAATATACGGAATTATTAAAGATATTAATTAAAGTTATTAAACGTATTACACATAATGATTTTTCAAAAACTTTTGATGTTGAGAATATGCAAAAAAATCAGTATTTCTTGAACTGGCTTTCATATCTTGATAATGATAGCTATGTTCATAATGTTGATAGCATAAGATCTTTTTTTAAAATTAAGTCGGAAATTTATGATCTGTGCAAGAAAAAATACGATGCTATAAATGATGATTGCACGGTTATAGGTGTACATTTAAGGAGAGGTGATTATAAAATATACCAAAATGGAATATGGTATTATGACGATAATATATATATAAAGTGGATGAAATCGTTGAAGGAAAGTTATGAAGGAAAAATAAAGTTTATTTTATGTTCTAACGAAAAGATAGATTTAAAGAAATACGAGATGGCTGGATTGGATGTTGCTAATCCTGGAAAAAGTAGTATTGAGGATTTAACATATTTAGGACTTTGTGATTATGTAATGGGACCACCAAGTTCGTATTCCTTTTGGGCTGCTATGTATGGAAATAAACGAAGATGTATTTTAGATGATAGAAATAAAGAATATACATGGCTGGATTTTAAGTATTTTGAAGAAAGATTATCTGTTGGTGATTATATAAGGTAAGGAAGGAATGTAAGATTTGAAAATAAAAACTAAGTCAATTCTTCAGTATATTTTTATATATTTATGTTTACTGAATACGAGTTCAAAAGTAAATAAAATGTTCCAACAGCAGATTATTTCAATTTCTCTGTTGCTGTGTTTATGTGTAGTTTTCTTTCACGTTGCAAGATTAAAAAAGAAATATTTCTATTCGTTGTTGGTGCTTTTTGGATTTCTTATTTTACAGCATACATTACTTCAAAAAGATATTTCAATATTTAGTGTTGTTAATATATTGAATAAATTTTTTGTGGCATATTGTGCTGTTGCGATAAGCAAAAAAGATTTTTTTGATAGATACGTCAAAATGATAGTGTTCTTTGCATTAGCTAGTATTATATTTTATTTTATTGGAATTTCATCAATGAATGGTTTTTTAACTAAGATCTTAATGGTAAATTATGATAGCTGTTGGACAGGTAATATTTCGTATGGTCGATTTATCTATCATTATATACCTAATTATAGTAGAAATGTAGGAATATTTAATGAGCCAGGTGTTTTTCAGTTATTTTTGAATGTAGCATTATTTATTTTACTATTTTGGAATAAAAAATTAGATATGAGTTCAATTAAGCGACAAAGCAGCATTGCTATTCTTCTTATTGCAATATTAACGGCGGCTTCTACAGCAGGTTTTTTAACTACGCTAATTATTATTGTATCTTATATTATAAAAAACCAAGAATTGACTGGAAAAAAGAAAGCATTGTTGATTGTTGGTTTGTTGATATTTGTTGGGGCATTTTCACAAACAGAGTTCTATTATAAGAATTTTGCATCTAAATTATCATATTCAAATGGAAAATTTAACGAAGGAACAGGAAATGCTAGAATTGCCAGTATTTTGATTGACATTCAGTATATTATACGATTTCCACAGGGACAGGGATTTACAGGTGCTTGGGTTAATGATTTAGGATATGCATTGCAAGAAAGTGGATCTAGTGTAGGTCTGACAGCTATAGTATTTACTTACGGTATTCCTTTAGCAATGATAATTTATGGTTATTATATTTGGGCATTTAAAAAACTTGCAAACTATAGAATAGAGTTTTGGGTGCTTTTATTGATGTTTATATCCAGCTTTTTATCACAGCCTTGGGTACTTACACCTGTATATTTAGTTTTCTTTTCTGCTGCATTTTTCATTGAAAATAACAAGGAGAACATAGATGAACAATTTTTCAATATTGATTCCAGCATACAATGCTGAAAAGACTATAAAAAGATGCTTGGATTCTATTTTTTGTCAGGTAGATCAGAATGATGAAATAATTGTAATTGATGATGGATCAAAAGATAATACACAGGCTGTATTGAATGAATATGTTGATAGAGATAATTTGAAGATAATATATTCTGATAATGGCGGTGTATCCGTAACAAGGCAAAAGTTGATAAGGTATGCAACAAAAGAGAATATTCTTTTTTGCGATGCGGATGATTTTTATGAAGCTGGAGTGTTGGATTCTTTACGGAAAATAATAGAGATAAATGATCCAGATGTGATAATTTTTGGGTACAACTTGGTGCGGAGTAATCAAATTATCAAGATAAAAAGAAGAAAATATAAAGAAGGATATCATGAAGCCTTTGAAAGTGAGTACTTATTAGGAATAACAGATTTGTATTGGTCTGCATTGTGGAATAAATGTTATAAAAAAAGTATAATAAATAGTCCATCGGAGATTTATTTTCAAGCACTTATTGAGGATGTTCAGTTTAATATTGAATATATATCACGATGCAATAAAATTTATATTTTAGAAACAGCATTATACAATTATGTTCAAATAGGAGAATCATTAACTAGAGGAGAAAAAGAAGATTCAAGAGAAAGGATAGTTAATGCGCTTCACACATATGAAAAATTATTTTTTAAAATAAAAGCATCTTTTCCTGAGAATATAGAAAAGAGCTATTACTCTGTCTATTGTCTTATGGATAATTTGATAGAAAGGAGCATAGCGATAGAAGATTTTGAACTAAAAAAAGTCATAGATAATTCAGAAGTATTTGCGGCTGTTAAAAAACATAAAATTCATTTTATGGGTAGATTAATTCTAAGATCGCTTAAACATACAATGAAAAAAATTTTTCAGAGATAGGGAATTGGTATGAATAATAGTAGGACGCAGAATTCAATACGAAATATTGGATTTGGAATGATTAATAGGGTGGTTAGTATTCTATTTCCGTTTATAGTGCGAACGATATTTATAAAAACACTTGGCGAAGAATATTTGGGCCTTAATAGTTTGTATAGTTCAGTTTTGCAAGTATTAAATTTAGCGGATCTTGGATTTGCAAGTGCAATTGTGGCAAGCATGTATAAACCAATAGCAGATAATGATGCAAAAAAGGTTTCAGCTTTGATGGCTTTATACAAAAAACTCTATAAGGTTATTGGCTTTTGTATTCTATGTGTTGGGATTGCAATAACTCCATTTATTGGTGCACTTATAAGTGGTGAACCACCGGAAGATGTTAATATATACATTGTGTGGTTACTGTATTTAGCTAATACTGTTGTTAGTTATCTGTTTTTTGCCTATAAGGTTTCTGTGATTAATGCACATCAACGCAGTGATATAACGGAAAAAATAGGTGCTGCTTGTAGAATTCTTTTCAGTATTTTACAAATAATTGTTGTGGCAGTATTCAGGAATATATATTTATATGTTTTTCTTACAGTTATAAATTCAATAGCTTATAACTTGTGGTGTGCAAGAGAATGCGATAAACGTTATCCACAGTATGTGTGTTCAGGAGAACTTGATAAAGCGACAAAGTCACAGATAACAAGAAATGTTGGTGCATTAGCTTTACAGAAAATTGGAAATACAGTTTCTATATCATTAGATTCAATCATTATATCAGCCTTTTTGGGTCTTCGAATAGTTGCAATTTATGGTAATTATTATTACATTGTATCTGCAGTATCAACATTTATAAATTTGATATATGGAGCAATAACTGCGAGTATTGGAAATAGTATTGCTACGGAATCTTTGGAAAAGAACTATACTGATTTAAAGAAGTTCTTTTTTTTGAATACGTGGTTAATTGGTTGGTGTAGCATCTGTTTTATCTGCTTATTTCAGGACTTTATGTCCATTTGGATGGGAGATAAGCTATTGTTCGGAATGGGAACGGTTTTTTGCCTTGTTTTACGTTTCTATTTTGAACAAATAAGAAAAGTTATTTTAACATACAAAGATGCAGCAGGAATGTGGTGGGCAGATAAGTGGAGACCCATTGTAGGGTGTCTGGTTAATCTTATTCTTAATATTGTGATGGTTAAGGCTATAGGAGCTGTTGGGGTTATGCTTTCAACGGTGATAAGCTATGTTTTGGTTGAGATTCCATGGGAAACGCATGCATTATTTAAATGCTATTTTGATAAAAGTGTGCTTTCTTATTACAGACAGTTGCTGACTGTCACTATAAGTTTAGTGGCATCTGGAGTGGTTACATATAAAATTTGTACCTATATCTGCTTTAATCATATTGTTTCTTTGCTTATCAAAGGTGTTGTGTGTGCAGTTATTCCAAATCTTATCTTTTTGTTGCTTAATATAAAGAATCCAGAATGTGCAAGCAGTATGAAATTTGTAAAGAAAATAATTAAATCATCACATTAAGAAGTGGTTGATTTTTGATGGAAAGGTGCGATAATTTGACAGACAGACAGACAGACAGACAGACAGACAGACAGACAGACAGACAGACAGACAGCATAATTATGTAATTGATTGCTTTCGAATTTTAGCAGTTCTGATGGTACTGACCGTTCATGTGAGAGGATATCTTGAGAATATTCCAGCAAGCATAAGTAAGTTGTTTTCGTTGGGAGCATATGGAGTGGCATTATATTTTATTATAAGTGGCTTTCTGTCATACGAATCAGTTCGGAAATGCTTGAATTTTAAACAGTATTTCAAAAAGAAAGTGGTTCGTATTCTGCCAATGTACTACGTGTCTTTAATAGCTACTTTTGTTGTTGGTGCTTTGTTATTAAAGGTTTATCCGATTGACTGGAAGTGGGTTTACCATGTGTTTTTTATAAATATGTTTGTTCCAAGCAGGGATTGGATGTGGTGGAATTCGGTGAACTTCTTTTGGACGATGCCAGCATTTATTGCATGGTACATTTTGGCATACTTTATTGTAAAGAAAGTTAATAGTTCTACTCCGATAGTAATTGGTTCAGTGATTATATCAGCATTAACACCAAGTTTAAAAAGAATTATGTTGAAATTCGCGAGCGAACAATTTGTTAATTGGAATTTCTTTTGTCTGTTATATGTATTTTTCTTTGGTTTATTAACTTATCTTATAATCAAAGAAAAAAAGCATATAGTAGGTGGGGGATATGGATTTTTAATCGGTGTAATTGGTCTCATATTTGGAAATAAAAGTGGATTCTTTGTATTTGGGCTTTGTTTCTATTTTGCAGTTATTTTTATGGATTTGTGCCCAATAAAATGGTCAAACAAAAAAATGAATGAGGCCATTCGACTTTTATCTGCGATATCTTATTCCACATATCTAACACATTGGTTTGTTTTGAACTTGTGTGGTGTTTGGCTTAGCACAATGCACTGGATGATCGCATATTTTGTATTTATTGCTGTTGCGGCCTTACTTGGATATTTTTGTTATAGATTTATAGAGAAGCCAGCTTCAAAATTGATTGTTAACCATTATAAAATGTAGAATTAAGATCAGAAAGTTAGCAGTGTTATATGGAAGGTAAGTCTTTAAATACGAGTACTGGTCAGTAAAAAGCCCCACATGTTTAGCGGGGCTTGAGAGAATCTTATAGAATTGGTAAATGTATCAAAGAATCAGAATTTTATATATTTGCTTGGCATTCTTTCTGAACCTTTGGCAACCATGGAAGAAGATCATCAAGCAAATGTAGATCTTTATCTTCTGAAGTTTTTGTCTTGCATTCATGAACTGCTCCTTCTGGATAAAATGAACACGAATCGCGCAAATCGAGCGAATTGCATGAAGTCATGTTAGAAATGTTGTTGGAGCGATTATCTCAGAAATGTGGTAAGATGAAAAGGTACTGACTATTGAGGATTAACTCAAAGTCTGGGTATCAGTGTTGATTTTTTGATACTCAACAATTATAAGTTATGATCGCTGACAGAGGAAATAAAATGTTAAGATACTGGAAAGAAATAGAAAAAGAGAAAAATGCATTTGAACCATTATATATAAATATACCAAATGAAACGCTGAAATATCGTATTAAAAATATGGGCGAGTGGTATATAGAATATGCATGTAAAAATAAGTTTAGATTTTATTTCTTTAATTTTATTGCTATAATTGCGCCATTGGTTGTGACTTTATTTAATGCGTTAAGTTTAGAATATGGGGACATAGTAAAAGTGGTAACTGTGAGCTGCTCCTTATTAACATCATTTTCTGCATCATATGTCGCATTGACTAGGTGTTTGGAAAAATGGAAGATTTATCGTGATTCTATAGAAAGTATAAAGCGATTGTTGGTTTTATATTGGGTTGACCAAATAGATGACCAGAACTTGAAAACTTTGGTTAATGATTTAGAAGCCTTGAAAGGAAAAGAGTATGAAAGATGGTCAAGTACATATAATGCTATAGCGAAAACATCAGTCTCAAGAGGGAAGAGTGAGGAAAACTCTGCGGGTAAGGACTCAGGCACCAGTAGCAAATAGATTGTTGGAGCGGTATCTCAGAAATATGGTAAGATAAAAAGGTACTGGTTATTGAGGATTAACAGATGTGAAGAAGCAACTCTGGATAGGAGGAATAAACCACATGAAGATAAATAATAAAGAATTTAGAGAATGGACCGCAGATGATCTTCAGGTTCTTCTTAATAATGATGCCTATCGAGAGAATAATTTTATTGATTATAAGGTGAATTTTGCACCGCTTATAGATAAGGGCAAAAAGAGAGAAAAACAAGCTGAGTTCAGAAATGATGTCTGCTCCTTTGCGAATGCAGACGGAGGATACATCTTTTACGGAATTGGAGAAAGTTCTGGAGCAGCCAGTATATTAGCGGGTATTTCAATTCCTAATATTGATCGCTTTGAATTGGATCGACGGAATGAACTGCAGGCAATTCGCCCAACTGTGCCAGAGGTGGACTTTTCGTTCATTCCAATACAAGATGGCAAATACGTTGTGGTACTTTATATTCAACGGGGGTTGTATAAACCATACATTACAGAAGAACCAGAAGGACAGTTTCATTTTTATATAAGACATGGAAATAAAAAACAGGCAATGAGTTATACAGAGATACGAAATGGATTCTTAAACGCTGCAATGCTGTCAGAAGATATCAAGAGCTTTAGAAAAGAACGACTGGAAGAACATATCACAGAAATGAAGAAACCATTTGCACTTGTACAGGTGATTCCAGCCACATTTAGAAGTGATTATGTTCCGATGTACGATATGTACAGAGAAGGAAAGTTGGATTTTGATAACCTGTTTAATGGTATGATCCGTGATCGTGCAGTTCCAAATGTGGACGGTGTCTATTTCCCTGATTATTCTAAACTGCGAGATTTTGAGAAGCTACAGATTTTTAATAATGGTACTGTTGAGCTGAAAATAGATTTTGAGATAAGAGAACAAAATTCAAAAAGCCAGCAGCTAAAAACGGAGCGATATTTGATTATATTTGACTTTGTAGAAGAACTCAAGAACTTGATATATGGAACATCAACAATGTACCGAAAATTGGGACGTTCGACTGCTATGTATGTGTGTGTAACGATTGTTGGCTGCAAAGACCTCTGGAACTATACCGCCAATGCATATGGAGCAAATACACCAACGAAAGTGGACCGCAATCAAATCGTGTGTATGCCAATCGAAATTCGGAACATTCAAGATGATCAGCAAGTAAGAGAAGGCATAGAAAACTGCATCCGTATGACAAAGTATTCACTTGGAATAAGAAAATAAATGGTAACTATTTAGAAGGTAGTATCCCGCGAGGCGTTTTGGCATGTTTTCTGCCAAAATCCCGAGACATACAAGGCAAAATGCCATCACCGAAGGTGATTTGGAATGCATTTTGACTCGTAACTGTGAGGGTACTGAACAGTTACAATAAATGTTTGATAGTGCTTGGCAGGAGATGAGAATATGAAATGTGCGGATTGCAATAATAATAAAATCTTACACATAGATAGCTATAGGAAATATGGTAAACTAGAACGAGACTGACTATTAAGGATTAATATTTAAGGAGAGTTACGTATGAAGAACATATCGTCTTTATTTTTATCTCAGGCATACAGAGATTGCTGGGATGATTACAACAGATCTTTAAAACTGAAAAAATTCCCCAGATGGGATTATGTGATTTTGACTGCGTCAAATGAGCAGCAGGCAGAAGGATTCAGGAAACAGCTGGAGGAACGCAAGAGCTTTCTTCCAAAGCACACAAAGTTTGTAGCGATTCCTGATCGTGATGGACAGCGTGTGGGTTCTGGTGGTGCGACGCTGGAAGTATTGAAATATCTCCGTTCACAGGAAGAATCTTTTGAAAAGCTTCGTGTGCTGGTTATTCATTCCGGTGGAGACAGTAAACGTGTGCCGCAGTATTCGGCACTGGGCAAGCTCTTTTCACCGGTTCCGCATAAGCTTCCGAATGGACGTAATTCTACATTGTTTGATGAATTTATGATCTGCATGAGTTCTGTACCGTCACGTATCCGTGAGGGAATGGTTCTTTTATCCGGTGATGTGCTGCTGCTGTTTAATCCTTTGCAGATTGATTATAACAATGTCGGCGCAGCTGCGATTTCCTTTAAAGAGCATGTTGAGACAGGCAAGAACCATGGTGTTTATCTGAATGGTGAGAATGGAAATGTGAAATGCTGTCTGCAGAAGAAGTCTGTAGAGACGTTGAGATCAGTTGGCGCAGTCAATAATTCCGATTGTGTAGATATTGATACAGGTGCGCTTATTTTCAGTACGGAAATGATGAATTCCCTGTATTCTCTGATCGCGACACCGGAGGATTATGACCGACATGTAAATGCAAAAACAAGATTGTCCTTATATGCAGATTTTCTTTATCCTCTGGCCGAAGATTCGACATTGGAGGATTTCTATAAAGAGAAGCCGGAAGGTGAATTTTGTCCGGAGCTTACAGCGGCGCGCGAGCGTGTCTGGAATGTTTTGCGTCCTTACAGAATGAAACTGCTTCGCCTCGCACCGGCGAAATTTATTCATTTTGGAACTACCCGGGAGATTCTCGGATTGATGAACGGCGGTGTGGATGAGTACAAAGATCTTGGATGGAGCCGTATAGTCGGAAGCAGTATTAAGGGAGATACGGCCGGATATAACAGCGTACTCAGCAGCCGGTCAACGATCGGAGAAGGCTGTTATCTGGAAGTTTCCTATGTACATAGGAATTCTAAGATCGGCGATCATTGCGTATTGTCCTATATTGAAGTTTCTGACCGCGAAATTCCGGATAATGTCGTGCTGCATGGCCTGAAACAGCGAGATGGAAGCTTTGTCGTACGTATTTTTGGTATCGGCGATAATCCAAAAGAAAACAAACTGTTTGGCAGAGATCTGGATGAACTGGAGCAGAAGCTTGGCGTCCGTCTGTGGGAAAATTCCGCACATAGTTTATGGGAAGCCAATCTTTATGCGGAAGCAGATAATATTCAGGACGGGGTAGATGCCGCGCTTAATCTGTACAGAATAGTAAATGATGAATCTGCTGCTGATATCGAACAATGGAGAAATGCAGAGAAAAAATCGCTTTGTTCCGGATTTAATGCAGCGGATCCGGATGCGATCATCGCCTGGAACAGGCGTATGGAAGATCTGGTCGCAATGGATGAGATCACCAAGGCAATCCGACATAAGGTGCCTGCGCAGAAGCTGCAGAAACGGACAACTCTTACCAAAATTCAGAAGGAATGGCTGAAGAAGCGACTTGACAAATCGGATTTTGGCGAAAGAATGCGCCTTCATTATTATCTTGGCGTCGTACTCGAGGATGAAAACGAGATTCAGGAGTGTTTTCATATAATCCAGGCAGAGATGCTGGAAGCAACGGTAAAGAGTCTGAGTTATAATGAAAATGCCAGAATTGTTACGGACAGGCATACCGTAAATCTGCCGCTTCGTGTAAACTGGGGTGGCGGCTGGAGTGATACTCCGCCATACTGTAATGAAAATGGCGGCACGGTATTAAATGTGGCAATACTTCTTAACGGGAAAAAACCGGTCGAGGTTACGCTGGAACGGATTGATGAGCTCAAAATAGTATTTGACAGCAGGGATATGGATGTACATGGTGAGTTCGATACGATTGAACCTCTTCAGGCAACCGGTGATCCGTTTGATCCTTTTGCGCTGCAAAAGGCGTGTTTGCTTGCCTGTGGAATTATTCCGCAAAAGGGATATAAGCTTGAAGATATACTGAGACGTCTCGGGGGCGGTTTTGTTATGCATTCCGAGGTTACGGATGTACCGAAGGGCTCCGGACTGGGAACATCCTCAATTCTTTCGGCAGCCTGTGTAAAGGCAGTTTTTGAATTTACAGGAATTGAATTTACCGAGGAAGATTTATATGCGCATGTTCTTGCAATGGAACAGATCATGTCTACAGGAGGCGGCTGGCAGGATCAGGTTGGCGGAGCAACGCCTGGCCTGAAATATATTTCTTCAATGCCGGGATTAAAGCAGGAGATCAAGGTAACTCATGTGGAGATTCCGGAAAGTGCAAGGAAAGAGCTTGATGAGAGATTTGTTCTGATTTATACAGGTCAGAGAAGACTGGCAAGAAATCTTCTTCGTGATGTTGTCGGAAGATACGTTGGAAATGAACCGGACAGCCTGTATGCGTTAGAGGAGATCCAGAAGACTGCGGCATTGATGCGTTTTGAACTGGAACGTGGAAATGTAGATGGATTTGCAAAGCTGTTGGACTATCACTGGGAGCTCAGCAAGAAGGTAGATGCCGGAAGCAGCAATACGCTGATCGAACAGATTTTCAGCAGCATTGAGGAAATGATCGACGGCCGGCTTGTGTGTGGTGCCGGTGGAGGCGGTTTCCTTCAGGTGATCCTGAAAAAAGGCATTACCAGAGAGGATGTAGAAAAGCGTCTGAATGAAGTTTTCATGGACAGCCTTGTTGGTGTGGCTGACTGTAAGCTGGTTTGGTAATGAATGATTTCCCCTTTTTCTTCATCCACGTTTGGATATATTCCATCTGTTCCTGATCGGAGACCTCCTGTGAACCAGAATCATTTCCGGCGGCGAGGCAGCAAAAAAGTACAAATGCCTGCAGACAGAAAAATACAATGAGCGTAACAGCCATTTTATACCGGAAAAGGCAACAGAGTGGCAAATCCTGACACAAATTCACGTATTTGAAAAAAAACACGATTATTTTGAAAATGAGTTGTTATAAAAGAAAAAATATGATATCATACCATCGGCAAAATCGGGGTGACTGTCTTTTTGCTGTGAAATTGATTAATATTATGATAGAGAGAAGAGAAAAATGAGTGTTATAGATTTTCATTCTCACATTTTGCCGGGAATTGATGATGGAGCCAGAAATCTGGAGACATCACTGGCAATGTTGCGGCAGGTGAGCAGCCAGGGAGTTGACTACATGATCGCGACGCCGCATTTCTATGCATCCCATGACAGGGTAGATGCCTTTTTGAACAGAAGAGAAGACGCGTATAACAGTCTGAAGGAGGCTGTTCATAAGGAGAGTCTTTCGGATGTACCGCAGATTTTGACGGGAAGTGAAGTGGCTTTTTTTGACGGAATCAGTAAGGCAGAGCTTATCGAAGATCTGACGATACAGAATACACGAGTTCTGCTGCTGGAGATGCCATTTGCGCCATGGACCTCGCAGAATATTCATGAAGTTGAGGTGCTTGTGCGGGATCGGGGATTTAATGTTCTGATCGCGCATCTGGAGCGTTTTATCTGGATCCCGGGAAATAAAAAGGGCATCAGGAGCCTTTTGGAGATTCCGGTCAGGATACAGATTAACAGTGAGGGGCTTCAGGACTGGAGACACAGGAGATACCTGTTGAAAATGTTTCGGTCCGGAAGTGCACATGTCCTAGGAAGTGATTGTCACGGCGCGCATCATCGTGTACCGGATCTTCTGACGGGCAGAGAGATTATAAAGAAAAAATGTGGAGAGGAACTCCTGCAGAGGATAGACCGGCAGGGAGAAGCTCTTTTATTTGGAAATTAACTGATTATAGTAAGCAGGATAGGAGGAAACAGTATGTCAAGAAAGACTGCGATTATCATTAGCTGCATATTATTTGTTCTGCTGGTTGCGGTGATGGCCTGTGAAGTGATGAATCCGGCGGGCGGACAGGTATTTTTGAAGCAGATTTTTTAACGGAAGTGAGGATTTATGTCGGGATACAGGAGACGACAGGACAAAAAGAGGCTGTATAAGGGCCTTGGCATTGCGGCAGCTGTCCTGATTGTTGGAAGTGTGTTTGTTGCACTGGTCCTTGGAATGGCGGATCATTACCGATTCAATAATGACAACAGTGCAGACAGCCGCGATACAATTACATATAAAGACCAGACATATACCCGCAAGGGAAATATTGAGACATATCTGATCGCCGGAATTGATTCGCCGGGCAAGGTACAGGAATTGAAAGAATACGATGGTACCGGACAATGCGATGTACTGGTCGTGATCGTCAGGGACAGATCTACAGATGAATGTAAGCTGCTTACCATTGATAGAAATACCATTACGGAAGTAAAGAGTCTGGATGATGACGGAACCTGTCTGGCGACGACGGATATTCAGATCTCACTTGCACATTCGATGGGACTGGATCAGAAAGTGCGTGCAGAGAATACGGTAGATGCGGTGTCACATTTGCTGGGCGATGCCACGATCGATGGATATGCGATGGTCAATGTGGGAGCTGTTTCGGTTGTGAATGATATGGTTGGCGGTGTTACCGTTACGATTGAGGATGACTTTTCGGAAGTGGATCCGACTCTGAAAATGGGTGAGACTGTCACGTTGATGGGCGAGCATGCCGAGAACTACGTGAGACAGCGAAAAGAAGTTGCGGACGGAAGAAATGAAAGCAGAATGCAGCGCCAGAGCAGTTACGAGGAGGCATTTAAGCCTGCTTTCAGGACGAAATGTAATGAGGACAACAAGTTTCCGCTTGAGGTTTATCATGCACTGGAGGACTATATGACGACAGATATCAGTGCGAAGAAGTTCTGCAGGCTGGCACTTTTACTTTCCGACGAAAACGAAGATGAAAAGCTTTCAATAAGCGGAACTTATGGCCTTGACGAGGATGAATGGCAGACGTTCACACCGGATGAAGACAGTCTGCAGCAGGCGATAATTGAGCTTTTTTATGAAAAAAATTAAAAGGAGATAAAATATGAACCAGAAAGAACAAAATGAAGAAATGGAGATTGATCTGCTGGATCTTGCGTATATGATGTTGGATAACTGGCATTATCTGCTGATCTGTCTGCTGGCAGGAGCACTGCTTCTGAATGCATATTCATTTTTCTGCATTCAGCCGACATATCAGTCAACTTCCAAGCTTTACATAGTTTCTACGTCAGATGATTCCGTAGTAAACCTGAATGACCTGAACCTCGGTACTTCACTGACCTCTGATTATGAGGAACTGATGTTGAGCTATCCGGTACTGAATCGTGTGATCGAAAAGCTGGATCTCGATATGGATTACAATCAGCTGAAACAGCTGTATACGTTAAACAATCCGACAGATACACGTGTACTGCAGATCACTGCAACAACGACAGATCCGCAGCTGTCGATGGATCTTGCCGAGACGATGGCGGTGGAGGCTGTGTCTTATCTGCCGGATACCATGAGTACGAAGGCACCGAACATTGCACAGCATGCAAAACTTCCGGAATATAAAGCGGCACCGAGCTATTCCAGGTACACAATGATGGGGGGACTTCTTGGTCTGATCCTCTGTGCGGGTGTCCTGATTGTCAGATATCTGATGGATGATACCGTTCATACAGCGGAAGATATGGAGAAATATTTCGGACTTGTTCCGTTGACTGTGATTCCGGAGAGTGAACAGGTGGCACAGATGGAAACAACACACAGCAGTAAGAAAAAAAGGAGAAAGAAAAATGGATGAACTGAAACTGGTATTTCCGGATCTTCCTTACGCAGTGGAAGAAGCGATGAACCGTCTTCGAATAAACGTTAAATTCTGTGGCAAAAATACCAAGAAGATCATGCTGACGAGCTGCCTCCCGAACGAGGGAAAGAGTACGGTAGCTGTATATCTGTGGAAAATGCTTGCAGAGGCAGGATTCCCGAGTGTACTTGTTGATGTGGATCTGCGTAATTCCGTCCTGATGAAAAATGTTCAGGTGGATGTTTCGGACAAAAAGGGACTGAATCATTATCTTTCCGGTCTTGCGGAATATGATGAGGTTGTATATAAGACAAATATTGAAAATGCAAGTATTGTTCCGTGTACACAGCTTCTGGAGAATCCATCTCCACTTCTGGAGGATATACGATTCAGAGAGCTTCTGGATAAACTTGCGACAGAATACAGGTTTGTGATCATCGATACGCCTCCGCTCGGAAGTGTATCTGATGGAGCGCTGATCGCGTCTATGTGTGATGGAGCCCTTCTTGTTATCAGAGCAGGTTCTGTTCCAAAGACGATCATTCGTCAGTCCCTGCATGAGATAGATCAGGCGGGCTGTAAACTTCTCGGCACGGTATTGAACTGTGTTGAGGGTGCCGGAGGACGATACGGAAAATATGGTCACTACGGCAAATATGGCAAATACGGTCATTATGGACAGTATGGCTATGGACCGCAGGCAGAAGAAGAGAACAAAAAATCTAAGAAATAATGCCTGTATATTGAGTTTGGTATAAACAGTTTTTCGTGGCGGGGCTGTTTATCATAGATTTACAAGTTTTATAAGCCTTTTAATTAAGGCACAGTGTAATGAAGAGGTGAGTTGAAATGAAAATGTTTAAAAAGTTGGCTGTTGTAATGCTGGCTATCACAGTTCTTTTCGGAACTATGACAGTACCGACAATGGCAGCCTCAAATTCACCGGTTAAAAAGACTTTTACAAGCGCAACTCTGAAGAAAACCAGTACTACTTATAATGGTAAGAAACAGAAACCGGCGATCAAGACTGTTAAAGCAGGTAAGAAAACTCTGAAGCTTAACAAAGACTTCAAAGTTTATTATCCGAAGAACATGAAATCTGCCGGCAAAAAAGTGATCACCATTAAAGGTATCGGTAAATACGCAGGATATACAAAAACTGTTACTTACACGATCAAACCTGCAACTCAGAAGGTATCTGTTTCCAAGAGCAAACTCTCCCTCAAGAGAGGAAAAGCTGCTACAGTTAAGGTTAAAAAGAAAACCGGAACTGTTACATGGAAATCCAGCAACTCTAAAGCTGTAAAAGTTAGCAAGAACGGTAGAATTTCAGTTGCTAAAAAAGCTAAAAAAGGCACTTACACAATCACTGTAACTGTTAAGAAGTCAAACTACAAGACAGTTACTAAGAAGATTAAAGTAAGAGTTAAATAATTAAAGCAAAAAGACTTCCTGGCCACGAGGAAGTTTTTTTGTTGCATGAAGAAGAAATAGTAGTTGAATTAAATTATGGCGGTGATATAATAAATGAATATAAGAATTTAGGAGATGCATGTTGCTATGGTATTGACTGATAAAAAAATAAGAGAATTGGTAAAGAAGGAAGAACTTATAGTTCCGTTTAATGAAAGCAATCTGCAGAGTGAATCGTATGATGTGACTATTGGTACTGAAATAACGGAGTTGAGCAAAGAAATACATTGTATTGATATTTCTAAACAGGAAACGGTGGATAATATATATATAAATATAGATATATCGGAAAATGGATATATTATTTCTCCGAAGCAATATTTACTTGTATCTTTAAGGGAAACTTTAAAAGTGCCGGATGATATTACAGTTCATTTACGACCAAAGACCAGATATACAAGGCTTGGTTTATTGGTTACAGATCAGCATTGTAATTCAACGTATTCAGGACATTTAAGAATAGGATTGTTTAATGCGACAGAGTACCCGATTCATATTTATCCTGACTATACAATTGCACAATTAGTTTTTGAAGAACTGGAAGAAGTACCGTCTTCTGAAAAATTGTATAAAAATAGAGAAGATGTACATTATCAGAACGAAAATGGTGCATTCAGAGGTGCGAAGTTTGATGACAAATTTTTGGATTCTATATGGGATGAAATGTTAAATTAGTATGAGTGAATTAGATAAAGTTCTTGATACTGTTATGAGGTTGAAAGAAGATATAATAGAGAAGAGCGCATCTTCGGAAGATAAGAATGAAGTCATGGATGCTTTAAAAGAACAGAAAAGGCAGCGAATTATTAATGAGATAAAAGAAGAGTATAAGCAACAAGTGATGCAGGAAGCCGATATAGAAATGAAAAAGGAGCTTAACAGGCAGAAAATTACAGAGTTAAAGAATTTGATGACAGAGGGGTTCTTTCTGGCATTTCTGGTTGGGTTAGCGGTAAACCAAGCGACTGACCTTATATCTGTTGCGAAAGAAAAATGGTTTGCGGATTGTTACGTTCTGGTAACTTTGATTGCTTTAGCTGTATTGATTGGAATATGTCTTTGTACATACATATATACTTTTTTCAAAAAAGTGTATGCGTTGATAATAGATAAAGATATTACTAAAAAAGAATAAGTATGTGAACATGAGAAAAATAGAAATTAATAGAAAATATAAGCATTTTAAAGGAAATAATTATCTGGTTTTATGTGTTGCGGAGCATTCTGAGACAGGTGAACAATATGTTGTTTATCAGGCTTTGTATGGTAATTATGGCATTTATGTTCGACCATATGATATGTTTGTATCTGAGGTAGATCATAAGAAATATCCAGAAGTGAAACAAAAATATCGCTTTGAACTTATTGACTGAAGTTGTGAGAAGTATTGTTTATTGATATTAGAGTTGCGTCGGTGAATAAATAAGCCGATGCTTTAATATGGTGACCTGTAAAAACAAAGGCCTTAAGGGAAAACGAAAGATGAGTGAAGAACAAAAATTTAATTTAATTGATTGCAGTGGAATATCTGATGTTGCAAACAATTTAATAGATAAATTGACCTCTGGGGCGGGCTGGATTGCCAGTCGAAAGACACCTGCCAAGATTGCTGTCAATACGTATATTGAAGATATTCAAAATAGCAATTATGATCCATTGACGAAGGCTGCTTTGATTAGTCGGGCGAAGAAAACAATAAAGGAATACTGTAATCAGAAAGACATAGTAGAGGTGGCGCTTGCTTCTTTACAAACAGAAGGTAGATTTGAAGAAGTAGATGATGATTGGATTGCGGTTTTTATGGATAAAGCAAGACTTATTTCAAATAAAGAAGTTCAAAAAATATGGGGAAAAGTTTTGGCAGCAGAATGTGAAGACAATAATATACCTAGAAGTCTTATATATATATTGGCACAAATGGACAGAGAGGATGCGGAAACTTTTACTATATTATGCTCTTTGGCAATAAGAATTGAGGACGAATATCAACCCGTTATAATGGATAAAAAATTTGACGAATATAAGAAGTGGGGGCTGACTTTTGATAAATTAGTTAGTCTTAGTGCTCTTGGGTTAATTGAAATGGATTTTGGACCGTTTGCAACAGGTTATGAAATGGAAAATACAAAAAATATAAAAACCAAAATAGTGGTGCATTATTTTGATTTGAAGTGCGAAGTGAATACAAAGAGAGAGAAATTACCTATTGGCAATGTTATTTTTACCAAATCGGGACAGGCTTTATGCAGGACCATTTCAATAGAAAAAAAAGATGGATTTTGGGAGGAGTATTGTTTACCCTTATGGAAAAAAGATGACTTAGAAAAAACGAAGAATACGGATTATATTGAATAGTGTGGAATTTTTATATGGTGGTGGAGGTGAGGTGTTGGTGTCAATGAAGAAGTTGCCAGTGAAAATTGAATGTTTTCAGGAAAAACAGGAAGAAATAACAGATGAAAAAATTATGAAATTGTACCAGATGAATCCGCGTCTGGGAAATGAAGCCGCAATAGAGAAATATGGCAGGTATGTATATAGTATTATTCATAAAAAATATTCGACATATAGGCGAGAGTTGGGGCGATTTTCTTTACGGAAAAAAGGTTTCATGGTATCATTATTTTATTGATATCGTGAACCTTTTTTTGATTGTGAGGTGTGGAAATGGGCCGATTTGTAAATCCGGGAAATGAAGCGTTTCGGGTTGCTTTAAATTCAGAAATATACATCGATAAAACAGGATTGATCGAATATACAAATAAAGTGATGAATACCACACAGGCATTTATCTGTAACAGTCGTCCAAGGCGATTTGGAAAGTCGATTACAGCGGATATGCTTACGGCATATTACAGCTGTTCATGTGATTCAGAAGAATTGTTCGAGGGGCTGGAAATCAGCCGAAAAAGCGATTTTAAGAAACATTTGAATAAATACGATGTGATTCATCTGGATGTACAATGGTGTATGATGGACGCCGGTTCACCGGAAAATACAGTTGCCTATATGAATGAACATCTGATTTCGGAATTGCAGGAAATTTATCCGGATATTGTGCCGGATAATGATGAGAAAGTATATGGAGCATTATCCAGAATTAATGCAGCAACGGGAAAGAAATTTGTAGTAATTATTGATGAGTGGGATGTCCTGATCAGAGATGAAGCACTGAACCAGAAGGTACAGGATGAGTATATAGGATTTCTCAGAGGCCTGTTTAAGGGAAGTGAGCCGACAAAATATATTCAGCTTGCTTATCTGACAGGTATTCTTCCGATTAAAAAAATAAGAACACAGTCAGCACTTAACAATTTTTCTGAATTTACAATGTTGGACGCTTCTGTGCTGGCTCCGTATATAGGTTTTACAGAAGAGGGAGTAAAAGGACTTTGTGCAAAATATAATCAGGATTATACTAAAGTAAAGCAGTGGTATGACGGCTATATACTGGAGGAATATCAGGTATATAATCCGAAAGCAGTTGTGAGTTTGATGACTCGGGGAAAGTACAAAAACTATTGGTCGGATACCGGTACTTATGAAGTGGTTGTGCCTCTTATAAATATGGATTTTGATGGGTTGAAAACTGCCATAATCGAGATGATTTCCGGGACAGCAGTTGAAGTGGATGTAAGTTCATTTCAGAATGACACAATCAGTTTTGCAAACAGAGATGATGTATTGACATACCTGATCCATCTGGGGTATTTGGGATATGATGAAAATAATCAGACTGCATTTATTCCGAATGAAGAAATCCGTCAGGAGCTTACGAAGGCGGTAAAACGTAAGAAGTGGAATGAGTGGATGAATTTTCAACAGGAATCAGATGCATTGCTGGAAGCTACATTGAATCTGGAATCAGATCAGGTTGCAAAGCAAATAGAGAGAATTCATACAGAATATGTGTCTATGATTCAATATAATGATGAAAATTCTCTGAGCAGTGTGCTCACAATCGGTTATTTAAGTGCGATGAAGTATTACTTTAAGCCAGTCAGGGAATTGCCGTCAGGAAGAGGATTTGCAGATTTTGTATTTATACCAAAGCCGGAATATATCAGCAATTATCCTGTATTAGTGGTGGAACTCAAATGGAATAAAGGCGCACAGACTGCAATACAGCAGATAAAAGAGAAAAAATATCCGGATACAGTAAGACAGTATACAGGCAAAATTTTGCTTGTGGGAATCAACTATGATAAAAAGACAAAGGTGCACAGCTGTATAATAGAAAAGGCGGAGAATTGACCTGAAAACACTCAGCTCTTTCGAAAGACCGAATTATTATATCGTGAAACCGAAAGGATGAAAATGCGAAATGTGTGATAGAATAAATTATGGCGCTGAGAAAAATATAAGTAAAAAGATAAGTGATAATATAAAAAATTGATGAATTTGCAGGGTGGAACAGCTTATGATTTCAATTAAGGAGAGAAAGGAAGTCTGCTATGGTGGGGAACCGGATATATTTCCGGGTAATTGGATCAGGAGATCACCAATAGATGAAGATAATCAGGAATTTGACATAACAAGACGGGATCTTGAGGAATCACAAGGTGTTCCATATATAAGTATTCCAAGCTATGATGTTGAATTTTAGGAAAGCGCTCGTTTAGGGCGCTTTTTATTTTAGCAGGAGGAAGAGGGCATATGAGAATATTTATTGCAAGTTCCGGAGAACGATTAAATATGGCAATTGAGGTTGGAAGCTGGCTGGAAGGCATGAATGTAGAACCAGTATTGTGGAATGAACCGGAGGTTTTTCCTTTGGGTGCTTATACATGGGATGCGCTTATTGATTTAAGCGAGAACGTAGATGCGGCTATATTCATATTTGGAGAAGATGACCAAATTTGGTTCAGAGGTGAAAGCACCATGACAGTGCGGGATAATGTATTGCTGGAATATGGCCTGTTTTCAGGAAAACTTTCAAAAGCTAATACGATTTTTCTGTGCGACGGTAGACCAAAACTTGCGAGTGATCTTGAGGGAATCACATGGGGAGATATAAGAAAGAAAAACAGTGTAAGAATTAAACTGGAAAATTGGATAAATTCTATACGGGCAAGCAACCAGAAAAAAGTCAAAGGATTTAAGATTACAGACTTAAATGATGCGTTTCAGATAGCTCTGAAAAACCAAAAGACTGAAAAGTTAAGAATCTTTGCAATTTCAACATTTAAATCTGTGCAAATGCTTCGTTTAATAAACGATATTTCTATTAACCATGCAGAAATTATGCTTCGAGAATATGATAATAAGAATGATGAATATTATGATCAATCGATGGAAGGTGCGATTGATAATGCAATTTTGAATTGGAAACATATGCTTGAAAATGACCATAAAATTAAAGAGCTTGATATTTTTCGTTTCAATTATCATCCGGATGAAGGGTATTATATTTTTGACGATAAATACCTGATATTAGGAAATTTAAAATACGAAATGGATAAGAAAGAGTATACCTTCAGCAAAAATGTAATGCTTATTGATAACCAGACAGAGACTGGACGAACATGGATAAAAGAATACATTACGCGATTTGAAGATACCAAAAAGAACTATGAGACATCAGTTATGCAATATTGTGACATTGAATCTTAATACCACATGCAATTTACATTGTAAATGGTGTTACAATCAGGAAAAACAACACAGGTTATTGAAGTTTGAGTTGTTTGTAAAGTTTTACGAAGATATCATTAAAAATAATATTACGTCGATTGCTCTGATTGGCGGAGAACCGACAATACATCCACAGTTTGTGGAGATACTAAGAAAATTAAAAGAGCAGGAAGTACATTTATTTACCAATGCAATCAGATTTTCGGAAAAAGATTTCTGCAAAGATGTGTGTAGGCAAAAAAATCTAAAAGATATCACAATATCTATAAAAGGATTTAATGAAAAATCATTTGAAAAATTTTCGGATGAAAAAGCATTTGCTGAATTTTGCAGTGCAATCGAAAATTTGAGAGAAAAAAGATTGTGTATCAGAGCTAATTATAATTGTACAGAAATCTTAAGCCAGTCTATGATATCTGATTTTGTACATTTTCTGAGATATTATGGATTGCATGAGATTGTTTTACATGATATCAGACCATATGTTACAGAATCAGACGAAATTATAAAGGAAAATTCGGCGGAGCCGTTACAGGTTATAGCACAGGAACTGGAGAAGGCAGGAATTGTTTCTTACATACGTTTAAATCAGCCGTTTTGTCGTTACGATTCGAATTTTTTGAAGCAATTTATGAATTCAAAAAGAGTAATGTCTACATGTGCTGTGAAGAAACAGCAGGGGATTTTTGTAGATCCTGATTTAAATATTATTCTGTGTAATGAATTACGGCATATAGTAATGGGAAACTATCAGAAAGACTTTTGGGATTACGGAAGTATGGTTGAGGTTTATAGAAAACCGGACATTATCAGCCTATATAATAAGCTGGCAGGATGTCCCATGAAGAAATGCATAAAATGTGATATGTGGGAAAAATGTGGTGGTAGCTGCATATTGCATTGGTTATGAGAATGATTTGTAAAAGACCAGCTAGTTATAGTCAATACCTAAAAGACAAAAAATAGATATTTTTCTT
>OGYI01001534.1_pt1 | contig 21958 bp, 19 predicted proteins | sample 1576521 | NCBI WGS metagenome assembly OGYI01 (sample SAMEA3541484, study PRJEB24748) | human gut metagenome | biome: human gut; feature: human-associated habitat; material: faeces | place: China | collected 2012
GCGGCTTGCTCTCTTAATCAGTGGGCCCAGGGTTCGAGTCCCTGGAGGTGCACCACAACAATAAAATCCGAACTTTTTTCCAATAGGAGAAGGGTTCGGATTTTTTGTTTTATCTCGCATCTGATACCACATCGCAAAAATCTATTGATTGGTGCGACTCTGAATCTTAGGGAAACAGAAAAATAGAACTTTTTTGAAAATTATGCTATAATGAAAACGTATCACCCTTTTTATACGACAACAGCATCGGCCTGCATACTAAAATATGCTGTGTTGAGATGCACTTTTTCCTGGGCTGCGACAAAAATCAGGAGGAGGGATCTGCCGTGAATCTTCTGACCCAGATCAACCAGTTGGAACATCTGACCAGCAATGAAAAAAGTTTGTGTGATTACATCCGGAATCACCCGATGGAGTGTCTGTCCAAAACGCCGCAGCAGCTGGCCGGAGATCTGTATCTTTCTACATCTACGGTCTACCGGCTGCTGAAGAAGCTGGATCTGAAAGGATACAGCGACTTTAAGGTGGCTCTTTGGACGGTGGTGCATCAGAAATCGGAAAGCGCGGTGCAGGACATCAATTTTCCTATTGAGGCAGAGGCAACACCGGACGAAATACTGCTCCATTTGAAAGAGGTTTACGAGTACACGATCTCGGACACGCTGGAACTGGCAGATCCCTACGCGATGGCACAGGTGGCAGAAGCGATGGAACGTGCAGAGCGCATTGACATCTACACATCGGCGGGTAATTTCTGCATGGCAGATAATTTCCGGTTTCAGATGCAGGAGATCAATGTGCCGGTGGAGGTGCCGCACGAGGCTTATATGCAGAAACTGGCGGCGGCCAATTCGAACCCGAAGCATTTTTCCATCGTCATCTCCTTTGGGGGGCGCAGCTCCACGGTGGGCCAGATCTGTCGGCTGCTCAGGCAGCAGCACTCGCCCATTGCGCTTATCACATCCACCGATAAGACTCCGCTGTGCGGCTATGCAGATCATCTGCTGTATCTTTCATCCAACGAAGACCATTATCAGAAGATTTCGGCCTTTTCTACCCGGATGTCGCTGATGTATCTTCTGGATTCGCTCTATGCGCTCTACTTCAAACGGCATTACAAGGAAAATGTCCGGAAAAAGCTGAGCGCTTATGAGCGGCTCCATGCGGCGGACGTTGCCGATGCGGAGGAAAAAGTTGCGAAATGGAAGAACGAAATGGAAAAATCAAAATATGGCATAGATGACCAGTAATTTTGCAAAAACGATTCAAAAACCGTGCATTGTGTTGAACAATGCGCGGTTTTTTCTATAATAGAAACAACAAAGAGCAAAAAGCTCAAAATGAAACAGATTGGAGGAAAATATGAACGGAAAAGTGGACAAAAGTTTTTTGTGGGGTACAGCCAGCGCAGCATACCAATGTGAGGGCGGCTGGAACGAGGGTGGAAAAGGAGAGAGCAACTGGGATCAGTTCTGTCACGGCCCCCAAAACACCAAGGGATTTACCGGCGATGTGGCGGCAGATTTTTACCACCGCTACAAGGAGGACATTCGGCTGCTGAAAGAGGGTGGACACAACACCCTGCGCTTCTCCATTGCCTGGACCCGCATTCTGCCCACCCGGGACGGCCCGGTGAATATGGAGGGAGTCGCCTTTTATAAGGATGTGCTCAAGACCTGCAAAGAGAGCGGTATCGTACCCAACGTGACGCTGCTCCATTACGACATTCCGGCATGGCTGGAGGACATTGGCGGATTTCAGAATCCGATCTTCTCGGATGAATTCGCCAAGTATGCAAAGGTCTGCTTCGAGCAGTTCGGCGAGGAGATTTCCTTCTATGTCACGATCAATGAGGCGACCCATAACGGCTGCTGCTCCTACCTGACCGGTAACTATCCTCCCAACAAGCACGATGTGCAGGCACTGGTGCAGGTGTCCTATAACTTCATGGTGGCAAACGCCAAGGCGATCCGGGAGTTCCGGAAGATGGGCTTCAAAAACAGCCAGATCGGCATCGTGCATACCACGAACACGGTCCAGATCCTGAAGGATACGCCGGAATACCGCATCGCCCAGCGCCGGGGCGACTTGTTCAAGAATAAGTGGGTCACCGACCCTGCGATTCTGGGGCATTTCCCTGCAGACCTCAAGCCTCTGCTGCTGGAAAGTGGCATCGACCTCTCCTTCGTCAAGGATGAAGACCTTGAGATCATCAAGAACAATACGGTGGACTTCCTAGGCCAGAACTGCTATACACGCGCTCTGGTAAAGCCCTACGAATCCGGTGAGACCAACTACTACCCCAACAATGTGGGCGCAGGCCAGAAGAGCATCGAAGGCTATGTTGTCAAGGGCTGGTTCCAGACCGACGTGGACCCCAACACCCCGAAGAATGCGTGGAGCCGCGAGATCTACCCGAAGACCGTGTACGATATGCTCATGGGCATCAAGAAGGATTACGGTGACATTCCGGTGTATATTACGGAGAATGGACACGCGCTGTATGAGCACCCGGACGAGAACGGCTGCGTCAACGACGACGAGCGCATCGAGTTTATCCAGTCCTATCTGGAGTGGCTCATCAAGGCCCAGAACGAAGGCTGCAATGTCAAGGGCTATTATGCATGGTCTACGACCGACTGCTATTCCTGGATCAACGGCTATGATAAGCGCTACGGCCTGATCTATGTGGACTATGAGAACGGACTGAAGCGCATCCCCAAGAAGAGCTATTACTGGTATAAGCAGTACATCAAGGATCACACCGAGGAATAAGGAGACAGAACGATGAGTGAAAAATTTCTGTGGGGTTCCGCTACGGCGGCCTATCAGTGCGAGGGTGGATGGAACGAGGACGGCAAAGGCCCCAGCGTCTGGGATACATTCTGCCACTCGCCGGCCAACACCACCGGCATCACGGGCGACGTTTCCTGTGATTTTTACCATCACTATGCCGAGGACATCCGGATGATGGCGGAAAGCGGCCAGAATACCTTCCGCTTTTCGATCAGCTGGCCGCGCATCGTCCCGAAGGAAGACCGCGTTGTCAACGAAGCGGGCCTTGCATTCTATGACCGGGTGCTGGATGAGTGCGAGAAGTACGGTATCGTACCCAATGTGACGCTGGTACACTACGACCTGCCGGAGTATATCGGCCAGAAAGGCGGATGGTGCTACGAGGGCATCGCCGACGAGTTTGCGTACTATGCAGCCGTGGTGTTCCAGCACTATGGGGAGCGCATCCCGCTCTATGTTACCATCAACGAGCCGAATCACAACGCCTACTGCGATTACTGCGTGGGCAACTATCCCCCGAACCACAAGAACGATCTGCAGAGCTATGCCCACTGTCTGTACAATATGGATGTCTGTAATGCCAAAGCCATCCGGGAGTTCCGGGAGATGGGCTTCAAGAACAGCCAGATCGGCATCGTGCAGGGCTGCGGCCCCGCCACGTCCCTGCAGGATACGCCGGAATACCGAGAGGCTGTGAAGTATTGCGATTACTTCTGCAATTTTGGCATTCTTGACCCGGCCATCAAGGGATATTTTGAGCCGGAGCTGCTGGAAGCAGTCAAGGCAAGAGGGATCGACCTCTCCTTTATGAAGGATGAAGACCTCGAGATCATCAAAAACAATACGGTGGATTTCCTGGGCCAGAATATCTACAGCCGCCTGATCGTCAAGCCCAACGAATCCGGCATCACCGCCTTTACCGTGAACAATGCGGGCAACAACGACGGCACCGGCAAGACAGCCCGGGAGACGCGCGCCATTGCAGGCTGGTTCGAGTCGGATCGCGACACCAATACCAGGCTGAACAAATGGGGACGCGAGATCTACCCCAAATGCGCCTACAATACCCTGATGCTGCGCAAGGAGCGGTACGGCAATATCCCCATCTACGTCACCGAAAACGGCCACGGCTGCTACGATGTGCCGGACGAAAACGGCTATGTGGAGGACGACGACCGGATCGCGTTCCTCAACGATTACATCGGCTGGATCCTCAAGGCCAAGGAGGACGGCGTGAACGTGAAGGGCTATTACTGCTGGTCTACGATGGATCTGTATTCGTGGATCAACGGCTACAAAAAACGGTATGGCCTTGTGCGGGTAGACTATGAGGATAGCCTGCTGCGCCGCATCCCCAAAAAGAGCTATTACTGGTACAGGGATTTCATCACGGAACATAAGGACGTGTGATCGGGATGGACGGCATTGTATTGCTGCAGGCGGAGTGTAAGATCCTGCTGTTGTTCGGCCTGGGAATGTTGCTGAAAAAGCTGCAGCTCACAAATGCGGAGGCGGACCAGTTCCTCTCGGATCTGTTGATGAACGTCCTGATGCCGATGAATATCTTCGTCTCGTTTTACCAGTCCATGTCGCTAGAGGAGCTTTCCACCTGCGGGTGGCTGGTACCCGCAGGTGCGCTGGTGGTGGCCGTAGTGATGCTCTGCGCCCGGCTCATCCCGGCCTCCGTGCCGCTGGCCCGGCGGAGGATCGCGGAGTATTGTATGCTCATCTCGAATGGCTCGATGGTGGGCATCCCGCTGGTGGAGTCGATGTACGGACCCACGGGCGTGTTCTACGCCAATATATTCATGGTGTCCACCCGCATCCTCTCCAATATTTCGGGCCAGTACTATTTTGATACATCTAGCCACGGCAACGGGGTAAAACAAGGGCTGAAAAACTTTGTGCGCAACCCCCTGAACATCAGCATGGCACTGGGCTTTCTCCTCAACCTTCTGAAAGTTCCGGTGGCGGTACCCGTCATGGGGATGTGCAGCAGCCTGGCAGCCTGCATGAGTCCGATGGCAATGATCCTCGTGGGTTCCACGCTGTTGGATACCTTCCGCACGGTATCTCTGTCCCAGATTTTTTCCGGCCAGGTGTTTGGCGTCAGCCTGTTCCGGCTACTGGCTTCTCCTTATATCACGCTGGCGGCCTGCCGTTTGCTGGGGGTGCAGGGAGTGCAGTGTGCGGCGGCGGTGCTCATCAATGCAGCGCCTGTTGTGAACACCGCTACGATCTACTGCCAGAAATACCACGGCGACATGGGCTTTACCAATGCGTGTGTGTTTGTTTCTTCAATGTTGTCTTTTGTGACATTCTGGCTGATCCGTTTCTGAAAAGGTGCGGCAGCGAAAAGCGCACAGCACAGATGATTTTGTGAAAAAATGGAAAAATTGAAGCGGAAAATAAGGCCCAAAAATGTGACCTTGTGTCCGGATAATTGCCAGAACTGACAAAACGAACGAATAAAAACATACAATGCGACGAAAATGAACAAACTGACTATAAAAACGTGAACAAATTGTTGACAAAGCGAAGAACCTGGAATATAATACAACAAAAGAGAACAGAGCGAGAACAAAAATGAACAAATCGGAAGCGAGGTGGAGGAGCGCAAAGAAGCCGTCCCGTAAAATTCTTTTGGAAACGAGTGGAATGAGACGTTCTGCTTGAAAACTTTGCAGGAGGTAAACCCATGGGTAAATTTGACGAAATGTCCAAATATATTCTGGACAATATCGGTGGTGTGGGCAACATCACCAACGTCACGCATTGTGCAACACGTCTGCGCATCGAAGTGGCAAAGCCTAGCCTGGTGGATGTGGAGGCTTTGAAGAAAGCTCCCGAGCAGGCAGGCCTTGTGGAGAAGGGTCGTCAATATCAGATCATCATTGGACCCAAGGTCAACGATGCCTACAATGAGTTCCTGGCCGTCTCCGGCTGGAAAGAGGGCATGAACGCAGGCGTGGAGATCGAGGATTCCAACGCAAACCAGCCCCATAATGCAAAGTGGGTCATGGATAAGATCGCGGGCTTCATGGCTCCCGTCTTTATGCCGATCGTTCCGGCCATGATCGTGGGCGGCATGATCCTGGCAATCGCCCGCGTCGGCATCAACTACTTCGGTCTGGATACCAGCACCGGCACGGTGAACATCTGCATGGCACTGTTCCAGGCAGGCTTCACCTACTTCCCCATCTGGGTCGGCATCTTCATGTGCAAGCAGCTGAAAATGCCTGAGATCTACGGCGGCTTCTTAGGCGCTGTTCTGGTCTGTGACCGTATCAACAATGTTGAAGGCCTGAGCTTCCTCGGCATCCCCGTGCCGCAGGTCTCCTACGGCTCCACCGTCTTCCCCGTGATGCTGGGCGTCTTCTTCATGTACTTCGTGTACAAATTCGTCAAGAAGATCATGCCGGAAGTCATCACCTTCTTCATGACCCCGCTGGTCACCATGATCATTGTGGTCCCTGTGGAACTGATTGTCCTTGGACCTCTGGGTACTGAGCTGAGCAATGGTGTCGCCGCTGTGTGTATGTTCCTCTCCAACACGATCGGCTTCCTGCTGCAGCCCCTGCTGGCCGCTCTGTATCCCTACATGGTCATGTTCGGTATCGACAAGGGCATCGGCCCCATGTCCATCGCCTTCATCGCAGACCAGGGCTATGACGTCATCTTCGGCAACATGGGCTTTATCTCCAACTTGGCAGTCGGTGCTGCCACCCTCGGCATCGCAACTTCTCTCAAGGGTTCCGACAATGCCGCAAAGAAGGGCCTGTACGGCTCCTTCGGCCTGACCGCTCTGTGCGGCGTTACCGAGCCTGCATTCTACGGCGCACTGATCTCCACCCCCGCTGCTCTGAAGGGTACTGCCTGCGGCGCTGTGGTCGGCGGCCTGATCGCCGGTATCACTGGTCTGAAGAAGTTCGTCCAGATCGGCTGCCCCGGCCTGATGACCTTCATCATGTACATCGACGAGAACGGCGGTATGCATCATGTGATCATCGCAGTCATCGTTGCAGCCGCTACCATTGTAACCTCCTTTATCGCAACCCGCTTCTTCCTGAGCAGAGACGCCAAGAAAAATGTAAAGTAAATTAAACGGGTAGTCCCTGCTCTGGAGAAGTTCGGGCAGGGACTACTGTTTATTATGAGGTAAATGAAGATGAAAGTGTTGATCGGCGAGTTTATCACGGAGTCCAACGAAAATATTCCCCGCAAAAATGAGATCACGGCCTATGACATCGCATTTGGCGAGGAATGTGTGCACAAGATGCACGTCGGCGATATTTTTGCACAGGCGGGCATCGAGGTGATCCCCGCAGTCTACGCGGTGTCCGGAGCCTCCGGCGTCATCAAGCGTCACACCTTTGACTACATCGAGGCCTGCTTTATCCGGACGGTGGAAGAGCACCTGAACGAGATCGACGGTATTTATATGATGCTGCATGGTGCCAGCGAGGTGGAAGGCCTCGGCTCCGGCGAACACCATATCCTGGCAGAGGTCCGCAAGCGGGTCGGCCCCTATGTGCCGATCTACATTGTCTGCGACCCTCACGGCAACCTGTGCAAGGAATATGTGGAGAGTGCACAGGTGGTGCGCAGCTATCGTGAGTCGCCCCATACCGACAGCATCCAGACCCGGCGGATCGTGGCTGGGATGCTCTGCGAAGCGTTGAAAAAACGTGAAAACATCCACGCTGTATATCGCAAGCTGCCCCTGATCCTGGGCGGCGAGCAAAGCGTCTCGGCAGACGAGCCGGTGAAGAGCATCAACCAGTACATGGACGAGATGGAAAAGGACCCTCGCATCTGCAGCGCCAGCTGGCACGTCGGCTATATCCGCCACGATACCCCTGTGGCGGGCTGCGGCATCGTGGTGACTCCAGCCACTGCCGCCGATCAGGAGTACGCAGAGCAGGCTGCCGACGCGCTGGCAGCCTATGTGTGGGACAAGCGCCATGAGTTCCACTATACCGGCCTGACCGCCGAACCGGACAAGGCGCTGGAGATGGCGATGGCCCAGGAGAAGGGTCCCGTCTTCATCACCGATTCCGGCGACAACGTCACCAGCGGTGCCACCGGTTGGAACACCTACATCCTGCGGCAGGTGCTGGCGCTGAAGGATACGGATAAGACCTTTCTCTTCGCATCCATCTGTGACCCGCAGTGCTGCCGGGGCCTTATGGAAGCGGAGATCGGCGAGGAGCGGCATATCACGCTGGGCGTCGGCCACGACGAGCTGAGCGCACCGGTGGAACTGGATGTGACCGTGAAGAGCAAGGGAGAGATCGTCCGCTCCGGAACGACCGGCTCCACGATCATGAAAGTATTCGGCCACTGCGTTACCGCTCATGTAAAGGAAACGGGCATCGACATCGTGGTGGCAGACAGCGAGAAGACCTTCTCGGCCAAGATCATTTACGACCGCGCCCATGTGGACTGGAACGATTATGACATCACGGTGGTCAAACAGGGCTATATCTTCCCGGAGCTGAAAGAAGCCGCAGCCTTCTATGTGATGTCTCTCACGGGCGGCGCGACACCCCAGAACACCAAAAAGCTGCAGTTCAAGCGCATCCAGCGCCCGATGTACCCCATCGACGAGATCTGAACAAGGAGATCAGAGAATGAAAGTTCTTGTTGGTTATTTTACGGCAGAGTCCCAAATGTGCCTCTGAAAAACGACATCACCAATTATGTGATCACAGTTGGTGAGGACTGCATCTACAAGATGCAGGTGGAGGACATTTTGCCGATGCCGGCATCGAAGTGATCCCTTCGATCTATGCGACAGCCGGTGCCTCTGGTGTCATCCAAAAGGAGACGTTCGATTATATCGAGTCCTGATTCGTGAACGCAGTCCGGGAGCATCAGGATGAGATCGACGGCATCTATCTGATGCTCCACGGCACCAGCGAGGTGGAAGGCCTCGGCTCCGCCGACCATCATATCCTGTGGGCCATCCGGAAGGTGGTCGGGCCGTATCCGCCCATCGCGGTGGCCTGTGACCCCCACGGCAACCTGTGCAAGGAGTATGTGGAGGCCTGCACGATCCTGCGCGATTACCGCGAGTCGCCTCATACCGACAGCATCGACACCATGAAAAAGGTGGCCGGGATGCTCTGTGAGCTGGTGAAGGCCCGGGAGAACATCCATGCGGTGTACCGCAAGCTGCCCCTGATTCTGGGCGGTGAGCAGAGCGTCTCGACGGACGAGCCGGGGAAGAGTATCAACCAGTACATGGATGAGTTGGAAAAAGATCCCTGTATCCGCAGCATCAGCTGGCACGTCGGTTATATCGCCACGATACCCCTGTGGCGGGCTGCGGCATCGTGGCCGTACTCCAGACGGCGGCAGATCAGGAGTATGCGCAGGAGATCGCCGACAAGGTGGCGGCCTATGTGTGGGACAAGCGCTATGAGTTTCATTATACCGGCCTGACCGCTGCCCCGGACAAAGCGCTGGAAATGGCGCTGGCGTTTGAGGGCAAGCCGGCATTCATCACCGACTCGGGCGATAACGTCACCAGTGGAGCGCAGGGCTGGAACACCTACATCCTGCGGCAGGTCCTGGCGGTAGAAAAGCTGAACAAAAACTTCCCCTTTGCCAACATCCATGACGATGATGCCTGCTACAAGCTTTCGGTGCTGGAGAACGGCGCAGAGACGGAACTCCGGCTGGGCGTCGAGCGGGACGAGATGAGCCGCAGCGTTTTTCTGAACGTGAAGATCAAGTGCAGAGGCAAGCTGGACGGCTTCATGTTCCGCAAAAACGGCAGCTACGGCGAGGCCATCGTAGTCTCGGTGCAGGGTGCGCCCATCGACATCGTGGTGGCAAACTCCAAGCAGGCAATGGTGGAGCTGCACCAGTTCCGCGGTGTGGGCGTCTCGGTGGACGACTACGACGTGGTGGTCGTCAAGCAGGGCTACATCTTCCCGGAGCTAAAAGAAGCCGGAAAGTTCTGCGTGATGTCCCTGACAAACGGCGCAACGACGCAGGATACCCGGATCATCCCCTTTAAAAAGATCATGCGCCCCATGTTCCACATCGACAACATTTGAAAAGATCCAACGGCTCTTCTGCCGGGAAAGGAACACGATATGAGAATTTTGATTGGCGGCTTTGTGGCCGAGTGCAATGCTTATGTGGATAAGCCCATGATGCTGGAAGACTTCTCCATCACCCGCGGCGATGCAGTGGCGGATATCCTGTACGTCCGTGAGCCGGCAGCCGAGTGCGGCGTGGAGCTGGTCCCCAGCCTGATGGCCTACGGCGGAGGCGGCGGCCGTGTGGACGGCGCAGCCTTTGAGTACATCCTTACACAGTTCAAGAACGCAGTCAAGGAGCATCTGCACGACATCGACGGTATGTTCTTCTTCTTCCACGGTGCTTCTTCGGTCATCGATCTGGAGGGCGACTCCGGCGACCATGCTCTGGTGCGGGAGATCCGCAAGATCACCGGGCCTTATATGCCGCTGGCAATGGTTATGGACCCCCACGGAAACCTTTCGCAGGAGCAGGCCGATAACTGTAATATCATCCGCACCTTCCGCCACAGCCCCCATACCGACCGCAAAGATGCTCATCAGGTGGTGTTCCGCGCGCTGGTGGACCTGCTGAAGGACCGCCGCGAGATCCACCCCATCTACAAAAAGGTACCGATCCTGCTGGGCGGCGAGCGCTGTGTCTCCACGGACGAGCCGCTGGTGTCTATCAATAAGCTGCTGAACGAGATCGAGGCCGACCCTCGCATCCTGACCTGCTCTTACCATATCGGCTACCTGCGCCACGACAGCGCAAAGTGCGGCGCTGCCGTTATGGTCACGCCGAACCGCCCCGAGGATAAGGAGTACGCCGAGCAGAAGGCCCAGGAGATCTACGATTTTGTCTGGGCGCGCCACCGCGAGTTCCACTTTACCGGTTATGCCGCCGACCCGGACGAGGCCCTGGAGGCCATGATGAAGGTAGAGGGCGGCCCGGTGTTCCTGACCGACTCCGGTGATAACGTGACCGCCGGCGCACAGGGCATGAATACCTATGTCCTGCGCCAGCTGCTGGCTCTGAAAGACTATAAGGATAAGAATATCATCGTGGCAGGCATCAACGACAAGCCCCTGCTGGACAATGTGCTTTCTACAAAAAAGATGGGCGAGCATATAGAGTTCGAACTTGGTACGGCCAAAACGGAGCTGTCGGCCAAAGTGGCGCTGTCCGGTGCGATCCTCTCCTTCGGCGACCTGCATCACCACTACCACAACGAGGCCGTGGTGGGTAGCTGTTGCACCATCAAGCTGGACGACCGCCCGATCACCATCATCGTGGAGAATTTCCCGGTCTCCTTTGCCGAGAAGTATCAGTACGACTGCGCCAATGTGGATATGACGCGGTATAACTTCTTTGTCGTCAAACAGGGCTACCTCTATCCCGAACTGAAAGGACAGGCCAAGAGCTATGTGATGTCGCTGACGGACGGCACCACCATGCAGCGTACAGAACGTCTTACCTACAAGACGGTGCAGCGCCCCATCTGGCCTCTGGATAATATCTGATGCTGAAGATCTGTCTTACCCTTGCCGTGGCGTGGGTCGGCTTCCAGGCGGCAAAAAAATTCCACCTGCCTGCGCCTGCCATGATCGGCAGTATGCTGGCGGTGGGATTGACCAACATCATCTGGGATTACGCCTACCTGCCCACATGGGTGCGAATCTCTGCGCAGGCGATCTCGGGCGGATTCATCGGGATGCAGATCACCAAAAAGGATGTGCGGAACGCAAAGTACCTGCTCAAGCCTTTCTTCCTGCTGGTGCTCATGCTCACGGCCAACACATTCGTCACGGGCGTCGTGGTGCATAAGATTGCGGGCATTGACTATGTCACGGCGCTGCTCGGCTCTGTGGCCGGCGGTGTGACTGACATCTCCATGCTGAGCATCGATTTTGGCGGCGATACCCCCATCGTGGCGCTGATGCAGACGCTGCGCCTGGTGGGCGTACTGCTGTTCTTCCCGTACTGGATCCGGTTCTTCACCCGAAACGAAGGCGATGCCGAAGAGGATGTGCGCCTTGTTACCGGCACGCTGGAAATGGGCGAGACCTGGCTGGACAGGCTCATCTATGGCCGGAACCGGAAGCTGGCGTTCACGATGATCGTTTGTCTGGCAGCCGGATTTGCGGGATATGCCAGCGCTGCGCCGGCAGGTGCTATGGTATTTGCGATCGTTGTGATCGTGCTGCTGAATATCACTACCTCGGCCTGCTATGTGCCGCTGACCATAAAAACGGTGGCGCAGCTGCTGGCGGGTGCGGTAGTGGGCTGCAGCATCCATCCCTCGGCGCTGGCTCTGCTGAACGGTGGTACGGTGATTGCTCTGCTGGTCCTGATGGCCAACTACTGGCTGGTCAACCTGATCTACAGCACGATATGCAAAAAGAAGGGGATGCTGGATCTGAAGTCTGCCATGCTGGCCTCTGCCCCCGGCGGCGCTACGGATATGTCGCTGATCGCGGCCGATTTGAACGCCGACCTGACAAAGATCGCGCTGATCCAGGTGCTGCGGGCCATCTACGCCGTGACGTTTATGCCGATGGTGATCGTGCTGTTTGTGAACTGGGTCCGTTGACAAAGTGATAGGAATGACCTATATTTGAAATGAACCTGTTTTGGAAATAAAAACCAGAAAAAAGGAAAAATAGCTATGAAAAATTATGTGGTAAAGCTGAAACCAGTGCCGGAGCCTCGGAAGGACTGTTCGCTTATCCCGGTTGCGCTGACCGACGAGACGCTGGAAGAGCGTAGGCAGAAGATCCTTTCCCGGATGCGTGCGGAGGGTCTGGAGCGGCTGGTGGTCTACAGTGATGTGGAGCACGGCGGAAACTTTGAATATCTGGTGGGCTACTACACTCGGTTTGAAGAGGGACTGTTGGTGATCCAGGCCGACGGGACGATGAGCCTTGTGCTGGGCAACGAAAACCTGAACAAGGCCGGAAAGGCGCGTGTGCAGGCTGCTGCCGTACACGTCCCCGTGTTCTCGCTACCCAACCAGCCCTGTGAGACGCCCAAAACGCTGCGGGAGCAACTTGCGGCAGCTGGTCTGGAAGCGGGTAGACGCACCGGTGTGGCCGGGTGGAAGCTGTTCACCAGCCCCTATGAGGATGTGGGGCAGATGTATGATCTGCCGGCCTTTATCATGGACGCCCTGCGGGATGTGGTGGGTGCCGAATACCTGACCCCGGCAGGCGGGCTGTTCATCGGCGAGAATGGCGCCCGCGTGACGAACAACGCCAACGAGATCGCGCATTACGAGTTCGCGGCTGCGCTGGCCTCGGACTGCATCCTGGACGCGATGGATGCGCTGGACGAGGGTGTGCCGGAGATGGTACTGGGCGACAAGCTCAACCGCTATGGCCAGCACAACAGCGTGGTGACCATTGCAGCCAGCGGCCCGCGCTTTTTGAAAGGCAATATGTATCCCACCGACAATGTCGTAAAGGTGGGCGACCCCATCTCCCTGACGGTGGGTTACCGCGGCGGCCTGTCCAGCCGGGCAGGCTTTGCCGTACACAATGCGTCGGAGATGCCCGACGGCCAGCAGGATTATCTGGAACGGGTGGCCGCGCCTTACTTCAACGCTTATGCCCGCTGGCTGGAACAGCTGCACGTCGGCATGGAAGGCGGCGCTCTGTATGAGCTGGTGGAGCAGGTACTCCCCCGCGAGAAATACGGCTGGGGTCTGTGTCCGGGCCATCTGACGGCAGAGGAAGAATGGCTCTGCTCGCCGGTGCGAAAGGACTCGAAGGAACTGCTGCAAAGCGGCATGATGCTGCAGATCGATATTATCCCCTCGGTCCCGGGCTATGGCGGGACCAGCGCGGAGAGCACGGTGGCTCTGGCCGATGCGGCTCTGAGGGAAGAGCTCCACAGCCAGTACCCCGCCATGTGGGAGCGGATGCAGGAGCGCCGCGCCTATCTGAAGGATGTACTGGGCATTGAAATCCCCGAAGATGTCCTCCCCATGTGCTCCACCGTCGCCTATCTTCGTCCCTATCTGCTGGATCACAGCGGTGCCCTGACCTGGGAGCCGACGGTCTGAACAGGTCTGGCACCTGCCCCGCCGGGAACGGTACGCGAGCCGGGAAGGCTCAGGCCACCACGATGCGGATGCCTGCGCTGGTATAGCGCTCCAGCACGGCGGGGGAGATGCCGGAATCGGTAACGATGAGGTCGGCGTCCTGCAGGGGGGCGATGCTGAAGTAGTAGGCAGAATCGAACTTGGAACTGTCAGCCATGCAGATGACCTGTCGCGCCTTTTTGACTAACGTGCGCTTGGTGGTGCCGTCGGCAATGTGGGGGACAGAGAAGCCGCCGTTTAGGTCGATACCCTCGACACCCAAAAACAGGGTGTCGATCTGGAACTGGGAGATGAATTCGTCTGTCAGGCTACCAATAAAGGCCAGAGAATCGCTCCGGTACTCGCCGGGACACATGATAACGTGCAGGTTTGTGTCGGAGAGCTGATCCATTGCCAGCAGGGAATGGGTCATGATGAGAACATTCTCTTTGCCTTTCAGCAGAGGGGCCAGGCAGCTGACAGTAGTGCCGGCGTCCAGGTAAACAGAGTCACCTCCGTGAACATATTCCAGGCATTTTTTGGCGATGCGCATCTTTTCGGTCATCTGGTTCTCGTTCTTCATCGCCATGTTGAACTCGAACAGGGAGCCGCTGTTCAAGGTGGCACCGCCATGCTGCACGGTGATCAGGCCGCTTTTGGCCAGAGCGTTCAAGTCGCGCCGGATCGTCATGGCTGACACGGCAAGTTCAGCGGCAAGCTCATTTGTGTCAACATAGTTTTCTTTTTGAAGCTTCTGGATGATATGTTGTTTACGGCCGATGGCGTTCATGCAAAGCACCTCGTTTTAATGGAAAGCAAAGTCGAATATGAAAAAATATGGTAATTGATACATTTTTATTGTATCAGAAAAACAGCAAAACTCAAGACGAAACCATGTGCCATTCGACATATTACAGAAAAAATGCAACAAAAGGACAGACGAAAACGGACGATGGAGACGCTGCAAAAATACAGGGAAGAAATACTGCATTATCTGATGACTTTTATGGGTGGATTTATGGGGCTTTACGCGATCTGCGCTCATGGAAGCTACGGCTCAGCCCAGACCGGAAACCTGATGGACCTGCTCATCGATGTCTCGGATGGGAACGGATTCAGCGCGGCAGCGCGCATCGGCGCGTTTCTGATCTTCAGCAGCGGCATCGCAGCCGCGTGGCTGCTGCATGAATTCTGTACGCTGCCCATGCGGGAGCTGTGCATCGTGGTGGACGCGGCGGCGCTGATGCTTTCGGCCAGGCTGCCGGAAGAAGTATTCGCTTTTTTCAGGGTCTACCCGATCTTTTTTGCTACCAGCTTCCAGTGGGGCAGCTTCAACCATGTGGGCCAGTACCCCAGCGCGACGTTGTTCCTGACCGGAAATCTGAAAAACTGCGTCACCCGCTGGCTGAGATATTTCTTCTACAGGGATGTGCAGGACCTGACAGGTGCACGCATCTATACGCTGACGATCGCAAACTATCTTCTGGGCGGCAGTCTTGGCTGTGCCGCCGTGAATATCCACGGCGCAGCCGGAGTTTGCTGGGCTTTTGCGCCGCTGGCTGTGGCAGCGCTGGTGCTCTGGCAGGAGCGCTGCGCCCAGCAGGAAGCAGAAGAACCCTCTGAAGCCTGAAAAGAACGGAGAACGAGATCATGAAGAATGTGTTTTCGAAAAATTTTCTTTGGGGCGGTGCAACGGCTGCCCATCAGTATGAGGGCGGCGTCGGCAGCTGCGGCCTGTCCGTGCCGGATGTGATGAGCGGTGGCAGCCGCACGACGCCCCGCTATCTGACGGACGGCATCCTGCCCGGCTACTATACCCCAGCCACGAAGCCGTGGATTTTTATCACCGCTATAAAGAGGACATTGCCCTCTACGGCGAGATGGGCTTCAAAGTGTTCCGCATGAGCATCAAATGGGCGCGGCTGTTCCCCACCGGGGAGGAAAAAGAGCCGGACGCCGAGGCGCTGAAAAACGGCACGGTGGACTTTGTGTCTCTCAGCTACTATTCCAGCACCACTGTTACGAACGACCCCAATGTCCCCACGGTGGTGGGCAACGTGATGCGCGGCACCGAGAACCCCTATCTAAAAACCAGCCAGTGGGGCTGGACCATCGACCCGGAGACGGCCTGCACTGGTATCTGAACGAGCTGTATGACCGCTACCAGAAGCCGCTGTTCATTGTGGAGAACGGCCTAGGCGCAGAGGATAAGCTGGAAGTTGACGGCACCATCCACGACCCCCACCGCATCGATTATATGCGGGCGCACATTGAAGCGATGGCACAGGCGGTCGAGGAAGGCGTGGACCTGATGGGCTATACCTTATGGGGCTGCACCGATCTGGTGAGTTCGTCTACCGGAGAGATGAAAAAACGGTATGGCCTTATTTATGTGGATAAGAATAATGATGGTACAGGCGATATGAGCCGCCACCGGAAGGATAGCTTCTACTGGTATAAAAAGGTGATTGCGACCAACGGCGGCGACCTGACCTGAAACAGAAAAAGGAAATGAAGAAGGAAGATTGATTTTTTGTGGCAGGAATGGTATTTTGATATATCAGCAGGCGCTTGAAGAAAACGCAGGCTGTGCGAGATATTTCTGCACCTGCCCGGATCGATAATGATTGGAAAGAAGGCGTATCAACATGGGATTTTTCAACAAGCTGTTCGGCGGAAAAGCTGAGCAGCAGGAAGCGAAAGTGGAGTTCATCAGCCAGGACAGGACGATCCTGGCTCCGATCAGCGGCAAAGTGCTGGCGCAGGCCGACATCCCCGACGAAACGTTTGCGCAGGGGATCCTCGGCCCGGGATGCGGGATCGAACCTTCCGAAAAAACGGTCTACGCGCCGTTCGATGGTGTTGTGAGCCAGGTGCCTTCGACGCTGCATGCGGTAGGCCTGACCAGCGACGACGGGATCGAACTCCTGATCAATGTTGGCATGGACACGGTTGAGATGCAGGGCAAAGGGTTCAAAGGTCTGGTCAAGGAGGGCGAGGCCGTCAAGGCCGGTACGCCGCTGCTGACCATCGATCTGAGGGCCATCAAAGCCGCAGGCTATCCCGCCACGACGGCGGTCATCGTGACCAACAGCGATGAGCTGGGCGAGCTGAAAATGCTTGCAGAGGGCAGTGTGTCGGCTGGTACGCCGCTGATCAAATTCTGATAACGAATCGAAAAGGGGCTCTTGCAAAATAGCCCCAACAAAAAAATGAGATAGACTTCCCCGAAAGGGGTGGCCTATCTCATTTTTTTGTTGTAAGCTGAGACTGTCATGAACCAGATACAACAAAAACAGTATACAGGAAAGGGCGGCATATATCAACAGCTGACCCTTCCAATAAGCGAAAATATTTTAATAGATGAACATGAACCGGTATATGTAGCCACCGCCCAGCTTGAGGAACTGGATTACAGGAAACGGTATCAGGCGTATTCTTCGAAAGGAAGAAAATCGGCAGCAGAACCCCGGATCGTGGTCAAGCTATTGGTGTACGGCTATATGTGCGGCATTTATTCTACCCGAAAGCTGGAGCTTGCGTGCTGCAAGAATATCGATTTCATCTCACGGGGCAGCCCGTTACAGCCCCAGAACGCGCTGCACGAAGGGCCGGAGCGAGTGGATGAACGCTTCATCCGAAAGCTCTGTCTGATGTTCCAGCTTCCAGACACAGAGATGATGGAAAAATTTTCAAAAAAGTTGCAGATCGTGCAGGAAAAATTTCTTGTAGTCCGTTTTGTTAGGTGGTATCATTATAACGGTTTGCGCCGCTAACCCGGGGCAGCATCTCGCAGACAGGACGTTTTTGGCGGACGCTGTGGGGGAAAGCGCAGAACGGATGAAAACAGGCAGAAAGAACTTTTCTTTTTCATGAAACACAGGAGGTCAGGCTTTTCATGCTAGGTTTCAACAAGAAGACACAGGACGCTTCTCCGCAGGAGAATACCGGCGGAGAAAATAAGGTGTTCCACTTTATCAAGACCCACAAAAAGCGCTGCATCGCGGTGGTCGCAGCCGCAGCGGTGCTGGTGGCGGTCATCGTGCCGCGCAGGAGCCGCAGTGCGTCGGCAGACCTTGCCTACACGCAGGAGAAGCTGGGACGCCGCGACATCGTGAACGTCTACGACGGCAGCGGCACCATCAACGCCGCCGATTCCTACACCGTCAAGTCCCTCGTCACCGGCACGGTGCTCACCGCCGACTTTGAGCTGGGCGACAGCATCGAGAAGGGCGATATTCTTTACACCATCGACATTTCGGATGTGGAAAACAACCTCGCGAGCGCACAGCTCTCGGTGGAGCAGGCACAGCGCAATTACGATGACGCTGCGGATATGCAGAACGTCCGCACCAGGATCAGCGGCGAGGTCAGCTCCTTTGCAGTCGCCGCAGGCGATGCCGTGCAGGCTGGTCAGACTGTGGCCACCATCCGCGACACCTCCGTGATGCTGCTGGCCGTGGATTTCCCTGCCGCAGAGGCCCAGAGCTTTGTCGCCGGTCAGGCCGCACAGGTCATGCCGGACACCACCTTTGAGACGCTGAACGGCACCATCCGCTCCGTTTCCGGTGCAAACCCTGCCGGCGACGCCAGCCTGATGACCTGCACCGTCACCATCGCTGTTCCCAACGCGGGCAGCCTGACCACCGCACAGGCCGCTGTGGCACAGGTGAACGGCGTCAGCTCCCTCAACTCCGCACACTTTACTTACCAGCGCGAGGAGACTGTCGCGGCAGCTGCCTCCGGCACCGTGTCCGAACTCTGCGTCAAGGAGGGCAGCACCGTCCGTCAGGATGACGTCATCCTCCGCATCACCGGCAAGGATCTGGACAAGCAGACCAAAAACGCCGCTGACAACCTGCGCTCTGCCGAGCTGCAGATGTCTTCTGCCGAGAAGACCATCAGCCACTATACCATCGACGCCCCGATCAGCGGCACCATCGTGGATAAGAAGGTCAAGGCCGGCGACAAGCTCAGCGCCAACGACACCGCCATGCAGAACCTCTGCACCATCTACGATATGAGCCATCTGGAAATGAAGCTCAACGTGGACGAGCTGAAGATCCGCTCCCTCAAGGTCGGCCAGGAGGTGGACATCACCGCCGACGCCGTCCCGGGTGAGACTTACAAGGGCGTCATCAGCAGTATCCTCGTGGCGGGCACTACCGCCAACGGCTCCACCAGCTACCCCGTCACCGTCCGCATCGACGACATGGGCGAGCTGCTGCCCGGAATGAACGCCACTGCGAAGATCACCACCGCCAGCGTCAAGAATGTTCTGGCCCTGCCCAACGCCGCCCTCGTCCGGGGCAGCTATGTGCTGGTGACCAAGGATTCGCCCAGCGCTGCCAATGCTGAGACTTCTATGACCGCTCCCGACGGCTTCGTCTACGTCAAGGTGACCACCGGCATCAGCGATGACGATTACATCGAAGTGAAGAGCGGCCTGCAGGAGGGCGATACCATCGCTTACGACAACTCCAGCGTCAGCGCGACCGACTTCTACAGCAACACGATGGCCTCCGCCGAAGGAGATGACGAATGAGCACGCTGATAGAATTTGATGAGGTCTGCAAGTATTACCAGATGGGTGATACCCTCGTAAAGGCCGCCGACCACGTCTCTTTCAAAATCAACAAAGGCGAGTTCGTGGCCATCGTCGGCCAGTCCGGTTCTGGTAAATCCACTTGTATGAACATCATCGGCTGTCTGGACGTGCCTACCGAAGGCACTTATCTGCTGGACGGCAGGGATGTCGGCAAGATGAGCCGCCGCGAGCTGGCAAGCATCCGAAACGAGAAGCTGGGCTTCATCTTCCAGCAGTACAACCTGCTGCCGAAGCTGACCCTTTTGGAGAACGTGGAAGTTCCTCTTGTGTATGCGGGCATCCCCGCCGCGCAGCGCCACGCGACGGCAAAGGCTGCCCTTGAGCGGGTGTTCCCCATGGCCGCGAAGCGGGCGAAGAACATCTGGGTTATCAGGCAGAACCCGAACCGGGCGGCAATGGCCACGCCATAGGCGAGATAGCCGCCCAGTCCACCGTCGAATGCGATGAGCGCGGCGAAACCCGCCACCAGCAACGGACACATCCACCGGTAGAGAAACGACAGCGAAACGCGTCGCGGTCCCATGGTAGAGGCAACGGCCACAACCGCCATCAGCACGATGCTGGCCAGCAGCACTAACTGGAACGGCAGCATCGAGCGCGCAGACGCCTCCCAGAACGTACCCTCGAGACACACGAACAGGCAGGCAACCAGTATGCCCAAGCCGATACGTCCCATGGAGGCAAGCGCCTTGAGCGGGCTGTCCTTCGCACGGTCGTGCGCATTGCGGAACGCCCGCTGCTCCTCTAGGCCATGATGCTCGGCCGACGCATCATGCGCCTGCACATCGCGCCAAGAAAGAGCCAGCGACAAGCCGGAAAGCAACGGGAACGACGTCACTAAAGCCACGGATACCCACCCGCTCATGGACGATACCACCAGCACGAGCACCGCGGCCACGATAGCCGACACCGGCGCCAGGAGCTCCACCTCGGCTTGGGATACCTTGGCGTAATACTCGCCCCACATCACCCACATGAATCCGCTGCCCACGCCCGTGAGCAGCGCGCCCAGCACGAACAGCGCAATGGTCGATACCGCCTCGCCCGTTCCCCAGAACAAAAGCGGCGTGGAGATCGCTGTGGCGAAGGGAGCGAGCCAGTACAGCGAAGGATGCGCCGCCGGGGAGCCGAGCTGCTTCTCCAAGCATACGATAGCCACGAGCATGGCGATGGAGGCAAACACCGGCAGCCCGCTGAAGAACACCTGCGCGCCGGAGCCACCGAGCCCCAGCTCCGCCCAGCGATTGCCGGTGTACCCCTCCACAGCTTCGGTGTAGAAAACACAGAACACCCAAGCCAGAAGGAACGCCCAGCCGAACCGCCGCAGCATGATAGGCGAGCCGAGCTTTTCAGCCGCTCCCGCCACGCCCCCTGCTTTCGCGCCCATAAGCCCTCTATCCCCCTCGATTCCTTAGAGGCACAGCCTACCACACCCCTGCGCAGAGGGCGTGGCATTCGCCCCTCTCTTGGAACAGAGAAGCCCGCCGCGATGCGTCGCAGGCGTTGTACCAGTCGCAAATCACCTTATGCAATGGGGCTGTATCAATAGCTTCGCCTCTCTTCCGGGTCGAGCGTAGGGCAGGGGCTCTGCCCTTGCCCTACGGAGCGGTCCTATGGCGGGCTTGCGTTCTGGGACTTTTGATACAGCCCCAAAGCCGAAGGGTGGAGGGAAGGATCCTACGACGGCTGCACCGGGGTGTCGGCGTGGCTTCTGCACACCACGATCTGCAGGTCGTCGCCGTCCATGCGGTACACCAGGAGGTGTCGTCAGCTATGCGGCGCGTCCAGAGCGACTTCTCGCCTGTCTTCAGCGGCCGAGGAACGCCTACCCCCGCGCCCGCTCCGTCGGACTCGATGCTCGCGACGAGCGTCTTGACCAGGCGGTGGATATCCTCGTCCTGGCTCTTCCACGAGCGGCGGTCCGCCCATGCTTCGGAGCCAGCCGTCATCGACGCCGCTGCCAACCTCATAGCACGCGAGGGAAGCAGCAAAATCACCAACAGGCGGGTGGCGGAAGAGGCCGGCGCGCCGGACAGGAGGGGTTCAAGGAGAGATTCCTGCTCTTCAGAATAATGACGATTGCGTAAAGGATGCCGAGAAGGCAACGGGTTTATGGCAAGATGGAGCATTGCATAGTCATATGCAGGGACACACGGCAACCAGGGTCGCGCAGGCGCGAACCGTTGATGCGCACACGATGCCCGCCCCGCGCACGATGCGACGCTCGGCGCCGCCCCCGCGAGGCAGCCCTCCCGGGCCGGGCGCGTGCTATAAAGGAGACGCAATGGGCTTTCTTTCGAGGTTCGAGGGCAAGATGGAGGACACGTTCGAGGGCGCGGCCGACCGCATGGCCAACGCGCCCATCTCGCCCGTGCAGATTGCCAAGAAGGCCGAGAAGCAGATGCGCCGCGAGAAGATGGTGGGCGCCGGCAAGCAGTACG
>OGYI01001536.1_pt1 | contig 21947 bp, 19 predicted proteins | sample 1576521 | NCBI WGS metagenome assembly OGYI01 (sample SAMEA3541484, study PRJEB24748) | human gut metagenome | biome: human gut; feature: human-associated habitat; material: faeces | place: China | collected 2012
TAGCCCCGGCTGGTCTTTACCACCTCATAGTCAGGGTCGGCATCCAGGTACGGGCCGAACACCTTCAGCACTTTTTCGTGTGTCAGCATATTGTTATCAGCTCCTTTACCTCGTGCGCTGTTTTCGTTTCTGATTTCAGCATAGCGGCCTCAGCTTCTTTTTGCAAGGATGCGGCCAAAAAAGAAAGCGGGGCGGCAAGCCAAAGTTCTGGCCGCCGCCCCGCACCCTTATTTCAGGGCCGCCAATGCCGAGAGGATATGTTCCGCCGCCTCCCACAGCTTTTCCTGTCCCTGACGCAGATCTTCCAGGTCGGCATCATAGATGCGACCCGTCTCATGGACGCGCCGGGTGAGCTGGTTTAAGTTGTTGCTGCTCCGGCGCAGCAGAGATACCATCTCCCGAAGCTCCGGCAGTTCCAGACGGACCACATACCCATCCAGGGCCATCTTCCGCAGATAGGCCGCCATGTTCTGTGTGCCGAGCTGGGCCATCTTTGCCTCAATCAGCTCCCTTTCCTCCGGCGTGACGCGGAATTTCAGTTGGATTTCCCGTTCCCGGTTCGCCATATCAACGCTCCGCCTCTTTCTTCCTGGCCGGGGCAGAGCGCCGGGGAGCCGCCGGAGCCTTTTGCAGTTTCTCCCGGACAGAGGGTTTTTCCCGCTCCCCGGCAAGCTGCCGTACCTGCTTCACAAACAGATCAATCAGGCCGGGGTTGCAGCGGTCCACCACCAGATATTCACTATGCCGGTCCTGGGGGCTGCCTTCCGGCAGGGGCATCGTGCTGGCCCACGCTTTACTGTCGCGGGAGATGCGCCCATCCCATTCCTTATGCCGGACCGTGTTGGCCAGCACATACTGTACCCGATCCTGCCCGAACCGTTCCAGTACATCCTTCACAGCGGCTTCGGCATCCAGCCGGTTATCGCGGTAATGGCGGCTGATCGCCTGCTCAATGGCCTCCTTGCAGGCGTGGCTCGCCTGAAACGAGGCGTTGTATTGTGCCATCTCCCCATGCTCGGACGCATACGCCGCCGAATGGGGATAGAGGGGCGTGTTTTTCAGTTTTTCCTGGGCCTGATACAGCTCGTTGGCCCTGGTTTCGATGGTGTCCCGGATCACATCCATGTAGCTGGTTTCCAGCTTCTCAAAGTCCTTGTAAACATCGGCCAGCGGCGCGGGCGAAGCCAGAAGCGCCTTTGCTTGGGCTTCGGTCAGATCCAATTCCTCCATGCACATCACGATGTCCTCCCGGATGGTGTACTCGTAGGCATGGTTCAGGACCTCCGCCGCAGGCTGGCCTTTCAGCCAGTCGCGGTACTTGTCCTGTTCAGCAGCCATCTTTTCATAAAGGGCTGTCAGCATTTCTTCCTGTGTCATGGTTATCGCACCTCCTCATGGGTTTTGGATTTTTTGTCTGCCGCTCTCGGCGGCATGGGACGGCGAAGCCCCTCCAGGACGGAGGGGCGCGTACTTTTGGCAACGATGGTTTCCTGCGGGCCGGGGGCCTTGCTGTCGATGTTGAGCAGTGTGTCCAGCTCTGTAAGCCGGGTCGATTTCTCCCGCAGTTCATCCTCATAGGGGAAGGGCCTGCCGACTTCTTCCTTTGCGGCGGCCTGCTGCTGGTAGAGGTTATCAAGCTGGGCTTTCACACTTTCCAACCGCTGGGGCATCTGTGCCAGGGCATTATCAATCCGGGTCAGGTTGCCGCGCGGGTCTGCGCCCAGGGTGGCCTGATGGGTCATCTGGCCTTTCAGTTGCAGGGTGTACTCCTGGCGGAAGGCATCAAAGGACACTGACATGGCAAAGCCCCGGTAACTTCCCACCTGGACCGGCTCGGCGTTTTTCACTTCCTTACAGGCATCCAAAAGGGTGGCACCGGCGTTCTCCTTGTCGGTGAGGGTATCGCCCCGCACCTCCATCCCGGCAAAGCTGTCCGCCGGGTGGGGATGGGCGGCCAGTGTTTCCATATCTGCCTCAAGCCCCTTGATGAAGCCTTTGTGCTTTTCGATCTGCTCCGGGAAGTATTTCAGCAGGTTATCCTCCATCTGATACTGCTTGCTCTGGTGGTCGGCCTTCATAAGTTTCAGGCGGGACACATCCACATACAGGGCCATGCGCTCCTTGATGCGGGGGTCTCCGGCGCACAGGGCCTTGATCTCAGCAAAGGAGAGCGTCGTTTCATCCACATCATCACAGCTTCGCACCGGGGATTTGGAGGACATGATCTGGCTGATAAATTTCTGCTTATTCTCCACCGTCTGCCAGAGGTATGCGTCAAAGGTTCCCTCGGTCACATAGCGGTACACATGAACAAGGGGGTTCTGGTTGCCCTGACGCTCGATACGCCCCTTTCTCTGGGCAAGGTCTCCGGGTCTCCACGGACAATCCAGATCATGAAGTGCCACCAGACGGTCCTGCACATTGGTGCCTGCGCCCATCTTGGCGGTGCTGCCCAAAAGGACACGAACCTGACCGGTACGGACTTTAGAGAACAGCTCCTTTTTCCGCACTTCGGTATTGGCTTCATGGATAAAAGCGATCTGGTCGGCAGGCATCCCCTGGGCAATAAGTTTCTGACGAATATCGTCATATACCGTAAAGGCCGGCTCCTGCTCCGGCAGAGGCACAGCGCCTTCCAATGCGTGAAGCAGTGGATTATCCAGCGTTTTCGCCGCCTTGCTTGCAGGAGCTTTTGCCTGCGGTGTAGAAATGTCGCAGAACACCAGCTGGGTCAGCTTGTCAGCTTTGCCGTCCCGCCAGATCTGCATGATGTTGTCCACACACTGATTGACCTTTGTGCCAGGTTCGTCCGGCAGCATCTGGTTGACGATCCTCTGGTCAAGCCCCAGCTTACGGCCATCCGAGGTGTCGGGTAGGATACCGGCGAGGTAGCAATAGCTCCTTTTCCGTTATCCCCCCTCAGAACCGGACTTGATACTTTCGCATCATCCGGCTCCCCAGTAATTCCATTTCAAGAACTTTTGGTTATATTACCATTGTGGATTGCTACATGGCATTCCCGACATACCACAAGCGTTTTTCTTTTTCTGGCAGACATTATCTGTACCCATTTAGGTACTTCTGCCTGTCCTTTCTTCTTTAAATCTGCAAGTTTTCTTATATGGTGTACCTCTATATTTTCAGTACTTCCACATAATTCACACTTCTCTGCCAACAGTCTTTTAACTAATTCTGTTCGCCCACCATATACCTTGTATGGTATATCCTCTATAACAGCTTTTCGTTTATGCACAAGAGAAATTCCTCCCCATGTCGCAACTAATGGCTTTTTATTAGGACGTTCTACTACAACTTGCAGACACGGAACTGTTTTTCCACTTGTACTTGTTGTAGTTGTTTTGTACTTAGCCTTTTGCTTATTGATAGATGACCTGTGTTTACACGCAAGAGTTTTCAATAATGAAGTTTCCATATACCAGTACAACTTCGAGAACCAAGACAAATTTTGTGCGAGAATATAATACTGCACCAGTCCTCTGTACTCTTGCTGATATGTCTGTACAATAGAAAAATCATCATCTTGCAGAAGATTATTCCTGTGAGTTGCTTTTCCACGTTTCATATATTTCTTGCATTTTTCTTCAATTACTTTTGCAGGAACTAATAGTGCGATTGCTCCATTTGCTCCTCTGCGCCCCTTTGGGTCAATATAGTCATTGACCCTTTGTGCTTTGATTTCATATCCAAGAAACTTTGCCGCCTGACTGCCTGCATTTGTTATTAGAGTCTTTTCTTCTGACATTATCAGATTTAATTTCTCTTTTAGAAATCTTCCTATTTCTGCTTTTATTTCTTCTGCATCTGCTTTAGAGCCAGTGAATCCAAGTAGAAAATCATCCGCATATCTCACATAGCGCAATCTGCGATAATTCTCATCTTGCGTATTAACAGAAGGTATTTTTCTGCGTTCAACCACAAGCTGATGGGCTGTCTTTGCATCTCCCTCCTTTCTGAGTTTTTGGATTTCAGCGGTCAACTTGTTGTATTCTGGATTAGATTTCTGCCTTTTTCCTTTTGTGTATTTGGGGATTAAGACTTCTTCAATCCAATTATCAAATTCGTTGAGAAAAATATTAGCCAGTATCGGACTGATAACTCCGCCCTGAGGCACACCGCTGATTGTCTGATTGAATTTCCATTCTTCCAAGTATCCAGCTTCTAACATATTCGATACCAGACGGATAAATTTTCCATCATGGATATTTCTTGCAAGTATTTCTAGTAAAATTTTATGGTCGATTGTATCAAAGTATTGAGAAATATCTCCTTCAATAAACCAACGAGTTCCTTTCCATACCTGTATTTCTTGTAGTGCTGTATGACACCCTCTGTTTGGACGAAAGCCATGGGAATGTTCGCTAAACTGTGGTTCATAATACGCTTCTAAAATCTGGCGTATTACTTCCTGCAACACTTTATCTCCCCATACGGGAATCCCCAGCGGACGTTTTTTACCATTTTTCTTTTTGATATATTCCCGTCTTGCTGGTTTCCATTGATATTTCTCCTCACGGAGTATTTCAATCATTCTGTCTATTTTCTGAATGGACATTCCATCTACCGTTTCATCTGTAACACCCTTTGTCATTGCTCCGTTATTCGGGTATAACTTAGCGTAGGCATTCAGATACAATTCACGGTTAAATAAGAGCTTGTAAACTCTTTCAATAGGTTTCTTTTGTTTTCCACGTTCTTGAATGACCGTTAAAATAGTTTTGGCTGTACGCATCTCACGCACCTACTCCTTTCTAACTAATCGAAATTACCTGTCACCCTTCGCCATGTACAAGGCTTTCCCTTGCTCGGACTACTATGGTGACTCCGTTACCATGGGGGTCTCCCCCTTTAGGCAATCCTGCTATTCGTCAAAAGTATACGTATCGAGTATCCCTTAGGTTCCTTGTTCGTTCCTTTATTCGCACTCACTGTGCGCTCTTTCATTGCAAAAAGTTACTCGTCCAAAATCAACAACAACGAGCATACAATGACATCGGTATCAATCGCTTTCCGATGGGCGATGCTTTGCACCAAGTCGGAACTAAGGTTCAGGCAGTATAGCTTTAACCATAGGATACGGAACTTGCGGAGCGTCGAAGTATTGCGATTAACTCCTTATCCGCTTTACCAACATGCGATTGTCCCCTTTGAGTTTCCTCTCCAGGTAGGTTGGTTGTTCCCATTATTTACTTTTAATAATGTCCCCCTGCGGGGGAGATACACTTTTGCGCTTAGCAGCGCACAATCTTGAGCATATTGTCCTGGGACGGATCAACGGTTCCGCTGTGTACCAGCGATGCACGCTCCGAAAGGGCCTTGACCATTTCCTGCTGATGTTCGGTAGGCTGCGCCACGATGTTGTGGTATTCCACCTCCGGGGTGGGCAGGTTCAGTTGGTCGGCGGTCTTGATGTCCGCCACTTCTTTGAACAGGTTCATCAGCTCCGGCAGATTAAAGAACTTGCTGAATCTCGTTCTTGCCCGGTAGCCGGTGCCTTCGGGAACGAATTTGTCAAGATGATTTCTTTAATTTTTCTAAACTTAACAAACCGGCTGAAAAGAAATCTTCCTGAACCTCGTGTCTGCATATATCCTTAAATACCTTTTCTATCGGCTTTTTGGCGGTTTCCGACTGCTTTACGCACACAATAAAAGTGGTCTTTCCAATTTGCACCGAATAACTTGAATTTTTGTTTTCCATATCGTTTCACTTCCTTTCCTTTCAAAAAATATGGGACACTCGTTTGCCAAGTGTCCCGATTACTGCCCGAAAATACATTCCCAACAGTCCAAGAAGTCATTAAGTCGGGAGTGTAGTCGAAGTGATTATCTTTCCATATTACGCTTATTTCTTCGTGCCTTGATACGCTCTTGTCTTTCTTTTTCCCTTGCTTCTTTTTCGGCTCGTTGTTGTTCTTCCTTAAAAGAAAAAAGTTGCCTTGCTTTTTCGGTGAAAAGTTTGGCAACTTCGGGGAAGTGTTCCAATGCTTCAAGAAACGGTTTGCATTTTTCTTTCAGCTCGTTGTATTTGGTTTTCATTCTTTCAAGTGCGTTTGCACTGTCAAAATACTTCTGCCTGTAATAATTTGCATTTTGCTCTAATGACTTGATTTCGGCACGACTTGTAATGCCCTCTTTGGCAAGTGCAGTCAGTTGTGAGTAGTCCTCTTTGGATATTGCCATCTTGCCTGTAAAGGTTTTCTGTCCCATACCGTCAATCTCGTTTAAGGTCTTTGAGATATGACGGGCAGGCTCATATTTCACTTGTTCTTTCTGAATACGCTGTTGCAGTTTCTCCAAGCGTTCCTTGTCCTGCTTGATTTGATATTGCAGAGAGGTCAAGTGTTCTGCTGTACTTCCGTATTCGCCACGCTGAAACCCCTTAAATCCCTGCTCGGTCATATAATTGAACAATTCATCTTGAAGTATGCTGTATGAGGCTCTGAACATCGGCTTTCCGTTCTTTCGCAATAACGGATTACCTTTCTCATCGGTTAGCGGAATATCCGATTTCCATTTCTTTGAATGGCTAATCTGATTGACTACTTCCTTAACCGTTCCTCGCAGTTTTTCATCTTTGCAACGCTTACTCCATAAGATTTCTTTTTCGACTACGGGCAATACCATAGCGTGCAGATGATAATGGTAAACCTCTTTTCCGAGTTCCTCGGTAGCAGCTACATTGATTTCGTCAGCGTGCATTACTGCCGATATAACATTATCCGCACCGAATTTTTCCTCGATGAAATGATAGGCTTCTTCATAAAACTGCTTTGCATACTCATAACCACCGTTACGCTCGAAGTACATCGTATTCACATCAATCACAATCTCGTTAAAGAGTGTAGCGTCTTTTCTCAACCCACGGAGCGACACCAGCCCGTTGGTTTCCATCTGCTTCAACTGTTCCATATAGGTCGGAGCAAAAGGCTTTTTGAAATGCACATTAAAAGGTATGCGTTCCTCAATGACATTCATATTTTCATAGGTTTCATTTTTGCGCTCGTTGTGTCTTTCTGCCTTGCTGACATCGGAAGCGGTGTACTTTTTAACCCTTGCACAGCTCATATCCGCTTTGTTGTTTTTCGCCATTTTCGTTCTCCTTTCTCGGCAGGGCGAAGCCATTACACAACATTCTTTGAATGTGTGTAACCCACTATGACACTTTCAGACTTCGTCTGCAAAGATGTCGTGGGCAAGGGTGTTCCCCCTTGACCTCCTTTGATACCTCAATCACAAAAACAGACTGTCCCACCGACAGGCATTCTGTTTTTATTCTCTCGGTATATCGCTCATCGGCAAAGACCAATACCAAAGAAAACCTTTCTTCTTGGAGATAACTCCTGCGTTTTTCTTTGCCTTTTTGATGGTCGATTTCTTGAACCCTGCGGCTTCAAGTTTTTCTTCACAATCCGAAGAAAGCATTTCTCCGCCCTGCAACATTTCAATGAGAAATGATTTTGCTTTCATCTCTTTTTCATTCGGTCTGCCTATTTGTGGGGCAAGAGATAAAAACGCTTCTTCGGCTGTCATTTCCATTTCGGAAATGAAGTTCACACCTTTCTCGGCAACCTCAAAAAGAATTGCCGAACCTGTCGGAGCAAGATTTGATTTCACTTGCACCAAATATCTTTCCGCAGGTGCTTCCTTGTTCGGTGTGCGTGTGATTGCAAGAATGCTTCTTGCAGCACCCGCAATGTCAATCGAGCCGTTGGTGCGGTAGAGTGGATTATTATCTTTCATCTTGTTCATATGAGCGATAATGACAATCGCACAACCCGTATCTTTTGCAACCGCTATCAGATGGTTAAACTCCGCTCGTGTTTCGTTGGCATTATTCATAGAGCAATTCTCTCCGATATACGAACTCAACGGGTCAAGAATTAGAAGCTTTGCATTGTACTTTTCAATCGCTTCACGAATGCGGTTATCTCCGAAAGATAAAGTCTTTTCATCTTCCTTGATGAAGATAAGATTTTCTCCGTCTCCGCCGGCAGAATTGAAGCGGGGTACTACGGTATCGTCTGCGTCATCTTCCGTTGTCTGATAGATGATAGTCATAGGCTCATTTTCTTCCGTTTCGGTAAAGGGGAGAGGTTCGCCCTTTGAGAGCAGGGCGGCGATGGAAAGCATTAACTTGCTTTTCCCATCGCCCGGATCTCCCTGCAATAGCGTAACTTTACCAAACGGAATATACGGATACCATAGCCACTTTACTTCTTTCGGCTCGATTTCACTTGCCTTGATGATTTCAAGAGGTACGCTGAAATTCATTTCGTTTTCATTTAGTTTCATTTTTTCTTGTTCTCCTTTTCTCTGAAAATATAAAAACCACAGATTGATACTAAAACCTTGGTTGTGTTGCTTTTCGGGGATTAAATCAAGGAAAAATCCTTGTTTTAAGCCTTTCAAAAAGAAACACAAGGTCTTTGTACTAACCTGTGGTTATGTATAAAATTGTAGATTTTAGGGTAACAAAAAACACCGTATTTCTACGATGTTTTTGCTTAAATACTTGTTTTTAGTTACAGACAAACCTGAAGTTAACTATTTATCAATTCCTGCAATTCGTTTACAAAACGGCAAATGTGAAATCCGTCACATACTGCGTGATGAACTTGAATTGCCAAAGGAAGTATAATTTTGTTATCTTCTTTATAATATTTCCCCATAGTAAAAATAGGAATCAAATAATCATATCCTTTCTGCAAATTCAGATTAAAGCCATCGAAGGTTGACCACGGTATCATAGATACATTAAAAATGTTTTCCGGAGCATTTGGCTTTCCTTCCATTCTATGATTGTTTCCATACCGTTGCGTATCACTTTCATAATCTGCTAAAAATGATTTAAAGTCAGACTTACACTCAGTCCAAAGGCTGGAAAATGTTTCAGTATCATTGTGAAATATTGTATAGCTTGGTATCATCTCATCATATATCCCCAATTCACCATCTTGATTGATTGCCGTCCTAAACTCTGAATGGCGGTTTACAATCATTGCAATATAATAAAGCATTGCAGGATATAGTTTCATTCCCTTTTCCTTTATTTGTGTGATATCCACTTTAACGGTCATGCTGTATGTACAAGGTACACTTGCAAAGTAGTGGTCAAAATACTCTTTTCTGTTCCAACTATTTTTATCAATTTTTTCAAATACCATCTAAGTTCCCTCTCAAATTCAAGTTTATCGCTCTAATGAACAAAGATATTATACCACATTTTTGTGAATTTTTCAACTTGCCCACTTCGACTGCACTCCCGACTTAATAACTTCTTGAACACTTGCCGAAAAAGAAAAACTGCCATCACTTGACAGCAGTTCTCTTTCGGATAGTATTCCGTTATGAATACACAATATCGTTTAATACGATTTCATCTACGCAAGCTCTGATATTGTTCATCAATCCTATCCATCTCATCATATCCACAGCCTTTAATTGCTCGGTAACGCCTTGCTTTCTTGCCATTTCCTTTATGAGATATTCAGCCATATCACAAGCCGAAGTGTCAATCTCGGCAAGGTGTTCATATAACTTTCCACTTGTCATCAGAGTGTAATATAAAACTCGCTTGTGTTCTTTCAAATATCGCTCTCGCATTCTTCCGTACCTTGAAAGCAAAGGTTTTTCTTCTGCGGTTAAGCAGGGGTAGTAATAGTCCCCGATAAGTTCATATCGGATACCCGTTCTTTCGTCTGTGATAAATCTTTGCATTGCGACTTCTCCTTTTCTCTTTTATGGTGGTAAAACTCCAAGGTTTTCTTATTGTGATTTACCCTTTGGCATTCTTCGGAGCAGAATTTCTGTTGGCTGTGTGTAGGCCAATAGGAATTGCCGCACACAGCACATACACGCTGTCGGTAATAGTGATTTCCTCGTTCTGCTTCTCGGTCTGTTTTCTTTTTGTCTTGCCTTGCTTGATAGCAGCACTCTTTGGAACAGAACACCTGTCGGTTGCTTGTCGGGATAAACTCTTTGTTGCAATGAGGGCAAACCTTTGTCTTAACGATTTCGCCACCGTTTTCAGCGATTTTCTGTGCCTTTCGCTTTTCTCGGTAGGCTTTTTCACGCTTGCGCTGTCTTGCCAAGCGTTGCTGTTCCTCCTGCTCTTTCTGTGTTTCTATCTCGGCAAGTTCTTCTTCGGTATAGGCAATATCCACTTGACCGACATAGTTAAAATAAATATCGACCTTTTGTGTTCGTGCTTTTCCCACACCCTCTGCTTCATAAACCACTATCTTATCAACAAGTTCATTAAACATTGTATCGGAGATTTCCGTAGGATTTTTACACTTGCGTATCAGCGAAATGAAATGCTTAATATCAACGGAACTTACTTTTTCTTCGGCAAGTTCTGTTTTCATCGTTTCCATTTTCGTTTCCAACTCTGCCTGCTCGTCATCATACTGTTTCATCAGTTGCTTATACTGTCTTTCGGGCAGTAATCCCGACATAAGATTTTCATACAAGCCACGAACAAGGGTAGAGAGTTCGTCATAGCGTTTCTGACAGCGTTGCAGTTCCGATTGATTGTGTTTCGGCTTTTCCTCCTGTTTTTCATTCCAAAGAGATTGCAGTTCCAAAGCAAATGCTTGTTCATCATTCAGAACAAACCTTGAAAAGCGTTTGACAGATGATAATATCAAGGCTTCAACATTATCGGTACTAATCGAATGACTGGTACAACTGTTCACTCTGCTTGCATACCCACCGCAACGGTAAGAATACTGCACAGAACCGTCTTTTTTGCTGTAATGTGTCTGCAAAGTCATTCTTCTTCCGCAATCGGCACAGTACAAATATCCGCTTAAACGGTTGCTGTGCGTTCCCCAAGCCGAGGCACGATTTACTCTGCTTCTGCGTTTTTGAACGCTGTCCCAAAGTTCCTGCGATATGATAGGCTCGTGTGTATTCGGAAATACATACTGTTCTTTTTCGTCTGTGCTTTTTCTCTTGTGAAGTTTGAAATTTGTGCTTACCGACTTTCGCAAAACGGTGTGACCGAGATATTCCTGCCTGTCTAAAATATTTCTTATCGTTGACATTGCCCAAAGATAAGGGTTTGTGAACTTGTTGCCGTTGTACTGTTCGGGGTGGTATTCCTTTGCGTATGCCGCAGGGGTTAAAACTTTTTCTTCGGTCAGTATTTCTGCGATTGCCCTTGTACTTTTGCCATCATTGGCAAGAGTAAAGATACGCTTTACCACTTCCGAAGCCACAGGGTCAACCACAAGCGTTTGTTTGTCGCTCGGCAGTCGGTTATACCCATAAGGGATAGAACCGCTACAACGCTTTCCGTCTTTCATACGGGCATCGAATATAGCCTTGATTTTGTTGCTCGTGTCTTTGGCATACCATTCATTCATAATATTCAAAAACGGAGCAAAGTCATTATCCGAAGCGTTGTTACTGTCAATACTGTTGTTAATTGCAAGGAAACGGACATTTTTCTGTGGAAACAGAACTTCCGTATAGAACCCGACTTGCAGATAATTTCGCCCTAATCGGCTCATATCCTTAACAATCAAGGTTTCTACATTTCCTGCTTCAACTTCTTTTATCAGAGATTGAAAACCGGGGCGATTGAAATTCACACCCGAAAATCCGTCATCGGTAAAATGGCGGATATTTTCAAAGCCATTCCTACGGGCATAGTCTTCGAGGTATTTCTTTTGATTGGTAATAGAATTACTCTCGCCGGTAAGGTCATCATCTCTCGACAAACGCTCGTAAAGTGCTGTAATTCTTGAAGTCCTTGACATTCTTTTTACCTCCTTCCTTATGTATTTTTCAATTTAGGACAGTTAAATTCATCGTCCTATAAAAGTATATCCCTCAGGTGCTAATTCCAGAGCCGTAACCGTTTCGCCAAAGGTGGACGCCCAGCTGTCAAAATGCTGCAAACCGTTCCTCGCAAGGGCGTCATACTGCAAATACCTCTGGACGGAGTACATCTCCACCATTGAGTTACTGATAGGCGTACCCGTTGCAAAAATCGTGCCACGGCTGCCCGTGATTTCGTCCAGATAGCGGCATTTCATAAAGAGGTCGCTCGATTTCTGTGCTTCGGTCTGGGCGATGCCGCCCACATTCCGCATCTTCGTATAAAGATACAAATTCTTATAAAAATGGCTCTCGTCAATGAAAAGCCTGTCAACGCCGAGCTGCTCAAAGTCAATGACCGTATCCTTCCGCTTGGTATCGTTGAGTTTTTTGAGCTTGGCTTCGATGCCTTTCCTCGTTTTCATAAGCTGCTTGACCGTGAACTGCTCGCCGTGGGATTTCTGCACCTCGTCAATGCCCATCTCTATATCGTCAAGCTGTTTCTGGAGCTGCTCACGCTGCCGTTCCACGCTCATCTGGATTTTCTCAAACTGGGAGTGCCCGATAATGACCGCATCGTAATCGCCTGTGGCAATCCTGCCGCAGAACTTTTTTCGGTTGGAGATTTCAAAATCCTGCTTGGTAGTCACAAGGATATTGGCACTTGGATAGAGCCGCAGGTACTCGGAAGCCCATTGCCCCACAAGGTGGTTGGGTACGACAAACATGGATTTCTGGCACAAGCCTAACCGCTTGCTCTCCTGTGCGGCAGCGACCATTTCAAAGGTCTTGCCTGCCCCTACCTTGTGGGCAAGGAGCGTATTGCCGCCATAAAGGATATGGGCGATAGCATTGACTTGGTGCGGTCTTAGCGTAATCTCTGGGGAAATGCCGCCGAAAGTGATATGACGCCCGTCATACTCACGGGGTCGCTTGCTGTTAAAGGTGTCATTGTAGTACCGCACAAGTCGGTTTCGCCGTTCTGGGTCTTTCCAAATCCAATCTTGGAACGCCTGCTTGATGACCTCCTGTTTCGCCTGTGCCGCCATCGTTTCTTTCTGGTTGAATACGGCTTTTTTGTTGCCGTCCTCATAAATATAATCAAAGATACGGGTATCCTTTAGGTTTAAGGTGTCCTCAATAATACGGTAGGCGGAAGCCCTCTTTGTACCGTAGGTGCTTTCCGCCTTGACATTTCCAAAATCGGAACTCTTATTCTCAATAAACCAGTCGCCGTTGTACGGGGTGTATCGCACTCGGATACGCCCTGCGGCATGGCTTGACGGCGTTAGAAGCTCCATGACAAACCGCTGTATATCGGTTTCTGGTATCCAAGTCGTACCCAGACGGACGGAGATTTCCGCCGCACTCAAATCCTTCGGGATGACCTGCTTTAGAGCTTCCACATTTAAGGTAAGGGCAGGGTCGAACTTCGCCGCTATCTCCGCCACTTTCAGCTTTTCCCGCACATCGCCCGACAGATATTCGTCTGCCGTCACATATTTTGCAGGCTCAGTATTTGGCACACGGAAGATGACGCCCCTTAATTCCTCTGCGATTTCCTCCTGCGGCTTACCTGTGAGCTGTGCCATATAATCAAGGTCAACACGGGCTTTTTCTCCGATAGATAATGCCAACGCTTCGCTCGCCGTTTCCACGGAAGTGATTGCCCTGTGGGGCTTTATCGTCCGTTTGGAGAACATATCCGCCTTGCGTTTGAAGTTCCCCTCATCATCAAGCACTTCGAGGGAGCATAAAAGGAAGTAGCTTTCATCGGCGGCAAAGGCAAGGTAATTCCCTCGGTTGTTGATAAGCCCGTACTTTGCGGTAAAGGCATCGTACAGGCGATTTAGGTTTTCCTGCTCCGTGCGTATCAGCTCATCGGGGCAGTCGTTGGTCTGGTAATCAATCAGCTTCCTCACGCAATCCCTGATTTCAAGCAGCCCTTTCACACGGTTTGCCGCCGTCATGGACAGCTTGGCGGGGGTCATGCGGTCATTCTCACGGAAGTAAACCTGACCGCCCACAAGGGTATAAGAGAAGTTCCGCACATCGGGGTCGGCGGGGATGGAGTTGTCCTGCTCATCGGAGATTTCGTCAATCTCGGCTTCATAATCGGGTATCTCGCCGTCTATCCTCTGCATCGCTTCATGGAGAAGCTCGGAAAGGGGTCTGTCCTTATCTGCTTTGCAGGCAGCTTCCAACTTCCCGAAGCGGGTACTTTCGTTTACCATCCGTCCAAGCACCATTTCGGGATGCTCTACAAAGTAGCTGTTCATCGTGACGCCGTTCTCGTCCGTGTCAAGGTAAATCCAGTCTGGCTCGACATCTATCACTCGGTCACGCTTCTGCAAAATCAGAATATCGCTCGTGACCTCCGTGCCTGCGTTGGCTCGGAAAGTGTTGTCGGGAAGCCTGACCGCCCCTAAAAGCTCGGCTCTTTGGGCGATATATTTCCGCACTTCGGGGCTTGCCTTATCCATCGTTCCTTTGGAAGTGACGAACATCACAACGCCGCCCGTGCGTACCTTATCCAGAGCCTTTGCGAAAAAGTAATCGTGAATGAGGAATTTCTGGGCGTTGTAGCGGCTGTCGTCCACCTTAAACTCGCCAAACGGCACATTGCCAAGCACCACATCAAAATGGTTGTCGGGCAGCTTCGTGTCCTCAAATCCCTCTATGGCGATGTTCGCTTTCTGGTAGAGCTGCCTTGCAATCCCTCCCGTCAATGGGTCGATTTCCACGCCGTGTAGCTTCGAGCCTGCCATTGCTTCAGGGAGAAGCCCGAAGAAATTGCCTGTGCCGCAGGACGGCTCCAAGATGCTGCCCTGCGTAAAGCCCAGACGGTCAAGGGCTTCGTACATCGCCTTAATGACAACGGGCGGCGTATAGAACGCCGTCAGGGTAGACTCTTTCGCCGCACGGTATTCCTCTGGGGAGAGGCTTGCGTACAGCTCCGTAAATTCATTTGCCCACGCTGCGTTGTTCTCGTCAAACGCCATTGACAGACCGCCCCAACCGACATACTTTGAGAGGGTTTCCTGTTCTTCGGGCGTGGCAAGGCGGTTTTCAAGCTGAAGCTCATGCAGAAGGTTGACCGCAGCCATGTTGCCTCTGAATTTTTCTTTTGCACCGCCAACGCCAAGTGCATCATCGGTAATGCGGTAGTTGCGGCGGTCAGCAGAGAGGGCGGGCGTGTCTGCTTTTCCTTTTTCGGGCTGTATTTCTGGCTCGCCAGTCCGTATCGTCTGGATGACAATATCATAGGGCAGACCGTTTTCCACGGCAGGGTATTCCGCCACGGTTTCGGTTATCGGCTCTGAGGGAGCGTCTGTTTTTTCTTCGGACGGTAATTCTGGCTGCTGTTCCAAGAGCCTGCGGATATAGCCGATTTTCTCCACTCGGTTAATCGGGAAGCCGACATTGTTCTGAAAAGTAATATCCCGCAGGGAAACATCGCCGCCGATTTCGCTGATACTCTCAATAAGGTAGCTGCGGTTGTCAATCGTGAGCTTCCTTCCGATAAGGTCGGCGTTGTCCTGCCTTGTGGCTTCACGCTCGGCTTCTTTTTCCGCAACGGCTTTCCTGACTGCCAAAAGCCCTGCTTCGGCTTCCACCTCGGTTGGATAAGTCAGCACCTTGCCGTAATCATCGGCATAATATTCGTCATAGATGTTATCCCAGATGGCAAAGGCATCTTCGGGGTCGGCAAAAGCGTCCGAGGTCATAATAACTTCAAAGCGTTCCTCTGGCGGCTCGGCTTCCTGCTCGGCGGCTTCTTTTTCGTCAGGTACAAACCACTCATTCTCAAAGGACATAATCTCTGCAAGGAGCTTCTCGTCCTCTGGGGTCAGCTCGGTATGCTGCATAAGAAATGGTATGAACACATCACGCCCGAAACGCAGGCTTTCCATCTTTTCCTGATAGAAGTCCTCGCCCTGTCGTTTCCATTCTGCGATATAAGGGCAGTTCGGGGAAAAGCAGTAATCATAATAATTCCTGATATGGGCAATCAAATCGCCCTCGCCGTCGCCTATATCAAACCGCCCCTCGTAGGTGTGTTCCTCGCCGCCGATGACCGCCGTAATGGTAAAATCGGTCTTATGATACCAACCGACATGATTATCCTCGTTTTCCCGTTCCCGATGCTGTTTCTCGTCCAGAACGCCAAGAAGCCTGTTTCCAAGAGCGAAGCTCAAATCCGTGTAGCGGTCATTAAGCTCCCTGTCATAAAAGGCAGGGTGTTCAGAGAAGCCAATGGAGAGCGTGACGCCATCTGCCCGTTTTTCGGGTGGTATCTCTGTTTTCTGGATTTCGGTAACGATGACCTTTAAGTGGTCGTTGGCAGGATTTTCCCTTAACCTTTCCTCAAAGTCTGTCCTGCTGTATTCCTTGCCGAACAGGGGAAACTCTACATTTCGCAGGGATACGGCGTTTTCATTAAAAGCGGAGATTTCGTATTTATCCGCCCCGATATACACCACATCATCCTCGTGAAAAAGGTAATGGATAGGGTGCAGTTCCATAAGCTCCTGCGAAAAACGCCACGCATTGCTGCGGCTGTAAACATCGCTTGTTTTGTCCTGTATGGATTTCAGGAAGTCTGCAAGCTGCTGTACGGCGGCAGGGTCTGCAAGCTCCGTTTCCATCTGCTCTGCGGTCATATCGGCAAAATCAGTACGCCCAACCTCGGAAAGCAAGCCTTTCTCATAGCCGTCCAAGTCACGGATAAAATCAGAGAGCCGCAGGGAGAGAGTATCCCGCTTGTCGGCAGGCTGCATCTCCCTGTGGGCTTCGATAAACCTCTGGCGTGATAACTTCCTCTGTGTGTCGATTTCATACTGCGGGGCAGAGATGCCCTCCAGAAAATCAGCATAATGGTCTTTCTCTTTGGCGTTCAGATAGCGGTCATTCTTAATCAGCTCCCGCAGGCGTTTTTCTACCTTAGACCAGCTAAGCCGCAGGTCTGGATTGGTATATGAGCCATGCTTTTCAATACCGATGCCTTTCCCATCGTGCCATTCGCCGCCCCTTGTGCCGTCTGGATAGTCGTGCGTACCTCCGCCTGTTCCGTATTCGTTTTTGAGGAAAGCGATATTGCTTTTGCTGTCCTCATTCTTCTGAAATTGTCGGTAGATACGGTATTTTCCGTCCTGAAAACCGCTTCTCCTTGTAAGGACGGAGTCAATATCCTCCTGAGAAACGGCAAAAGCAGAGGATTTTTCGTCCTCTGCTTGCGTCATCATTTCTATCTGTTCTTCTACGGTTGGGAGATTGGCGGCAACTTCCTCCTCATTGGCAACGCTTTCCGTAGAAAGCTCATTGTCGGTTAGTTGTAAATCAGTTCGCTGAGGATTACTTCCTCCGCTTGGCTGCGGATGTTGTTCATAAGCCCCAACCACTGCATCGGAGCTTTCTCCTTCAGCTCCTCCGTCACGCCCTGCTCGGATGCGAGCTGCTTCGCCAGAAACTCCAACCTCTGTAACGCCGCCTGCTCCGTCTGATGCAGGTAGCTGTTCAGCCCGCCCGTCGCCAAGAGGTTGAGGTAAGTTACCCGTTTGTGCTTCTCCAGATAATCCCTGTGCATCATAGCGTACCTGCCAAGCGGAAGTTCTGGCTCTGTCGGTAATGTGAGGTCGGGAATAAGGTAATCCCCCTGTTTGGTGTAAGTGATTTCGCTCATTGTATTCGCTCCTTTCGGGTTGTGTCCTGCCTATATCATACGGATTTGCCTGCGGCTGTGCAAAGGTGCGGTTTTGTGCTTTCTCCGCCATTTGCACATTTCGGATGGAGAGGGAGATTTCCCTTAGAGCCATCTCCGCAATGTCGCTTGTGGCAATGCCGATGGCGTTCAAGGTCTGCGGCGTATTAAAATTCGTTATATCCGCAAAATCCTCACGCTCAAAATATTCCCCCGTATCTATCCCGCATCGGCTCATCAGCATATACGCCACGCTGTTTACGGCAAGCCCTTTGTAGATTACTTCGATATTATAATCGTCAAGCTCCTCCAAAAAACTGTCCTTTACATAGCCTTTAAGCTGTGCGGTATAGTCCTGTAGGTTATCCTCCACGGCGTTTCTCGCCGTTTCCATCAGCACCTCGGCAAGCCTGCCGCTTTCCACCTCGCCAAACCTGTCGGAGAGCCTTTCGGTAACTGCCTGCTCGTATCGCTCATCCATCTGCCATATCGGGACGGGGCGGCTGCCGTAATAGCCTTCGTGGGTATCCGATACATCAAAATAGTATTTGAGGGTGTTCCTGCGTCCTTTCGTGTCAAAGACGGCAATGCCCCTGCTGTCCTTGTTTACCCAACGCTTAAACTGTTTATTCCAAGTTTCCATCTTCGCCACGGCGATAGCGTCGGGGCGTTGGGCGAAGATAAGGAGTTGCTCGTCAAAGCGGCACTTATAGTTGCGGCAGGCAGAGGACAAAAAGTTTTGCCACGCCTGCGGGTTTCGTGTGACCGTCTTGCCTGTACGCCGATACAGCTCCGTGATTAGCTGATATTTCGCAGCCATGTGTGATGCACCTCCTTTTTCCTGTGCCTGCCCATATCTTTAAGCAGGCGTAAAACTGATTTGGTTTCGTTCCATGCGTTCCGCAAAGTCCGTAAGGGCGTAGGAAACGCCGTCAATCTCTGCGTGGTCTTTATCCTGATAACGGCAGATTGCATAGTTTTCATCGCCATTTCCATAAGCGAGCTTTATCATGCCGCCGTCTGGAATGGTAAACAGGGCGTTGCCCTGACTATCGGTAAAACAGATGTTATTCTCCCTTTTCACGCTGCACCTCCGCCAGAAAAGAAACGACCTTGTTCGCTTTAATGCTCTTTTGCAGGTCGTTGATAAGGGCAATCTCCGCCACCGTAATGCCCTGCATGGAGAGAATGTCGTCCATCGTCATAGCGGCGATAGATTTTTCATCGGTAAAGCCTGCGTCCAAAACCTTATTGATGACCTTGACCGCTTTCTGGTTGACTGCCATATCAAAAATCCTCCTTATCGTTCATGGTCTTTGTGCTTCGGCTGTAAAGAGGGCAGCCTGCCGCCGTTCATCTCTTTGACCTGTTGGACATATTCCTTTTCCTTGTCCTCGAAAATCTCATAGAAGAAATCGGCAAAGCCCTCGCCGTCCTTTCTCTCTGGTACATCGTCAATACAATCGCACCATTGGCGGCAGGCTTCCTCCAGTACCATGTCAAAAACCGCTTTCTTTTCCCTGCTTTTCGCTATATCCTGAATATCCATTGTCACATCTCTCCTTATCGTTCATAATCTTTGTGCTTCGCCGCTTTCTGGGGCGGCTCTGTCGGCTTTGGCTCATAGGTCGCCCCGTTTTTCTCCATACGCTCGGCAAACTCGCAGATATGGTAGAGGTTGTTGCCGATTTCCGTATGATACTCATCAATGAAGCGGCAGGAATACTCCATCTTTTCTTTCCATGCGGTAGTAACGATGATTTTGCCGCCGTCTGGGATGCGGAACAGCTCTTTATAATGCGGGTCGATAAAACGGATGCCCTGCTCGGCTCTGCCGATATGCCTGTCAAGCCATTCCTTCACATAGCAGTAACAGTAGAAGTTATAATCGCCCCTTGTAGGGTTGCATCGAAACAGGAAAGCGTGTTTTTCCGTATCAGCTCGAAAACCGTACTCCACGCAGTAGCTCCCCTGAAAAGCACTCACGGGATAACGCCTTGCAAACGCCCGCATATCATAGCGGTTGTGCAAAAGCCCTTTGTCCTCCCGCAATTCATTGATAACCTCGTCAAGTCCTGCCTTAAATTCATCCGTTTTCCATTGCTCTCTGGTATCAAACCAAGTGGTATAAAAGCCATATCCAGAGTCGGCAAAATCGCCACGCAGATGCCCAATGTTGCCCGTCTGCCCCTCAAGCTGCATACTCTGGGAATAGGTGTATTTCTGTTCTTCGGGCAGTAAAGGTCGTATCTCCATCAGCTTTCCTCCTGTCTTTTTTGCTTTTTCTCTCTCTGCTCATCCAAAATCTTTCGGATACACACATCGCAGAAAATAACATGACCGCACTTATATCGGGGATAAGGGCAGGTCGTACAGTCATATCGTTTCTTATCGCTCACGGTCATCCCCACTTTTTATTTTCTGACACGGGGGATTGTTACATGGCAGACGGCACTCTGTCTGGTATCGTTCCATCAGCTTTTCCCTTGCCGCTGACATCTCATTGACATAGTAGCCCCAGAAATAATCCGTCCCGTTCTTGCAGTACCAGCATACATAAGGGTTAGTCGCATCCGGATTATGCCCGATGACAATCTCTGTACTCCCGACGGTACAGCCCTCAATGATTTCATAACCGCCGTTGATGCGTTTTTCTTTGTTCATAAGCACCTCTCATTCTTTGGCATACTTCCGATAAGCCTTTTCCTGTGCGGCACGGAGCTTCTGTACACGGACGCTCCCCATAAGCTCTGGGAACTGTGCTTGCAGCTTGCGCCGTGTCCTGCCCACGCTTTCAAAGCTCGGAAGCCCAAGATAACGGTATTGCAGCATTACCTCCGCAAAGGGCATCGCACCTGTGCCTTTCAGACAGGTGTTGCACACTTTCAAATAAAGGGTCATATCATCGTTTCTGGCTTCTTCGTCCTTTTCCAGAATGGCTTTCACTTTGCCCTCGATGGTTTTGAGATTTCTCATCATACACCTCCATAATAGGAAAAGGGACGGCGAGCCGCCCCTTTTGGTTACTTCTTCTTTCTGTTACGGATATTCAGCCATATCATCGCACCGACGATAAACACAACAAGAGCAATGGCAACTATCGTTTTCACGTCCATTCCTTAGTCCTCCTTTTTCTTTCTGTTCTTAAAGCCAACAAATCCTAAAACGCCTGCGCCGATCACGGAAACAGCCGCCAGACCTGCCCAGAGCGCAGGATTGAAGTCATCGCCCGTTTTCGGGGTTTCCCTCAGCTCATTGTGCATCTCAACGATGGTCGTGGCATCCGTCTTGACGGTTGCCTGCTTTTCGGCAGGCAGGATATATCCTGCGGAAGCATCGTCGCTGACCTCGGACACGGTGTATTCGCCAATGCGTAAGCCTTCAATGAGGATTTCGCCATTGGCATCGGTTGTAAAGGTCTGGTCATAATCTTTGCCCGTCACCCGGAAAGAGAAGCCCTCTACCTTACCGTCAGAGGAAGTCTTGACAATTTTTAAAGAGCCTTTCTGGGCTGCATTGATAAAGCCGACGCCTGCCTCATTCTCCACTGTATAAATCTTCCCATCTTCCTCAATGGATACGGGATAGACATTGAGGAAGATGGGAAGATTTATATCGAGCAGGAAGCCTTCGGGAGCTTTTGTCTCACGGACAAGGTACTTGCCATAGCGCAGGTCGCTCATCTGGTACACGCCATCGCCAAGCTCCGCCATTTCTCCTAAAAGCTCGTCGCCTTCGTCCAGTTTCCCGTCCCCGTTCTTGTCGGCATAGACTTCAAAGACCGCACCCGTCAGCTTGTTGTCGGGATAGTCCTCGTCCACCTTTGTCAGCTCGATGCTGCCCGTGATGAACTCATTGACAAGCTCGACTTCCACAATTTCGTCCACGCTGCCAATGGTCACGGGGATCTCCTCATCGGAGAGTACAAAACCTGTCGGGCTTTCAATCTCACGGATAATCCAAGTCCCATAAGGCACTTTCTCAAAAGAAAAACTACCGTCATCGGCTGATGTGGTCGTCTGGATTGCTGTTTCGGCTGTAAATTCTTCCGTACCCGTCTTAAAGATACCGATGAGCGCACCGCCTAAAGCGTTCCCGTCCTCATCGTACTTCTTGCCGCTGACTGAGCCATAGATCAGGTCGTTTTCAATGGCTTCGCCCTCGTTGGCAGTGATGGACACCAGTGCGGTTTCCTGACCTGCGTACTCAAAGACAACAGGGTATTTGGTATCGTCTTTCAGATAAGCGGAGTTCGTGCTGATTTCCTGCACATAGTAACTGCCCATCGGCAGGTCGCTGATGGTTTTCCCGTGACCGTTCTCATCAAGGGTAATGACCTCGATCAGACCGTCAGCAGGGATAGTCGTACCGTCGGCGGCTGTCAGTTCCTCCGCAGCGTA
>OGYI01001537.1_pt1 | contig 21931 bp, 18 predicted proteins | sample 1576521 | NCBI WGS metagenome assembly OGYI01 (sample SAMEA3541484, study PRJEB24748) | human gut metagenome | biome: human gut; feature: human-associated habitat; material: faeces | place: China | collected 2012
GTTTTTAATGGTTTCATAAGATAATCTCCTTTTTAGTCAAAATATACCATTGAATGCCACCAAATCTTGACAAATACTATAAAGTAGGATAAAGTAGGATAAAATAAGATGTACAAAAATAGAAATTGCAAAGGAAAGTAGGAGGAAAAAAAGAAATGAAGAAGAAATTTGTTGTTGCGTTGGTAGCTGCTATGTCTTTGACTGTTGCAGGAACGGGAACAGTGTTTGCGATGAACAATTTTCATATACATGGGGAAAATTGTGAATGGGTAGTCGACAAAGCAGCTTATGATGAGGTGGTTAAGCATCCAGAAGAAGGTCATTACGAGAAAGTAGAAGTTTCTCCAGAAGAAGGTCATTTTGAGACTGTGCACCATGAAGCCGAGTATAAAACTGTACACCACCCAGCTGAGTACAAGACAGTCCATCATCCAGCTGAGTATAAGACAGTCCATCATCCAGCTGAGTATAAGACAGTCCATCATCCAGAGGAAGGTCATATGGAGCTTGAAATTCATCTTACTTGCAATGGTTGCGGTCAGGACTTTGGTGTAGTTTCTCCAGACTCTCAGGCTCTTTGGGAAGCACATATGAAAGAAATGGTAGGTAACGGCGATTACTCTCATATGGGGTATGGAACAGAACAGAAAGAAGTATGGATCGTAGACAAACCAGCATGGGACGAGCAGGTTCTCATTAAAGACGCATGGGACGAGCAGGTGCTTGTTAAAGACGCATGGGATGAGCAAGTCCTTGTTAAAGAAGCTTGGGATGAGCAGGTACTCATTAAAGACGCTTATGACGAAGAAGTATGGGTAGTAGACAAAGAAGCAGTTTATGAAGACAAGTGGATCGTAGACAAAGAAGCTTGGGAAGAAATTATTCACCACAAAGAAGAAGGTCACTGGGAATGCAACGGAGAACCGCAAAAGCCGGAGCAGAAGCCAGAGAACCCAGATCAGAAGCCGGAACAGCCGGAGAACCCAGATCAAAAGCCAGAACAGCCGGAGAATCCAGATCAGAAGCCGGAACAACCGGAAAATCCAGATCAGAAGCCGGAACAGCCGGAGAATCCAGATGTAGAAACACCAGAAACACCGGATGCAGAGAATCAAGCAACACCGGAACAGAAACCAGAAGCAAATAAGGAAAATGTTCAGACACAAGCAACAGAAACAAAGAAAGAGGGAACATCTCCAAAAACTGGAGATACAACTTCTGCACTTCCAGTTGCAGGAGCAGGACTTGCTTCACTCGGAGTTGCCCTTGCAACCATCTTAAAGAAACGGAAATAATTTGATAAATTTATTTGATCGAAGCCTAATCGCTTATGCGAGAGGGCTTCTTTGTGTATGAGGGAAAACATAGGCTGATATGTGGTGTATAGAGAGGGGACACTTGCCCAGCCGACCCACCGCCCTGTTAGGAACCGTCGCTCTGGGCATCCTGCGGAACGTTGGTTATGCCAAAGAATAATCAGAGGATCAGTGACTATAGGGCACTTTTAGGGCACCTTTTCGTAAAAAGCTATGATAAGTTATACGATTAGCAATTGAAAAATCCTTTATTTCTGGGCTTTATAGTATATTATAAAACAATATAATCTAACAGAATAGTCCCTCATTCCTTTAGATAACTATAAAACAACGAAACCCGTTAGCCGAAAGGTTAGCGGGTTTTCGCTGTTCCTGCATCTCCCCCAAATGTCTTTTGGGCAAATTTTTCTAAAAGAATATCTGTTGATTTTATTCTTTAAATAATATCTTCCTATAAGTTTTGCAACTTTTCCATTTCTGATTTTGCTTTGTTGTCTGTAAGTTGTATTGGCTTATTACAATCTCCTTCTGCATTTGATAATACTAACATAATTTTCATAGCTGCCACTTATATTTCAAATTACTTGCATATATGGATTCTGACAAAATATCTTGTCATGCAACAATGTGTTTGATAAAATAAGACAAGGCACTACATGAGAATGGTAGGCGGTTAGTCCTTCAACAGGGGGACTGAACCCTCTGATTGCATATATTAATCAATCAAAAAAGTAACCGCCCCTCAGCCAAAGGATTGCGGTTACTTTTTTGTAACTTATTAAATCTGGACTAACCAACTATCAGTAGTGCCTTATTTATATCTATAATATACCACCCGTTAAGCACATTGTAAACATGTAACTTTGTAAATATGTAAACATTTCAAACTGTTTTCGGACTTTTTAACACATTATAATACTATATAAATTAGTTCAATAGTACCTATTTCCTCTTTAGATAACTATTTTTCTTTCATCCAAACTGAAGAGTCAGCGAAACTGCCTTTGAATTTGAACTGTTTAGAAACCATGTTCCAGACACATGAATTGTCACACAGACAATGTCTGAGAGTTTGATGTATTTCCTCTATACTACACGCTTTATTATGTCCCGCAGAAGTTACTTGATTTCTACGGGACATTCTCTTACTTTCTGGCAAAATGTATCTGCCGCAGTTCCTCTACATCATCGCAGATCGGATGCAACGGACACAGATCGCAATCCAGAATAATATTTTTCAAAATATGGTCAAATGCATTTGTGATCTCATCCACCTTTTTCCCCTGTGCGATGAGCTGGTCCATCACCGGAAGCTCCCGTGTGATAAACAGAATCTGGACATGCTTTGCCTGAAATTCTTCTTTATATTTCTGGATCATCAGATTTCCCACGGTCGCAAAGTCCAGTGCTTTTTTCATTGCTTTTTTGCTCACCCGCACCTGTTCTTTTTGATCCATGCTGGACGACAGCATCATGTACCCTTCCGGAATGATCTTAAATTTTGCGAATTCCAGTTTTTTGATCCGCTGGTACGCTTTATCCTGATCTTCGATCGGATCAATCTGGATCCACGTGATCCTGGTAAACGGAACATTCTTTTTGATCTCCGGAAGATCCGGTCCATATAAAAGAATCTTGTCTTCGGGAAGTAACTCTTTCGAAGAGGTCACCGCCTGATAACACGTGGACGGCTGCGAACGGATTCCCAGCTCAAACGCCACTTCTTTTTGAAGCAGGAATTCATTTTCTTTGAGCAGATTCCATGGTTTTGCATGATTCCTGTTCAGCTCTTTTACCGGGAAAGGCTTCAGTAATTCTCTTGTTGTCTCGATAACTTTATCATATACTTGCATAACTAAATGTGATCCTCTACTTTTTTCGTCTCATGATAATGAAGCAGCTTGTCATAAATAAATTCGATCAGCTTGGAATCTGCATTGGTCATATAGATGGTAAACAAAACCGCTGTCACTGCACTCACGGCAAGAAACACTTTTGCAAAAAATCTGACTGTTTTTTTCATCCGGATCGCCCCTTCCTTATAAGTCTAATCCCTTTTGTCTCGCATATTCTGCCGCTCCGAGCGCACCCATCAGCTGCGGATCGATCTTAAGTTCTATGACCTTCATACGGAGCACCTTCTCAATCGCTGCTTTTAATCCTTGATTTTTCGCACATCCGCCCGTCAGTGTGATCGCATCTTTCGCTCCGGCTTTTTTCGCCATTACAAAACAGCGTTTTGCAACCGCCTGCTGAATTCCTGCCGCAATTTCATTCTGCGGTTTTCCTTCTCCGACCAGTGTGATAACCTCAGACTCTGCAAATACCGTACACTGTGCCGTGATCGGGATCACATTTTCCGCTGTAAGACTCAGCTTCGAAAATTCTTCCAGAGACATCTCGAACGCATTCGCCATGGATTCAAAGAAACGCCCTGTACCGGCCGCACATTTGTCATTCATCGCAAATGTTTTCACCGTTCCGTCCGTATCAACCGCAATTCCTTTTACATCCTGTCCGCCGATATCAATGATCGCCCGCACCGACGGATCTGTCACATGCACACCCATTGCATGACAGCTGATCTCGGAAATATTTTCATCTGCCTGCGGTACTTTGTTTCGCCCGTATCCGGTTCCGATCAGATACGTCAGATCGGAAATCTCCTTCAGACCGGCATCCGCGATCGCCTGATCCAGCCCTGCCTTGGCGCTCTGCGCACTGTTGATCTTACTCTTGATCGTATTTGCTGCAACGATCGCCCCGTTTTCATCCAGGATCACCGTTTTCGTATAGGTCGAACCTACATCACATCCCCCGAAATATTTCATCTTTTTCCCTCCTTACCAGGTCAGTTCATCACTATAATCCAGATAGGTCGGATCCAGTGGTTCTTCCCTGAACACCGTTGACATATATTTGTTGACTGCATCGCGCATTGCTTTTCTGGACACGGTTCTCGGATCCATCAGATCATGCTGTACCCAGATCAGATGAATGCCCCGCTCTCTTGCCTGATCTTCAAACAATCCATGAAGACCGCCAAAGTTTTTGCAGGAAACATGATCGTACATGATCACAATATTCGCATTAAATTTCTCGCACATCTTCCAGCACTCATCCAGCGCATTAACATATCCGCCGTTGCTGTGGGAACGCATCATCATCCGCTCATATGCCATTGCCATATCCGTCAGCGCCTGTTCTTTGTCCCCGATATGATAAAAATGATAACTCAGCATACTTTCCATATCGACCAGAGTGCGAATTCCCCACGTATGTTCCGCCCAGGTTGTAAAATGGGTGTAGTAATGTGCCGGACAGCACCATACAATGGCGCGGTATTTATAATCTCTTCTGTCTGCTTCCCGGTCTTCCTCATACCCTTTAAGCATCATCTTCGTCACTTTTTCATCCTGCTTTGTCATAAACGAATCCAGACATGCCGCTGTCTGGAATTCATACTCTCTCTGAAGGGACAGCGCACTTCCTATGACCTGCGGATAAGGCGTACAGTTGACATCCCATTTGTCCAGCATGCACTGTGTTGTCTTATTATATTCTTCTGCCTTTTTCCAGAATGCATCCCAGTCCCACTTCACGTCGTAAGTCTCTTCGATAAACCGGATACAGTTCTTCAGATCCTTGACTGCATACGCATTCGTCTCCGGTTCATTAAACCGCTGCGGCGGGGTCAGCGTAAAGCTCGGCAGTTTTTTCATATAGCGGTCCATAAACAGAGCCGCGCCGAGAGATCCGTCACACGGCATAGAACTTGTGATAAAAGAACTCCCCACCTGCGGATAGTCATCCACAATCGCACATCCAACCTCTGCGGATGGAAGCGGACACACATCTGCCGCCAGTCCCATACGCTCTGCCGCATCTACATACATAATATTTGCGTTCTGATCAACCTCTCCCGGAAGGCAGACCGGTGACATGGCAATATCGATCCAGTCCAGCATCGGAAAACCTGCCATAATGATCGATGGGGTCATCTCGTCAAACATCACCGTCTTTGCACGTAATTTTGCAGCCCGTTTATTATTTGGTGAATTGAGATTCTCATCTCGTTCAATGATCTTGGCGATCACATCTACCGAGTTATGTACCACTCCGTAAAACTGTTCCTGCGTATAACGGAGCTGTTTTCCGCGCAGTCCCAGCTTATGGCGGTCCAGCATATTCGCCACCGTCAGATAAGAAGCCATCCACGGGTAACGCACAAAGGATTTCGTCAGCGCCACCGGATGCTTTCCGAGTGTCACTGCCATATATCCATATACCTTCAGCCAGGAGGCAAAATCATACGCTGTATCTCTTACCCCTTTCCACTCCCTCTGGTTCAGAGAACGGTACCCTTCCGTATAGTAATCTCCAAGCCCTTCATTATGCAGCTTTACCCTTGGTTTTGCATAATGCCTGACATCCTTTACAATCCCCGGAAGTGCTTGTTTCAACTTCTGGATTTTTGTTCCTCGTCTCATTTTCCGGCCTCCTCTCTGCGCGCTTTGATCTTCTTGATTTCCAGACTCTCCACAAATGCCTGTACCCGGGTTCGAAGCTGTCCGCTTGATTTTGCCTGATACGGCCGGTCAATTGATAAGGTCGGTATCTTATATTCTTCGGCAAGAACATGACTCTGCAGTGTTCTCTCAAAAGACCAGTAGGAACAGAATTTCATCTGCTCATAAATAATACCGTCTGCATGATATTCCTCCACCAGTTTCGCCGCCTGATCCTGTCTGTACTTGATCTTATTTGGCGTGACATACCTCGGACAGGAGGTCTGATCAATATTGATCCGCACAATCTGAGTGAGCACATCCTCTGTATCATTTAATACAATTTCCTGACGGCCCGGGATCGATCCATAACAGAACCGGTCTGCGGCAACATAAGCACCGCTCTCTTCCACCAGTTCGATCATATCCGGATCATCGATCTCTCCGCCCACGATCACAACTCTTGCACGGAATTTTGATTTTTTATCCGGCTCCCTGTGTTTGAGTTCCTCCAGTGTTTCATACAATTTATCCAGGATCAGATCTTTTGGACAGACATAGGTTGCAAGAACAATCTTGTGAAATTCTGCGCCTGTGATCACCGGATTTTCTGCTTTTCGCATTTCTCCCATCTCAGAAATGATCCTGCAGATCTCATTGTGCTTCTCCACAGCTTTTCTCATCGCCGCATCGGATATATCCGTTCCATACCGTTCATGCAGCGGTTCCAGCACCTTTCTTCGCAGCTGCTCTACCACATGCTCCACCGTGATTTCTTCATCTTTTCCCGGCACATCCACATAGCTGATAAAGAAATTCTTTTTCTCTTTCCCCTGGATCTCCAGCAGTTCCATATTTTCGTAACACCGGTTCATGCATTCACAGATATCAACCCCGGCAATCGCATCCAGAAACTGAAATCCGCCCTCGATTGCCCGTTCCAGCAATGCTCTGGAAAATTCGCAGGCACTGCTTGCCAGATAATACGTTGCAATCTCTGTAGAACCCATATACGGAGCCCGTAGTCTGACAGAAAAACAGTGATCCAGATTCAGCAGCACTTCCGGGATATGAAAACAGGTGTACCCAACAGCGACCCGGTTCTCCTTCTGCGCTTCCCGGACCAGATCGTTACAGGCACTGTCCAGTAACTTTTCAAAATAGATCATATGTTTTAGATCTTTCATAACAGCCCTCCTGACACTTACAGCAGAATGCCGAACTTCTGCATTGCATCCCGCACATTGACTACCACAGGTGATTCTTCTGGAAGCTCCATAATGCTGCGTCCTTCAAAATCATACAATGCCAGTTTTTTGTCTGACGGGATCGCTGCCAAAAGCTCCAGACCTCTGGTATCCAGTCTTTCGATCATCGCCGGGTCCTCCACCCGGTTCACGATCAGACCGATGCGGTCATATTTCACCAGCTCCATTGCAACATTTTCAATTGTCTTGATGACTTCCAATCCCTTTTTGCTGGTATCCGAGATCAAAAGCAGATGGGTCACTTTCTCCATTACACGGCGGTTGATCTGCTCAATGCCTGCCTCTCCGTCAATGACCACATAATCAAACTGCTCTGAGATCATCGTGATCACTTCTTTTAAATATGAATTGATGCGGCAATAACATCCGGCTGACTCCGGACGTCCGATTGCAAGAAACGCAAAACCTTCTTTTTCGACGATTGCCTCTGCGATCTTATACCTGGACTCAGACAACAATTCCATTGCTTCCTTTGTATTTCCATCCTCCACATTCGCAACAATTTCGTTTCGAATGTCATCCAGCGTCAGTTTGGGCTCAATTCCCAGTGCTGTAGCCAGACCAATTGCCGGATCTGCATCAATGGCAAGGATCTTTTCCTCCGGAAATTCCTCAACCAGAAGCTTTACAAGAGCTGCGGAAATAGAAGTCTTTCCCACGCCCCCTTTTCCGGTCAATGCGATAATTTTTGTCTCTCTGCTCATACCTTTTCTTCCTTTCCACTAAATCCGCACTGCAAGATGATATGCACCGCGTACTGCCTCCAGAACTCTTCCTGCCCGGCTGCTGTCTCCAATGTTATAAATCTCTTTTGCCAGATGTTCTTCTCCCGCTTCAAAGAAAAATGTCTCATCCGCTTTTCCCCCCATTGCCAACACGATCAGATCTGCCGGAATCTTCTTCTCCACGATTTCTTCTTTGATTGCTTTCTCCATCGGGTTCGGAATATTCGGAGGAAGCAGCGGCTGCCAGGTATTATACGGATCCGGCACAGTTTGGGACTGATTCTGTTCCACATAAACGCCGTCTTTTGCAAGCGCTTTTACCTTTGTACAGTTATACAGCCGCACCCCTGATTTTTCCAGATAATGAAGCAAATGTCCTCGGTTTGCTGTACAGACCCCCATCATAAAATGAGGCAGCATTTCCAGAACCGTAACGTTCTTTCCATATTCATTTGCCAGCCAGTGTGCAGTCTCACAGCCTACCACTCCACCGCCTACGATCACGATATTATTTGCACCTTCCGCTTTTTCCGGATGTTCCAGAAGGTCTGTTCCAAGGATTAGATTTGCCTCCTCTCTGCCTTCAAACGGCGGAAAGATTTCCTTTGTTCCATACGCAAAAATAACTGAATCATATGCTTTTTCTTTTAGAAGTTCTGCAGTCACCGTTGTATTTTTATGTACCTGAAGCTGATACTGCTCCTGACAAAGCTCCACCTGTTTCTCAAGGTATGCCAGATAGTTGCGCAGGTCAAATTTGATCTTCGGAATACTTCCTACAGCAATCTTGCCGCCCAGCTTCTCTGATTTTTCATACAAGGTTACGTTGTGTCCGCGTTTTGCCGCGATCAATGCAAATGTAATTCCTGCCGGCCCGCCTCCCACAACAGCAATGTTTTTCTTTTTCTCAGCCGGTGTAAAGGTTTCCGGAAAACGTTCCTCGAATCCGGTTCGCGGATTAACTGCACACTGAGGATGCCCTCCCAGAATAAACTCATTAACGCAGCCTTCCTGACAGCCGATACACGGCCGGATCTCCTCCACATTGCCGGCAAACGCCTTGTTGCACCAGTCCGGATCTGCAAGCAGTGGTCTGGCAAGCATCACCATGTCGCAGTCACCATCCCGGATCGCTTTTTCTGCGATATCCGGATACCCCAGTTTTCCGACTGCAACAACCGGAACGTCCACTCCGGTATTCGATTTGATACGATTTCTGCGGAAGAATTCTTTTGCGATCTTGGACATATCAAGGAAACATCCCGCCGGCATTCCCTCCGGTGGATGCGGCAGCCACCAGTTGTCATAGCAGCCCAGATCCACATCAAACAGATCCACTCCGGCACGGACCAGTTTCGCCATATAATGCAGGGTATCCTTAATCGTTCTTCCATTTTTAAACCGCTTCAGACTGCTGACTTCATTCATCCGTTCCTGATATGTTTCGTTCAGTGCCAGTGAGAGGTCAATCCGATACATGATCGGGAAGGAATCTCCCGCCCTCTTTCGAATCTCACGGATGATATCAAGCCCAAACATTTCATAATCTTTATAGCGTCCCATCTGTCTTCTGTTAAATGCCGGATTCGTCATCTGTTCCAGCAGATATCCTTCATGCCCATGCAGGTAGATACCGTCTAATCCCATCTCTTTTGCATCTGCTGCCGCCTGCCCGCAGTTTTTTACAATTTTTTTCAAATTGGCATCTGTCAGCGGAATACATGGAAGCTGCGGAATATAAAAGCTCGGATTCACGGACGCAGAAACCGGAATCTTATGTTTTGTCATCACACAAGTCGGTGGTCCTACTCTTCCAAGTCCCGGTGTAATCTGAATAAAGATTTTACTTCCATACGCATGTACTCCCTGTGCAAGATCTCTCCAACCTGCAAACACTGTTCTGGCATGATCGATTCTCGGAAACAGTGACAGATCATCCACCTCTGTCACCGTCGGATCGATTCCGTGACTGACCGGAATCAGCCCTGTTGTCAAAAGCCCTGTCCCCCCTTTTGCACGGGCGAAAAAGTACTGAAGCATCTTGTCATTGGGACGTCCTGACTCTTCACACATATTCAGATTCCCCATCGGTCCCATTACCACGCGGTTTTTGATCATAGTCTTATTCACCTGAATCGGAGAAAACAGGGCCTGATACGGATACAATTCCTTCGTCATCTCCCCGGAGCTCATCCTGCAGTTTTCTTTTTCCTGTTTCACCCAATCCCCATAGGTTTCTTCCAGTCTGACTAACTTTTCATCGCATTTCAATGTTTTTGCACCTCCTGTTTTACGACATCTTTTACCCAAACTAATTTTGAGCATTTTGCACTAAAATCATATTTCAATTATATCATTTCAGTGCAAAACAAACAACTCAAAAAAAGACCCGAAAGGGAGTATATCACTTCCACTTTCAGGTCTTCTCTATTATTTATTTACGGATCATCTCCATATATGGCAGTACTTCATATCCTGCTTTTTTATAGACATGAACTGCTCTTTCATTTTCTTCTTCCACTTCCAGGCGAACTACCACGTCTGCGTATTTTTCTTCTATATATTCAAAAAACTTACTTCCGATACCAAGTCCTCTGCTTTCTGGCTTCATATACAGATCTTCGATCCAGACACACTGCTTTCCAAACTCTGTGGAAAAGCTTTTGGCTGCCATGGCATACCCCAAAAGCTGCCCTTCATTTTCAAACACATATCCTTCCAGATATGGACTCCCTCCTATGCATGTTCTGATATCATTCTCAAAAATCTCATCCGATCCATTACTCTGCACTGCGGGAGATGCGTAAAATACCCGCATCATATCCAATACTTCCTGTTTATCCTGTTCCATCATATTTCTAATTGTAAATTCCATCACTGTCCATCCTTTTCTTTATTCTGCCAATACGCTCTTATGCCGTTTCAGATATTTTCCGTCTCCTTTTTTACCTAAGAACTGATTCTCTTTCACGATCACATGCCCTCTCTGCATGACCAGTTCAATCTCACCTTTCACTGCCATCCCCTCATAACAGGTATAATCTACTGCACTGTGCATATCCGCATGTGTCAGTATGCGCTCTTTCTCCGGATTTAAGAGAATCAGATCCGCATCTGAACCCGGCAGCAGAGTTCCCTTCTGCGGATATAATCCATACATCCGGCTAGGATTCGTACACAGATAATGCACCATCTGCGGCAGTGTAATTCTGCCTTTCATCACACCCTCAGAGAACAGAATGCGCATCCGCTCTTCAACTCCCGGTGCACCGTTTGGACAAGCTGTAAAATCCTGCGCTCCTGCCTGCTTTTCTTTCCCAAAGTGAAACGGGCAGTGATCTGTTGCCACAACATCGATCACACCATCCTTTAATGCCTGCCATAATGCATCCTGATCCTCTTTTTTGCGAAGCGGCGGAGACATGATCGCTTTCAGCCCTTCCTTGGGATCTTCATACATCTCATCCGTGAGAGTCAGATATTGCGTACAGGTCTCCACTGCAAAATTCTTCTGGTGGGATGCCCGCGCTTTCATAACCTCCATCAGCCCTTCTTTGCTGGACAAATGTACAATATACAGCGGTGCATCACCTGCCATGGCTGCCAGATGCAGCAGACGGTCCACTGCCTCCGCCTCACAACGCGCCGGTCTGCTGAGCGGATGATACTTTGGCTCTGTACATCCCGACTCGCGGTATGTCTTCCTAAGATAATTGATCACACCATCATTCTCGCAGTGCACTGCGATCACTATCCCGTCCTTTTTTGCTTCTTTGAGTACCTGAAAAATCTCGTCATCAGTCAACATGTCATCATATGTCGTATATACCTTAAAACTTGTAATTCCATCATTTTCGGCAATCTCTTTCATCTCCCCCAGTATGGATGCATTGACATGCTGGATCACCCCATGAAATCCATAATCAATGACTGATTTCCCATCTGCCAGACGATGATATTCTTCCACCTGATGCCACAGGCTGCATCCCTTCGGGCCGAACGCCATGTGATCCACGATCGTCGTTGTTCCTCCACAGGCTGCTGCCACCGTTCCATCATAAAAATCATCCACTGCACGATACTTTCCTGACTGCAGATCCATATGCGTATGTACGTCCACACCCCCCGGGATCACATATCTGCCTGTGGCATCGATCACCTCGGCATCCTCCTCTTCCAAAACTGTTCCTATGGACTTTATTTTTTCATCTTCGATCAGAATATCCCCCTGAAATACCTGCGACTCTGTTGCGATCATACCATTTTTTACTAATAATTTCATAGGACTCCTCCTTTTTCCGGCATTTCTATCTGTTCATTTGATATTTATAGAATACTCTTATCAGCACATGAATTCAACCTGATTTCTGAAATATTTTCAGATGTCTAAATTTCTTTTAGCTTCTGTTTTCTTTTTATGATATAATGAGCGTTAACGAATCATGATATCATAGAAGACGATTACACATTTATCAGGAGAGGATGTAAACAATGGGATACTCTTTAGATCTATTAAAACAAATTGCGCACGGACTTGCACAGCAGTTCAGTGATTCCTGCGAAATCGTGATCCACGATGTACGCCATGGAATCGAAAACACAATCTTATATATTGAAAACGGACATGTCACTGACCGAAAATCCGGTGACAGTGCATCCAATGTCGTACTGGAAGCGATCAAAGCCGATCCGTCCACACTGCAGGATCAGTACGCTTATCTGACAAAAACAAATGACGGACGTCTGCTGAAGTCTTCGACCTTTTACATTAAGGACGAATCCGGAACGCTTGCCTATATTTTTTCTATCAATTATGATATTACCGCACTGGCTGCAGCGGATCAGTTTCTGCAGTCCTTTATCCAGACACAGAATCCCGCCGAGCCATCCGCTTCCCGCAGTGCGACTCCTCAGATTACACACAATGTCACCGAGCTTCTGGATACCCTGATCGAACAGGCTATCTCCAATATCGGGAAACCGGCAGCACTGATGACAAAAGACGAAAAAATCAAAGTGGTTCAGTATTTAAATGATGCCGGCGCTTTTCTGATCACGAAGTCCGGAGATAAGGTAGCTTCTATACTCGGCATCTCAAAATTCACATTATATAACTATATGGATGCCGGTAAATAAAAAATCCGCTGAAAGTGCAACGTTGAAACACTTTCAGCGGATTCTGATTATACTTCCATCTTACTCTGCATCCATTCGTATAAATCCTGATATACCTGCTCCCGGTCTGTTTCATTCAAAATCTCATGTCGGTCTCCGGCATACAGCCGCAAAGTCACATCCTGTATTCCGGCCGCCCGATACTTCTCATAGATCTTTCTGACACCTTTGCCGAATCCTCCGACCGGATCGTCCGAACCGGACACCATAAAAATCGGCAGCGTCTTCGGTATCATATAGATGCTTTCCCGCTTCTGCGTCTGCTGAATTCCGCAGAACATCTGATAGTAGGCATTTACTGTAAATACAAACGAACACAGCGGATCGGAAACATACTGATCCAGCTTTTCCGTATCACTGGTCACCCAGTCTGCCCTCGTCCTTGCCGGCTTGAATTTTTTACAGAAAGGTCCATTCACCATCTTGTCTACCAGCTTGCTTCGATAATGCCATCCTTTTAAAACTGCCAGTATCCTGCACAGATCTTTTCCAAGCTTGAGTTCCGTCTTATTCTGCTCTGACATGGTCCCCATGATGATCGCTCCACTGAGTCCATTGCCATACATCTGAATATATTGTCTCAGCAGAGACGATCCCATGCTGTGTCCAAGCATAAAATAAGGCACGTCCGGGTATTTTTTCATCGTCCGCTGTCTCAATGTATGTAAATCTCCAAGAACACATGCATTTCCATATTTTTCATTAAAAAATCCATACTCTGATTTGCTCTGTACTGACTTTCCATGTCCCAGATGATCGTTGCCGACTACATAAAATCCTTTTTCGCAGAGATATTCTGCAAACTCCGAATATCTGTCAACATACTCAACCATCCCGTGACTCAACTGCAAGACTGCCTTTACCTGTCCTTCCGGTTTCCATTCAATTGTATGAATCTCTGTATTTCCATCTTTGGATGGAAAGTAAAATTCATCTTTCATCTTTCTCTCTACCTGTCATCTAATTTTATATATTCCCGATGAGGAGCCAGCGGCTTATATGCCGGACGGATGATCTTATCCGCATTCTTCAGCTCTTCCAGACGGTGTGCACTCCATCCTACAATACGTGCAGCCGCAAAGATCGGTGTATACAGTGACGGAGGAAGATCCAGCATACTGTACACCAGACCACTGTAAAAGTCCACATTCGCACTGACACCTTTGTAAATCTTGCGCTTCTCGGCGATTACTTCCGGAGCCATATGCTCTACCTTCTCATAAAGCGCATACTCTGCCTCGCAGCCTTTCTCCTGTGCAAGCTGCTTTACAAACGCACGAAATACATCTGCACGAGGATCAGAAATGGAATAAACCGCATGTCCCATTCCGTAGATCAGACCTTTTTTATCAAAGGCTTTCTTATCCAACAGTGCTTCCAGATACTGACGGATCTGCTCTTCATCAGTCCAGTCTGTCAGTGTTGCCTTCATATCCTCAAACATCTGTGTCACTTTTACATTCGCACCGCCATGCTTCGGTCCTTTCAGGGAAGCCATCGCTGCTGTAATCGTAGAATACGTATCGGTACCGGAAGAAGTAACTACATGAGTCGTAAAGGTGGAGTTATTACCACCGCCATGATCCATATGAAGCACAAGTGCCATATCCAGGATCTCTGCCTCAAGCGCTGTATACTTTCTGTCTTCACGAAGCATCATCAGGATATTCTCCGCTGCGGAAAGCTCCGGATGAGGTGCATAAATATAAAGATCCTCACCTCTTCTGTAATTATATGCATGGTAGGCATATACCATAAACATTGGGAACTGACTGATCAGATTCAGACACTGACGAAGTACGTTCGGAATCGAAATATCATCCGCTTTGTCATCGTATGTATACATACTCAGGATATAGCGGGAAATGTTGTTCATCATATCACTGCTCGGCGCTTTCATGATTACATCCCGTACAAAGTTCGGCGGAAGTGTCCGGCGCTCTGCGATCATGGCCCGAAATTCATCCAGCTGCACCTTTGTCGGAAGTTCTCCAAACAAAAGGAGATATGTTGTCTCTTCAAATCCCGGGTGCTCTGCTTTTAAAAATCCGCCGATCAGCTCTTTGATATTATATCCACGGTAGTAGAGGCTTCCTTCACACGGAACTTCTTTGCCGTCTACGACTTTGGTATTTACAATATCTGAAATGTTGGTCAGACCTGCAAGTACACCTTTTCCATTTAAATCACGAAGACCTCTCTTCACCTCATACTTGGTATACAGTTCTTTGTCAATCGCTGTATTCGTCTCACAAATATGTGCCAGCTCCTGAATCTTGGGTGTATTTTCAAAAATGATGTTCTCAATGTCTCTCTGCATATAGCCTCTCCTTCCGTCATTTGTTTTATATTTCTTTATTATACTAAAGATTTTGCTCCTATACAATTAACTGTGTATTAAATATTTATGAACTATTGCTGTTTATTCTGTTTGGACCTGCACAGAAATCATTATGCGATTTGATCACTTAAATAGTTCGCAAGCTCTGCAAATTCTTCCAGAGTCAGGGCTTCTCCACGGATACTCGCGCCTCTGCCGAGATGTCCGATCGCCGCTTCGATCTGCTCCTTCGTAAAATCCAGCTCCGGTGAATTCTTCAGGCCATTCGCAAGCGTTTTTCTTCTCTGATTGAACGAAGCCCGGATGATCCGAAACATCAGTTTTTCATCTTTTACCTGCACCGGTGGTTCTTCATATCTGTCAAGACGGATGACTGCAGAACCGACCTTCGGGCGCGGCATAAAACAGTTCGGCGGTACATTGGCTACAATATATGGTTTTGCGTAATACTGGACCGCAAGTGACAGCGCTCCGTAATCCTTCGTTCCCGGTCCTACCTGCATCCGATCTGCTACTTCTTTCTGAACCATGACTGTAATACTCTTCATTGGAACATGATTTTCAAACAATCCCATGATGATCGGAGTCGTAATATAATATGGAAGATTTGCCACAACTTTGATCGGCTTTCCTTCATTCTCCTGTTTTGCAAGCTCAGCAATATCCACTTTTAACACATCCTCATTGATGACCTGCACATTGTCATAGCCATCCAGAGTATCCTCCAGAATCGGAATCAATGCCTTATCGATCTCTACTGCCGCTACCTTTCCCGCAGCGCATGCCAGATACTGTGTCATCGTTCCGATTCCCGGTCCGATCTCCAGCACAAAATCATCCTTAGTAATCTCTGCAGATCCGATGATCTTATCCAGTACATGCGTATCTATCAGGAAATTCTGTCCGAATTTTTTCTGAAACACAAAGTTATACTTCTGAAGCACCGCGATCGTATTCTGCGGATTTCCAAGTGTTGGTTCTTTCATCTGCACACCTCTTTCTCTACTTTTTGAAACGATATAATTTTTTTGCATTTTCTGTTGTCTGTCTTACAACCTCTTCGTAAGAAATCCCCTTTAATCCTGCGATCTCTTCTGCAACATACACAAGATTCAGGGAACTATTGCGTTTTCCACGATTCGGAACAGGAGCCAGATACGGGCTGTCCGTCTCAAGAACCAGTGACTCCAAAGGGATCTCCTGCACCACTTCTTTTAATTTCTTTGCATTTTTAAAGGTTACGACACCGCCGATTCCAAGATAAAATCCCATCTTTACATACTCTTTCGCCTGCTCCGGGGAATAGGAAAAACAATGGATCACACCGCTTAATTCTCCTGCATACTGCTTCATAATCTCCATCGTATCTGCGGCTGCTTCCCGGCTGTGAATGATCACCGGCAAATCCAGTTGTCTCGCAAGTTCCAGCTGCCGGATAAACCACATTTTCTGTAAATCCCGGTTCTCCTTATCCCAGTAATAATCCAGTCCGATCTCTCCGACAGCGACCATCTTTTCCCTGGCAAGCAGTTGTTCCATCCGCTTCATCTTCTCCTCGTCCAGTTCACCCACTTCGTCCGGATGTACCCCGATCGCACCGTAAATGAACGGATATCTGTCTGTCAGCTGCTCAATCTTGTCCCAGGACGCAATATCAGAACCTGCATCTACGATCAGCTCTACGCCATTTTCCCGCATAGAACCAAGCAATTCTTCTCTGTCTTCTTCAAACTGTCTGTCATCATAATGTGCATGTGTATCAAAAATCATCTGCATTTAACCTCTTTTCGCGGATATACGGAAAAAGGAGAGAATCTGTCTTGTTTTCTCTCCTCTTTCCTTACCGTTTTCTATTTAAAATAATACCATACTGCCTGAAAATGTTCAATGCAGGACTCTCAATTATCTCACATGATTTACGAAATCGGACGCACGTTTCTACAGATTATCAAAGATATCAAACTGAGTCAGGCATACTAGGCGCTACGTGAGACCACACTTAGTATCCCTGCAATCTGCGAACTGGTTTGACATGAAAGCCTGGAACATTTTATGTGGATATTCCCAGTCGCCCATTGACCCTACTTCCAATATTTTTCCACTTCCTGTGCTGCTTCCTGTGAAGAAATGTGAAACTTTTCCTGAACTTTTCCACATATCACTTCTTTTTCCAGTTCCATTTCCTGAAGCAGCTCCACAACAGCCTGTATGCCTTCTTGTCTACCTTCTTGTCTGCCTTCACGTCGTCCCTCTTTTAGACCGGTGTTTTTATAAACCGTGGAAAAATACTGGTGATCCCGAATCGCACGCTCTCTCTCCTCATATTCCAGACGCTTTTCCTCATCTGCGCTGATCCGATTCAGATCCTCATATGCCTTCTTAATGTATTCACTTTTTTCTGCTGCCATTTCAAATTCCTCCTCTGTCTCTGCATTGATGAACTGAAGCCATTTCAGCAGCTCTGTCTCTGGATAATCATGTTTTGCCAGCTTCGGAAGTTCCAGTGTATGAATCTCAAATTTATCACTATACAACTTCCTCCCCTTATCTGACCAGAAATGAAAACGGCAATAATATTCTTCATCATCAAACATTATAAAATTCAGAATCCCCAGCTTATCGTCTTTATCCTTCTGACGCAAATGGGACGGCAAAATCTTACTCTCATTGATTTCCTTCAGATTGATCCCAAGTACTGCTGCCAGAAATGCGTTACGCACCTCTTCGTCTTCCATCAGTTCTTTAAAACAGAAATCTACTTTTGGCTTCATTAAAAATTGTGTTGGTTTTTTATTCTCCATACATGCTCCTCCTTTGTTCTGATGGAATTTAAAATATTTCGATGAGCATGTACTTGTATTTCTGATTTTATTATATCCTTTGACGCGATGTTTCACAATCGCAAATACAGACAAACTCCCGCTCTTTAGTTACTGTTCACCCCGATCAATAACTTCTTTTATCCATCTCTTTACTCTTTATCTGGGAATAATTTTTTGAATGGCAGTCTCTCTGCCATATTTGAAAATTGAAAGGGATTCCTTTCAAGATGAATTTTATTATACTTGAAATTTTTTGAGGATACAATGAAATTTTCATAAAGATCCTCTAAAAAATTTCATACATAAAAGACCAGATATCAAGTACAGCAAGTATACCTTGATATCTGGCCTTTGAAATTATCTCCTCTTACAACACCACATCATCCACTTTTTCAAAATTATCCAATCTGTAAGACTCCACTGTCGCCTCTGTCACCAGATAAAATCTTTCTCCCGCGTACAAGCCTCTCACTTCTGAATATCCGCTCAACTTTTTCTCAAATACACAGGTAAACCCTTTTTCTTTATCATAGGAATAAATGTAGTATTCCTGCTGGTTCTTGTATCCCGGGAATCCAATCAGGTTCTTCTCCGTATCTACAAACGCTGCCCGATAATTATAGGATACATCTGTTGAATAGCACTCCTCCAGCACTGTTTTCGCAACTTCTTTTACGTCTTTCGGATCCGAAATATCGAACATAGACAGTTTTACGCCATTCACTGTTGTCCCATCTTCCTCCACATCCATTCCGATTCCAAGAAGCAGCCCGTCTCCATACGGATGCAGATAATCAGAAAATCCCGGTATCTTCAGTTCGCCCAGTACTTTCGGCTTTTTCGGATCAGACAGATCTACGGAAAAGAGTGGATCAACTTGCTTGTAAGTTACAAAATAACAGGTATCTCCCATAAATCTTGCTGAATATACTCTTTCATCTTCTGCCAGATTATCCAGTTTTCCTGTTTCTTTCAAGTCTTTATCTAAAATATAAAGTGCATTTGTAGAATCTGCTCCCTGACTGCCTGTATTGCTTGCACTATCCGTCCTCAGTAATGGATTCACACCGCCGGATGTATCATCATTTTCACGGATTGTGGTCACAACCCGCAGATATCCGTTGTATTCATCAATACTAAAAGAATCATTGACCATACCATCGATCACAACATCGCCCGTTCCATCCAGCTCTCCATTTTTATAAGAAACTTTTCGAATCTCTGTCTGTGTCACCGGAGAGACTTTTGCGTCATAGATTGTGTCATACACATAAATATTATTCTCACTTACATAGCACTGACTGCCATCTCCGAAGAATGCCAGGTGATCGATCTGCTCTGTCGGGTCTTTCAGACTGAATGAAGTCACTACTGTATAAACTCGTCCCTTTTCCTGCTGCGGAAGTAAAATATAACTGCTGTCCATCACTTTCCCCTGCACTTCCGGTACATAACTGCTGACATCATTCTTTGACCCGGAAATATCGGCATAGAACGTACTAAGCAGATACACGTAATCTCCGGATACACGCATAGTATGGAAACTTCCGCTCTGTGACATCTCTCCCAAAGATTTTGGCTTTTCCGGATTGCTCACATCAAAAACTTCCGCCACAGTATGTGTCACACTTCTGACGACTCCCTGACTGTCTGTCTCATCGGTGGTTCTCGCATACACACAGACCAGTTTTTCATCTTTCAAATAAATCTCGATCAGATAATCATTTGCATCCATGGAAATGGTTCCTACTTGCTTCATCTCTTCAGATTCAATATTCAGGATCTGCACCTTATCCATGCTCATGATATACAGATACTTTCCGTCCGTCTTGACGACATCACCTTCACCGACCCCCTCTGTCCGCACATTCGTATCGGAATGTGATACAGCCTGATCAGCGACTGCTTTCTCCCCTGTATAAAGAGCCGCTCCATCAGCTCCCCCTGTGCCATACATGATCTCTTCCTCTTCTACCGCTGCCTGAACGTACTTGTAAATCTGATCATAATCCTTCGCACTTGCCAACGCAGCAGTCGACTCAGCGACTGTATCGTCTGCAGCCTTTTCCGCTGCTTTTTGTGCTTCCTTATCCTGCATCATTCCACGTCCGGAAAGTGCAACTACCCCCACAACAAGACAACAACATGCCGCTGCTGCCACAATTCCATAAACTGGTGTCCGTTTTTTCTTTTTCTGTGCCAGTTTCTTTTCAATATTCTCAGGTTTTAAAGAATCAGGCACTTCCATCCCCTCTGCTGACTGCACAATCTTGTCTTTTATTTCCTCTTCTGTAAAATGTCTGTCTCTTTTATTTTCCATCCTTATACCTCCACTTCCTGAAGAACCACTCGCATCTTCTCCAGAGCTCTCTTTTTTCTGGAACGAACCGTAACCGGATTCATATCCAGCATCTGACCGATTTCATCACTTTGATATCCTCCAAATACTGAAAATGAAACAATCAGACGTTCTTCATCATCCAGTTTCCAGAATGCACTCTTTACATCCTGTGAGACAGCATAGTCTGACTCTTTTGATGGATAAGTCTCATCCAACTCATGTGTCTGGGCTCTCTTTCGAAACTGGTTCTTACAATGATTGCTCAATATGGTAAAGATCCAGCTTCTGAAAGACTCCTCCTTTTTGAGACTGGATATCTTTTCATAAGCTGTCACCACAGTATCACTGACTGCATCCTCCGCCTCCTGCGGATGCTTCAGAGTATAGAGTGCAAATTTATAAAGTTCCACATAGATTCTGGAATACAACTCCGAAAACGCTTTGACGTCCCCGCGTTTTGCACGTCGTATCAGAACTGCTTCCGCACTTTTTTGATAATCGTACATCCGCATCCCCTCTCTTTCTTTTTTGTTTGTGTTACTGTTCACAATAACTCTTTTGTCACACATAAGAGTCTTTCAAGTGAAGTTTTGTTGCATGGAAAATAAAAAATCAGGGAGATTTTTTGTTTCTCCCTGATTTTTTCATCTGTTTAATCTCTAACCTCTATAGTAATTGATCAGACAGCCCTTCAAAATAATCTCTCTTTCGGCATCTGTCAGATCACCCAGACGGAACTCTACTTCTTTCAGTTCATCTCCTACAACATAGGCCTTGATCACATCTGCCTTTTCTTCTACTGCGTTTCTCACATCCGGAATGAAGATATAGTCATCATTCTTAAATGGAAGTGCTTTGTCATCCGCATCTGTCAGAAGCGGCAGCATTCCCCAGTTGATCAGGTTTGAACGATAACGTTTTGTAGCATACTCGTTGGCAATGTTTGCCCATCCGCCCAGTACTTTCTGGCAGGATGCAGCCTGTTCACGTGCAGAACCGTCTCCCGGTTTCACTGCAAAGATCGTACTTCCGACTCCTACATTTCCTTCTCCGACCTGTGGGAATTTCTCCTGAACCTTCGCCATGACCGGTTTTAATTCTTCCAGCACCTCAAGCGGACATTTTCCTGCTTCGATCGCCTTCTGTGCTGCCTGTACTTCTTTGGCGCGTCCTACATATGCAGGATCTTTTCTGGAAAGTGCAAATTCTGCCAGTCCCAGCGGATTCGAACGATAAGAAGAAGTCTCACCGGACGGAATCAGTTCATCTGTTGTCGTAACAGGATCGTGGATCTCAGATACAACCTTAAGAACCAGATTCTGTGGAAGTGCTGACATTTCCGGCCAGTCTTTGATATTCGGACCAAACTTGATCTCTACACTTGGATCTGCCACGCCCTTGCTGTCAAATACACGATTTGCATAAATGTTCTGAT
>OGYI01001540.1_pt1 | contig 21928 bp, 17 predicted proteins | sample 1576521 | NCBI WGS metagenome assembly OGYI01 (sample SAMEA3541484, study PRJEB24748) | human gut metagenome | biome: human gut; feature: human-associated habitat; material: faeces | place: China | collected 2012
TGCTTTCCACCCAGCATGACGAGAGTATTACCCAGGAGCAGATCCACGCAGATGTAAAGAAATACATTTTTGACCAGATCCTTCCCCAGGATATGGTGGATGAGAATACCAAGTTCTTCATCAATCCCACCGGACGTTTTGTGATCGGCGGCCCGCAGGGAGACAGCGGCCTTACCGGACGTAAGATCATTGTAGATACTTACGGCGGATACGCACGCCACGGCGGCGGCGCGTTTTCCGGCAAGGATTGTACTAAGGTGGACCGTTCCGCAGCCTATGCGGCCCGGTATGTGGCCAAGAATATCGTGGCAGCCGGACTGGCCGACAAGTGTGAGATCCAGCTGTCCTATGCAATCGGCGTGGCCCATCCAACCTCCATCATGGTAGATACTTACGGCACAGGAAAACTGAGCAATGAACAGCTGGTGGAAATCATCCGTTCCAATTTTGACCTCCGCCCGGCCGGTATCATTAAGATGCTGGATCTCCGCCGCCCGATTTATAAGCAGACAGCTGCCTATGGACATTTTGGCCGCAATGATCTGGACCTTCCCTGGGAGAAGCTTGATAAGGTGGAGTTGCTGAAGTCATTGGCAGGGATATAGAAAGACGTGGAGTAAGTATTTGTATTACACAGCACATATAAATATAGATGAAAGCCCAGTGCCCACGCACTGGGCTTTTCCTATCCTTTGGCGTCTGTCAACGACCCGGATTTCCATAAATCCTCCCCGCCCTCTTTTATCTTATGCATATAAATGTTATCCTGGGGATATATCCGAATCTAAAATATTCGGCAAGATACACATCATACATAGTATATACAGTTAAAAAAAGGTGGGGAACATATGAAGGGGATACGGAAATACTGGAGCAGGCAATCATTTACAAAACAGATATCCGTTGTGTTCATATTGCTGTTTACCGCCCAGATTGTGCTTCTGGCAGGGATAAGCAATACTTATTTAACGGATATTATTGAGAAGAAAATCATCGGGTTTTTCCGCATAGCAGTGGAACAGGCAGCATCCAATATTGCAGCAACCCTGAATGGGTATGAGGAAGCTGTTAACCAGATGACCATAGATGAAAAATTCCTTGATTACATGCAGCAATTTGAAGAAGCCCAGGGACAGGATGAACTGGGCGTGAAACAGGAACTGAGGAAGCAGATGCGGACCTTCATGTCTTACCGTCCCCAGGTATGGTGTATGGCTGTGGAGACTGAAAATGGAAAAGTATTCAGCTCGGACAGGCTTCAGATTGATTCTCTATACCAGAAAAGCCCGGAGTTATATGACCTGTATTTTTCGCAGGTAGAAAAACAGGAAATCCTTCAGGGGGAGTGGATACCGGCCGAGTATTATGACCGGCAGGGGACCTCGGATTATTATCTTTTCACGTACCGGAAACGGCTGATGGATTTCTATACGGCCAGGTATGTGGGAACCTTCCTCATGGGCGTGAATGAACTGGTCCTCTCCGATATCTGCCAGGAGGCCCAGATTACACCGGACAGGAACACAAATTATAATTTCATTGTGGATCAGGACAACCGGATTGTTTCACATTACGACAAATCCATGATAGGTACGGATATTGCTCACATGGACGGATGGGAGCAGGTGGCGCCAGGCGGCAGTCAGGATGTGCATCTGGTGAAAGAAAACCACGAGGACAAGGCGGTGGTGCTGGTGGACATTCCCAAGACATCCTGGCGTCTGGCCGGTGTCCTGGATAATGATTATATACTAAAGGAAATACGGAATTTTCAAAAGATAATATGGATGATAACCATCTGCCTGATGGTGCTGGGCGGTTTCTTCATATGGATCCTGTCCCGCAGGCTGTCCGCATCTGTTAAGCAGGTGGTAAATACCATGAAGGAAGTAAGGGCCGGGGAGATGTCCGCCCACATGGAAATGGAAGGAAAGAATGAGATTTCCATCATAGCCAGCCAGTTTAATAAGATGATGAAACAGATTAATAACCAGATGGACGAGATTAAGCAGGTCAGTGAAATGAAAAAGGATGCGGAAATCAGGGCGCTTGAGGCCCAGATCAACCCTCACTTCATCTACAACACCCTGGATTCCATCCATTGGCTGGCAATAGAGAACGGGGAAGATGAAATCAGTGAAATGCTTAGCGAATTTGCCCAGATCCTCAGGTATCAGATAAGTAAAAGCAATGACGTTGTTGAAATAAAGGATGAGATGGAATACCTGAAAAAGTATCTGTTCCTTCAGAAAATCCGTTTCATGGATAACTTTGAATATGCCATTGATTGTGAGGAAGGAATCCTGGACTGCCATATCCATAAGATGATATTCCAGCCTTTGATTGAAAATGCAATCATTCATGGATATGCGCATATCCGCCACGGAGGATTCCTCCGCATCAAGATTTACCATATAGATGAAAGCAGGATCTGTTTTTCCATAACGGATAACGGGCGGGGGATGTCACAGGAGAAAGTGGGGGAAGTTTTTGGTGAAGGTGGGAGCACGCCATCAATCGGCGTGTCAAATGTATTAGCCAGGCTGAAGCTTTATTATGGGGACAGCTACAGGCTGGAAGTACATTCGGAGGAAAACAGGGGAACCTCCATTAAGATTACCATACCAAAGATGTGATGTAAAAGAGGGTGAAAAGATGAAAATCATAATTGTGGAGGATGAAAGAAAGTCATTAATGGGACTCACTGCCTTGATTGGACAGCTGGGAGAAAGATGGGACATCGTGGGGACGGCCGGTAATGGGGAAGAAGGCGTACGGCTGATTGCCAGGGAACAGCCGGATGTGGTCATAACTGATGTGATGATGGAGCAGATGGACGGCCTGGAAATGATGGAGGCAGTAAGGAACCAGGGAAACGAGTGCAAATTCATTGTGCTAAGTGGATATGCCGACTTTAAATTTGCCCAGAAAGCAATTCAGCTGGGGAGCGTGGATTATCTTTTGAAACCAGTGACAAAAAAGACATTAAGGGAAGTACTGGAACGGGTGGAGCAGAAAATCAGGGAAGAAAAACACCAGATAAGACCATCCACCTTTTCTGACCAGGAATTATGGGAAAGGCTGTATTCAGTGCCGGAGGATGCGGCTGAAAGCTACCTGAAGGAGCTGGAATCCAGGATGGCAGGCAGAAGGGTATGCCTGCTGATGCTTAAAGGAGATGCCGGTTTTACGGTTTCAGAAGAAACAAAGTGGAAGGAAATCATGAAATACTATCTGTCAGGGGTTACATTCCATTTTTTCTCCGGCGGCAGGCATAAACTGTTTTTTGCGATTGAATCAGTGGAAACCGCATGCATTGAAGGGCGGGTACGGGAAGGGCTTGTACGTGGCAAAAGCCTGTTCCACAAACCGGTTGTGGCGGTATCCTATTTCCTTGGAGGGTTAAAGGAATTTTACAGGGCGCTTAAAGTGATGGAGGACAACAGCAATTGGGGGCTGTCTGTCATACAGATGGACATAATAAACGAGGAAAAACTTAAGGCGGTAGAATGTAATAAATTCGTCTATCCCATGGAGACTGAAAGGAATATAATCCGCCACATCGGGGAACTGGATATGGCGGCGGTCCGGGAGGATCTGCGGGAATTTGAAGCATATCTGAATAAGCAGGTTTACCATTATGGGGATATCCGTGAGGCAATGCTGTGCATGACCGTTGCCATCCTGTATGAAATCCGTAAGACAAGTTATGGGATATATGAGGAAATCAGCCATCTGAATGTCCTGGAATGGGTAAAAACAAGAATTTCCACGGATGCCTATGCAACCATGATGCTGAATATCCTGGGTGAATTCAAACGTTATAAAGATAATATACGCCACTGTAATAATCCGGTCATTAATGAGGTATTAAATATCATTGAGAAGGAATACAAGGAGAATATCCTTGTGGAAGAAATGGCGCGCCGTTTTAACATCACCCCCGAGTATTTAAGCACGCTGTTTGTGCGGGAACTGGGGATTAAGTACACCGCATACTGTACCCAGGTTAAGATTGAACACGCAAAAAAGCTTCTCAGAAACAGCGACATGAAGATTTATGAAGTGGCTGAGCAGAGCGGGTACATGGATGTAAAATACTTCTGCAAGGTGTTTAAGAAGTATACGGGAAAAAGCCCTAAGGAATATATCCAGATGTAACGTTTGTTTTGGACACCTTTCTTAGAAATGTAGAATGGGAAATAAGATACGCAGGTGGTATCCTTGAATCAGAAAACAAACAGGGAGGGATTTCAATGAGAAAGGAACACAAATGGTTATGGTCAGCAGCAGCAATTGCAATGGCGGCAGGAATCTGTATGGGGTGCGGTACAAAGTCTGACGGGGGGACGGCACAGACCGCTGAACAGGATGTGAAGGCGCAGGAGGAAAGCACAGCACAGGCAGATGCATCCCAGACCGATGGGGATAAAAAGATTACATTGCTTTTAACGTATTCCAAGGAAAAAACAGTCCTCTATCAATGCATTGAGGATTTTACAGCTGAAACCGGGATACAGGTGGAGATTCAGTATATGCCCCTTGCGGATTCCAGAAAGCAGATTAATATCATGGTGGCCAGCGACAGCCTTCCGGATGTGATGGATGTGGACAACACGGACACGGCCACTTACGCAAAGATGGGAATCCTGGCGGATATCACGGACCGCATCCCTTCCTGTCATAACAACTTCTAAAGTATCAGGCTTATTTTTCAAGAAATTTACAACCTCTTCTAATTCAATAAACCCATTATTTATAGTTGCTATTATTTCATCTAATATTAATAAGTCATATTCATTTTTTTTAATAATTTCAACTATTTCCCTAAATCTAGATGTATGTTCCCTTTTAGCGTCTTTCTTTTCCTCATCATTCATGTTCCATATAAATTTATTTACCGGCTTTCCTGGTAAAAAAGTTACATAGTCTTTTAATTTATCTAAAGATACTAATTCTCCACTTTTTCCACTCTTTAGAAACTGAGTTATAAAAACTTTTTTTTCTCTACCTGCTGCTCTAATTGCTAATCCCATAGCTGCAGTAGTTTTTCCTTTTCCATCTCCACAATATATATGTATAAGTCCCTTTTTCATAATATTCACCTCTTTATTAGTTTGTAATTTGTAGTTAGTAGTTTATAGTTAAGTTATAAATTCAGCTTGTACTGAATTTAAGAAAATATATTTTCAGAAGCTCCCCAATGAGTTTCATCCTTAACTACTAACTTCTAACTACTAACTATTAACTCCTGACTCCTAACTACTTTAAAGTACATCTGAAAATAGTCTTGATAAAGATTCCTTAATTTTAACTATTCTGCTTCTGTTTTGATATTTTTCTAGTGTTAATTCTTCACACCTTTTCATATCATTTTCAAATTCATATTTTTGTTCTTTTGCTATTTTTTCAGAATATATAAATGAACTAACTTCAAAGTTTAATTCAAAACTTCTTGTATCCATATTTGCTGTTCCTATTGAACATACCTCATCATCTATAACAACAGTCTTAGCATGTAAAAATGCATTTTTATCATAATGAAATACTCTTATTCCTTCTTTTATTAAATCTCCTGCATAAACTAAATTAGCCCAATATACAAAAGGATGATCTCCCTTACCTGGAATCATTATTTTTACATCTACTCCTGAAGCTGCCGCTAATTTTAGACTATCAGAAATACTATTATCAATAATTAAATATGGTGATTGTATGTATAAATATTTCTTTGCTTTTTGTATCATTTTTAAATATGCCATTTTTATTTCATATTTATCACTTAAATTAGGCCCACTTGATACAATTTGCATTCCAACATTATTGCTATTAGAGTTTTCTTCATTAGCTTCAAATATTTCTTCTAATGAAACTTCTTCTTTTGTTGCATATCTCCAGTCTGCTAAAAATCTTAAATTTAAATCATTAACAGCACTTCCTGTAAATTTTATATGTGTATCTCTCCAATATCCAAACTTACTATCTTTTCCTAGATACTCATCTCCAACATTAAATCCTCCAACAAAACCAACATTATTGTCTATTACAACAATCTTTCTATGATTTCTAAAATTCATATTTATATTAATAAATTTTAACCAAGAAGGGAAAAATTCACCTACTTTTCCTCCCTCATTAATTAATTTATTTAATACATTTCTACTTAATGATCTGCTTCCAACTGAATCATATAATAATCTAACTTCTACCCCTTCCTTAGCCTTTTCTTCTAAGACATTTAATATTTTAGTTCCTATATCATCATTTTTAAATATATAAAATTCTATATTTATACTTTTTTTTGCTTTTTTAAGACTTTCTAATAACTCATTAAAAAATATCTTCCCATCAGAATACATATTATTATCATTTCTATAGGGAGAATAATCCATAGCCTCAAGTGCTAATATCATATCTTTATTTTTTTCATATAAACTTTCTTTATTATATTTATTTTTTTCTTCATTCTTGTTTACATAACTTTTAAAAGTATTTAATTCTGCATTTTTAAATCCAAACATATTAGCATTATTCATTTTTCGTCCAATAAGAATAAATACAATAAACCCAACATATGGTGCTAAATATAAAATTAAAATCCAAGCTATAATACTATTTGTGGATCTTTTTTCTTTAAATATCATAAAGGCCATTGTTAGTAAATTAACTACATGAATTAAAACAGTAAATACCTTAAACATCATAATTATTCATCTCCTTGCTATATTTTTTAATTATAAATATATTTATTACTAATTATATTATGAGTGAATTTAAATTTCTATATTAATGTAAATTTAATTGTATTTAATATAACCGAACTGCTAAGTATTTGTTTAAGCTAAAAGAAGCTTAATAGTTAAATTTTTCAAGTTTTTCTGTTAACTTTATTAAAGTGTGTCTATTTTTAAATAATGTCTATCCATATCATAAAATATGCCTTAAATTTTATAAAAGTATAGAGAAAGAACTATCGCTAACAGATTTTTTTCTCCGTTATTACGACAGCTCCTTAAATTATTTATTTACTTTTGAATAAAATATATATTTTCTCCATCACTTTTTATACTTATGTCACCATTACTTGTATAAAAAGTCTTTATTTTATATTTTTCTAATAATGAAATTAACTTTTTATTTTGATACATAAATTTAGATGATGTTATAACTGCATACTTAGGTGAAATAGCTTCTAGAAAATTACCTACTTCCTTATTATATATTCCATGATGTGCCATTTTTAAAAAAGTGTATTTTCCTGTTTCCTCATTAATAAACTCTTTCATTCTTTCATCTTCTGCATCTGCAGCAAATAAAAATTTATATTTACCATATTCTACTCCAACAATAATAGAATAATCATTTGATTTTTCATATTCGTCTTTTTGTGGTGGATAAATAATAATTTCTGCTCCATTTATATTTTTTATAATTTTTTTATTAGTCAAAATTGGTTTTAATTCATTTCTTTCAATAGCTTCAATTTTAAGATAAAAGTTTTCATTTATTACCCTTCTTAACTAATAAAACTTATTTTAATTATATTCTTTTTATCCCATAACCTTTACAAATAAAACTCAATATTTTTTTACTTTATTAATTCATTAATTTTTTCACTAAATTCCTCATATAAATTACTTATATATTTAAAAATATTTTCATTATATCTTTTTTCATAAACAATTAATACCTTATATCCAATTCTTACTATAATTTCATTATTAACATCAACAAATTTTTCCACATTTTCATCTCCATACTGCATATTTCTAAGGTATAGCTTTTGTGTTAATAATGTTATATGTATTATCAAATCTCTTATAGAGTTTGCTTCTTTAGTTTTATTTAAATAAGCTCTACTATGCTCTATTAAATATTCATCATACTGTAAAATTTTATTTATTAATTGCTCTATTCCATCCCTTAATTTATATGGAAATATAAATTTATTAGCTAACAAAACTATTCCTACCCCTATAATTACATATAAAATCCTATAAAATATCAATTTATTAATATTTACAGATAACGAAGACACACATATAGATGCTATAGCTGCAAATAATGAAATCTTATAATACTCTTTAAATCCATATAATAAATATAAAGATATAATTAATATTAAAATTGTAATTATTTTTGAATCAAATAAATGTATAACCGCTCCAGTAAGCAAAATTGCTATAATATTTCCTTTAATTCTTTCTCTACTTTTTAATATAGTATCTTCATAATAAGGTTGCATAATTGACATTATAGTTATAATTGCCCAAATTACCTTATAAAATCCTAATAATTCTCCCATAAAAATTGAAAATGATAATGTTATTGCCATCCTTATAGCAAACTTAAATCTAATTGATTTTATAATAAAATATTCTCTAAAAATAACTTTAGGTTTATCTAAATAAGCTCTTTCCCACTTCTTATATATTTTATTTATATCATTATCTTTTAATTTTTCTAAATCTTTAATAGACTCTATTATTGATGTAATAGCAAAAATTATTTCTTTATATAACTGTGAAGCATTTTTATTTTTTTCAGTAATACTATTATTTATATATATAAGATCACATATATTGCCTTTATCTACAGAATAATTGATGATTAGTTCAATTAATAATAATAAATCCGACATTTGATATTTTGATATTTTATTATCTTTATATTCATAAAAAATTCTACTTAAACATGTATTTATATATTCTATATCTAAATATAGCTTGAATTGTATTGTTCCCAAATTAGTAGTTAAATATCCCTTATGCCTTGTTGTATATACCTTGTAAACTAAATCCATCATTATTTTCGAACATTTTTTTGTAAGACTATAATCAAAATTGTTTTCTAAAATGTTTTCTACTTGAGTCTTAATACTTTTTAATGCAAAATTAACACTATTTCCAAAAATAATCTTAGCATTTCCTCTCTTAATATATGTTCCAATAATTATAACTATTGCTCCAAACACTACAGATAATAATCTATTAGGTAACTCATAAATTGTTACTTTCGCATATTGTGTAAAAACATATAACATTATAAAAGGCTTATAAAATGTTGCATCATATGGAGATGATACTATATAAATAATTAAAAATATAGCAATTAAATCTATAAAAATACCACTCCAAATATTTAATGATGACAAAAATGCAACAAAAACAATTAATAAATCTAATATTAATATTCTTCCAATTCTACTAAATGGTTTAACATAAAAATTTTGCCTTCCAATCACTGTTGATGTTAGTGCAATTGGAAAAGCTATCATTATATTTTTAACTCCAAATAAAATACCTACTCCCATCATTGTAATTACTGCAACTGTTCCATTTCTAATCATTGATGTAACATTCATATTATATTTTTTAATAAGATATTCTATCATTTTGTCACATTCCTTTTTAATGTTAAATAAATACTCTTTATTACTTTTTCCTTATAAATAATTAAGTATTCAATAACTAAAATTTTTATATAAAAATAAAATGTAAAAGATAACTTTATTATCTCTTACATTTTATTTTTTAAAATTTTCTATTTGTTTTTGTAAATCATAAATTTGATTATTCAATGCTTCTATAGATTTTTTCAAATTAAATATATCATCATTTAATTTTTTAATTTCTAAAGAAGTATTATTTGATTTATTATTTCTATTTGAAGATGTATTTTCATCTAAATTTATTGATCTATTTGAGGAAGTATTTTTAGATGTACTTGTTGCTACATTAGCTTGTCCTTCATCTGTTGAATTATAACAAAATGGATTTGCTGCATTTCTATATATTGGACTATATATTCTTCCTGGTCCCCCTTGATAATATTGTTGTTGTGCATTAAATGTTATTATTACTTGTCCAAATAGTTGAAGCCAGTTACCTATAGCATTTTGTACATTAAAAGGCATCTTTTGAGATGCAATACTTCCAAAAATAACTGTTATCAAATTAAGTATTATTGGATTTAAATCTTGAAATCCCCCTGGTATATCACTGCAAGCATTTCTAGCTTTTTCATCAGCTTGTGCATTTTTATTTCCAAACTTGCAATCATTACAATCCTCATTACTTGAATTATTATTAGCACTATTTCCATAAGCTCCATTATCAGAGTTTTTATTGTTTGTTTCTGAATTAAAGGAATTTATATATTCATTTAAAATTTTTATAAAGTCATCAAAATTATTAAATCCATTATTATCCACAACTTTCACCATAAAAACCATTTAATATCATACTACTCTTAATTTTTTTATTTGCTACATAGTAAACTTACTATTATTTTTTATAAATATTAATCACTACTTATAATATTTTATTAATAATATAATTTCCTAATATTAAATTTATTTTATAACTTTGATAAATAATATTACTTATAATAAAAATACGACCTTAATATTTAAGATTGTACTTTTATTATTTAAGCTAATATTATTTTAATAATCCATCCCTGCTAAATAGCCTGTTGAAAATGCTATTTGTAAATTATATCCTCCCGTTTCAGCATCAACATCTATTACTTCTCCTGCAAAATAAAGGTTTTTTATTAATTTAGATTCCATTGTTGATGCATTAATTTCTTTAACTTTAACCCCTCCTGACGTTACTTGTGCAGCTTTAATAGTTAAGGTTTCTCTAGCTGTAAGCTTCATTTCTTTCATATATTCTATTACTTTATATTCATCTTCCTTTTTTAAATCACTAGCTTTAATTTCACTTAGCCCTAATATTTCAAATACTACTTTTAAAAAGTTTTGAGGAAGAACTCCCTTTAAATTATTAAATACAGTTTTATTTGTATTGCTCCTCATAATCTTAGAAATTTCTTCTTTAGATTTATCCTTTAAAAAATCTAAGGTTATTTCTACCTCGCCTTCAGTTAAAGCCTTATTTACATATGAAGATAACTTTAAAACAGCTGGTCCTGAAATCCCAAAATGAGTAAATAACATATCGCCACTTTTTTCAATTTTTTTCTTTTTAATTTTAGCTGAAACTACAACGTCTTTCATAGAAACACCTTGTAACTTCTTTACAAATTCTTCTTTTATAACAAGAGGTATTAAAGCTGCATATATAGGAGTTATTGTATGACCATATTTTTCTAACACTGAATACATAGTGCCGTCAGATCCTGTATTAGGAAAACTTTTTCCACCTGTTGTTATTATAATCTTATCTCCTAATATCTTTTCTCCATAAGAAGTTATAACACCCTTAATTACATTATCTTCAATAATTAAATCAGTTATTGTAGTATTATATTTAATATTTACATCATTATTTCTTAAATCATTTTTCAATAAGTCTATTACTTCATCTGCCTTATCACTTTTTGTATATACTTTTTCATCAAGTTCAACTTTATACTCAAGTCCCTTACCACTTAAGTATTCTAAAAGTGAATAATTTGAAAATGTATATAATGCACTATATAAAAACTTATTATTATTTACTATCTTATCAAAAAATTCTTCAATATCTCTATTATTGGTTATGTTACATCGACCACCGCCAGTAAGTCTTAATTTCATTCCAATTTCTTTATTTTTTTCTATTAATATAACCTCATTATTTTTTGCTGCACTTAAAGCTGCCATAATACCAGCAGGCCCTCCCCCAACAATTATAACTCTAGCCAAACTTGTCACCTCACTAAATTTCATTTGTTTATTTAGACATTATATCATAATTTATAATTATACTTTATCTAATCTTAATAAATTCTTAATTTGATTTTATCATATTAATCTTATATAATTTATTAAAATAAATAATACATATAAGCTTTAATTATATAAATTTACTAAATATTTACATTTTAATATTATATTAAAATATTAAAACTTTAAGGAGATAATTATGGGTTTAAAAAAAAGAATTTCAGCATTACTTATTTGTAGTTCAATTGTTTTAGGCAGTATAACTCCTGCTTATGCAGATGGAGCCAATGTAGTAACTTTAGGTACAAACTTATCTGCAGAACAAAAACAAATGGTTTTAAATTATTTTGGTGTAAAAGAAAATGAAGTAGTTATATTAGAAGTTAATAATCAAGAAGAAAGAAAGTACTTAGAAGGAGTTGCAACTGAAGCTCAGCTTGGTACAAGAACATATTCTTGTGCATATGTACAACCTACTTCAAAAGGAAATGGTCTTAATGTTAAAACTGTAAACTTAACTTATGTTACCTCATCAATGATTGCAAGCACTCTTACCACTTGCGGTATTACTGATGCAAATGTAATTGCAATGACTCCTCTTTCTGGTGGAGTAAGTGGAACTGGTGCCTTAACAGGAATAATGAAAGCATTTGAAGATGCAACTGGTAAACCACTTGATGAAGAAAAAAAAGAAATAGCCTCTGAAGAACTTGTTATAACTGGTGATTTAGGAGAAAACATTGGACAAGATAAAGCAACAGGTGTAATTAATGATATTAAAACAGAAATAATAAAAAACAATACTCAAGATAACATTCAAATTGCTGATACAATAAATAATATTACTAATAATTACAATGTTACTTTGACACCTGAACAGCAAGAAAAATTAGAAAACTTAATGACTAAGGTATCTGAACAAGATTATGATTATAAAGAAATGAAAGATGCTTTAAATAGTGTTAAAGATGTTGTTAATGAAAAATTAAATTCAATTGGTGAAAAAGTACCAACTACTCTAATTAATTCTGTAAAACAATGGTTTACTAGAATTGGTGACTGGTTTGCTAATTTATTTAATAATGAAAGTAAAGATTTAGGTATATTAGAAACAACTAATGATGATCTTTTAGGGGAAAATGCTAAAATTGATGCAACAGATAATGCTGCAATAAATCAAACTTCAACTGAAAAAGAACAAGGATTTTTTGAAAAAATTTGGAATTGGGTAACTAATTTATTTAGTTCTAATGATAATACTACTGACTCTACTTCAGAAAACTCTAAATCTAATAATAATACTTTTGAAGATAATTTTAATGTTGATATTACTGAATCATCTGATGATTCTAATTCATCTAATCCTTCTGATTTAAAAAATGATAAAAATACAATAGATACTAATATTAATGAATCTAATAATTTAGAAAATAAAAATATAAATTAATAAGAGTGGATAATTTTTACCCACTCTATTTATCTCTATTTTTATTACTAATTTAAAGCAAAAGCTATTACTGTTACAGCATTAACTGTAAGTTTATTAATATCTTGAGTAAGATTTGTTAATTTGATATTCAATATTTCATTATCATCAACATTTAATACAATACCTAATGAAATGCTATTAGTATATACTTCTTTTGAAACTGATGCTACATGCTTACTTCCTGGTAATTCACTTCCATTTTCATCTGTAATTGCAAATATTATATCATTTCCACTTTCACTACATTCTGGTACTGAATAAGAAATTGTATATTTTACAAAATAAGAACATCCTCCCATGAATGTTATTGGTGCAGTATTATCTTCATGTCTAATATTATTACCAATTATTTTACTGTTAGTGAAAACTACATCGTCTTGATATTGTAATACTTGTCTATCATCAAAATTTCTATAAACAACTGCATAATCTTCAATAGATCCTGGTTCTCCTTGAGGACCTGTTGCTCCTGTTGCTCCTGTTGCTCCTGTTGCTCCTGTTGCCCCTGTTGCTCCTGTTGCTCCTCTTAACCCTTGTGGTCCTATTGGTCCTTGTGCTCCTGTTGCCCCTGTTGCTCCAGTTGCTCCTCTTAATCCTTGTGGTCCTTGTTCCCCTATTACACCTTGAGGTCCTTGTGCTCCTTGAGGTCCTTGTGCTCCTGCTGGACCTTGTGCTCCTTGTGGACCTTGAGGTCCTTGTGGTCCTGTTGCTCCTGTTGCTCCTGCTACACCTTGTATTCCTTGTGCTCCTGTTGCTCCTCTTAATCCTTGTGGTCCTCGTGGTCCTGTTGCCCCTGTTGCTCCTGCTACACCTTGTATTCCTTGTGCTCCTGTTGCTCCAGTTGCTCCTCTTAATCCTTGAGGTCCTTGTGGTCCTTGTGGTCCTTGTGGTCCTCTTAATCCTTGAGGTCCTTGTGGTCCTGTTGCTCCTGTTGCTCCTTTACATCCTCTAACACATATACAAGAATGATTTCCACATTCCATGCATTTAGATTGATCATATGATCCAGAAATCCAACTATTATACATATAATTATTTCTGTTATTTATCTTTGCTGATTCATCTTCTGAGTTTTTATTGCTTAGTTCTTCATAAAGATTATAACTACTTCTTCTGCTCATTGAATTTATTTTTGAAAATGGATTATTTCTTCTACTTCTATACCCTGCCATCTTTTTTCCTCCTTAGTATCTAAACTTCTCCAAAGTTTTTCTATACTTTATATTATGTCTTTAGATGCTTATTGTTACTTAAATCATTAAAAAAATTACTTTTCAAAAAAATATACACCATTACTTTATAATTTAAGTAATGATGCATATAAAAAATCAATATTTAATTTTTATTATGTCACTATCAGTTGCTAAATTTATAAAATTATATAAAACTAAAATATTATCAAAATCATTTTCTTCCATATAGTTACTAATTTTAATATTAAAACTTCTTAAATCAATAATATGTACTTCTTCAAAATTTTGCGTTAAAAATGGTACTAATGAATTTGCAAATGAATCCTTTATAACTAAAATTTTTTTACCATTTTTTAAATTTTTATTATTTATTATAGTTAATGCATTATTTCCTCTTATAAACATAGAGTATTTATCTCTAGAATTTATTTTTGAAAAATCATAAATAGAATTATAAACTTCCTCTCCCAATATATTCATTTCTAAATCTTCAAAATCATAATATTTAATAATATCACTTGATATATTAAATGGCTTTGCTTTTGAAAAATAAGAACCATAAAATCCATTTATCTCATTGCTATTATAATAATTTAAATTTATAGGTTTCATACCAATTGATTCTATAAAACTACAATACGCTAAATATGCACCATATGTTGTCCAATGATGATCTGTTTTATAATAAATATAGTTATTTTTTTCATTTTTAAATTTATCTAATAAATTAATATTATTTGAATATATTAAATTTGAATATAAATCTTTTATTATTTTCTCTTGTTCAATTTGATATAAACCTCTTGGCAAATCTTCATTATATATTTCATAGGAATTTGGTACAATCATTACAGATACACTTTTATCATATTTTTTACTAAATTGATTTATTGCATTAATATTATTACTAAGCTTTACCTTATTTAATGAAGTAAACTTTTCAAAAAGCCATTTATTTTCCCCATATATAATCCCATTATTTTCAATCTTACCTAATAAATATTCATTTAGTGATTTTATACTTATCCATTGATTTCTTAACGGAAACTGATCATTTATATATTCTTCATATTCTTCCTGAAAGCTACCATTAACAAACTTATTAATAGAAAACCTAACATTTGTTTTTAAATTTCTATTTTCAAATTCTGAAAATATCTTATCTTTATCAATAAAACTTATTATAGTCACTATGTAAATAATTGCTGTAAAACAATATAATAAATATCTTCTTTTCATATAAAACGCCTTCCTAAAATCTAAAATACAAAAATGGATTGTAAGATGAATCAACTAAATAAGCTATTGATAATAAAAAAATTGTTATTAAAATTATAGTGTCTACTATATTACTTTTAACAAATTTATTGTATATTTTCTTTAGAAAACTAGTTGAAAATATAATAGCAATAGTATAAATAATAATATAGTTTCTTAAATAATAAATCCATTCATTTCCTGCATTAAATATAAACATTTTTTTTAAAAAATTTATAATTTTATTTAAATCAATTACAGCAAATAATACCCATCCAACTAAAATAAAAAATATAGTATATATATGAGAAATTAATTTATGTTTATTTAACAAATTTAATAATCCATTTTTTTCTATACATATTAATATAAAGAAATATAGTCCCCATAATATAAAATTATAACTTGCCCCATGCCAAAGCCCTGTTAAAAACCATACTATAAATAAATTAAAATAAGTTCTTGCTCTTCCTAATCTATTTCCTCCTAAAGGTATGTATACATACTGCTTAAACCATTGTCCTAAAGTTATATGCCACCTTCTCCAAAATTCAGTAATACTTCTAGATTCATATGGATAATTAAAATTATTAGGAAAATTAAATCCTAATATTTTTCCTAGCCCAATTGCCATAAGTGAATATCCATTAAAATCAAAATATATTTGTAATGAAAAGGCTATTATTCCCATCCAAGCAAGAATAGTACTTATATTATTAAATCCCATTGTTTCAACTTCATTCCAAAGGCTTCCTATATTATTTGCAATAAGAACCTTACTTCCCAATCCTAAAATAAATAATCTTATTCCTTCTTGAATTTCATCTAAATTAATATCTCTATTTTTTAACTCCTTACTTATATCTATATATTTCACTATTGGTCCCGCAATAAGTTGTGGAAATAAACATACAAATGCCCCAAAATTAATTATATTTTTTTCTGCTTTAACTTTTCCCAAAAACACATCTATTGTGTATGACATAGTTTGAAAAGTATAAAAACTTATTCCTAAAGGTAAAGTTATTTTTACATTATTCAATGACATATTAAAAATACTATTTATATTTTCTATAAAAAAATTAATATACTTAAAGAAAAATAAAATTCCTACATTAAATATTATAGATATAGCTAAAAGAAGAATTTTTATTTTTTTATTTTTATTATTTTTTTCAATATTAATACTTATAAAATAATCTACAAATATAGAAGCAATCATGAGTAAAAAGTATCTAGGTTCTCCCCATGAATAAAAGATTAAACTAAGTATAAGCAAACTTAAATTTTTTAATTTTTTAGGTGTTAAAAAATAAATTCCCATAGCAATTGGTAAAAATCTAAATATAAATAAAATACTACTGAAAACCACTTTATTCACTTCCTTTGTTATGTAGTCTTCAAGTTAATTTACAATAACAAAAACTTGAAGACCTACTTCTTTAATTAGACAAATTATAATATGTCTTTGTTCCATAAATATTTTTATAAATAATTAATATAGTCATCTGCTCTTAAAGGATATTTTAAATTAGGCTTTTTCATATTTAAATTTTCATATATATCATCAAATAATTTTCTATTATATATTACCTTATCAGATTCACCAACAAAATTTGCTGTTAATTCATTAAAGAAATATGCACAATTAATCTTTCCTAAATTATAATAACAAACACAAAGCTGTAAACTAGGAATCCAACTATAATAAGCAATATTAGATAGAGATGGATTATCTTTATTAGGAATACAATTTAATGCTGTTTTATACCAAAATGCTGCTTGATTAAAATTATTTTTCTCAAAAAAGTATTCTGCTAAACTACAAACTATTTCAGCCATTGGTACATCTATTTTAAATGCCTCAAAAACAATATCTAGTATATTTTCTGTTTTATTTAATATTTTATAACAATTTATAATTCTAAAATATGCTCCCTTTACATCTTCTATCCACCCCTGTTTAGTTGCAATAAATCTTTTATACTCATCAATTGCTTTAGCATATTGTCCATTATCCATTAACTCATTTGCATAATAATACATATCCCTTGGAGAAAATTCTACGCCTTCATTTTCCATTTTTTTAAATATCCTAAAATTTCTATCTGTATGAGCTTTAACTTTTCCATGCTCTATTGCAAAGTCTCCATTAAATCCTTGTCCATATACTTCTAAATATTCATGCACTTTTCCTATCCATTTAAAATTTCTTGTTCTTTTAACAATTCTATTTCTCCTTAAAACTGAATTCACTCTTCCTTCTTCATTTCTTGATAATATATATTGTCCACTTACATAATCATATTTAGTATCTAAACTTTTTAATAAGTTCTCTATCTTACTAATGTTTTCATCATCTATAAAATCATCACCATCTAACCATAATATATAATCGCTAGTAGCTTTGCTAAAAGAAAAATTTCTTGCTGCTGCAAAGTCACTTATCCATTTAAAATCATATATTTGTGCATTAAAACTTTTTGCAATTTCTTTTGTCTTATCCTTAGATCCAGTATCTACTATTATAATTTCATCTATAAATGATTTTACCGAATTTAAACATCTTGCCAATGTTTTTTCCTCGTCCTTAACTATCATACACAAACTTAAAGTAATGTTTTTCTCCATATATATTAATCCTCCAAAATAATATTCATATTATAATACGATATTTATTTTAAATATGTACAATCTTATTGCAAAATCGCCTCCCACATTTACCACCTATTGAAAATTATGTATTTTTATGTTAATCTAATGTATATATACCTGTAATATACAAAAAAGGAAGTGTGAAAATGAGCTTAAAAGAAAAAATATTAAAATTAAAAAAAGAAAAAAATGCATTAATAGTTGCTCATCTTTATCAACGTGATGAAATTCAAGAAATTGCTGATATAGTTGGTGATTCTTATTTTTTAAGTAAAAAAGCAATGGAAAGTGATAAAGATTTAATAATTTTTTGTGGAGTAAAATTTATGGCTGAAAGTGCTAAAATTCTTTCACCTAATAAAAAAATACTTATTCCATCAAATAATACAACATGCCCAATGGCAGATATGGCTTTAGTAGATAGGCTTCAAGAATTAAAAGACAAGCATCCTAATGCTAAGGTTGTAAGTTATATTAATTCAAATTTAGATATAAAAGCTTTATCAGATGTATGTGTAACATCATCATCTGCAATTAATATATTAAATAATTTAGATACTGATGAAGTAATTTTCTTACCGGATAGAAACTTAGGAAGTTACTTATCTGAACAAATTCCAAATAAAAACTTTACTTTATATCCTGGTTTTTGTCCTACTCATGAAAGAATAGAAAAGGATGAAATTCTCGAATTAAAGGAAAAATACCCTAATTATCTTGTTTTAGTTCATCCAGAATGTAATAAATCTGTTCGTAATTTAGCAGATTATATTGGAAGTACATCTGAACTTATTAATTATAGTGCTTCTTCTAATGCAAATGGATTTATAGTTGTAACAGAAGAAGGAGTTTTTTATGAAATGAAATTAAAGAGCCCCAATAAAACTTTTATTCCAACAAAAACAGGAATGATTTGTCCTAATATGAAAAAAATATCTCTTAATGACTTATATAATTGTTTAAAAAATGAAGAATTTGAAGTTAATATTGACGAAGAGCTTAGATTTAAAGCACATAAAGCTTTAGAAAATATGCATCTTCTATCTGTGTAACATTATGAATTATGATGTTTTAATAGTTGGTACAGGAATTGCAGGCCTTTATACTGCACTTAATTTAAGAGATGATATTAGGATATTAATGATTACTAAAAATAGCTTTAAAGATTGTAATAGTTATCTTGCTCAAGGTGGTATTTCTACTTCTCTTGGCTTTTTTGATGAAGAAAATTATTTTAATGATACTATGAGGGCTGGAAATTATAACAATAATCCTGAAGCTGTTAAGTTATTAATAAAAAATTCAATTGAAAATGTTAATAATTTAGTTAAACTTGGAGTTCCTTTTGATAAAACAAATAATAAATTAAATTATACTCGTGAAGGTGGACATGGTGAATTTAGAATAGTACATGTTAAAGATGAAACAGGAAAAGCGGTTACTGAAACCTTATTAGATAAGGTAGTTCAAAAAAACAATGTAACCATGCTTGAAAATACAACTTTAATAGATTTAATTTGTGAAGATAATATTTGTTATGGAGGAATTTTAAAAAATTCTTCTAAAACTTATAGTATAAATAGTAAATTTACTATTTTAGCAACTGGTGGTATTGGAGGCATATTTACATCAACTACTAATGTTGAATATCTAACTGGAGATGGGTTAAATATAAGTTTAAAAAATAATATTTCTATTAAAGATATGGAATATTTACAACTGCATCCTACTGTTTTATATGAACCTAAAGTTAAAGGAAAGAAACTACTTTTATCTGAATCTCTTCGTGGTGAAGGTGGAATAATTTTAAACCAAAATAAAGAACAATTTATTGACTCTTTGCTTCCTAGGGATATTGTATCATCTGCAATATTAAAAGAAATAGAATCTACTCCTAATAAACCTTATGTTTATCTTGATATGACAAAAAAATCAAAAGATTTTTTAATAGATAGATTTCCTTTTTTATACAATGAATGTTTAAAAAGAGGGTATGAAATGGATAAAGACTTATTACCAATAGCCCCTGCGCATCATTATTGTATGGGTGGGATTAAGGTAGATTTATTTTCAAAAACATCTATGAATAACCTTTATGCTGTTGGTGAAGTTAGCTGTACAGGTGTCCATGGAAGTAATAGACTTGCAAGTAATTCATTGCTTGAAGCATTAGTATTTGGAAAACAAGCAGCTGAAAATATTAATTCAAAAATTAATGAAATTTCATTTAAAGAAATTATTAAAGAACCAAAATCATATGCCTTAGATTCATATGAAGAATTAATAAAATTTTTGAAAAAAAAGGTGGATAACAGATATGCTAAACTATTTAATTGTTGATAAAATAATAAATGATGCATTAAAAGAAGATATTCCTTATGGAGATATAACGGCTTCTTCTATTGTTACAAATGGCTCTAAAGCCAAAGCTTCATTAATTGCTAAAGAAGATGGTATTATATGTGGATTACCTGTATTTGAAAGAGTCTTTACTATCCTTGGTGATGTTACCTTTAAATCCTTTATTAATGAAGGTTCTAGTGTTACTAAAGGAGATATTATTGGTGAACTTTATGGAGATGCCCTTAATATTTTAATGGGTGAAAGAGTTGCTTTAAACTTACTTCAAAAAATGAGCGGAATTGCAACTTTAACTAATAAATATGTAAAAAAACTTGAAGGACTTAATACTAAACTTTTAGATACAAGAAAAACTACTGCCAATTTAAGAATATTAGAAAAATATGCTGTTAAAATTGGTGGTGGCCATAATCATCGTTTTTCTTTATCTGATGGAATATTAATTAAAGATAATCACATTGGTTATGCAGGAAGTATTAAAAATGCCATTAAATTAGCAAAAGAAAATTCTTCTTTTGTTAGAAAAATAGAGGTTGAAACTGAATATAAAGAACAAATATTAGAAGCTATTGAAGCTGGTGCTGATATTATAATGCTTGATAATATGACTCCAAATCAAGTTAAAGAAATGGTAAAATTAATTGCTGGAAGAGCTATTACTGAATGTTCTGGAAACATAACTTTAGATACTATTAGAAGTTACGCATTATCTGGTGTTGATTTTATTTCTTCTGGAGAATTAACTCATTCTGTTAAAGCATTTGATATATCATTGAAAAATTTCACTAAAATATAATAAATCAAAAGTCAGTATATGCTTTTTTTATTTTTTATAAATTACTTTCATTTAGAAAAAAAGTATAATAAAATTATATTATACGTTATCATAGAGGCTATACTTTAAATATAGCCTCCTTTTATTCCCTTTCTATACTATTGTAATTCATCTTCATCATAATCAGTTGATACTGCAAATACATTTGAAGGATCTATTTCAAGCTCTTCGCAAGCCTGATTTAAGCTACATCCATTTTCGTCAATATATCTTGCAACATATGCATTAATGTCAATTTGTGAATAGATATTTTCCATATTTAACTCCTCCTAAAAATAACTCAATATCCATTTTTTAATATTAAGTTTTTATATTGTTTATATTATATATATTTAATATCAAAAATATTCCTATATATTTTTTGTTAATATATAGTTTATTTAAAATTAATAATTTATATAATTAGAATATTTTATTGCTATCTTAAACCTTAACCATTTATGTTATACTATAATTTATATATA